>TARA_R110002050_G_scaffold9504_2_pt1 | contig 56044 bp, 59 predicted proteins | sample TARA_R110002050 | Tara Oceans TARA_R110002050 (sample SAMEA4396988) | marine metagenome | biome: Polar Biome; feature: [DCM] deep chlorophyll maximum layer (ENVO:01000326); material: water (ENVO:00002006), including particulate matter (ENVO:01000060) such as... | depth 25 m
GAATTTTCATAGTAGTCTCGTTCAGTAATTTTGGCTAATGATAGCAGTTTTTTGAGGCTAATTATTCTAAAGTATCGGTCTGATATTTTAGGTAACTCAATCTAAAATGATTTATTTCTAGACCTAATTAATAGCCATAAAAAGAAAGGACCGCCGAGCAGGGTGGTAATGACACCGACAGGGATTTCTGCTGGCGCAATGATTAATCGGGCAATAGTGTCACAGATAATAAGAAAACCGCCGCCGAACAATAACGTAGCAGGGGTTAACCAGTGATGATCACTGCCAATTAATAAGCGACAGATATGGGGCACCATCATGCCAACAAACCCTATTGGACCACACAATGCGACGATTGCACCGACACATAAAGAAGTGACGAAGAATAGTAAATAACGTGTTTTTTGTACGGCAAGTCCACGACTGAGAGCTATCTCATCGCCCGCCATGAGTAGATTAAGTTCACGACCTAACCATAAAATAACGCCAATACAAATACTCACAAACGGGAGTAGTTGCAATACATCTCGGTAGCCTACAGTGGTTAAGTTGCCCATTAACCAACGTAAAATTTGGAACGAGTCACTGACATTGCTCATGTATTGAGTGAAGAGTATAAGGCTAGAGAAGAAGAAGCTAATAGCAACACCAGTGAGTAATAAGGTTTCTGGTGAAAATCCATTACGTAAGCGGCTAATGCTATAGACAAAGCTAATAGCAATTAAGGCGCCTAAAAAGGCGGCGAAAGTACTGCCATCGAGACTCATTAGTGAGAAACTGAAACCGAGGAATACATAAAGTGCTGCACCGAGTGAAGCGCCGCTTGCCACCCCAAGGGTAAAAGGAGTTGCTAATGGATTACGAAACATAGCTTGAAAGACCATGCCACAGACTGCTAAGCCCGCACCGGCAATAAAGGCAAACAAAATCCGAGGAATGCGTAGTTGAGTGAGGATGTGGTGCTGTATTTCAGGACTTATGGTGCTATTCAGGCCTAAATAAGGGCTTATCAATAATATTGAAATAGTAGTCACTAGTATTATCAGTAAAATTTTAAATGGCTTCATAAATCGTCATGAGTTAGTTCGCAGGGCAAGGCCACCATCGCTCCTGTTTGTGGATGAGGAGTAAATACAAATTGTTGATCGTAAAGATCGTGGAGATGAGAAGCGTTTAATAATTCAGCTGATTTTCCATGCCAAAGCGTTTTACCATTTTTGAGAGCCAAAATATGTTTACTATGATGGGCGGCATGATTTAAATCATGACTGACTTCGATAATGCTGATGTTGTGGTGTTCATTAAGCTGGCGAATAAGTTGGTGCACTTCTACTTGATGATGGGGATCGAGAAAGCTAGTTGGCTCATCTAATAATAACAAAGGTGTTTGTTGGCATAAAGCGGCGGCAATCATTACTCTTTGCGATTCGCCACCGCTTAATGTTTGCATTTGTCGATCCAAAAAATCAGTAATATGGGTAATGTCGATAGCCTGATCCATCGCTTGTTGATCGGCTAATGTCCACTCTGAAAATGCCGAACGATAAGGAAATCGCCCCATTTTGATAAAGTCGGCAACGTTAAAGTTAAGTTGATGACCATGCGCTTGAGGGACATAACTAATCTGTTGGGCTCGCTGTTTTTGACTAAGCTGTGACAGGGTATGTTGATTGAACGATATTTCGCCAGAAGCTGTTTTGACTATACCCATTAATGCTTTTAGTAAGGTGCTTTTACCTGCGCCATTGGGGCCCAAAATACACAAGTAGTCACCTTGATGAAGTTGGAAACTAATATCTGAGATTAATGTTTTATTCATTACTTCGACATTGAGCTGATGAACATTGAGCATCCCGTTCATGGTAAACCGCTTTCCCAATCAACCTCGGGGTGAATGAGGCGGGCTAATTGATCGAGCAACAGAAAAATACGCGGGCCGGGGATGGTGGCATAGTTTTGTTCGATAAGGTGAATGCGATTATTTTTTATGGCGTCGACATATTTTAGGTTATGCCATTGGCGTAAGACTTGATCTAGATCTGAATTGTGATCATCGGCTTCAGGATAAATATCAAAAATGATCTGTGGGTTCAGTTGCATAATGCCTTCCACGGATAAGGACGGCACGCTAGGCTGTTGGGCTTGGTAAACATTTTGACCGCCTGCGAGTGTGATTAAGTCATTATAAAAATCATGCTGGCCAGCAATGAATATTTGTTTCATGTGTTCAGAATCAAGGCTATGGCCCATAGTTATCATCACACTAGGACGGGCTAGGTCTTTTGTTTTTTCAGCGATAAAGGTTATTTTCTGATTTATCTTATCGAGTAATTTATTGGCTTGTTGCTGATGCTGAGTCTGTTGGCCTATATCAGCTATCGTTTGTTTTATGTCATCCAGCGAGGTATTAAAAACTGGTAAGGTTTGGATGTTAAGTTGCTGTAATTGTTCAACAACACGCTGTTGTTTAGCGAGCATAATAACAAGGTCTGGTTGCAGAGCTAGTATCGCTTCAAGATTCGGATTAATAAAACCGCCGACTTTGGGCAGTGTATTTACAACATCAGGGAAGTCACAATAATCGGTCACGGCCACCAGATTGTCCCCTAAACCTAGTGCAAATAGGGTTTCAGTGATGCTGGGGGAGAGGCTAATAATGCGTTGTGCTGACTGATTGGATGATGATTTAGAGCTGGATTGAGAGTTGACTCCGATCACGGCTACGACAAAAATAATCAAAAATAAAAAAAGCGGCCAAAATCGGCGCATTTTTTAACCCCTTAAAGACAATAAATCCCATTATAATAGCTGATCCACAAGAAACCTTGAGAAATATATGAAACAGTTACAGCAGGTTTTTGATACAGCGGATCGTTTGTATTCAATGACGGAGATTGATGCCGCACTTGATCGTGTTGCAGCGACCTTAATCTCAAACTATGCCGATATGAACCCACTATTGCTATGCGTAATGAATGGTTCGGTGATTACTGCGGGTCATTTATTACCTAAACTGCCTTTTCCGCTAGAGCTGGATTATATTCATGCCAGCCGTTACGGTGATCAAACAGTCGGTGGTGAATTGACATGGCATCATTCGCCATTAACTGCGATAGAAAATAGAGATGTTCTGTTAATTGAAGATATTTATGATGAAGGCGTCACCTTGCAAAATCTGCGAAGCTATTGCGAGAAAGCGGGGGCTAAAACGGTCAAATGTGTGACTTTGATCGAAAAGCTGCATGATAATAAAGTAATGGGCAGGCCACCAGAGTTTGTTGGATTAACTGTACCCAATCGTTATGTGTTTGGTTTTGGAATGGATTATCGAGGTTATTGGCGAAATGCGCCGGGGATATATGCGGTCAAGGAAGATGAATAATGACTAGGTTAGCCATTATTGGTGGCACAGGCTTGAGTGCACTAGACGGGTTAAATATTCTCGAGCAACATAGCGTGTTCACCCCGTTTGGTTCGCCATCAAGTGATATTTTAGAAGGTGAGTTGCACGGTAAAACGGTATTTTTTTTACCGAGACACGGAGCAAAGCATACGATTCCACCGCATAAAATTAATTACCGCGCTAATATTTGGGCTTTACATGATTTAGGTGTTCAACAGATTATTGCTGTGGCGGCAGTGGGGGGGGTTAGAGGCGATTTAGCGCCAAGTGTACTAGCCGTGCCCGACCAAATTATTGATTATACCTACGGTCGTGAACAAAGTTTTTATAGTGATGATTTTTCGGTCGATAAGCATATCGACTTTAGCTACCCTTATGATGACAAGCTTCGTCAGCTTTTATTACAAATAGCACATAATAATAAAATAACGATTGCCGATGGCGGAACGTATGGTGCAACCCAAGGCCCTCGCTTAGAAAGTGCCGCTGAAATTAGACGTATGGCTCAAGATGGCTGTGCGATGGTCGGTATGACGGGAATGCCAGAAGCAGCACTAGCGCGTGAGCTTAATATCTCCTATGCCTGTTGTGCCTTAATGGTGAACTGGGCGGCTGGATTGGGCGAGGGTGTGATTACTATGGCTCAGATCGAACAAACACTTGCTAGCGGTATGACTGAGGTCAAACAGATCCTCGCTGAGGTGATTCGGACTCAGTAGACTCTAGCTTTAAAATCCTGTTATTTGTTGTTTAATTTACTTGCGCAGTCGCTGGCGTTTGGATGGGGGTGATTTTTAGTAATGCACCCAGTTTAGGGTGGTCAAAGAAATTTAATTCATTGCTACGTATCCGGCGTGATTCGACTAAATGAGGATTACGTGGCGCATTAATATTAGCACCAGTAGCTGAACCATCAGACCAACTATTTACCTGAGCAGTATCTTGCTTTAACCATAAATTGACTGAGGCATGTAAGTAAGTGGCTTTATCAAGACGAACACTACCTTCAATTAAGCCATCAGCTGAGGAAATTTTTACAGCTTTAGCACTCCCTTTTCGCATGATGTATTGCTGCCAAGCTTGGTGATAATGAACACGATACTGTGATGAACTATTTAACCGTGAAGCAACACTGTTCAAGCTATTATTCGTCGCGGGCTGAATAAAAGCACTTGCCATTCCAGGTGCTAGGCTAGCGTTTATCTCGTTACCTGACTTGGCTGGCCATTGTTCGTCAGCAAAGCTACTCAGTTGCTCAAACACAACTAATTCAACGTGATACCACTGATCGGCATAAGACTGAATGCTGGTCAGTAATAAAATAAATGCAGTGATAAAACGTGTGGCAGAAAGTGATTTCATGGCTAATGTACAGTTATTTAGTATGATCTATTGTCAGGCTTTAAGCGGAAAAAGTCCAAGAATTATCATTTTGCGTTATTATCAGGTCTACACATTTTGTCATCAACGTTCAGGAGACACGACATGGCAGGTTTTTCAGCATTTGTACTATTTTTTCTAATGCTCGTCGTTATTATTATATTGATGGGGGTTAAAGCCGTGCGGCAAGGACGTGAATATACCGTGGAACGTTTTGGGCGCTATACACGTACTTTACGACCAGGATTTAACGTTATCGTCCCTGTCTTGGACAGTATCGGCGCAAAAATTAATATGATGGAGCAGGTACTTGATGTTGAGTCACAGGAAATTATTACCAAAGATAATGCCATGGTGCGCGTAGATGGGGTGGTATTTTTTCAGGTAGTGGATGCGGCAAAAGCAGCCTATGAAGTGAACAACTTGCACAACGCTATATTGAACTTGACGCAAACTAATATTCGTACCGTTATGGGCTCAATGGATTTGGACGAGTTGTTATCGAAACGTGATGAAATTAATGCTCGTTTACTCAATGTCGTTGATGATGCCACTACGCCTTGGGGCGTTAAAGTAACGCGTATCGAGATTAAAGATATTGCACCACCGGCAGATTTAGTCGAAGCGATGGGCCGACAAATGAAAGCGGAGCGGGTAAAACGCGCTAATATTCTGGAAGCAGAAGGGTTGCGCCAATCAGCGATTTTAAAAGCTGAAGGTGAAAAAGCATCGATAATGCTAGATGCTGAAGGTCGTAAAGAAGCCGCATTCCGTGATGCTGAAGCGCGTGAACGGTCGGCTGAGGCTGAGGCCCGAGCTACGTTTGTAGTATCAGAAGCTATTGCTAAGGGAAATATTCAAGCAGTAAATTATTTCGTTGCCCAAAAGTATGTCGAGGCGATTAAAGATATGGCCTCAGCCAACAACAGCAAAGTGATATTTATGCCACTGGAGTCAAGCAGTGTGATTGGCTCTTTAGGTGGTATCGCGGAGCTAGCGAAAGACGCTTTTAAGAAGGAATCTTAAAATGGAATTATTTGCCCCTGATTTTTGGCATTGGTGGATTGCAGCCGTTGCACTCATTATTATCGAAATATTAGCCCCAACATTTTTTGCTTTATGGATGGGGGTTGCTGCATTTATAACCGGTCTTGCCGTGTATTTTATCCCTGAAATGGCGTGGGAATATCAGGTGTTTGTTTTTGCCTTATTCTCGGTTGCCAGCATTATTGCTTGGAAAATTTATTACAAAAATAATCCGCTGAGTTCAGATGAGCCCTTACTTAATCGCCGTGGCGAACAGTATGTAGGGCGCGTTATTACCTTGAAAGTACCTATTGAAGATGGTCAAGGTAAAGTGAAAGTAGATGATTCAACCTGGAAAATTGAGGGTGAAGATTGTCCGGCGGGCACTAAGGTGAAAATTGTAAGTGTTGATAATGTGGTATTCCATGTTGAGATTATGAATTAAATCTTATGACCCAATTTTTTAACACTGGTATGAACCAGCAACAATTTCTGGATGAATATTGGCAAAAAAAGCCCTTGTTGATTAGGCAGGCTTTTGTCGATTTTGAATCATCCATTAGCCCTGAAGATTTTGCGGGCTTAGCGTGTGAGCCGGAAATTGAATCTCGGCTGATTGAAGAACAGGGCGAAGATGGACCATGGCAGGTGACACTGGGTCCATTGTCAGAACAAGACTTTAGCCGCTTGCCGGCCACTAACTGGACAATGTTAGTTCAAGATGTCGAGAAACATGTACCTGAATTGCAAACTATATTGGCACCGTTTCACTTTATTCCTGATTGGCGACGTGATGATTTAATGATTAGTTACGCGCCTGAACATGGCACTGTCGGACCACATACCGATGGTTATGATGTGTTTTTATTACAAGCACTGGGCACACGGCGCTGGCAAATTAGTGATATGCCGATTATGGACGCGGCGATTATTGATGGCCTCGATGTGCAGATCTTAAGCGAGTTTACGCCTGATCACACATGGGATTTACAAGCTGGGGATATGTTATATCTGCCGCCACATTTTGCTCATCATGGCGTGGCAATGAATGACTGCATGACGTATTCCATTGGCTTTCGTGCGCCATCACAGGTCGATATGTTGGATGCGGTCGTCGATGCTATGTTGGAACAGGGACTAGGGAAAACAAGATATAACGATGCAGATTTAAGCTTATCAACACATAGCGCCGAGATTGATGCTCAAGCCATTGTCAGATTAAAAGCCATGTTGCACCAAGCGATTGATGATGCTGAACCGCTTCTAGCCAGTGTATTAGGTAAATTTGTCACCGAAACAAAAGCGAGTTTATCGCTAATAGTGGAAGAGTCTCTGACCGATTTGCCGACAATCGATGAAGTCAATGAATTATTCGAGCAAGGCGATATTTTACAAAAAAATGCATATTGCCGCTTTGCATGGACAGCTAATGAGCACGGTGGTCAGCTATTTCTAGCGGGCGAAGCTTACCTTGTTAGTGTCAAAGCTGTCATGCATTTAGCAAGGTTAACCGAACAAAATGAACTGACGATTACCGATTGGCAGCAGTTAAAGCAGGATCAACAAATTGCTGATTTATTATGCCAACTTATTGCAGAAGGCGGCTGGTTTTGGCTATAAGAGTTCAGGCTGAAAACTATCTAACACAGCATCGAGTCTGTTCTTATCTATTTTATGATGGCTTGTTGCGCTACGATTAGTTGATGCTGTGTTATTTGTTTTCAAATCGGTTAAGTGCAATATTTTTCACCGAATCTAATGGATTGAATATGCGGCCATTCATTGCAATATAAACGCCGGGTTCTAAAATCTGAGCAGCAATTAACGTGCAACCCAAGTTGAAAATCGCATCGCTATCTCTGTACTGAGCGGGATACATCGAGCCTGTCAATACAATAGTTTTATGAGGGATGTTCTGCAGGAATTCTGCGGTTTCAATCATTGTATCTGTGCCGTGAGTAACGATGATATGGCTATTTTGTTCTGATAGAATAGCGTCTCTCAGTATTTTTCGATCGGCATTATCAATTTCTAAACTGTCCTTTTTCATTAAGGAGCATACTTCAAAATCAACAACGACATTGGCTCTTTCTAATATACCAGCAACTTGTGGCTCGCCAACGTGATAGCTATCTTTTTGATCGAAATATGTTTTATCGATTGTGCCACCTGTTGTAAATATTTTTATCATCTTGCTTGTTCCTTACTTCAACATACCGCGAATATTAGATAAATGTGCTTTACCACGTTCTTTACGTTCTTCAGGATCGACTTTAGATTTTTCGCTCATCCACACTAAATCTTCTGGTGGTAATTCTCGTAAAAATCGGCTTTCTTCACATTCTGTTTTTTCACCGTAACGCTTACGAGAATTAGCGAGTGTGAATACTAAACTGCGTTGAGCACGCGTAATACCTACATAAGCGAGGCGGCGTTCTTCTTCAATGCCATCTTCTTCAATACTGGTTCGATGTGGGAGGATTTCTTCTTCCATACCTATAATAAATACATGCGGAAATTCTAATCCTTTAGCTGCGTGCAAGGTCATTAAATGCACTGCATCCGCTTGATTTTCATCTTCTTGCCGTTCGAGAATGTCCATCAGGGTTAAACGTGATGCAATATCACCGATATTTTGCTCGACGGTATCATTATCAATGATGCGAGCAATCCATGTTAATAATTCTTCAACATTATCCATGCGACGCGTAGCCTGATTAGGATCGCCAGTGACTTCTTCTAACCAAGCACGATAATCAATTTCCTCGATCATATCGCGAATGGCTTCCATCAAATTGCCACGTTTTGCGCGATCAGCAATATCAATGAGCCATTTAGTGAAATGTTCAAGTTTATACATCGCTTTTTCAGAGAGTTGCTCTGCTAAACCCATTTCAAAACACGCGCCAAACATGCTGGTATTACGTTTTGATGCATAGTTACCCAGTGCTTGTAAGGTACTTGCACCTATGCCCCGTCGTGGCGTGTTAATCACTCTTAAAAAGGCATTGTCATCGTCTTGATTCGCTAATAACCGGAGATAGGCCATGATATCTTTGACTTCGACACGTGAGAAAAAAGAAGTGCCACCCGATAAGAAGTAAGGCACATTATGTTCACGTAAAACCCGTTCTATTGGTCGAGACTGATGATTACTCCGATATAAAATAGCGTAATCTTTAAAGTCAGCTTGATTTTTTAGCTTGTGGTAAAGCAGCTCAGAGACCACTTTTTCCGATTCATGTTCATCATCACGACAACCAATGACGCGAATCGGATCGCCTTCGCCCATTGCACTCCATAGTTTTTTATCAAAAATATGTGGGTTATGACTAATTAGCTCATTCGCTGCCCGTAAAATACGGCCCATCGAACGATAGTTTTGTTCGAGTTTAATCAGTTTAAGTCGCGGAAAATCGTGTTGTAATTGCACTAGATTTTCTGGACGCGCGCCACGCCAAGAATAGACGGATTGATCATCATCACCCACCACAGTAAGCGCTTCGCGGATACCAACCAACTGTTTGACCAATTCATATTGGCAACCATTAGTATCTTGATATTCATCGACTAATAGATAATGAATACGTGCTTGCCACTTCTTTAATACCTCAGCATGTTCGCGAAATAGTAATACCGGCTTTAAGATTAAGTCATCAAAATCTACCGCGTTATAAGCTTTTAATGCATCAACATAACGCTGATAAACTTTGGCGGCGGAGGCTTGTTGTTCATCTTCGGCGATACTCATCGCCTTATCAGGTAGAATAAGTTGGTTCTTCCATTCAGAAATTTGCCACTGACACTGTTCGGCATGTTCACTATCGGCGGCAAAGTCTCGGCCCATTAAATCACGTAATACCGCCAAACTATCTTGAGCATCAAAGATTGAAAATCCAGGTCGATAACCCAGATGGCTATGTTCTTTGCGAAGAATGTTCAAACCTAAAGTATGAAAGGTCGATACCATCAATCCACGAGCAGAAGCATTACGCGAAGCCATCATTTCAGCAACACGGCTTTTCATTTCACGCGCGGCTTTATTGGTGAAAGTTACCGCCGCAATATTGCGAGCATTAATGCCACATTGCTCAATTAAATACGCTATTTTTCGGGTGATAACGCGTGTTTTACCACTGCCAGCACCGGCTAACACTAGTAAAGGTCCATCTACATGACGCGCAGCTTCCCGCTGCGGTGGATTCAGATCATGCATTAATGTTGAGGATTCCTTGTATCGAGGCGTCGATAGCCTATTGCTTCACTAAGATGTGCTGTTTGAATTTGGTCTGAATCGGCTAAATCAGCAATTGTTCGCGCGACTTTTAATATACGGTGATAGGCGCGAGCAGATAAACCAAAACGGCTAATGGCATGTTCTAATAACTGATAATTGTTATCACTTAAGGTGCAATAAATGTCTAATTCTTTATTTTCTAACATCGTGTTTGTTTTATTGGCCCGCGCCATTTGTTTTTTTCGAGCTTGTAATACTCGCTTAGCAACCGTCGCACTATCTTCTTCTTTATCATTTTCTTGTGCTGGCCGTAGCATTGATTTGGCAACCGGCGGTACTTCGACCAGCATATCAATGCGGTCCATTAATGGCCCCGATACTTTGGCGCGATAGCGGCGTACTTGATCTTCAGTACAATGACAGCGATTTTCTCCTAAATACCCACAAGGGCAAGGATTCATTGCCGCTATCAGTTGAAACCGCGCCGGAAATTCAGCTTGATTAGCCGCTCTGGAAATTGTTATTTTACCTGACTCAATCGGTTCACGAAGTACTTCTAACACTTTACGATCAAACTCCGGTAATTCATCTAAAAATAATACGCCATTATGTGCCAAGGATATTTCACCTGGACGAGGTTGACTGCCGCCACCGACCATAGCAACTGCTGATGCCGTGTGATGAGGCGAACGAAAAGGGCGCTGCCGCCATTGTTCAACTTTAAAACCTTGCGCCGAAATAGAATGTATCGTCGCCGTTTCTACCGCTTCTTGTTCGGTCATTTCAGCCAATATACTGGGTAAACGACTGGCTAACATAGTTTTACCCGTTCCTGGCGGACCAGTGAAAATAACACTATGCGACCCTGCGGCCGCGATTTCTAATGCACGTCGTGCATGAGGTTGGCCGCGAACATCGGTCAAATCTGGATAACTACTCCCAGTTTTTACCTGAGCATTGACTGACATCGCCAAGCGTTGTTGACCGAATAAATGTGCACAGACTTCTAATAAATGACTTGCGCCATAGCTGGTTGCATCATCAATTAACGCGGCTTCATCGGCATTGACTAATGGTAAAATGAGTTCGTTATTAGCTTGTGATGCAGCGAGTATTGTAGGTAACACGCCACGTACTGCGCGTAATTCTCCTGTTAAACCTAATTCACCTATAAACTCTTTGTTCGCTAAACTGCTGACAGGTAATTGATTCGATGCCGCTAAAATACCTAAGGCAATCGGTAAGTCAAAACGACCGCCTTCCTTAGGTAAATCAGCTGGTGCCAAGTTAATCGTGATCCGCTGTTGTGGAAAATTAAACTGTGAATTTAATAGGGCAGAACGCACCCGATCTTTACTTTCTTTCACTGCTGTTTCGAGCATTCCCACGATGGATAAACTAGGCAGACCATTTGAAATATGCACTTCGATTGTGACTACGGGCGCATCTATTCCCGTAATTGCTCGGCTATAAACTGTCGCGATACTCATTGGATATCCATGTCCAAATAAATCCCTTTGTTAATCAAGTTTCAAGCAAGTTTTTTCTCAGTTTGATTGAGTTATTTAGCCTGAGTCTTCTTAGTCTAAATAAGTACAGCAATAATCGACTAATTCAGTCACTTTCAAATCGAATGATGAATTAGCAGGCACATTAAAAGACTCATCGCCTTTGATGCTTAACCATTCAGTTGTACCGTCTAGGCGATAGGTTAATGCGCCAGCTAAAATTTCCATTAACTCTGCTTTGGCTGTGCCGAAGGTGTAATCACCAGGCATCATAATGCCGAGTGTTTTGACTGAACCATCAGCAAAAGTGACGGCACGGCTGGTGACGTTACCATTAAAATAAACATTAGCTTCGCGGGTGATGGTGACATTGGTAAATTCAGACATAAAGTTCTCTTAGTTTTTAGATGTAGATTCTAGGTCAGCGACACGTTGTGCCAAGGCTTCTAATTTTTCACGGGTACGATGTAGCACTTGGGTTTGAATATCAAATTCTTCACGCGTGACTAAATCTAATTTGGTGAACGTTGCACTCATTGCCGCGCGAACATTTTTTTCAACATCGGCTTGCATGGCGGTGAATCCTGATGGCAATGCATTACTAAATGATTGCACGACTTCTTCAATTTTTTTCGCATCTATCATGGTTTTCTCCACTTTCCTGAGTGCGGTATATTCTACGGCAATGCGGGGGATACTCAAATGAAATGATTATTTTTCAGTGCTTATTTGTCTTTTTTGTTGGCGACGAAATTCATCACATAAATGTGCTACTAGGCAGCTTTCACAATGCGGTTTTCTTGCCGTACAAACGTATCGTCCGTGTAAGATAAGCCAGTGATGTGCATCTTGCTTAAACTCATCAGGAATTACCTTCATCAAGCGATCTTCAACGGCTCGGACAGTTTTGCCTTTAGCCAAGCCCGTGCGATTACCTAATCGAAATAAGTGCGTATCAACTGCAATAACGGGATGTTTGAAAGCGGTATTGAGAATGACGTTGGCTGTTTTACGACCGACGCCAGGTAAGGCTTCTAATGCCTCGCGGTCATCAGGCACTTCACCATTGTGTAATGCGAGTAATTGTCGGCAGGTTTTTATGACATTTTCAGCTTTGCTATTAAATAGGCCGATGGTTTTAATGTAGGATTTTAAACCTTCAACACCTAAATCTAAGATAGCTTGTGGCGTATTAGCGACAGGGTAGAGTTTATCTGTGGCTTTGTTAACGCCAACATCGGTTGCCTGTGCTGATAAAATAACAGCGATTAATAATTCGAATGTACTGGTTGAATTCAGTTCAGTAGTAGGCGCAGGGTTCTGCGCCTTTAATATACTGAAAAACTCATGCCTTTGTGCTTGATTCATGCGTTAGCAGGCATAGCTTCTGTTGCGGAAACCTTAGCTTGTTTTGCTTTTAGTCGAGCATCAATCACATTTTTTAAGGCCACAATTAATCCTAGACCAATAAAAGCACCAGGAGGTAATAAAACCACTAGAAACCCTCGGTACTGGTCAAATAATACGATGGAAAGGTTACGGGCACCTTCGCCAAACATTAAGTGTGCTTCGCTTAAAATGGTGCCTTGACCAATCAGTTCGCGCATGGTGCCGAGTAAGACAAGTACAGCTGTGAAACCTAATCCCATCATTAAACCATCGACTATTGCTGGTCCCACTGGGTTTCTGGCAGCAAATGCTTCAGCACGACCTGTGATGGCACAGTTAGTAACGATTAATGGAATAAAAATACCCAATATCAAATAAAGCTCATGAAACCAAGCATTCATAGATAATTCGATTGCGGTTACGATCGAAGCAATAATCATAACAAAGACGGGTAGACGGGCTTCATCAGGAATTTGTTTGCGTAACAAGGATATTAAGCCGTTGGAAGCAACAAGTGTTAAGGTCGACGCTAGACCTAGACCTAATCCGTTGATAGTGGTATTACTCACTGCGAGTAGGGGACATAAGCCTAGCAACTGGACTAGTGCTGGATTATTTTTCCATAAACCATCACGAATAATAGGACCATAAATTTCATTCATTATTTAGTTTCCTTAAACAATTCATCACGATTTTGTTCAAAAAATTGTAATGATTTTTTTACAGCTGTGACTACCGCACGAGGGGTAATAGTTGCTCCAGTAAACTGGTCAAATTCACCACCATCTTTTTTTACGGCCCATTGAGATTCAACAGGGTTAGTCAGAGATAAACCTTTGAATTTTAAAATCCAGTTGGTTTTTTTCTCGTTAATTTTATCACCTAATCCTGGTGTTTCTTTATGATTGATGACGCGAACGCCCGCCAAACTACCATCGTAATAAACACCAACTAGCAGCTTAATTGTGCCGCTGTAGCCATTGGGTGCAATGCTCGTGAAAACGGCAGCAACAGGTGCACCATCTTTGCGAGCACGGTAGACCGTAGTCATTTCTTGAGTGGCTAACTGCTCGGTTTCTGACAAAGTAATAATGTCCGTTAAGATATCATTATTATATTCATGGCTATCGACCACAGCATTAATGGCCGAGAGTAATGATTGACGTTCATTCTCAATAATTTTATCGTGCGTATACGCTTCTGTAATGAGAACTAAACTGGTTGCACCTACGGCAAACGCAGCTAGCATGATCCCTACACTCAGAATTTGTTTTTGTATGACATTCATTTATTCAGCGCTCCATATACTCTCGGCTGAGTGTAATAATCAATTAATGGCACTAGCATATTCATAATTAATACGGCAAAGGCAACGCCATCAGGATAGCCGCCCCAAACACGAATAATATAGGTTAATAATCCAACACCAGCGCCAAAAACCAGTTTACCTTTAATCGTTGTAGAAGCTGTCACCGGATCGGTTGCGATAAAAAACGCCCCCAGCATGGTGCCACCGCTGAACAAATGAAAGAGTGGTGAGGCGGTCATTTCAGGTGCTATAAGCCATGTCACTAAACTAATTGCACTTAAACCCGCGAGCATTGCAACTGGAATATGCCAGCTAATAACCCGACGATAAAGTAGAAATACGCCACCAACGGCTAACCAAACATTAATCCATTCCCAGCCTTTACCACCCCATAAACCAAACACTGGCTCTTGAAAAATATGCACAGGTATTTGATTTAAACCTATTTGAGTTTTCATTGCATCGAGTGGTGTTGCACCTGATACCGCATCAATACTGCTTGCTAATTGACCATTAAAAATAAACTGAAAAGCAGCGCTGATATCAAGAGGCTGTTCACTTAAACTGCTTACTGGCAACCATGTCGTCATTTCTAATGGAAATGAAATTAACAGTAATACATAGGCGATCATCGCTGGGTTGAAAGGGTTGTAGCCCAAGCCGCCATAGAGATGTTTAGCAAAGATAATCGCAAATAATATGCCGATTACGGTTAACCACCACGGTGCTAAAGGCGGTATGGCTATTGCGAATAATACGGCAGTAACGATCGCACTACCATCCGTTAAGAACGGTTTAAGTGGACGCTGACGCAACCACAACATTAAGGCTTCTGCCAATAATGCAACGACAACCGCTAGTGTTATATTGATTATGACGCTTGGCCCAAAAAAATACACAATCGCGATAACCGCAGGAATCAGCGCAGCTAATAATTGCAACATTTGCAAGGTGACGCGATTAGTCCCAGCTAAAAAGGGGGATGATAGTCGACTTAATGGCATTACTGTGTCTCCTGACTATCAGTAGTGGGGGACTCCGCCGCTAACTCAGCAGCTTGTTTTGCTTTTGCTGCTTGTGTTGCGGCTAAAGCAGCTTTGCGTTGCTGTTGGCGAAGTTCTTTTTCTTGTTGTTCTAGCTCAAGACGCTCTAGCCTATTTTCATGGCGAATGCGTGCGACATCGGCTTTTGCATGCTCTTGTTGTTGATTCATTATTTCTGTTTTAGCAAAACGGAAATAATGGACCAGCGGGATTTCACTTGGGCAAACATAACTACAGCAACCACATTCAATACAATCAAACAGATTATATTCATTGGCTTTATCAAGATCTTTGGCGCGTGAATACCAGTAGAGCTGTTGAGGCAACAAACTGACAGGGCAGGCGACTGCACATTCTCCACAACGGATACACGGTAAAGGCGTTGATGACTTTGCACCGTCATCCACGCCCACGAGAATGCAGTTTGCCGTTTTAGTTACAGGCAAATGATCACCGGATAAATTGTAGCCCATCATTGGGCCCCCTAAAATAAAGGGTTCCTCAGCTTGACGTTCAGTACCACAAAAAGCCAATAACTCATGCATGGGGGTGCCAAATAAGGTTTCAAAGTTACCAGCATGTTTCACTTCTCTGCCCGTGACGGTCACGATACGAGAAATTAAAGGTTCACCATGTTTGATCGCGCGACCAATAGCGTAAGTAGTACCTATATTGTGACTGACGATACCAATATCAATCGGCAGGCCACGTGATGGTACTTGTTTACCTGTCACAACCTGAATAAGCTGCTTTTCGCTACCTGTTGGATAACGTGTTGGAATAACCACCACTTTTGTGTCTTGAAGATGAGGGCGTGCTCCTAAAGCTAGCTCTATTGCTGAAATCGCTTCAGGTTTATTATCTTCAATGGCTATCACGCACTCTTTTACATGTAATGCAAAACACATGATTTCAATGCCATCCAGTATGCCTTCAGCACGCTCACGCATGATCATGTCATCACAGGTGATGTAGGGTTCACATTCCACGCCGTTAATGATTAATGTTTCAACACTATGATGCACACTAGGATTGAGTTTGATGAAGCTTGGAAAACCAGCCCCCCCCAATCCTACAATACCTGCTTCACGGATCAGCTGACGTATTTCATGTTCGGATAGCTGAGTAAAGTCACTTATTGGTTGACGTTTAATCCATTCATCTTCGCCATCTGTTTCAATGGTGATACATAATGCTGACAAACCAGAAGGATGAGGGATAGGTTGCTCATCAATCGCAGTGATAGTGCCGGAACTTGGTGCGTGTAAAGGGACGGAGACATGACCTTCAGCTTTAGCTATTTTTTGACCTTTCAGCACTTTGTCACCGACAGCAACGATGGGTGTCGATGCTTCACCAATATGTTGTTGTAATGGCAAGATGAGTTTTTTACTCAAGGGCATTTTACGTATTGCTACCTGAGTAGAACGTTTTTTCTGGCCATTTAGTTTTAAGCCGCCAGGAAATGAGCCTAGTTTTTGTGTCATGGCTGATCGCCTAGTTTTAAATCGATATGTGCAGGATCGGGCCAGCGCCACGTATTAGGGTGAGGTTTAGTTTCAACCATATCTATACAGTCTACAGGGCAAGGTGGCAGGCACAGTTCACAACCAGTACATTCACTAGCGATAATAGTATGCATATGCTTTGCCGCGCCAAGAATGGCATCTACAGGGCAAGCTTGTATACATAAAGTACAACCAATACAACGGTCTTCATCGATAACGGCGAGCGTTTTAGGTTTTTCAACCCCACATTCTTCATCAAGTGGTTTGAACTCGACTTCTAATAAATCGGCTAAAGCATGAATGGTTGCTTCGCCACCTGGAGGACAGCGATTAATATCGACTTCACCTGCCGCGATCGCTTCTGCATAAGGTCGACAACCGGCGAAACTACATTGACCACACTGAGTTTGTGGCAAGATTTTATCGATCTGATCGGCAATAGGATCGCCCTCAACTTTAAAACGGATAGCAGCAAAGCCCAGTACAAGCCCAAGAATTAACGCTAATAGCGTTATGGCAAGAATCGCGGTAAACATTAAACGTGAACCAGACCAGCAAAGCCCATAAATGCCATTGACATTAAACCCGCAGTGATAAGACCTATAGCCGCGCCTTGAAAGGCAACGGGCACATCAGCGACGGCAATACGTTCACGCATTGCGGCAAAGATAATTAATACCATTGAAAAACCGATCGCAGCACCAAAGCCATATAAAGCCGATTCTAAAAAACCGTGACCTTGTTGAACATTGAGTAAGGCAACCCCTAAGACGGCGCAGTTCGTGGTGATAAGTGGTAAAAATATGCCTAATACTTGATAAAGTATTGGACTGGTTTTATGGACAACAAGCTCGGTAAATTGCACGACTACAGCGATAACAAAGATAAAACTAATCGTCCGTAGGAATTCAATTTCTAGTGGCGCCAACAAGTATTCATTAATCAAATAGCTACTGATCGATGACAGTGTTAACACAAAAGTGGTGGCTAGTCCCATGCCGATAGCCGTTTCTAATTTCCGAGAAACACCCATGAATGGGCATAGTCCTAGAAATTTAACTAAAACAATGTTGTTGACCAAAATGGTACTAATTAATATGAGCGCATAGTCTGTCATGCAATAACCTACTGATTTAATCGGGATTTGTTCATATTTAACGATGATGCTAAAAATGACTGCAAATTTTCATCAGACATTATAGCTGATAAAGAGGGTGTTTCGTAGTGCTAATAACGATATTAATGCTTTCTTATGAAGGGCTTAGCAGCTTTTAGTATAAGGATATACTAAAAGCTGAATTGCTATTTGAGACGTCGAGTACGCACAGCGGCGGCTAACTCACGAAGTAGCACTTCGCTATTGTCCCATGCCATACACGCATCAGTGATACTTTGCCCGTAGACAAGTGGCGTATCTTTTTCTACATTTTGACGACCCGCTATCAGGTTACTTTCAAGCATTAAGCCCATTATGCGATCTTCACCATGAGCGATTTGATTTGCAACATCACGGCACACCACTTCCTGCTGAATGTAGCTTTTACCACTATTAGCATGGCTACAATCAACCATGAAGCGTGTTTTCAAACCTGTGCGAGCTATAACTTCTGCAGTGTTATTAATACTGGCTGCATCATAATTAGGCGTTTTTCCTCCACGTAAAATAACGTGGCAATCTGGATTACCTGTGGTGGAAAATATGGCTGAATGGCCTGCTTTAGTGAGCGACATAAAATGATGTGGTTTAGAAGCAGATAAACAGGCGTCAACCGCAATTTGTAATCCACCATCGGTGGCATTTTTAAAACCAACAGGACAAGACAATCCCGAGGCTAACTCACGGTGAGCTTGGCTTTCAGTCGTGCGTGCGCCAATAGCGCCCCAAGAAATTAAATCAGCAATATACTGAGGACTAATTAAATCCAGATATTCGCTACCTGCAGGAACGCCCATTTCTGCGAGGTCAAGTAACAATTTTCGGGCAAAACGTAAACCATCATTAATTTTGAAACTACCGTCTAAGTACGGGTCATTAATTAAGCCTTTCCAGCCGACGACCGAACGAGGCTTTTCAAAATAGACTCGCATAATGATTTGTAGCTCGTCTTTCAATTCGCCTATAAGTGGTTTTAGACGAGTTGCATATTCGCGTGCTGCATCAGGATCATGAATTGAGCAAGGACCAATAATGACGACAAGACGATCATCTGTGCCATGAAGGATCTTTTGAGTGTCTGCCCGAGCGTTAAAAACAGTTTCAGAGGCAAGATCAGTAATAGGAAGTTCTTGGTGTAGTTGTATTGGCGGCAAGACTTCTTGCATACCTGTAATACGCAAATCATCAGTGTTGTATAGCATGAAACGTTGCACCCAGAAATATCACAATTGGCCATTATACTCGTTGGATGTCATTTCTACTATGTTTGAGAGAGTTTAAAATAAGTACTTTAAATATGATAATGAGCTCATTTTGACGCTTTTTTTAGTTATAGATGCAAATTTAAACTTAGTGTTGTGGTGTATAGGAATATACTAATCAGAGAAATAAGGAGTCTCAGATGGGCATCGTTGAATCAATTAAGAAAAATCATAATAAATACCAAGCAACACGTGGCGAATTAATCAATAAATTTGAGTCACAATTCCGTCATTGGCCAAATAGTTTTAATAAAAGATTCATTAACACCTTGAATGTTCCTGAGTTTTTGGAGTCTTATTTACATTTTTTTGATCATGAATATCATGACCATAAGGCATTATTAAAACAGTGTGAGCCGTTAAGGAATGTGTATAGTCGCTTAAATGCACAGCTTGGCGAAGAATCTTATGTGGGTGAATGGTTTACGCTTGATCAACAATGCATTGAACAGTTTGCAAATGTTACCGGCGATCAACAGTGGATCCATACCGATCCTGCTCGTGCAAGTAAGGAATCACCATTTAAAACTACAATTGCTCAGGGCTTTTTAACTTTAGCTTTGATTCCTTTGCTGACAGATAGTGTTGATCCAGATAAAAGCGTTTACCCAGAAGCGAGGATGGTGGTGAATTATGGTCTAAATCATGTTCATTTTCCATTCCCAGTTAAAGTCGGAAAACGAATTAGAGCACGAAGCCGTGTGATTAAATTAGTGCCTATGAAACGGGGGCTGGAAATTGTACGAGAAGTCCACATTGATATTGAGAGCAGCACTAGACAGGCATGTATCGCAGAAACGGTTATCAGACTTTATTTTTAAAAACGACTGAACAAAAGGATTTTATTGAAGCGTCAGCTTTGCGTTATATTACACTGTAAATTGCCAAGCCTAGGAAGTGAAAGGCTTGGCAATATTGCGTTTTTAGCTAGGCTGTTTTCCTTTCCTTTCCTTTCCTTTCCTTTCCTGTGCTGCCCTATAAGAATTTGTCAGCATTAAGCCATAAATGAACAGCAATACTCGCGGCATAACCTAAAGCAATCGCCCAAATCCATTTCAGGTGAGCTCCGAATGTGTAAATTCCACGTGCTTGACCCATTACGGCAACCCCAGCTGCTGAACCAATGGACAACAGTGAACCACCGACACCTGCAGTTAAAGTAACAAGTAACCACTGTCCAGTACTCATGTCTGGCATCATTGATAAAACTGCAAACATCACCGGAATATTATCGACGATAGCTGAAATCAGGCCGACTAAAATATTAGCAGTTGTTGGGCCTAAATCACCATACATAAACTGTGAGCCTAGTGATAAGTAGCCAATGGTACCTAGGCCACCTACACACAAAATAATGCCGTAGAAAAACATTAATGTATCCCACTCAGCACGTTCTAATTGTTGGAAAATATTAAAGGGTTGTTTTTGCGCTACAGTGCCTTCGAGTGACAATGATGTTTCACCCTGGCTAATTAATGCAGCATATGACTTTTTATCACGCATTTTAAGCGTATACCCGTATAACTTAAGGAACCCCAAGCCTGTCATCATGCCGATAACGGGGGGAAGATGTAAATAATTATGAGCGCAGACAGCCATCGTAATTGTGAGTAAAAATAATGCAACAACAACCAATGCTCCCTCTTTCATAACGGCAGTTTCACTTTGTGCTGTTGGTTGTTCACTAGCCACTGCCATCGACATGATTGCCGCTGGAACAAGCCAGTTGACTACGGATGGCACAAATAATGCGAAAAATTCAGTGAAATCAACGATGCCTTTTTGCCAAACCATTAAGGTTGTAATATCACCAAACGGGCTAAATGCACCGCCGGCATTAGCAGCGACAACGATATTAATACAGGCTATTGCGACAAATTTATGGTTAGTACCGCCTACTGCCATTGCAACGGTAGCCATTAATAATGCTGTAGTTAAGTTGTCAGCAATTGGTGAAATGAAGAAGGCTAAAAGGCCGGTTAGCCAAAAAATAGTACGAAGTGAAAAACCTTGATTTACTAACCAGCTGCGAAGTGCGTCAAATACGCCACGTTCGCCCATTGTGTTGATAAACGTCATCGCCGCTAATAAAAATAATAATAGTTCTGCGTATTCAAGAAGGTTATGACGGATCATTATTTCAGCGGTGTGATGAAATGCGGTATCCGTCTGTTGTGCGTAAACTAAAGCGATCATTGCCCAAATAATGCCGGCTGCGACCATAACAGGTTTGGATTTACGCATATGTATTTCTTCTTCAACGATAACTAGCACATAGGCAAGGAAGAAGATGGCTAGGGATGCATAACCAATCCAGTGAGTGGTTAAATCTAATAAATGTGCGTCTTCAGAAGCAAATGAAATTTGTGGGAATGCGAACAATAGCAAACTGAAAATCAGGGCCGTTATCGTTGAGTGTTTCGATTGCAATTGATTCAACATGGAAATCCTTTATCAAGGTCTAATATTTAGACGCTAATGATACCGTGGTGGTGGGTTCTGTGGAAGATTAAGTATCGAAATTTAATTGGATGGACTACGTACTGATGTCGAGTAAGACTACTATGAATAGTTAGTAACTGAATTTATTCATAAATACACTTTATATTTGTTTGTCATTCCCGCATACGCGGGAATGACAAAACAATAAAATAACAATTAAGTTATCTAACACTTCAATTTCTAATCAAAATCAGAGAAAAGAAGTGTTTGATGCTTTTGTTACTTAGTATTTACCACTGAGATTCGCCAGTTTCAGGATCATACATTTCGTGAACGATTTTATGACGATTTTCTGTCAATTCTTCGATAGTTGGTGAATTGCTCATCGCACGAGAAATAGCAAGTTTCATCGCTTCATAGTTAGTGCGATATAAATCTTTACGATCTACCTCAGCGTCTTTATTACCTAAAGCAGGATTAATCCAGATCATGGCAACAATACATAAGTCATTAGCTTGATCGGCAGGAATAACGCCAGCAATAACACTATCTAATACGGCATCAGCGATAGCAGATTGGACTGGGCCACCTAGCAATTCAACATAGGCAGTAGATTTAATAGTGACTTTAGGCACCATGATCGTCGCAGGTTTAACTTGCTGATTTGTCGCGCGGATAGCGAACATGCGAGTATGGCCTTCAGTTTGGCCCATTAAGTTAGCAAAGGCGTGACCTGCTGGACCTTTAACGTTACCGATAAGAATTTCAGGCATTGCATCGGTGCCTTGATCTTCACTTGCAAATACGGTGGCTTCACCGGTTCTGAACCAAATTTCATCTGACATAAATAATTCCAAATTTAAAGATTAAAATAATCCATCATTCATCGTTATGATGGGGAAATAAAAGCGCTAATATTATAGCGTGTTATTGGTAAAACGATAAGTGTGAAATGTTAACGTGTTGAAACTTTTTATAATGTATTGCAACTTTGTATTGTGCCATTGGCCAAACCTTTCTTAAACCAAAATATACGTTGTTCTGATGTACCGTGCGTAAATGATTCAGGAAGAGCATAACCACGCGCTTGTTTTTGTAAACGATCATCACCTATCGCGCTCGCTGCGGTGAGTGCTTCCTCAATATCACCTTTTTCTAGCACGTGCTTCGCTTTTTCAGTGTGATGAGCCCATACGCCTGAGAGGCAGTCTGCTTGTAATTCTAATTTGACAGATAGGGCGTTGGCTTGTGTTTTATTCATCGCTTGTTGTGCTTGGTGCACTTGTCCCGAAATGCCTAGTAGGTTTTGCACATGATGACCGACTTCATGGGCAATCACGTAAGCTTGGGCAAAGTCACCCGGCGCGTTATGCCGGTTTTTTAGCTCTTTATAGAATCCTAAGTCAATATAGATTTTTTTATCACTAGGACAATAAAAAGGTCCCATCGCTGACTCAGCATGACCGCATGCAGAACGGACTGCATCCGTAAATAATACTAAGGTAGGTTCTTGATAATGTTTACCCATCTGCTCGAATAATGGGTGCCATGCGTCTTCAGTATCGGCCAATACTACGCCGGTAAATTGTGCAAGCTGTTGTTGCTCGGCAGTTGGCCTGTGGTTGGAGGAAGGGAGATTAGCATTAGTCGTTTGAGTGAGCGAAGTACCGTCAAGCAAGGTCATGATGATTTTAGGATCGACACCAAAATACATGGCGATTAACGCAATCACAATAACACTGATACCACCTTTTGAACCGCCGCGTCTTCTTGCTGGGCTTGAGCGTTGATCTTGTATATTATTACTCACTCTTCTATTACGCCACTTCATATCTATATCGATCGTTGTCCTAAGATACTGAAAGTATTGCATAGTCTTTATTTTGCTGCCATGTTTATCCTTGGAGTCGATGAACGCTTAAATAAATCACGACACCTAGAGCACATGTTGTCGCTATATCTGACCTTAATGGCGCTTGTTCAACGTTTTTATAATCACAGTTTATGTAAGATAATTTAGTTATATAATCACATGAAACTTGTTTTCAACTATCTGTAAGGTAACCTTATTATGCTAAGGAAGGATTATTTAGGCATCTCGAAGCAATTTATTTTCGTGTTCTTCATAAGCGTTAGTGTACTGCTTATCGCTTGCGATAACGGTTCAGAAACTCCCAAAGTCGCAGACGTTAAGCTGATAGTACCCATTTTAACGGATGCAAACATAAAACAATTTACAGTGAAGATGGCTGAGGACTATAACGCGAATCTAGGTAGTTTAATGGCAGGATTCAAAGCGGCTAAGAAAGCAGGGAATGAGTATCAGTTTGTTAATTTCAGGAATCACACTTGGACGCCGAATTATATTGAACAAAAAGATTATTACCAAAAAGTATTGGAAAACAATGCCTCATATCTTGCTCATTCGCCAAGTGAACCATTGTTTGAACTGTTTGAAAGCCTGATTTATACAGGTATTACGCTTAAAAATGTCTTGTTAGAGCACGATGATGCTAAATTGCAAGCGCAATTATCAGCGATAGAGAATGATAAAAAAATCGTCAATAGCATTGTTAAATAAGGTGATGAATTATCAGGTAAAGGTGTTCAAGTGACGACACTCATATTACTGTGTTTAGGCCTTTTTATAGGGGGGATGGTCGCAGATGAAGAGGGGCTAGTGATTGGACTATTTATGGGCCTAGCATTTGGACTGATCGCTAGTTTAAAAGAGCGACTATTCAAGCTTGAGCAAGAGCTAATTCGAACAACTAAATTGCTCAATAAGACTCAAATAAGTGATGTTAAAACAGCTGAATTATCAGCACGTGAGCCTGAACATAGTGCCGAGAATACAAAATTTACAAAGCACCCTTTATCAGCCTCCCGCAAGCCTTTACGATCTTCGAACAACAGTACTGAGACAACGTTAACTCAGGGCGCTAGTGTTGAAGTAGCTAATAGCACCGTATGGCAAAAAAATAAGCAGAGAATAAATAATAAACCTGACTTTGCTCAGAAAGTATTTTTTACAGTCCGCGATTTTTTTACCACGGGCAATGTTGTTGTTAAAGTCGGTGCGATTATTTTGTTTTTTGGTGTCGCTTTCTTGTTGAAATATGCTGCGGACAACAGTCTCTTTCCCATTGAATTACGATTAATGGCTGTGGTGGTGGTTGGCCTTATTATGCTGATTATGGGTTGGCAATTACGAAATGATAAGTTGGAATATGGCTTAGTGTTGCAAGGCGCCGGTGTTGGCTTATTGTATTTGACAGTGTTTGCCACCAGTAAGCTATATCAATTATTGCCAGTGAACGTTTCATTTGTGTTTATGTTGCTCTTAGTGACATTATCAGGCTTATTAGCAGTGAGACAAAATGCTAAGTCATTAGCGCTATTTGGTGTTATAGGTGGTTTTTTAGCGCCAATACTGATGTCGACAGGCAGCGGTAGTCACATTACCTTATTTTCTTATTACGCTTTATTAAATGTCGGCATTTTTGCTATTGCGTGGTTTAAGTCATGGCGCGTACTTAATTTAATTGGTTTTATCTTTACGTTTGGCATTAGTGCTGCTTGGGGCTATCAGGCCTATCAAATTGAACATTTTGTTTCGACGGAGTCATTTTTGATTCTGTTTTATGCATTTTATTTAATCATCCCCATTTTGTTTGCCTTAAAGCAAGCGCCTAAATTGAAAGGCTATGTCGACGGAACCTTAGTATTTGGTCTGCCACTCATTGCCTTTGCCTTGCAGAGTGGTTTAGTTGATTCGTTTGAATATGGTCAGGCGATCACGGCTGTTATCATGGCCATAATTTATTTATTTTTGGCTAAGGTGCTGTGGCTTCCTGAAAAGGATGGTTTTAGATTACTAGCGGAATCCTATCTTGCCTTGGGTGTTACCTTTGCCAGCTTGGCGGTACCGTTAGCCTTGGATGGGCGTTGGACGGCAGCAGTGTGGTCATTAGAAGGGGCGGGCTTAGTGTGGATTGGCTTGCGTCAGTCTCATTTTGTGCCCCGGTTATTCGGTGTCATATTGTCGGTGGGTGCAGGTCTTGCCTTTATCGAATCAACTTACCGTCATCTACCAGATAGTCTGCCTGTATTGAATAGTGCCTATATTGGCATGGTACTGGTGAGCTTTTCAGCCTTTTTTATCTGTTATCTCTACCACAAGTATCAGCTGCGAACTTACTCATTGGAATTAAAGCTCACCGTAGCAATGATTATCTGGGGATTGCTCTGGTGGTTTTATGCCGGCATAACAGAAATCGATCGCTTTGTTGCTCAGCACTATGAATTAAAAGTATCAGTATTATTTATTGCCCTAACTACGTTTACTCAAATCGTTATCAGTCATAAATTGAACTGGTTGAAAATATCACTCTCAGCCATTTTATTCATGCCTGCGATTGCATTGATGTTGCTAGTCGAGTTTGTGTTTTACAACCATGTTAATCCAATGGAGAAAATAGGCTATATTGCATGGCCAACGGCTTTATTGGTTCACTTATTAATAGTCAGGCGTAAACAAGATTTATGGCCGCGGTGGCTGCTGGTGACATGGCATGCAAGTTCGATAATATTTATTGCGCTTCTTGCTACATGGGCTGTTGAAGACTGGGTTGATAGTATTTATGTTTTATCCTCTACATGGGTAAGCAGCACGGTAGGTCTTATGTTAGCTTTAGTTGCTTGGAGCCTTATGAATTGGGGACATAAATTGACATGGCCAGTGCAACAATTTCCGCGAGCATATTATTCATTCGGTTTGTTACCCATCATGCTGGCGTTATTATTCTGGCAGTCTTTTGCTGCGATAAAAGCGGGTACACCATCACCATTTCAGTATATCCCGATCCTCAACCCTCTTGACCTCGCTCAAGGTTTCGCCGCGGCAGTGTTTATCTATTGGTTATGGTTTATGAACAAATTTTTTGAAAACAAACGCTTACCAATACGGCCTATTGTAATTGCATCAGCTAGCGCAGTAATGGGGTTTGTTTGGGTAAATCTCGTTATAGCCCGTTCTGTCCATGCATTTGGTCATGTGCACTATTCCGACTACGCGATGATGAATTCAAGCCTATATCAGGCCTCTACCTCCATAGTATGGAGCGTCATTGCGATGGCATTAATGCTGGCGGCATATAGAAAGTCTTCACGATATTTTTGGTTTGCAGGCGCGGGATTGTTATCGCTTGTCGTTGGGAAATTATTCTTTGTTGATTTGGCTGATAGCGGTTCGATATCACGTATCGTTTCATTTTTAGTGGTTGGGGGCTTGATGCTTGTAATTGGCTATCTTTCACCTTTGCCTCCTAAAAGTGTGACAAAGGATGACTAGTGTTGGCTATGCCTCAATTAACTAGTTTGTAGCGTTTCAATGCGACTTTTTTGTTGTTATCGATATTTAGTAACGTTTTTAATATCTAGAGCAATCCGACGGTAGACAAATTAAAAATAGACATTAAGAAAATGTGACTAGGTTACACTCTCTGGGCTTAGTTATTGCATAACTATTTTATATTTCTGTTGCTAAATATTATAACGTTAAGGGTGCCTGAATGAATGCTGCAATTTGGTTAATGAATCAACTAACATATCCTAAAAAGATGCTAGTCATCTCGGCAGTGTTCCTTGTCCCTATCATCCTTTTGATTTCGTTGGTATTAAGTCAATTGAGCTCGGGGATTTCAGTAACAGAAAAAGAAGCTCGTGGATTAGAATATATAAAAACAGTGCGACAACTCTACCAACATATACCACAGCATCGAGGCATAACAAATGCTTACCTTAATGGTGCGAGCGACTTTAAAAGTAAAATAATGCAGCAAAGACAGGTCATTATTGCCGACATCGCTGCTATTGATGTTATCGATAATCAGCTTGGTGACGAATTTGGCACACATGAACGATGGTCTGAGATTAAGCAGGCTTGGCAACAACTTGAATCACAGGAAAATAACATTTCCGCTAAACGGATATTTGAGCAACATACACAGTTAGTCGCCCGAATCTATGAATTATTTGAACACGTTAGCAACCAGTCTGGTTTGGTGCTTGATCCGGCACTAAATACTTCTTTCATTATGGATACTATTGTCTATCGCTTACCCGATATAACTGAAAAACTGGGCCAATCGCGTGGGCTGGGTGCAGGTATTGCAGCCAGTGGTATAAGTACGGGCGAGCAGCGAATTAAATTAGGTACTTTACTTGCTGATATTGAAAGTAATGCTCGTGCGATTGATTATGGTATGCAGATCGCACTGAAAGAAAACCCTAGTCTTGTAAATGAGCTCAGGCCATTATTAGATGTAGCACAGTCAACAACCAATGATTTTATTAATAAAGTAACCTCAGAGTTATTGATGACAGAATTTATTAATAGCGAATCATCAGTTATTTTCGCTACTGGTACAGAAGCGATTAAAGCTAATTACCAGGTTTACGATACCTTGGTGCCTGTGCTGGATGCATTATTTCAAGTACGCATAGCTGGTTACGCCCAGGACCGGACTACAATATTAATCATCGTCTTACTTACATTAACGATCGCTATTTATCTGTTTATGGGCTTTTATCAATCTGTGATTACTGCGATTGTAAAATTGCGAGAAGCAACACTGAAGGTCTCTACGGGTGATCTGACAGTTCATGTTGATTGTGGTACTGAGGATGAGTTAAAAGAAATTGAAAGCTCACTTAATAGCATGGTTCAACATTTAAACATAACGGTGAAAAGTTTAGGATCGAACGCATCACTTTTAGCTGCAGCATCAGAAGAGTTATCGGCGACAACAAATCAGGCTCGTACAGGCGCTCGAGAGCAACAGTCTCAAACCGATCAAGTAGCCATCGCCATGAACGAAATGACTTCGACAGTGAGAGAAATTGCTCGTAATGCAGAATTGGTTGCAGCAGAATCACAACATGCAGATAGAGAGGCTAAAGAGGGTGGAAGCATTATCACGACAACGATTGGTTCTATTACTAACCTTTCCAATGATGTGGGGGAAGCGGCAAAAGTGATATTTGAGCTTGAGAAAAATAGTAATGACATTGGCACCGTATTAGATGTGATTAAAAGTATTGCAGAACAAACTAATCTATTGGCTTTAAATGCTGCGATTGAAGCAGCGCGAGCAGGTGAACATGGACGTGGATTTGCCGTAGTTGCTGATGAAGTAAGAACTTTAGCCAGCCGTACGCAGCAATCAACAGAGCAGATTCAGAAAATGGTAGCGAGTTTACAGTCTCATACGCATAAAGCTGTACAGGCAATCGATTCTGATGCAAAAAACGCGATGAAAATGGCTGAGACAACCGGCGGAGCTACACTTTCCTTAGCAAGAATTATTGAATCAGTGACTAAAATTTCGGATTTGAGCTTCCAAGTTGCTAGTGCATCAGAAGAACAAAGTTCAGTGTCAGAAGAGATAAATAGAAATATTGTATGTATTGCTGATCTGTCTGTTGCAAGCTTGAGTGGTTCAGATCAAATTGCTTTGGGTAGCGATGAGTTGGCTAAATTAGCCAATGAGCTTGAATTGATTGTCGGTAATTTTAAAGTCTAAGTCTGCAAGCCGCCGAGGCTGTTAGTATGTAACTTATTAATAATCTTAAATGGACTTACGAAAGGCGATCATTGATGAGCGAGTGAAGCCATTATTTTGATAAAACCGATGAGCGGCTTGATTGTCATGATCGGTGAGTAAGGTGATGCGTTTACAACCTTGGTTTTCTGCATAAGCCAAGGCAAACTCAATTAATTTGGAACCAACACCGCCGCCACGAGCAGATTTAGAAATCACCATATCTTCGAGTATGCCGACGCGTGCACCCAGAGCAGTTGATACGGAATAAAGTATATTAACCATGCCGATTAACTCGCCGTTGTTGCGGGCTACAATAATAATGCCGACATTTGGATTATTGATAATTAATTTTAAGCCAAGGCTTTGTGCTTCAAGGTTAGGTTTAAATTCTACTTCTTGTTCAAAAAGTAAATTTAGTAATTTACACAATTCAGGCACATCTGAAGGTGTTGCAAGCTCAAATTCCATAATCGCCTCACTTTTGTGTTTGTAGTTAATACCTCATTATTAGCTCATTTCATTGATACTGTCGACTAAGTGATTAATTAGGTCAGGTGACAATAAATAAGAGACTATAGTACTCTCAGTGATTAAAAACCAAATATGACCACCATTATGGAGAGTTAAAATGGTAACGAAGACCAGTAAAACAAGAGAAGAGGAATTGGCAGCCAGTAAAGAAGCGGTCTTGAGCGCTTACGATAAATTATTGGAGGCGAAAGAGCATTTTAAGCTGGCGGCTGAGGCGGCAGGTGTCGATATAAAAGATGAAGCAACCGAGCATTTACTTAAAGGTCGAGCCAAAACAGAAGAACTAGGTGAACAAGCTTCTGCATACATCCGCGAAAAGCCCTTGGCTACCTTAGGTATTGCCTTTATGACGGGCTATGTTCTTTCTCAACTATTTTCACGTAAATGAGCGATAAGCCTGATACAACAAGCCCAGATGACAAGGCCAAGAATTCAGCGACGCTAGATGACTTGCAAGTATGGGGAAGCTGGTTAGAGCAAGTAGGGACTATCAGCGCCGATATTTTTCAGTTATTGCAACTGGAGTTGCGACTTGCTATTTCTGATAGCAAGCGCTTATTTGTACTAGCGCTGTTGTTTGTTCCTGTGTTGATACTGACATGGTTGGGATTTAGTGTTTTGTTGGCATGGCAAGTTTATTTATTAAATATGTCGGTAACTCAGTGCTTACTGGCTTTTTGTATCATTCAGATTTTGGCTTTGCTCAGCATGATAGTGGGCTGGAATTATTATAAGAAAAGCCTCTCTTTACCATTAAGCAGACAGCATATTCGCCGATTTATTGGAGGAGAGGGCCGTGACACGTAAAGCTATGTCTTGTGAAATTCAGTCGGTCAATCAACGTCTAAACTTACATCAGGCGAAATTTAAGTTGACCGCAGGGCAATCAACCGCAGCCTTTCAAAAACTCAATCCCTATTTAATTATTGGCGTAGGTTTTTTCGTTGGCGTGGTGACTAACATCGTGGGCTGGCGGAAAGTCTATACCTTTTCTAGTGTCGGTTTTAGTCTCTACCCCTTTCTAATAAATAAGTGAGCAGCTGATGAGTAATACTGATGAAGAACCTGTTGCCATTAACACGTCATTAATTAATGATGCGGAGCCTAAACGAGCCGTCTTTACTGTCGCTATTTACGGCCTACTGACGCTGGCGCTTCTTTATACCTTGTATTTCGCTAAGTCGTTATTAATGCCAATACTTGTCGCACTATTGTTTTCCTTGTTGCTCAGCCCCTTAGTGGCATTGTTTAGACGTTTTTACATACCACGTACACTATCGGCAATCTTACTGCTCACCATGATTGGTGGCCCCGTGACAATATTAGCCATTGAGTTAGCTATCCCTGCTCAAAAGTGGTTGGCACAACTGCCCAAAATCTCGACTCAGCTGACAGAAGAACTAGATAATATTAGCCAAGCCATGAGTCCTGAAGTTGCTGTACCCGAAGTAAAGAAACGAGCAGAGCCACGTAAGGAAGAAAGCTTTAAAGTATTTGGTTGGTTTATTAAACATGACGAGCCAGCAGTCGTGGAGCAGCAACCCACCGGTAATAGCGCCTTGTCAGCGCGAGTGATGCAGGGCGGGATAGAAAAAATAATCTCTATATTGGGGGCAACTCCCGTCATTATTGCGCAGTTTATGACCTTCATTATTTTGGTCGTGTTTTTATTGAGTTTCGGGCCTAGGTTGTATGACAGCTATATGGATATTTTTCCATCAGAGACAAGTAAGCGTCGACCGATTGTACTGATAGGCAAGCTTCAGCGAGAGTTATCACGTTATATTGTCACAGTAACTATTATCAATACAGGGTTGGGAATTGTCACCGCCAGTGTATTTTGGATGCTAGGTGTGGATGATGCCATACTGTGGGGAGCACTGGTTGGCGTACTCAACTTTGCGCCGTATGTTGGTCCTTTTTTTGGGCTTATCATACTCTGCCTTGCAGGCGTGACGCAGTATGGAATGGTGCTTTTTTCATTAATGCCGGCCGCTGTTTATTTCGCAATTAACATGTTGGAAGCTCAATTCATAACACCGACAGTGCTTGGGCGTCACATGAGACTTAATCCTTTAATATTAATAGTGTGGATCCTCATCTGGGGCTGGCTGTGGGGACCAGCCGGTGTACTGTTGGCGGTGCCTTTATTGGTTTGTATCAAACTCGCCGCAGGTCAATTGAATATACTGATAAATTGGGTAAAGCTAATCGAAACAAGTGGCACTTAATGAGTGCTTGTTCTTTATCGGGATGATGTTACTTTAGCCTTGATTGGCTAAAATGGCATGGCTGATAAGCCAATATCGACCTAGTTTCCCTAGTGTGACGAGTATCAAAAACAGCCCCATATTAACTTTTAAAATTCCAGCTAAAAAGGTAAGTGGATCACCAATAATAGGTACCCAAGCAAACAGTAGGCTGAATTTTCCGTAGCGGTTGAATTGATTTTCAGCTTTAGTGGTTTGTGCTGGTGTTAACTTTAACCCGCGGTGTAGAATCGTATCAGCGCCCCATCGACCTATTATGTAGTTGAGTAAAGAGCCCAAAACGTTACAAACTGTGGCGATAATGACTAGGGTTATTGGATTTTTTCCTGCTATGAGCAAAGCGGATAGTACCAATTCCGAGCTTATTGGTAAGATAGTGGCGGCAAGGAATGCTGACAAACCAAGTCCCCATAAACCGAGTTCAGATAACATATCCATTAGGAAAATAAGACTTTTAAGAGTGTAGAGTTAGCCCAGTTCAAATATATTCCCTATGATGTTAGTTAGCATGAGCTCTTATTAGCTTATAAAAATCACTATAGCATTTCAGTATCATCAATCTAAATGGGCCATAATGAAGTGAGTTTAAGGAGAAATGAATGATGAGCTCTAAATTAGGTGTCAGTGCTGCGATTACGTGTGTGATATTACTGTTTATTTTTCAAAACACGGAGATTGTTGAGATAACGTTTTTATTCTGGTCTCTCGCCATGTCGCGTTCGCTATTAATTTTGATATTTGTCGGTGTAGGCGTAATTATAGGCTGGCTATTAAAAGGACATCTTACTTTAAAAGGGAAAGACTAAGGTTGAGTGAGCGGATCAAAGATATGAAAACGGTTAAGTCGTCGCTTTTAGCGTACAAACAACTCAATTAAACAGCAGGGTTTATCCGTGTTAGCAACTAACTCTAACGCCAATAACTCGCCGTTACCTTGGTATTCCAGACAATCATAGTTCTGTAGTGTAAACAACTGCTCTGCAAGACGCAGCGACATTGTTGAGGCGGCATTAAATAACAACACAACATTTGCAGCAGTGAACAAGCGCTGAGTCTGTTGTAGCGGTAACCATTGCAAACGAGCTTGGTAACGCTGTGAGGAATAAATAAGATTCACGTTGCGCAGGGTGCTACCGAGTAATTGACAGTTCACTTGGCTGTCACCACTAAAGGCAAAAGGGTTAAGTTGTTTTATGGGATGTGACTGTTGGCCATCTATCTCAAGTTGCATACCGTCACCTTCTAATACGGTGATGATTCGCTGATAGCTGTTAAACGTGGAAAAATCACCAGATTCAATCACATCGGCTAGCGATAAGCGCCAACCAAAGTTTGCTAATCCTTCACCCTGATCGCGTGCGATTTCTTTAGTGCTGCCAGTACCTTTTTTCCACGGCAGACTAACGTAATCAATCGCGCGGTGAATTTGCACCTGAGTCATAAGCTGAACAATGTTCTGCTAGATGAGAACTTGTATAAATGGGCAAGGATATTGATGCAAGATTCAGTCAATACATATGAGTTGGAAAGAAGGCTGCTCATCAGGTTCTCCATATAAGGCTGCTGGCAGTCTACGCCTTACATAAATCTCTGTCGAACTGTTGTTCGTATTGCTTAGCAAGCAGACGAGAATTGTGGCTTTAACATGAAATGATATAGTATTTGGATGACGACTAAGTCGAAGATATTTAAAGTATTAAGGTAGTTGTGTATCGAAATTTCAAGTGAAGCTCGTAACCGTTGACTAATTAATCGAGGAGTTCAGTATGAGTGACAAACCAAAATTAACGACCACAGGTGGTGCACCTGTTGCAGATAATCAAAATGTACTGACTGCCGGGCCTCGTGGTCCTATGTTATTACAAGATGTATGGTTCTTAGAAAAAATGGCGCATTTTGATCGAGAAGTAATTCCTGAGCGACGTATGCATGCCAAAGGATCGGGTGCCTATGGTACTTTTACCGTGACGCATGATATTAGCCAATATACTAAGGCTAAAATATTTTCTGAAATAGGTAAACAAACAGAATTATTTGCTCGTTTTTCTACGGTCGCGGGTGAACGTGGTGCGGCGGATGCCGAACGAGATATTCGTGGTTTTGCACTCAAATTTTACACCGAGGAAGGTAACTGGGATTTAGTGGGTAATAATACGCCGGTGTTTTTCATTCGTGATCCCTTGAAATTTCCAGACTTAAACCATGCAGTCAAACGTGATCCGAAAACCAATATGCGTAGTGCACAAAATAATTGGGATTTTTGGACTTTATTGCCAGAAGCCTTGCATCAGGTGACAATATTGATGAGTGACCGTGGTTTACCGCGTAGCTACCGTCATATGCACGGTTTTGGTAGTCACACCTTTAGCTTTATTAGTGCTGATAATAAACGTTTTTGGGTCAAATTCCATTTCAGAAGTCAGCAAGGTATCGAAAATTTAACAGATCAAGAAGCTGAAGTATTGATTGGGCAAGATCGGGAAAGCCATCAAAAAGATCTTTATGAAAGCATTGAAAATGGGGATTTTCCTCGCTGGAATCTTCAGGTGCAGATCATGCCAGAGCAAGCGGCAGATACCTACAATGTTCATCCCTTTGACTTAACTAAAATATGGCCACATAAAGATTATCCGCTTATCGATGTTGGCGTTTTTGAGCTGAATCGCAATCCTGAAAATTACCACGCAGAAGTCGAGCAATCAGCCTTTAACCCCGCGAGTGTCGTGCCGGGCATCAGTTTTTCTCCTGACAAAATGTTACAAGGTCGTTTATTTTCTTATGGGGATGCCCAGCGTTATCGCCTCGGGGTTAATCATGCACAAATACCCGTTAATAAGCCCCGTTGTCCTGTACATAGTTATCATCGTGATGGTGCGATGCGAGTAGATGGTAATTATGGCTGTACTAAGGGCTATGAACCCAATAGCTTAGGTGAATGGCAACAACAAGCAGATTTTAAAGAGCCACCATTAGCAATCAATGGTGCGGCGGATCATTGGAATTTCCGTGAAGATGATGCTGATTATTACCAGCAACCCGGTGATTTATTTCGATTGTTGACGCCTGAAAAGCAACAGGTATTATTTGAAAATACGGCTCGTGGAGTCGGTGGGGCTGATATGGACGTGCAAAAACGCCATATTCGTAATTGCCTTAGAGCCGATCCTGCTTATGGCAAAGGTGTAGCTGATGCTTTGGGTATCTCATTAGATGATGTTAGTTAATTAAACTTGATGCTCTGGCCCTAATAGCTTTTGGGTCAGAGTATTAGGCTTTGAGTACTAATAAGCTACCGGCGATCATGACCATGCTGGCAGCAAGCCGTCGCATAATGTGTTTTTCGTTGAAAATGCGATAACCAAGAAATACTTGTAACACCATGGCGAGTTGAAACAAAGCCAAAGAATAAGCGATTAATAGCTGTGAAAATACAATCATGGTCATATATTGCATTAAAAAGATAAGGCTACCGAGATAGATGAATTGACTAAGACTATTTTTAGATTGTGCAACGTCATGTTTAAAATTATCTTTTAAAAAGACGACATGAGCAATGATAGCTAATGGGAAACCAATTAAGCACCAAAATACGGTGGTGGTTAAGGCATCTCCTGTCACAACGGCTTGTTTCAGTGGTAAGGTGCCGATTGAAAACAGCAATATTGATAAGAAACGATATTGCACGCCTTTCTCTAAGAGTAAGGATATACATCTATTTGAGTTGATATGGCTACTGACTGGAAATAGAAAAAAACTGCCTAGAACAATTATGCCAACACCGGTAAAACCTTGTAAATTAGGCACCTCGCCGATAAAGACCATGGCCAATAACATTGAAATAACGACTTTATATGCGTTGAGTGGGCCAAATACAGATAAGTCTGTCTTTGACAGGGACATGACTAAAAATAAGGTACCAGCCATATCAAGTAAAGCTGCGAAGAAAACATTGATCCAAAAGCTAGCACTAAGATCTGAAATATTTAACATCACTAGTAGCGGCAGACAAAAGATACTTAGTACCAGATAGGATGCCATAACAATAAAAAAAGGGTGTAGCCCCTGATGAGCGAGTTTTTTCTGAAAGACGTTGGCAAATGACGAAAAGACTAATCGTCCCAAAACAAGCAGTATTTCCACCTATTAATGTTCAGCTAATGGGGGCAGGTGAGTTTGATAATTATTATGTTCATCTAGTTGATAACTATTAAAAGTGCTGTATTTACCTTCTTTGTTAAATTGAAACACGATAAAGTTATCTTTGCGTTCTCCCATCTCCATACCTGGCGTTCCGACAGGCATTTGTGGCACGGATAATCCTGCAATATCAGGTTTTTCAGCGAGTAATCGGCGAATATCAGCAGCTGGTACGTGTCCTTCGATAACATAACCTTCAATAATAGCGGTGTGGCAAGATGCCATTTTTTTAGGTAGTTGCACTGATTCTTTAATGCTCGTCATATCTGTTGTCAGTATATCGAGTACATTGAACTTATTTTCTTCCAAATGGTTAATCCATTTATGGCAGCATTGGCAGTTAGGATCACGATATACCTTGATTTCCTCGTTGTTTGTTTTATCGGTACAAGCACTAAGTATGAGTAATTGAATCAGTAAAAATAAATAGATTTTCATGTGGTCTCTTGTTGTGTGTTTCATTCGTTGTCTGTCTTTAAAATAAGAATTATACATTCGAAAGCCTGATGTAATTTATTAAGCTCTTCTGATGTGACTTTTGTTTTCTTATTTTGATGTTTAGTCATTATATCTGTCGCTAGCAGGTGCATTTTTTCATGAGCTTGCTCTAATTTCTCTAGCCATGAATGTGAAAATAGTTGTTCATCATGCGCACGTTTTAACCATATGCCATGATGGCAAAGCTTAGGATTCATTAACGGCCATTTTGTAGCATGTGTAGAGGTGGCGCTTTGCTTGTATTTAAAGGTCTCGTACCAATGCAGTATGGAAAGCTGCATTAATTTTATTTTGATTTCTTTTGCCGAGAGTTCTAAAGAACCACAGTGACCCCAATCTTGATTAGGCTGATACTGTTTTAACCACTCTGGAAATTCTGCTGCCGGTAATGGAGGAGATATTTCGTAGCCTTGTGCAGAGCTACAGCCCATAAGTAATAAGGTGGTGCCATGATCAGCGGTTTCCACACCTTCAGCAATTACTGTGCGATTAAAAGCATCTGCCAAGCTAATAATGCCCTCAATAATAGCGTAATCATTTGGGTCATCTAACATGTCACGGATAAAGCTTTGATCTATCTTAATAACGTTAGCATGTAAAATTCGTAAATGAGTTAGCGATGAATAGCCTGTGCCGAAGTCATCAAGCGCAATGTTGACATTGAGTAATTCCCGACAGGTTTTGATGATGCTACGTATCGTTTCGATATCCCCTAAATCACTACTTTCAAGAATTTCTAATTGAAGATGTTTTGCTTCAACAGTAGGGTGGCGGAGTAAAGCCTCATTAAGCTGAGTAATGAAGAGGGATGATTGCAAATGAGAAGAAGATATATTGACACTAATTTCAAGTTCAATGCCTTGTTTTTTCCACGATTCCGCTTGAACCAACGCTGTATTGATAACCCATTCGCCTAATTCATTTTCAAGAGTAGTGCCGTCAATGATAGGTAAAAATGATAAGGGGGGAATAAGTCCTTTTTCAGGATGCAGCCAGCGAATCAATGCTTCGGCACCAAATACCTTTCCCGTTTTCATATTTACTTTCGGTTGGTAATACAGACAAAACTCATTATTATTGAATGCCTGTTTAATTTCCTGTAATTTTGTATGTTGAGTAATTATTTTTTGATTATCGCCAGTATTGAATAGGCGATAATTATTTTTCCCTGCTAATTTAGCTTGGTACATAGCTTGATCCGCATGGCGAATCAGCGTATCAATATCGGCATCATCAAGAGGGTAAATGGTGGTGCCGCTAGAGGCACTAATGTAATGTGTTTCTCCCTCAATTGAGTATGGTTGAGCGAGAGCGCGGTGTATACGGCTGAGTAGTGCTTTACATTGTTCGATAGATTCAAAATGAGACAGTAATAATGCAAACTCATCACCACCCTGACGAGAAACGGTATCTTCATCTCTGAGCGCGAGTTTCAATCGTGTCGCGACTTCAATTAATAACTGATCGCCGATCTCATGACCAAAATTATCATTGATCGGCTTAAAGTCATCTAAATCAAGAAAACACACTGCCAATAAAGTGTTATTTCGTTTGCTATAGGCAATTGATCTTTCAAAACGGTCGGCAAACAAGGCGCGATTTGGTAGCTTAGTGAGCACATCATAATGTGCCATCAGTTCAAGTGATTGTTGATGTTCTTTTATGTGAGTGATATCTGAAAATAAGCCGACATACTGACGAGGTTGTTTCATGTCATCTAATAACGATGAAATGGTGAGCTGTTCGGCATAAAGTTGGCCGTCTTTTTTACGATTCCATACTTCGCCATGCCAATGGCCTTGTGTGGCTATTGATTGCCACATCTCTTTATAAAACGCTGTATCGTGTTTACCCGACTTAAGAATATTGGGGTTTTTACCTATAACTTCTTCATGGCTAAAGCCAGTAATTTCAGAGAACATTGGATTAACAGTGATAATCTTGCCCAGAGGATCGGTCACTATAATACCTTCACGTGCAACATTAAAAACACGTGAGGATAATCGTTGTTCATCATCAGCTCGTTTGTGTTCGATCACTACGGCAGCGAGTTTTGCTGCTGATTCAATTAAGCTTAAAGCCTCTTCAGAAGGTGACGTCGGTTTATGATGATAGATGGCAAAAGTGCCCAGTAATTTATCATTAGTGCCGATAATAGGTTCTGACCAGCATGCCCCTAAATTTGATTCGAGAGCGATGGCTGTATAGTTTTTCCAGTAGGGGTGGGATTGAATATCCTCAACAATGACTCGACTTCGGGTATATGCTGCAGTGCCACAACTGCCGGTGCTATAGCCTATTTCTATACCATTAACCGCTTCATTATAAAAATCTGGCAGGTTAGGAGCAGCACCGTGCAATAAGTGTTTGCCTTCAGTATCTAATAATAAAATACTGCAGGATGCATCAGTTTCAATTTGTTCTATTGCAAGTACGATGGATTCTAAAATCGTGGCAAGGGGTTTTTCCTGAACGAGTTGTTCTAGTACTTGGTTACGAGAATTTAACTCAATAGTTTGTTGATTAATGACCTTGCTTAATCGTCGAGATACTCGTCTGAGTAGAAGTATGACAAATAGTTCAATGAACAAAAATACTGCTGCCGCATAATAAATGGTCGTTTTGATCTGTTTGTTCAAGAGAACATAAAGCTCAGTGATATCTTGCCAGATGATGATGTGATCATTGGTATCACCATTCATCGCTTCATCTTCTAAGTAGTTAGACAATGGTCTACTTGAATAGAGGTAAGTGTGATTATCGAATGAGCGTATTTCGACATTCATAGATGAATCTGGGTTTGTTAAATGATGATGATCGGTGGTGGCGGTGATTAAAAACCTAATTTGGTCACTAGTTGTTTCGGCAATTACTAAGCCATTTATCGCTAGATCACTTTGTAAACTTGGTGCTACAAGCTTCAACCCTGCATTTTTATGATAATTATTTTCATCGAGTACGATGGCTGCATTAATGTTGAATTTTGACATGAGACTTTCAAAAATAAACTGGAAGGTATTGTCCTTTTTAGCATCAATGTTGTTTCTATGGTTTAGGTTCGCTTGATAAGCTATATCAAAGGCAGAAAAATAATTTTGAGCGAGGCTTTGCTCGGTTTGGTGCAAATTGATTTTAGCTTGGGTATAACTGAGCATAATAAAAGCACTGATAAGTATTACAAACAGCATACTTAACATTATAAAAAGACGGTGCTTTATAAAAAAAGTCATATTGGTAACCGTTATGGGTACTCGACTAGAATTTCTTCTTTAGGTGACTGCTTTTCGACATATTCCAGTGCGGCAATAATAGCTTTTTCATTATTCGGGTCGATAATGTCAGGTAAAAAAGAAACACTGATGTCATGAATATTTAACTCTGCTAATTGTTCAGATGATAGGAGTTCATTATTGATCCACACTGCCGCTTTGTCTTCTAAAATATCATGTTTTGCTTCTGCAAAGCCTTTTGAAGTAAAAATAAGATAAATCATAATTATTTTCCGATAGCTAAATAGGCTTTTTCAGAGATGTCTGACCAAGCGTTATCCTGTTTACGAAATGCTTCATAAGCATCATATACCCGTTTGAACTTGGGATCATTAGCGGCTTCTTCTGCAAGGGTTTCATCCGTCAGTATTTGAAGCTTTGCCAACACGTCATCAGGAAAACGGTGAATCTGCACTTCAGGACGCGCCTTTAATTCTTGTAATGCAGAAAGATTTTTTTGTTCCATCTCAGAAAACATCAGCACATTTTCCGCTGCGGCTGCATTGCTAACAATCGCTTGTAAATCAGCAGGTAACGAATCCCATGCTCTTTGATTAATGGCTAGCTCAAGGACTGAGCCGGGTTCATGCCAGCCAGGATAATAATAATGTTGAGCGGCACTGTATAACCCTAGGCGCTGGTCATGGAAAGGGGCAATCCACTCAGTGGCATCTATCGTATTGCGTTCTAATGCAGTATAAACTTCACCACCTGCTAATAACACCGGATTACCACCGGCTTTGGCGAAAACTTTACCACCTAGACCGGGTATACGCATTTTTAAACCTTTAATATCTGCCAATGAGTTAATTTCTTTGTTAAACCACCCGCCCATCTGTACGCCAGTATTACCAAGAGGGAAAGGCACAACATGAAATGGTTTATAGATTTCTTGCCATAATTCTAAGCCACCACCATGGTAGAGCCATGCATTCATGCCGCGAGCAGTCATACCAAAAGGTACGGTTGAGAAAAATTGTGCTTCAGGTACTTTTCCGGCCCAGTAATAGGCACTGCCATGGCCCATTTCAACGGTACCTTGTGAAACCGCATCAAAGGTCTGTAAAGCAGGGATAAGCTCACCACCCGCATAGACTTTAATGTTTAGGCGACCATTTGACATGACTTGAATGTTTTTCGCGAAACGTTCTGCACCATCTTGTAAAACGGGAAAGCCAGGTGGCCAAGCAGTAACCATTTTCCAGTTATAGATTTTGTTATTATCGATAGTTGTAGCGTTTGTATTTGACGACTCTTCAGGGCTGCACGCAGTTAGTAGTAGGGCAAGCATACTGATATATAATGTACGAATGAATAAATGAGGAATCATAATATTGCCTTGAATTAGACGGTTTCTAAATTAGCATAGGCGAGTACAAGCCATTTGCTGCCCGCATGTTTAAAGTTGACTTGGACACGGGCACTCTTTCCGGAGCCTTCGGTATCTATGACAATACCGGGGCCAAATTTTTGATGATGAACGGTTTGGCCAGGGTTAAAACCTGTTTCATTTCCTTTTGTAGTATGTTTCGGCGCAGTGAAACTCGAACTTCCACCACTGCTAATCACATTTTTTCGAGCCCGTACTTCTTCTATACGCTCTGCAGGGATCTCTTTTAAAAAACGTGATGGTGTGGGCATCATCGTCTGGCCATAAAGAAAACGAGATTCAGTATTGAGGAGGTATAATTTTTCTCGAGCACGCGTCATACCAACATAACAAAGTCGACGTTCTTCAGCGAGACGACTAGGATCATCGCTAGTTTTTTGACCTGGAAATAAGCCTTCTTCCATGCCAACCATAAATACCACTGGAAATTCTAAACCTTTGGCTGAATGTAAGGTCATCAGCTGCACACAATCCTCCCATTGATCAGCTTGGTTTTCACCTGCTTCTAGGGCTGCATGGGATAAAAATGCGTCGAGTAGCGGCATTTCCTCTGTTTCATCTGAGGGTTCAAAGGTCCGTGTAGCATTGATTAACTCATCTAAGTTTTCAATTCGACCTTGGCCTTTTTCAGACGTATCTTTTTCATGATGCTGCCGTAAGCCGCCTTCTTCTATGACCAAGGATGTAAGCTCATGAAGGGGCATGTCAGGATCTACTGGGCTTAATGAATCAATGAGTGTTAAAAAACCAAGCAGGGCATTACCCGCACGGGCGGCAAAAAATTTAGCGTTAATTAAATCGACCGCTGCTTGCCACATAGTTTGATTATTATCACGCGCATATTGGCGCAATTGTGTCAGTGTTGCCGCGCCAATACCACGCGTTGGGGTATTTACGACGCGTTCAAAAGCCGCATCATCATTACGGTTAGCGACTAAACGTAAATAAGACAATACATCTTTAATTTCAGCACGATCAAAGAAGCGTAAACCGCCATAAACGCGATAGGGCATATTAGCTTGCATTAAGGCTTCTTCAATAATGCGTGATTGTGCATTCGAGCGATATAACACGGCATTTTCAGCACGTTTTCCGCCTTTATCTACCCATGTTTTGACTTGCTGTACTAAGTAGCTTGCTTCGTCACGTTCGTTGTAAGCGTTATAAAGCTGGATCAGTGCGCCATCCGCATCTTCAGTCCATAACTCCTTGCCTAAACGTTCGCTATTATTGGCGATGACGGCATTGGCTGCTGCTAAAATATTGCCCGTAGAACGATAGTTTTGCTCCAGGCGAATGGAGCTGGCATCAGCATAATCTTTATGAAATTTTTGAATGTTTTCAATTTTTGCACCGCGCCAACCATAGATTGATTGATCATCATCACCGACGATAAACAAATTACCGCTATCACCCGCTAATAAGCGTAACCAAGCATATTGTATGGCATTGGTATCTTGAAACTCATCGACAAGAATTTGTTGGAAACGTTGTTGATAATTAGCCAAAATGTCGGGACGCTTTAGCCATAGTTCATGACTGCGTAGCAATATCTCACCAAAATCGATAACCCCAGCTCGTTGACAAGCTTGTTCATAGGCTTGATATATCGCTGACATTTTTTGAGAGTAAGGGTCACTACCTACTTGGATATGCTGTGAGCGTAAACCTTCATCTTTTTGGGCGTTGATAAACCATTGCGCCTGTTTAGGCGGCCATAAGGTTTCATCTAATTCCATAGCGCGGATAATGCGTTTCAGCATACGTAGCTGATCATCACTGTCGAGGATTTGAAAGCTTTGTGGTAAGTCTGCTTCTTGCCAGTGAGCGCGTAATAATCGATGCGCTAAACCATGAAAGGTGCCGACCCACATGCCACCGATGGGAAAACCAAGACTCTCTTCAATCTTGCCACGCATTTCTTTAGCGGCTTTATTGGTAAAGGTAACGGCCAGAATATTGGCTGGTGATAAACCTTCTGCTTGAATCAACCAAGCAATGCGATGAACGAGTACACGTGTTTTACCACTACCTGCGCCCGCTAATATTCTGGCATGACCAAGCGGCGCGGCGACTGCTTCGCGTTGAGGTTTATTCAGGCCATCAAGTAATTCAGAAACATCCATTCAAGTTTTTTACTACGTTAGGTTCGCAAACAATAATAATGACTTCCTTGGCGTTAATAGCTATTAACTAGCTGGAAGTAAGATTGTTTGTAGCATTATTTATCGCGAGTTTTGGGTTAGGTATAAAACAGAAAAACACCGGACATGATAACCATGACCAGTGTTTTAATGATTTAACATTAGGTTAAGCATCCCTAAATAAATAGGAATTGCCTAAGATTTAGATATTGCTATCTAAAAATGCAGCAAGTTGTGATTTAGTTAATGCGCCGACTTTAGTCGCTTCAACTTCACCATCTTTGAATAACATCAGGGTAGGAATACCGCGGATGCCATAACGAGGAGGTGTTTCTGCATTTTCATCAATATTGAGTTTACACACTTTTAATTTACCAGCGTATTCAACAGCAATTTCTTCCAAAATAGGGGCAATCATCTTGCATGGGCCACACCATTCAGCCCAGTAATCGACCAATACAGGTAAGTCAGATTGCAGTACTTGGCTCTCAAAATCGCCATCAGTCACTTGGGTGACGTTTTCGCTCATGTTTTATCTCCAGTGGTATATAAAGTATTGGAAGGCTATACTCACATTCCAATATTGAATGACATTTTTTCCTATCATTAAAGGTAATGCAAGTATTTCTATGAGTGCACATCTAACAAAACAGGCTTTTTCGACCTTACCTTTGCATGAAACACTACAAGGCGGCTTACGTAGCGCGGGGTTTGAGTTTTGCACGCCAATCCAAGCTCAATCGTTACCTTTGCTGTTATCTGGACAAGATGTAGCAGGGCAGGCGCAAACAGGAACCGGCAAAACGATTGCTTTTCTGTTGGCGACCTTTCAACGCTTATTGACGGTTGATGCGCCTAAAAATTGGGATGGAAAACAACCCCGAGCCTTTATTTTAGCGCCAACCCGAGAGCTGGCAAATCAAATAGCTAAAGATGCAATATTGCTCAATAAAGAGGCCAGTTTGCGCATCGTAGTGGCTTATGGTGGCAAAGATTATGAAAAGCAAAAAACCGCTATTACTGACGGCGTAGATATTTTAATTGGCACGCCGGGACGATTGTTGGATTATCATAAACAACATGTTTTTAATCTGAAATCTATTCAAGCTGTGGTGCTGGATGAAGCAGATCGTATGTTTGATTTAGGCTTTATTAAAGACGTGCGTTATTTTTTACGTCGAGTACCTGCACCTTCACAGCGTTTAGGTATGTTGTTCTCTGCGACCTTGAGTTATAAAGTCACCGAGCTTGCTTATGAACATATGAATAACCCTGAAAAGGTTGAAGTAACAGCTGCGAGAGTGGAAAGTAACCGTATTGAAGAAACGGTGTATTACCCTGCTAATGAAGAAAAAATCCCCTTATTATTGGCCATTATTAAACGCTTAGCACCGCCTCGGGGTATCGTTTTTGTGAATACCAAACGTGCTGCAGATACGGTGTGGGGGTATTTAGAAGGTAATGGCTACAAAGCGGCTTTATTATCGGGTGATGTGCCACAGAAAAAACGCGAAAGTCTCCTTAAGCATTTTCAAGATGGCGAGTTTCCCTTTTTAGTAGCGACTGATGTAGCTGCGCGCGGTTTACATATTCCTGAAGTGAGCCATGTGTTTAACTATGATTTACCACAAGATGTCGAAGATTATGTGCATCGTATCGGTCGTACTGCTCGTGCAGGTGCTAGCGGTATTGCGATTACTTTTGCGTGTGAAGAGTATGTGTTTTCTCTACCAGATATTGAAGCCTACATTAAACATAAACTACCGGTTGCCACAACATCGGACGAGATATTAGAAGAACCCCAAGCTGCTAAAAGGCCAGAAAAAAGACCCGGGCCACCGATGCATAAGAAACAAGGTGCGGGTGCTAAGCGTTCACAGCCTCCAAGACGTAAGTCTGCTAATAATGGCTAACTGGGTACGTTATTAATGCAGATTAACGGTGCCCAGCTTGCAACAGTCTTTCCCTCGAAGTTATTAGAGCCTCAGGATAATACCCGCAAGCCGGTCATCATTGATGTTCAAGCTACAGTAGAATTAGATACCTCATCAACTAATAGGTATCCCGTTAAAGGTGTGCCGCCCAACCAATCATCGTTGATTGTTCATGAACAACAGCAAGCACAGTTTGTACGTTTTTTTGCTGTCACTGATTTGACTCCAGCTTCACATTCACTTTTAAGTAATAAAGAAAATAGCACTCAAACTAGCTTTGCTCAATTATCGAAAGGCGTACAGCAATATTTACAAGTGGCAGCCACTGGCCTTGAATTTCAACAAGGTTTATTAGATGAAACTGTTTAAGTTTATTTTTATTTTACTGTGTTTAAGCCTATCGGCTTGCACAACCATGATGCCTAATCAAAATGTTGTTGTCGCTAATATGGAGGAGGCTGGTCTTACGCGCTGGGGGAAAAGCGATATGGATGAGGTGATCGAATTCCATCAACGCGCTGCAATGCAAAATTTACAAGCACTAATGGTAAAGTTATATTACCGTAACCCAGTAGGTCGACACGATGCGAAGCTAAGATCGATAGAGGCGAGTGTAAATTTAACTTTTTCGCGTTCAAATGATGCTTATTACCCGCAATGGGAATCGGTTAAAGCGACGGATATCGTGCGGATTGCATTAGATGAAAGCTATCAAGGTCGTGATCGTATCTTACCGCTTATTGTCGGTTTACGAAAAATGATCATGGCATCGTACGATAATCATACGGAGTTTTTTTATTTAACCAGTATCGATGCACAAAAGCTCTATAACAGTGCTAGAAATATTGAGATTGCAGCGTGGATGTTGGCTGAAAATAGGAATGTTCACGGTCAATTGTTATTGCTGAGTGATAGTTTGGAGCATGAAAGCCGCAATTTAAGTTTTCAACGACTCATTGGTCAAATTATCGCAACGCAAGATAATTTAGCGACGATCATGGCTCATAAGTCAGGGCGCTTAGTCAAAAATGTAGTGGTCACTGCTGCCTCGATGGTTTTTTTACCTATCTAAGGTTCACGATATTGGGAGCATAGAGAGTGCTGAAAATAATTTATATTACGGTATTAATACTATTTATTTCTGCTTGTGATGATTCAGATACGGCGAATAAAGTGGCGAAAGATCATGTGTGGAAGGAACAAACCGATATGATTGATAAAGCAAAAGAGGTGGATCTGTTAATGAATGAGGCAGCCATCCAACAAAAGCATATAATTGAGCAACAACTCAATCAATAACGATGTGAACCATTTACATCATATCTAATGCTTAGTTAATCTAGGGTTGGCAAAACGATGGCCTGCTGCTTGGCGCATAAAGATGTTTTTTAATAAGCCATGCTTATTAACCGTTTGTAGACCCAATTGTCTTAGCCAACGGATGGGCGTTAATTCACTACCAAATACGCGTTTAAAGGCATCCATAGTCAACTGCATGATGAGATTATCGACCTTACGACGGCGCTGATATTTATGTAAGGTATGCAAGCTGCCAATATGTCGGCCTTTCTGATGAGCATCCAATACAATTTCAGCTAAAGTTGCGGCATCTAATAAACCAATATTCATGCCTTGCCCTGCAAGGGGATGAATGGTGTGAGCCGCATCACCGACCAGCGCAAAACCAGTTTCAACATAATGTGCAGCATGCCGAAGCTTGAGTGGAAACCGAACTCTTTTGCTGACAGTAATAATATCACCTAAGGTGGATTGAAAGGCTTTGCCCAGTATGTCTTTAAAACGTTCATCATCAAGCTGGCAAAGCAAGTCAGCTTCTTCGGTAGAATTTGACCAAACAATTGAGCATTGATGTGGATCTGCTAAGGGTAAAAAAGCTAATGGTCCTTCAGTAAGAAAGCGTTGGCGAGCTGTTTTATGGTGGGCATATTCAGTGGTAACTGTGCATACCACGGCTGATTGTTGGTAATCCCAGCCTTGACTCGTAATGCCCGCCCATTCGCGTAACAACGATTGAGCGCCGTCAGCAGCTACAATTAAATCGGCAGTTAATACTCTGCCATCTTCTAAAGTCAGCGTGTTATCAGTTCGAGATGTTGGTGTTGCTGGACATAACACATCAATATTCGCTATTTGGCTGCACCGTGTAAGGCAGGCTTGCTGTAAGTGACGATTTTCGATAATGTGACCTAATAATGGCTCGCCGATGTCAGCACTGTCAAAGTGTAAGGTATTGCTAGTAGTTTCCCAGACCTTCATATCAGTAAAAGGGCTGATTCTGCTAGACATTAATAAAGGCCAGATAGTTAGATTTTTTAGCAGTATTTCGCTGGCACGTGTTAAGGCGCTGACGCGTAATTCTGGTTCATCGTTCTCTGATATCGGCGTAGTTTGATGTGTTTCAATTAAGGCTACTTTTAGTGGCGAGTGCTGAGTTAAAGCAACGGCAAGTGTTGCACCCACCATGCCGCCACCAACGATAATGACATCATAGCGATAACTCATAAGGGAATTCCTCGTGCTAACCGTGGCTGTTTTCTATCGAGTCCCATGCTCGATTGTGCTAAGCGATATTTTATGGGGGGAAAAACATCCATAATGCTTAATGCTGCACCACGGCAATGGCCCAGTAAAAAATTATCATTGCTGAATATATTGACTAGATTGCTCGTTGCGTTGATGACGTTTTCTTGATCTTGCCACCGCCATTGTTGATAGTCGTGTAATAAGCGTGCATCACCACAGTCTTTGTTAGCATTTTCATTAGAAAGCACATCTGCTAAAGCGGCGACATCGCGTAAACCGAGGTTGAAGCCTTGTCCTGCGATAGGGTGCAAGCTGTGTGCAGCATTACCAATCAATACAATACGTTGTTGCACCGGCTGGTCAGCTTGCATAAGCGTCAAGGGATAATGGTGACGTTGTCCCACACGTAAAAATTTGCCTAGACGATAGCCAAAGCGCGCCTGTAATTGCTTTAAAAAATCGTGTTCAGTAGCATCGAGCAGAGCGACTTCATCGCCACTCTGGACTGTCCAGACTAAGCTACAGCGATTATCTGACATAGGTAGTAATGCGATGGGGCCTGTATCGGTAAAACGCTCAAATGCTTTACCATTATGCGGACGCTCAGTAGTGATATTAGCGGTGATCGCTGTTTGCTGGTAATGGTATTCCAAAGCACCGAGTTTAAGTAGCTGACGGATGGTTGATTGGCCGCCATCGGCCGCAACGAGCAATTTAGTTGTGAGTGTTTGCTTATTGTCTAACTCGACTTTAACAAAATCATCATATTGTTGTAATGTTTGTACACTGGCAGGGCAAATGACCGAGAGGTTCGCTTGTTGAGATAAAGCAGCGTTCACTATTTCTCCCATCGCACGAGCAGTAATAACCTGACCTAATGCAGGAACCTGTTGTTCGCTAGCCGATAATCGTGTGGCACCAAAATGTCCTCGATCAGAGACATGAATATCGCTAATAGCCGTGCAGTGTTGGGCTAGTTGTGGCCATAACCCCATGCTTTCAAAAATACGTTGTGAACCATAGGCGAGGGCAATGCCGCGATCATCATAACTTGGTTGTTGTGCTGCATTATGTGCAATCGCTTCAATTACTGCGATCCTTAGGCCGCTATTTTTTAATGCGGCTGCTAAGCTTGCACCGACCATGCCGCCGCCAACAATAATGAGATCATAATTGGTTTCAGAGGTCATTCTTGGTCCTTCAGTGTCTTGTCGCTGCCATCAAGGCTTCGATGTCATCCACTTCTTTAGGGGCGGCTTTACTTAATACATCATGACCTGTTTTGGTTACCAGTACATCATCTTCAATTCGAATACCTATAAAGTGCCATTTTTTGGCAACATGTGCAGGATCGCGAATATACAAGCCAGGTTCAACGGTAAGAACCATACCAGGTTCTAATACCCGCCATTCGCCGCCAACTTTATAGTCACCAACATCATGTACATCCATGCCTAACCAATGACCTGTACGGTGCATATAAAATTCGCGGTAATTTTCATTGTCGATTAATGTTTCAAGTTCACCTTTGAGTAAGCCTAAGTTCAGCAGCCCTTCTGTTAATACACGAACAGCGGCTTCATGCGGCTGATTCCAATGGTTGCCAGGTTTGACCTCGGCAATAGCCGCTTTCTGAGCATCTAAAACGATGTTGTACAGCGCTTTTTGATCTGGAGTGAATATGCCATTTACGGGAAATGTACGTGTAATATCGCCTGCATAATTTTTATATTCAGCGCCAGCATCAATGAGCAATAAATCATTATTTTTTAAACGATGATTATTTTCGATGTAATGCAATATACAACCGTTTTCGCCACTGCCAACGATAGATGGGTAGGCTGGAGAGCGACAGCCATGAGCCATGAATTCATGGATGATTTCAGCTTCGACCTGATACTCCCACTGACCGACTTGGGTGAACTGCATCGCCCTAATATGGGCTTGTGCTGAAATTTCAGCCGCAGTACGCATGGCTTTTATTTCTGCACTGCTTTTGAATAAACGTAGCTCATTTAAGCAGTGTTCTAACTCAATAATCTCGGTCGGTGAATGTTTGCCTTGGCGCGATGCTTTGCGTAAATGATTCATCCAGCCAACGATTCGCTGATCGAAGCTTGGTAGATTACCCATGGTGTAGAACACTTGCTCTTTGTCTTCCATCAAGCCCGGTAAAATATCATCGAGATCAGAAATCGGGTAGGAGTCATCGGCGCCATAAATGTCAACGGCGCCTTCTTGTCCTGCTCGATACCCATCCCATATTTCTTTTTCAAGATCACGTTCACGGCAAAATAATAAGTATTCACCTTGTGGGCGACCAGGGACGATAACAATCACCGACTCAGGCTCTTCAAAGCCACTGAGGTAATAAAAATTACTATCGCTACGATAAGGAAAATCAACATCACGATTACGTACTGCTACCGGCGCGTTCGGTAATACAGCAATGCTGTCAGGTCCCATCATAGCCATGAGTTGCTGGCGGTGTTTGGCAAACTGTTTTTTATTCATGTTAGTGTTCAGTTGTGTTGTCTGATTGTGTGACAGGTTGTAATTCACCATGTAATAAAAACAAGCCCATGCGCAAGTATTCCACTAGCTCTTCAAAATTAGCTTCGTCTTCTTCGCTTTCATCAAGATCTGCTTCGCGGATCTGACTAATATTTATGACGTCAGCAATATACTCTTTACTTTCGGCAGATAAATCAGTTTCATCTGTTAGTCCTGAAACGCCTAAGCCAAAGATGAGACCTTGGCACCAGTTTGTCATAGATGCTAAGCGCGAAGGGAGAGAAGCACTATCATCAGCCAGCTCAAGTTGAAGATCAAAATCAAGACTATTGAGGGATTGTATGGTGTCGTCGAACAAAATGGTTAAATCAAGTAAATCATCTTCATTTGGCGCATAGTCGATAAATATTTTTTTATGCCAATTTGCGCGGTTTGCTTCGGCATCCATACATAACAAGCCACATAATGCGCCCTGTAATTCAGCGGCACTGCTAGGACCATCGTCATTAGATTGGTCAGTGGATGTGGATGGAAAATATAATTCAGACATGATGATAGAACCTAAAGTTAAAAGATTTATTATGGTCTGCTTGACCCAATTGGTCGGGCACGACTATAGTTAGTGCATTATTTTTGCACAGCTTAAGAACATATTAATGGAAAAGAGTGAAATTCAACAGTTGGAGCGTGATGTCGAAGAGTTACTTCGTATCTGTCGTCGTTCGCGTGAAGAGAATATGTTGCTGCGATCTCAGCAATCGGCGTGGTTACTCGAGCGTGCACAACTGATTGAAAAAACAGACCTTGCACGTAATCGAATTGAAAAAATGATGTCGCGCCTGAAAGAAATGGATGATGAATTATGAGCTCTCCTGTTACGGTTACTATCCTTGGTAAAGAATATCAGGTTGCCTGCCCAGCAAATGAAGAAGCTGCGCTGATTGCTTCTGCAAAAATGGTTCACAACAATATGGAAAAAATTCGAAACTCAGGAAAAATTGTCGGTTTAGATCGAATGGCTGTTATTGCGGCGCTTAATTTAGCGCATGAATTGATTACCCTCCAGAATAATCAAGGTGGTGGCCTTGATGAGGTTAATAAAAGTATTTTGCAGATGAAAGATAGAGTTAGCGACTTTTTAGAAGAGACGCGTCAACTTGAGTTATAAAAAAATAAGATCTGAAAATAAAATAAGCGTATTATGAATTCAGTCCCTGCGGTGTTCGATAGCGACAGCGTGTCTTGTGCCGATAAGCAAATTGCTCGGAGACTGATATGAGAATGGTGTGCATGCCCACTTGATGGGAAGCCCGAAATCTTATTGATGTCACCACTTGAATCTCCTGGTTCAAGAACCTCGTTCGTAACGGCATCGCGGGGCATTTATCATACGTGTCGTTGTACATTTCTTAAATAAAATCATTCTGCTGACCTTAGCCATTGTTTTTATAGGCATGCTAAAATGAAAGCGTTGCGATGATATATCGCCTCATCATTGTTGGTCAAAACAGAACATTCCATTCCCAATACAAAATATGTAAAGCTGACCGAAAGTTCAGAAACAAATTTTACTTAGACGACTATTGCCAATGTGCAATTTTTAAAGTTTAGACTATATCGTTCATGTTTATTTTTCGATAAAATGAATTTCAACATTCAATTGAATCCAACAATAAAAAATAGGAGCAATCTAATGTCTGATTCTAAAAATATTCCGCAGGGCAAATATTCTGGTACGGATAAACGAAAAAATCAGCGTCGCACAGGTAAAGATCAGCGAGATATGATTAGATTTGAACTAGATAAGGAAGACCGGCGTTCAGGAAATGATCGACGTAGTTCTGTCACCGCTTGGGGTTCAAGTCAACCCGTTTGAGTCATTCCCTGTAGCCTAGAGTATCCATCACGGAAATAGAATAGGGTGCCTTCTAGTTTTTTTAGATTATGTAACCGCCACCCAGAACGATGCGATGGCGGTTAATTTAATACCTCTAAGTGTTATTCAACAATAACGCTATCAATAAGGGTTACTTGCTCATTATCGTGAACAAAAATGGGTAGGTTTACCGCGCTTAATTTAAGACTAAGAAGCATGGCTAAGCGGTTATCATGTTTTTGTTGCACACGCACGACGTGACCGGTGATATCGCCAGTGTCAGATATAACTTCATCGCCTACATTGACGGTATGAACGGTTTGGACTTCGCCCTGAAACATTCGGCGGCTAGGTGTACCAAGATAATGCAGACGAGCCACAATTTCTTGTCCTGGGTAGCACCCCTTTTTGAAACTAACCCCATTAACTAAATCAAGGTTAACTTGTTGAGTAGTAAATTGTTCTTTAGTTTCGGACTGGATCATCGGTAAGCCCGCTTCGATGTCGAGCAATTCCCAATTCGACTCTGTGACGCTGTGCCATTGATCTTCAAGTAACTCTGCAGTGAAAGCACTTGTTTGGCTAGATGTGCCGAGGTATAAAAAGCGCGGTTGACTACCTGGGTATTTTATCAATACGCTGTCATCATGCTCAGTGGCTTGATATATTTCATCGGGCAAAACTCGTGAACTAATATTGTCACCGGTTGCGAGTGATAACCCCATAACTGTCAGCGTATCGCTGATATCAGAAATGGTTACTTTAGAACGTAAGATATACATGCTAAGTCGTTGCTGTAAGCCGGCACACATCGATTTAGGTAATATCAGTTGGTAGCTCGTGTTACGGCGCAGTAATAAAAATATGGCTAATAAGCGACCTTTAGGATTGCACAAACCTGTGAGCTGACCTTGATTCGTCACTAAAGCATTCACGTCATTGGTGAGTAGGTTTTGTAAAAAACTTGCGGCGTCATCACCTTCGATCTGTAATACGCCTAATTGGTTCAATGTCATGTAGCAAGAGCTTGCGTGTGAGTGTTCGTTTAGAGTCATAATGTACTTCAACTTAGGTAAGATTTGTTTATTGTATCTCACTTATGTATTTATACAGAACGGAATCAATGTAATGAAAAATATTGTGATAACGCGGTCTAAAAAATTATTAGCCTATCTGATCGCTATTCATTGTTTAATGTTTGTTACGATATTCAGCCTGCTTGCCTTTACTTGTTGGTCACTGTTAGCGGCGATAATATTGATAATAAGCTTTATCTATTATGCGCAACAATATCAATGGTTACGGGCTAAAAAGTCGCTGGTAAGCGTGGCGCATAATGCAGGGAAAGGTTGGTCATTAAATTATTCGGATCAGTCGCACAAAACGGGACTCAGTTTGGAGAGCAGTTTGGTTACGCCGCAACTTATTATCTTGTACTTTAATCGTTGTTATTTCTGGCATAGTGATGTGGTAACACTCATCGATGATGCGGTTGATGTCGAACTCTTTCGGCAACTCCGAGTGTATTTAAGAACGCCTAAAACTTTCCAACAATAATGGTATCCGTAGCAGGTTTACTCTCATCGACTTCAGGATAATCAAGGGTGTAATGTAAGCCCCGACTTTCTTGACGGCGCAAGGCGGAAGTAATGATGAGTTCTGCAATATCGGCCAGATTACGCAACTCTAATAAGTCGCTGCTGATACGATGTTGGCTATAATATTCTTCGATTTCTTGTTGTAATAATCGTAAGCGTAACTGTGCTTTGTGTAGGCGTTCATTACTACGCACAATACCTACGTAATCCCACATGAATCGTCGTAATTCGTCCCAGTTATGACTAATAGAAATGGCTTCTTTTGCTGGTTGAACACGGCTGGCATCCCAAGCAGGAATATTCTGATAATGAGATGTTGACGGTAGACTCTGTTTAATATGTTGTGCGGCTGAGCGGGCAAAAACCAAACATTCTAATAGCGAATTACTCGCCATTCTATTAGCGCCATGTAAGCCTGTAGAAGCTGTTTCACCAATAGCATAAAGTCCTGGAATATCTGTCTGACCATTTAAGTTTGTCAGCAAACCACCGCAGGTGTAATGAGCTGCTGGAACAACGGGTATAGGTTCGCGAGTCATATCAATACCGAACTCTAAGCAACGATGATATATGGTTGGGAAATGACTTTCGATAAAAGCTTTTGGTTGATGGCTGATATCGAGATAGACACAGTCATCACCGAGTCGCTTCATTTCATGATCAATTGCGCGTGCCACCACATCTCTAGGTGCAAGTTCAGCTTGTGGATGAAAACGCTCCATAAATGGAGCGCCATTGGCTAGTAACAACTTAGCCCCCTCCCCACGCAGGGCTTCGCTGATTAAAAATGACTTAGCTTTAGGATGATACAAACAAGTAGGGTGAAACTGAATAAATTCCATATTGGCAACCCGACAGCCTGCACGCCAGCCCATCGCAATACCATCACCAGTCGACACATCAGGGTTGCTAGTATAGAGATAAACTTTACCTGCGCCGCCAGTAGCCATAACAGTGACAGGTGCTGTGAATGTAAGCGGGGTATCGGTCTTAATATCTAATACATAACAACCTAGGCATTGATTATTTTCTTGGCCCAACTGTTTACGACTAGTAATGAGGTCGATACCAATATGATAGGGAAATAGGTGAATATTTGAATGTGCTTTGGCTTTGCTTAATAAACTGGTTTCTACTTCACGACCAGTAGCATCAGCGGCATGAATGATTCGGCGGTGGCTATGACCACCTTCTTGAGTAAGGTGGTAGGTTTCTGAGGTGCTACCATCTTTTGTAAATGACACCCCTTGATCAATTAACCATTCGATGCTTTCACGGGCATGCTCGACCGTAAAGCGGACAACTGCTTCATTACATAATCCTGCCCCCGCTTGTAGCGTGTCATCAATATGAGACTGCAATGAATCCGCTTGATCGAGCACCACAGAAATACCCCCTTGGGCATATAGGGAGGCGCTTTCTTCAAGTTGACCTTTTGCCAGTACGGCTACTTGAGCATGCTCGGCGAGTTGCAGTGCTAAGGTTAAGCCTGCTGCACCACTACCGATTATAAGAACGTCAAAATGATGAGAAGCAGTCATAAGGCCTGTGTTTGAGTAAAAATTTAAGAGCATTGTTTAGTAACTAGTATAACGCAGCAACAGTCAATAGTGACATTCAAAATAGGTTAGTACAGTACCGAAAGTAATGAAGGTGTTTTTAATAAAAGACCATACTAATCCCAGTTATTGGAATTTGACATTTATAAAATCAACTTAAATTTATTGATTGAAAATGATTTTCTTAAAGAAAACCTACTTTGAGAAGCCAAAGGGCTATTAGGAGAACCCTAATAGTAATATTACCGCTAAGTAGCGCTGAAGACGTTTTTATGTTGAGTGTTTTGAGGGGGGGGATTTTAAAATGAAATTATTTATGCTCGCGCTTTTATTTTAAGTTATTAATTTTTAGGAATTATTACGGAATTTATTTTTTGTTCTGGTGATGGGTGATATTTTTTATATTGCTTTTAAGTTGGTATTGTGATTAGTCTCTATTCGGGGGGGGGG
>TARA_R110002050_G_scaffold106801_4_pt1 | contig 56042 bp, 47 predicted proteins | sample TARA_R110002050 | Tara Oceans TARA_R110002050 (sample SAMEA4396988) | marine metagenome | biome: Polar Biome; feature: [DCM] deep chlorophyll maximum layer (ENVO:01000326); material: water (ENVO:00002006), including particulate matter (ENVO:01000060) such as... | depth 25 m
TAGATCCAAAATGTGGGCCAATATAGAATCGGAACTGGACAATTCCAAGCCAAAGGTAGTTCCGTTATGGAAATCCCCTTTATTGCGTGTGGCGGCCAGTATTGTATTGGTCCTACTTTTGACTTCCCTAATCGGGATTACCGTATATGGCGGATACCAGTCCAACAGGCAGAACGGGGTAGTCTCCCAAGAACTGCTGGACATTGACATGCATTATAGCAACTTGGTACAACACCAGGTACAATTGGTAAAGAATCATCCCGACTTATCACAGGAGGACAAAGATGAATTTCTATCGTTTATGGATGAATTGGATGAAGAATACGGAGTTTTAAAATTGGAAATGGAAAAAAATCTGGGCAATGAACGGGTCCTGGAAGCTATTATTGGCAATTATAAAAAAAGGATTGAACTCATAGAAAACCTATTGAAGCAAATAAATGATTCAAAAATGATAAATGACGATTATGGATACACCTTATAAAAATTCGCTATTGTGCCTAGCCATGGTCCTAATAACCAATTTGATGCTAGCTCAGGAACAAGTGTCTAAAACCATATCGGAGACTTTTGAAATGACCAATGCAGGAGAACTCCAAGTAGACAACAAATACGGCAGCATAACCATCCATGGGTGGTCCAAGAACAATATTTCCATTACTGTAGATGTAATAACCAGCCACAAAAAAAAGGAGAACGCACAAAACCTATTGGATAGGATAGAACCTAGGATTAAATCCATGACCGATTTTGTGACTATAAGCTCGGAAATTGCAGAAAAAAACAAAGGCTTTTTAGCCGAGTATTTCAGCAAAGCAAATCCGTTCGACTTCGACCGAAGTAATATACAGATAAATTATTCCATTTATTTACCGTCCAATGCCGTGGTGGATATCAATAATAAGTTCGGCGATGTAATTTTGGAGGATTGGACAGGTAAATTGAGAATAGACGTTCAACATGGCGATATATGGGTCAATAAGAATCTAAAAAACGCTGACATCACCTTAAAATTCGGTAAACTAAAGGCTAAGAATATAAACTATGGCAGTATAAATATAAAAAACGGGAATTTATCACTTGGTAAATCCAAAGACTTAAGATTGACCAGTAGTGGTTCGGTAATGGATTTGGATGAAATTTCCTCCTTGGAAATCTATTCCAGCAAAGATGAAATTACCATCAACGAAGTTGAATCCATACACGGTGAACTCGAATTTACCAACTTGCAGTTGGCCAATGTTGATGATGAAATTGATTTGGTAATGAAAATTGCGGAATTTAAAGTATTGACCATTCACAGTGCCGATGCCAAAATCAACATTCAGCAACAGTCGTCGGAAATTGTTCTCAATGTTCAGGAATTCTCCTTTAGATTTAATGCAACCTTGGAAGAAGGGTTGTTGCGGCTTCCAAAAACCTTCGAAAATGTGGAAACCCATATGATCGATAAGGGAAAAAGAATACGCGATATTAAGGCTACTTACGGCAAATCCAAACAGGGTTCCATTACCATTACTGGAGAAAAAGGGGTAATACTTTTAAAGGAGCTTTAATTTATTTTAAAAAAAAATGTAAAAAAAATGCAACTTTTTAAAGAGTTTGTTGTCTACTATAACATCATCAATCAAAAATCAAAGAGCATGAGATTAAACACAGCCATTTTACTTCCCTTTTTATTGGGATTCATTCTTCCCACTTTTGCCCAGGATATTACTGGCGATTATGTAGAATTTAACGATCGAAACAATGTAGTACATGGGGTCTACCTAGGCTTAACTACCCACTATGGGGAGATTGAGGATAAGGACACCTTCTTTACCAGTTTAAAAGTGGCATACGTGGCCAACCAACAATTCGAAATAGGTTTTGTAGGTACTTTCTTCTATTCGGATCAAAACATTTACAGGGGCATATCCAGTTATGATGAAGATCTAATCGGGGCCTATGGAGGCCTACATTTAGAACCTATCTTTTTTAGCAAGTCTTTGGTAAACCTATCATTTCCAGTGCTAATAGGAGCTGGAGGCATGGGTTACATAGATGACAACTACAATGATCATGATTTTGACGAACAGGAATTTGAAGATAATGCACAGGCCTTATTTATAGTTGAACCTGGGATAAACGCCTTATTCAATATTTCCAGATATTTACAATTGGAGGCCGGAGTAAAGTACCGGTTTTCCAGTAGTGTAAACGACACGAATAACTTTGACCCCATTAAGCGAATAAATGGCTTCTCAGCAGGGATAGGTGTTAAAGTAGGTATTTTCAACATGGGCAGGAACAGATATAAACAAAATCTTTAATATGAAAAATAGAACCAATACCCTTTGCAGCATTTGCCACGATGTTATTGAGACCCAACACGTATTCTCCGAGGACAATCAGGTTTTTATAAAAAGAAATAAGGTTGAATCATCAAATGGGTCCATCCTCAGAGACCAATGGTATCCAATTAATTTTCAATGGGTATCGGACATGGAGCTAAGAAAAAACTTAGCGTTGCAATCAAATATGGAGTAAATAAGAATCACCAAAATGGCTTTTTCCCAATTTTAAAAGGAATCCCTTCACCTGTTCATTTTTGGTCGGTATCCCGTTTGGGCCATATCTTGGCAAAGCCCTTTTTAAATACCATAACAATCAATAAACAAAGTAAACCTATAACCAGACCGGCTAAAAATTCCCCCAATATTGCCGGCAATGCCTCTAACCAATGATGAAGAAAATCCAGGTTATGTACAAAAATCCCCCCGGACACCAACACCAGGGCAATAGTCCCTATTACCGATAAACTTTTAATAACGACCGGCAAGGCTGCCACTAGAAACTGCCCTATGGCATCGGATATACTGCGCCTCCTGCCATTAAGGGCAATAAGTTTAAGGCCCAGATCGTCCATCCTTACAATCAACGCCACTATACCATAAACCCCGGCCGTTGCCACCAATGCAATTATGGAAACAACTATTACTTGTGTCCAAATAGACTGTTCAACTACTGTTCCAAGAGCAATGATTACTATTTCCACTGAGAGAATAAAATCGGTAATAATGGCCGATTTTATTTTTTCCTTCTCCAAGAGTAAAATCTCCGCTTTGGTCAAATGGGTTTGTACCTTCCCTGCTTTTGGCTTGTGGTGGGGTACTAGAAAATGGTAAATTTTCTCCGCCCCTTCATATGCCAGATAAAATCCACCTAACACCAAAATTACCGTGATTGCCAATGGAAAAAAGGCACTTAGCAGAAAGGCGAAGGGCAATATAATCAATTTGTTCAGCAATGATCCCTTTGTAATGGCCCACAACACAGGTATTTCCCGGGAAGAAATAAAACCGGAAGCCTTTTCGGCATTTACGGCCAAATCATCGCCCAAAATACCAGCTGTTTTCTTACCGGCTATTTTACTCATAGCCCCTACATCGTCCATTAAACTGGCGATATCATCCAATAAAGCAAAAAATCCTGATGCCATTTGATTACACTTCCTTATATAATTTATATTATTTTATCCTCCATTGTCCTCAGCTCCCCAAGGCTACCGCTCCCTACCCACAAATATATTTTATAATTCCTTTACATACATTTTATTTACAAGAATAGGTCCTTTTCCTAATAATCCTAGGCTCAAAAAAATTCAATCTTGCCCCAATAACCCATAACGCCCCTATCCAAACCGGGATCCCACCTCTCCAAAAGCCCAATCAGGTCCAAACTTGCCCAAAATGGTCCAATAAAATGGAGCAATTATCATTTGCCCGTATATTTTATTTAATAAGTTAGCATAAGATTCGTAAAAGCGCATTTTCTATTCCACTAATGATGATCTTTGGTCTACGAAATATGAAACTAACCAAGTCAAAATATCGATTTATAAAAAGGGGCGCCAAAGTTGTTTTGGTACTTGCCTTGCTTTTTATCGGTTTGGTACTTATCATTAGAAGCCCATGGGCCCAGAATTTAATTGTAAACAAAGCAACGGATTACATATCCAACAAGACCAATACCAAAGTTGAAATAGATCAACTTTTTATAACTTTTTCAGGGAATGCCCTATTGGAAGGTTTGTATCTGGAAGATAAAAAAGGGGATACCTTGTTGTATTCCAAATCCATTGAGGCCAATGTGCCTCTTAGCGCTCTGCTATTCCGTAATGAGTTGAATTTAAAGTCCCTGAAATGGCAAGGTTTACGCGCTCAAATTAAACGCAATTCAGGTTCGGGGAAATTCAATTACCAATTTCTAATAGATGCCTTGGCACCTAAAGATACCGTTCCCCAACAGTCGGACACAGCAGTAATGAAGCTAAAAATTGGCACTCTCGATTTTTCCGACTTTCAAATATCCTATAATGATAAGGTATCGGGCTTGGAGTCCAAGCTTGCCTTGGGTACATTCTATTTGAAAGCCAACAAGGTCAATTTTGAATCTATGCATTACGAGCTGGACGAAGTGGCATTTTCGGATACCCAGATCCAGTATATACAAAGCAAACTGTTGGTAACCAAGGACAACCCGGACAGCAAACTGCCTTTCTTGTTGATCAACGACCTTAATTTCAACAATATTCTGATAGATTACCAATCCATTCCTGATAATGTAGTGGCTGCAATAAAATTAGGGGAGTTTAAACTGGACCTCCCCAAAGCCCATCTGGCAAAAAATGAAATGGACATAAAATTCCTCTCCCTAAAAAACTCGGACATCTCCCTGCAACTCTTAAGAGATGATACGGGGGTGACACATGCTTCAACACCCACACCCCAAAAGCCAAACTTTTCGTGGCCCGATTTCTCATTGGTGGCAGATAAAATTGTCCTCGAAAATAATTCGATCCAATATCAACTTAATAACGGATCATCTGAGGCAGAACACTTCAACCCTAACAATCTAGGGTTATCCAAACTTACTTTGAACGCCTCGGACCTGTACTATCAACCCAAAAATGTCAACCTAAACCTAGTCCAGTTTTCATTCGTGGAAAAAAGTGGCTTTACATTAAACCACATGAGCATGGCCGCCCGTTTAAACGGAACCACGGCCTCCATTGCCGGGTTAAAAATGCAGACCGCTTCAAGTTCCATAAATGGAGATTTTGCATTGGGATATCCTTCCATACAGCAACTGATAGACTACCCTGGGGATACAAAGGTAGACCTGCAATTGAGGGAGATGAAACTGGCACTTAAAGACGCCCTATATTTTAAACCTACCCTAGCGGAAAATGAATATTTTACCATTGGCCAACAACATCCCGTTACAGGAAATATAAGTCTAAAGGGCACACTTAATGATTTGACACTGTCTACTTTAAATTTAAATTGGAACAAAACTGCCGTGATAGGTAAAGGCCAACTATTATGGGCTACAGAGCCCGATTCACTTTCTTATGATTTTGCAACGGTAAGAGTTAGCTCCACAAAAGAAGATCTACAGTTGTTTATGCCCGCAAAAGACCTGGACATTTCCCTACCGCTTACCATGGTGGTAGAGGCCAAAGTGCAGGGCAGTTTAAAAAACATCTCAGGGGAGCTATTCGCAAAAATCCCTGAAGGTACTGCCCACATTACGGGCAACTATACCAATTTGGAAGCAATAAATTTCAATGGCGACCTTCAGGTAAGCGAACTGGAGTTGGGCAAGTTGCTAAACGATGATCAACTGGGCACCATGACTTTTAGGATTAATGCAAGCGGAAGTGGAAGCAGTTTAAATACCATGAATGCCGAGGTTGGGTCCAAATTCGACCAACTTACCTACAAGAATTATGATTTTTCCGATCTGGAATTAAATGGAAAAATCCGTAACGGAAAAGGCAACATAAATCTCAATTTTAAAGATGACAATCTAAATTTCACTTCCCAAACAAGGGTAAGCCTGGATTCTTCCAATTCAAAATATGGCCTGCATCTAAATGTTATTGGTGCCGACCTTCAGGCCTTGGGCATTACTTCGGAGAATATTAAGGCTGGGCTGGATGTGGAAGCACAGTATACAGGCAATCCAAAAGACTTTGTATTGAATGCATCCGTGAAAAATGGGTTGGCCGTATATGACGGCCAACAATACCAACTGGGTGAAGTGGAAATTAAATCCAAAATCGACACCCTTAATACGGAGGTTGCCATTATCAGTGATTTTCTAACAGGAAATTTATTTTCCAACGGTTCTCCCCAAAGCATAAACTCTTCATTACAACAATATTTTAAAAATTATTTTCGGGATTCGATAGTGCCTACCTCCCCTATCGACTCCCTAAAACTAAAAATGGATTTGAAATTAATTCCGAATTCCATTCTAACTAAAATATTTTTAAGGGATTTGGAACAATTGGACTCCGTAAGCGCACAGGCCAATTTTGATGCTGCCAATCGCAGCTTGGTGTCGGACATACAAATACCCTATGCCAGATATAAAGGTATTGCCCTGGACAGTTTAAGCTTTTCCATAAATGGCGATGCAACCAATCTGAGTTTTAAAACTGGTCTGGCCAAACTACTGGCCGATCCCGTAGACCTTGGAAGAACAACTTTGGAAGGAAGGTTGTACAATAGGCAATTATTACTAGATTTTAGTTCTTATGACGGAGCAGAAAAAATAACGCACTTGGCCTCGGAAATGTCCCTTGCCAAGGACACCACCCTACTCCATATAAATCCCACCTCACTAATATTCAACAAATCGAAATGGAGTGTTCCAGAGGACAACAGTATATCATTTTCAGAAAACCATTTGGAATTCAACAATGTAATATTGAAAAGAAATTCACAAAAACTGAGTTTTGCAAGTGGACTTCCTGAAACGGAGGCACAGCCTATCACCCTAAGCTTCGAACAATTTAAGCTACAGACCTTTATAGCGATGCTAAACCCCGAAAGGCCCTTGGCATCAGGTATAGTAAATGGGGATTTTACCATTGAAAACCTATTTGGTGCCACTGGTATTGTGGCAGATTTCAATATAAACGATCTGGAAATTTTGGAACATACACTGGGCAATCTTAGATTAAATGCCAATTCCAAATTAAATGGAACCTACGATTTTAATCTCGCCTTAAAAGGTGGGGGCGCGGATATAGATCTTAACGGGGATTATGCTGCCTCCAAAACTGGTGCCCAATTAAATTTGGACCTGGATCTCAATAAGATAGACCTCCAATTTATAGAAAAATTCTCGCAAGGAGGGTTGAAAGACTCCCATGGAACACTTTCTGGTAATATTGATGTTTCAGGGACGACGACTTCCCCTATTTATTCAGGTTCCGTTACTTTTCAAAACACCGATTTTAATGTGTCGAGTTTAAATTCTGTTTTTAAGATTTCCGATGAAACCCTTACAATGGATAATGAAGGGGTTTATTTGGACAACTTTCAGATTACAGACGCCAATGGCAGTAACTTTACAATGAATGGTTCCATTGGCACCGAAGAACTAACTAACCCAAAATTTGATCTCACCCTGAATGCCGAACAATTTCAAGCCCTTAACTCCACAAAGGAAGACAACGAATTGTTTTATGGAAAGTCTAGCTTTGATTTGGACCTAAACGTTAAAGGCTATTTAAAACTCCCAATAATAGAAGGGCGAATCCGTGTCCGAAAAATAACCGATATTACCTATGTAGTTCCTAAAACCCAGTTGGATGTGCAGGAACGCGAAGGGGTGGTACTTTTTGTAAACCGTGAAAATCCCAATGCCATCCTTACCAGAAATGAGCAAGAAGAAACTCCAGCCTTTTTTTCGGGAATGGATGTCAATGTTATATTGGAAATCGCGGACGATTCAGATTTTAACATTATAATTGATGAACGTACCGGAGATAACCTAAGGGTTTCTGGAAATGCTACCTTGAACCTTAATATGGAACCCAACGGATTAACGAACCTTACGGGCAGGTACGAACTAAATTCCGGGCATTACGAAACTTCTTTGTACAATCTGGTAAAGCGAAGATTTGAAATCAACCCCGGTAGTACCATTACATGGCAGGGCGACCCCACCGATGCCAAACTGAACGTGACCGCAGTGTATCAGGTGGAAACTTCCGCAACACCACTCATGTCGTCCATTACCTCTGGCGAAGATATAAGCGTAACCAATAAATACAGACAAGTACTGCCCTTTTTGGTTTACCTTAACGTTGATGGCGAACTATTGAAACCAAAGTTATCCTTTAGATTGGATATGCCAGAAGATGAACAAGGGTCGCTTGGAGGAGCTGTTTACGGTAGGGTGCAACAATTAAATCAACAAGAAGCCGAGTTGAACAAACAAGTGTTTTCCTTATTGGCCCTTAATAGATTTTATCCAGATTCAGGAAGTGATGGAAGTACGGGAGGTACGGCAGCCATTGCCAGGGACAATGTAAACAAAGTGCTATCCGGAGAGATCAATGCCTTTTCCGATAAGGTATTTGGCAAATCGGGATTTGAAGTGGATTTTGACCTGGACAGTTTTACGGATTACCAGGGCGAAAGTCCACAGGACCGCACCCAATTGAACATCAATGCCAAGAAAAAATTGTTCGATGACAGATTGGTGGTAACAGCAGGCAGTGCTGTGGATGTGGAAGGAAGTGCGCAATCCGGCCAAGATGAAACTCCAATTATCGGCAACGTAAGTCTAGAGTATTTACTTACCAAAGATGGCCGCTATAGACTAAGGGGTTTCAGAAAGAACGAGTATGAAAATATCATAGACGGCCAATTGATCGTCACAGGAATAGCCCTGATTTTCAACAGGGAATTCAATAAGTTTAGTCAATTATTCAACCCCCTGAAAGAAACGGATACAATAAATGGAACGGAGAAGGGGGATCAAAAAAAAGAATAGAATTTTGAAAGCATCCAACACATATCGCTATGCGCTGATTTTGCTAATTATAGGAAATTTATTTTCCTGTGGTGTAAGTAAATTTATCCCCTATGGGGAAACCTTATATACCGGTTCCGAGATCAACATTGAATCCGATAGAGAAATAGGAAATACCAAAAAAGTTTCCCAGGAACTGCATACGCTTCTGGAACCCGAACCAAATTCCAAAATTCTGGGGATAAGACCAGGCTTGTACTTCCATTACAAAGCCCAGCAGAAGAACCCTGGTTTTTTAAACAGATGGCTCAATAAAAAACTGGGGGAAGAACCGGTATATCTATCGGATGTAAATCCACAACGTATAGAGCAACTCATGCTGAACCGCTTGGACAATCGTGGATTTTTTTACAGCAAAGTATCGTCCAAAATAGACAGTACCCAAAAACATGCGGCACTAAGGTTCCATGCAGAAATAAAACAGCCATATACCCTTGAACAATTTAAGTTGGATAAAGATTCATTGCCAATTTACAAGGATATATCCAAGGCTCTATCCCAAACAGAAATAAGGCTAGGACAAAGATTCGATCTGGAACTGATGAAATACGAGCGGGAACGCATAGACCAGGAACTAAAACAAAAGGGATATTACAATTTTAATCCTGATTTTTTAATTTTTGAAGTCGATACCAATCGCTATGACAACAAGAAATTTGATCTTTTTTTGAGACTTAAAAAAAATGTTCCCAAAAAGTCCCTTATCCCCTATACCATCGATTCCATTTCTGTATTCCCCAACTTTTCCATAGAAACAGACACCTTAACACCCTCAAGGGCCACATTGATCAACGGTATAAGTTTTTTTCAGAAAGAAGAATTTTTTAAACCAAAAAAACTCGAGCCTTACATCCTGTTCGGACTTGGTCAAAAATATAATTCAAGAATGGCCCGCCGGACCAGCAATCGCCTATCATCCTTAGGCACCTATAAATACGTTAACATTAGATTCAATGAAAATGATAGTTCCGCCACGGATAGTGTAGGATCATTGTCCGCAGACATATACCTTTCGCCCCTGACCAAGAGGTCGGTGCGTGCAGAATTGCAGGCCGTAACCAAATCCAATGGCTTTGCCGGTCCGGGCGTAGCCATCACCTACAATAACCGAAATTTGTTTAAGGGGGGCGAGACCTTTAGCTTAACCGGAAACTTCGCCTATGAGACACAGCTTTCAGGAGGAAAGAACACAGGCCTTAGTAGTATAGCAGGAGGCCTTAAAACAGATCTGATCATTCCTAGACTCCTTCCCTTTTCTCCCAAGAAATTTAAATATGCCGTACCCAAGACCAAAATTAGCCTGGGAACCGATTTCTTAAAGCGCTCCAAACTTTATACCCTAAGTTCGTTCAACACTGCCTTTGGGTATACCTGGAATGCCAATAGGTTTGCATACCATGAGCTTAATCCCATTAGCATCAATTACGTAAAACTGTCCAATACCACTGAAGAATTTACGGCAATTTTGGAAAAAAATCCATTTTTGAAACAAAGTTTCGACCAGCAGTTCATAGCTGGACTCAACTATACTTTTACCTATAACGAACTGGTAGATGTAAATAAAAAACACCCGATATTCATTTCAACAAGTTTAGATATTGCTGGTAATACCTTACATCTTATAGGTGGGTCCGACAACACAGTTTTTGGATTGGAATATGCCCAATATGCCAAGGCCGATGTAGATTTTCGATATTATATAAAATGGGGAAAGGAACAGACCCTAGTGAGCAGACTTTACGCAGGATGGGGCATACCCTATGGCAACTCCACTACCCTACCCTTTGTGAAACAATTTTTTTCCGGAGGTCCCTATAGTGTTAGGGCCTTTAAAACTAGATCGTTGGGACCAGGAACATTCAGTTCTACGGAAAATGGCACCTCTTCATTTTTTGACCAATCCGGAAATCTGAGATTGGAAGGTAATTTGGAATATAGATTCCCCATATGGTCTTACCTAAAGGGCGCCGTTTTCGCCGATGCCGGGAACGTATGGTTGACCAATGATATAGAGGTTTCCGATGATGAACCGGTAGCCAGTCGAGAATTTAATGAAGAATTGCTCAACAAGGGAAAATTTGGTTCCAATTGGGCCGAAGAATTGGGCATTGGCTTAGGATTGGGCCTTAGGATAGATATTCAAAGTTTTGTAATACGATTTGATCTTGCTTCACCCCTGCAAGTCCCTTACTTACCGGAGGGGGATCGTATCAGGACCCCATTCTTTGATGGCGGCAGCAATAATCTCATCTTCAATTTTGCTATCGGATATCCTTTTTAACAGGACTTAAAACGTAAAAAGCCCTATCGTTTTATTAAAGAAATCATAAACTTTTCCTTTCCCATTAAATGGATCAAAAATGGAATCTTTTGAATTATCGCCTTTTGGTATTTAGGTCTAATTTTAAACAAGATAAATTATTAACCTGTCTGCCCATAAGTGCAGACCTTAAAATAAATAAGACTATGAACAGTGATCAATTGGAAGGAAAATGGAAACAAGTCAAAGGTAAATTCAAACAAAAGTACGGTGATCTTACCGATAATGACCTAACTTATTCAGAAGGTAAGTTTGACGAATTCTTAGGCCGTTTACAAGAAAAAACCGGAAAGGCAAAAGAGCAATTAAAAGAAGAGATCGACAATATGTAATGTCGCGACCACAGTTTAATTTTTATTACAACAACCCCTACCATTGGTAGGGGTTGCTTTTTTTAGGGAAGATCTATATCCAATAAAACGTAAAAAATAGTACTTATTGGGAATTTTGCAATATTATTTGGGCGGGCACGGTTTAACGGCTAACACCATACAAAGAACTGAAAAGAGAAAACGTGCTACTGTTCCAAAGTATCGGGGATTACAACGGGAATTAAAGTCTATCCTTATTGTCTTTGGTGTATTCCTTTTTATACATTCTTACGACTATTAGAAAAAGGCTTATTAGTAAAGGGCCAAATATGAGGCCGATAAATCCAAAAATAGGTACCCCAACAATTACCCCAATCAACGTAATCAAAGGATGTACGTTATCCAACTTTTTAAGTACATAGAGTCGGAATAGATTATCAGTAGACCCAACTACGATTAAACCATATAACAGTATGCCCCAGGCCTCAAAACTATTGCCGGATGACAATGAAAGAATAAATACCGGAATTATCCCTAACATTGCCCCAATAAAGGGTACCATAGAACCAATGGTAACTATAACCGCCCAAAAAAAAGGCGAATTAATGCCGAACAATAAAAAACCAATAAGGGCAATTATACCCTGTGCCAAAGCAACAAGTGGGATACCCAAGGCATTGGAACGTACCATAGCCCTAATTTCCTGACCAATAATTTTAAGGTTATCCTTATTTATGGGAATATATTCAAACAATGACTCCCTTAACTCACGGCGATTGGTCAACATATAGAAAAGTATAAAATACATAATACCTACAGCGATAAACATATTAAAGGTTCCTCCTGCAAGCCCGGAAAGGTTTTGTGAAAACCATTTGGATACTTCGTTAAAATCGATTTGGGAAGTAAAATCATATCCGAATTTATTTTCCAGCGTTGCCAGCTGCGATTCCACAGCTGCAATTACTTTTTCGGAATTTTCAATGGCACTCTCCACTTTATTTCCCAGCATAAGAACAATTCCTGAAACAGGTAATAAAATACAGACAAACGATCCTATGAGTAAAAAAATGGCAGCTAGGTTAGGAGGCCACCCCTTTTTAACGAGTTTGGACATAGGTCTACGTAAAAGCACATAAATGGTTATAGCCCCCAAAACACCGGAAAAGTAAGGAAGTATTGCATGAAAAATTAGCCCTCCCAACATAATTATGAGGAGTAAACTAAATATTTGCCGAACTATTTTAGGGTTAATGTACGTCATAGGAATCACTCAAAATGAATTTAAAATGGTCAAAATAGATACGTTTATACTATTGTATATATTTGTTATTGATCTACTTTAGGCCAAGCCTGTCTATCGCTACAAAGGCAGATAGGCCGGTGTATGCGTACTCGACTTAGAAAGTGAAGACCCCATAAACCTTGGAATTCATATCGTCTTATGGGCTAGTTGATCTATACCCAAGTGCATGAATTCCACTTTTCCGAGTAGGGAGGAAATCCAATATAGGATAGATCCGACTGCTCACCGGGCCTACAATTTTCATTAGTGATATCCATCCTAATGAAATGACCGCTCGGACCAGTTGTGGCCATTGGTTCCCAAACCTTGTTGCCCGAAAAAATATTAAAGGGGCTTACGTCCCGATATAATATTGTATAGAACGGCAATAATGGCGATTACCAAGAGTATATGGATCAGGCTACTGGTGCCCATTCCGGCAACAATGCCAAAAAAGCCCAAGGCCCAAATAATGATACAAATTACAGCGATTAACCAAAGTATACTTCTCATAATTTCAAGTTTTAGTGATTGGAATTTTATAGTTACAATTGCCTTGTTGTAAAACCGAGTCCGTTACCTTTCAATAATCAAGCAACTCGATTCTAGACGATGATAAATTTAGAGACTTGTTTTGATGGAATGTAATTCATTAGGTAAATTTATTGATGCAATCAACTCGTTTTAGGAATGCGATCGGGTCCAGTTTTTACAAAAATTTAAACGATAGCAAAATAAATCCAGGTTATTCTGGTTGGCTTTATATTTTGGTCCAGGTCATTTTCAAAAATCGCATCTAAATTGTAAGTAAACTACTTAAAACACATTCATGCCTGCGCCCCTATAATCAAATAAATACCCACCATTGATTACAGCTTATTATAATTGGTGTTATCATTAAATTGAAATAAAACTTAATGAATTAAAGCCCAGGCAAATTAAAGATTTTGGATTAAGTTGCTTTAACGGATAAAGTAAATTAAAAGTGTTTGTTAAGGGACAAAACTCAACCCTCAAAGACATTTTTGTTGAAGGGAATATTGTTAAATTAGCGAAGGGTGTAATAAATATCCAGAAATTATTATAAATGCCTAATTTGCAGTATCATACCCTCTAGGGCTAGCCATTTTTCAAAGTTTAGAAAACCATTAACACCATTGATATGAAAACATTTTATTTATTTATTTCCTTTTGTTTAGCCTGCTCTATCACCACTTTTGCCCAAATAAATCCAAAAAATAGGGTAATTGTTTTAACCGACATTGAAGCCGACCCGGATGACACCCAATCCTTGGTACGTTTGCTTTTGTATTCGAACCAAATTGACATTAAGGGAATTGTTGCAACAACCTCTTGCTGGTTGCAGAATAGAATAGCCCCTGAATCTATAGAAAGGGTCATTAGGGCCTACGGTAAAGTACAGCCCAACCTTTTAAAGCATGAAGCTGGTTTTCCCAAACCAGAAACATTGACAGCACTAATTAAAAAAGGTCTTCCTGAATATGGTATGAAGGGCGTTGGTGATGGAAAAAACTCGGAGGGTTCCGACTGGATAATCAAAGTTTTGGAAGAAAAAGATGATCGACCTTTGTGGATTTCAGTGTGGGGCGGGGTTAATACTTTAGCCCAATCCCTTGACCAAATTCGTAAAACAAAAAGTAAAAAAGAGGCACAACGATTAATTTCTAAACTCCGGGTCTATACCATCTCGGACCAAGATGATAGTGGCATTTGGATACGGAACAATTTTCCAGACCTGTTTTATATTGTTAGTCCTGGAGATTTTTACGCCTCTGCTACATGGACAGGCATCAATAGTTATATAAACGGAATAGACAATAGTGTAATCAGTAATACTTGGATAGCCCAGAACATACAACAAGACCATGGGCCTCTTGGAAGTGAATATCCCGATGTGGCTTGGGGCGTAGAAGGGGATACACCAGCATTTTTATCGTTAATACCCAACGGACTTAACGAACCTGAACATCCGGAATGGGGTGCGTGGGGAGGACGGTATGAATTATACAAACCAGATTTCTCAAAAACAAAAAAAGGAGGCTCCATAGTTACAATTGCTCCTGAGACCAGGCCAATTTGGACCAATGCAGTCGATAATTACACCCCTTACATTCCGAAGGAATACGGACGTTCGGTTAAAAGGGATACCATTACATTCAAGGATAATAAAGTAACGTTATGGCGCTGGAGGGACGATTTTCAAAATGATTTTGCCGCCCGTATGGATTGGTGCACCCAGACATATGAAGAAGCAAACCACCCTCCCATACCTGAGCTCACCCATTCTGATCTACTAACGGTAAGCTCCGGTGAAGCCTTTAGCCTGGATGCTTTTAAATCTACCGATCCTGATGGTGACAATCTTAGTTATTTGTGGTTCCATTATCCAGAAGAAAGCTCGTATAAAGAAAAAATAGATTTGGGTGCCGAGAATGTTCATATTGTAAACCTAAGAGCTCCGGAAGTAGAAAAAAAGGAAACCGTTCATTTCATTTTGAAGCTATCGGACAAGGGATCACCAGCATTGTCCAGGTACAAACGCGTTATTGTGACAGTTCTTCCAAATTAGTCCTCCGGAATACTAATAAGCCAACCATACGGTCATTTCTCCTTTGCCCCTGTTGCCCCAGGCATAATAAGGAATCAACCTCAAGGGAAAGCTATTATTTGACGGACCAATGGGACGGTATAGTTTTTTATCCCAGTTATTATCCTTTCCAAAGGCATTGGTCTTTAATGATAGTATTTCCCTATTCTGGATCTGAATCATTTCAGGCTGAAAAATTGCATTCCTATCAAAAATTAATTCATTGATATCCATATCTTGGGGAAGATCCTTGGACTCCACACAATACACCAAGGGGCCCCTTTTTACCGCAATTTGATTTTTTACCTCCTCAACCAAGGGGTTGGCCTCCATTAATTGAACTGGCATGGATAAATTAAGTAATACCTCATCCCCTGGTCTCCATATCCTTTTAATTTCAAAATAGGATCCGGGGTCGGGCTTGCCCAGCCATTGTTCTCCATTGACCGAGATATCAACTTCGGAAGCCCAGCCAGGGATTCGTAAATAAATGGAATACTCTTTTTTCTGTATTTCCTTTAGCGTAATGTGAACCGTTCCATCCCATGGATAATTCGTCCTTTGTTCAATCTCCAAAAGTGACCCGTTTTCAAGGGTTGTTTTTAAATGATTGCTTCCATATAGATTGAAATACAAACTTTGTGCCCCAAGGCTATAAGCAAAGTTGCCCACTTCTGCCAAAATACGGGTAACGTTTGGGGGGCAACAGTTCGACTTGGAAATATACCCTTCCCTTTCATTGCCCCATCGTTGTTGAAAGGGCAGGTTTTTGCTAACCGCAAGTGGGTTGGTGTAAAGAAATTCCTTACCATTTAGACCTATTCCGGAAAGCACACTATTGTACAAGGCCAGCTCTACAACATCTGCATATTTGGATTCTGCAGTTAATTGCAACATTCTCCAATTCCACAAAACATTGCCTATGTTGGCGCATGTTTCGTTATGGGCCGTAGCATTGGGCAATTGATAAGGCCTACCATAGGCCTGATGTATTTTTTGTACTTCGGAGGGTCTATAGGAGGTACCGTCAGGGGAAACCCCATCATATAAAGCACCGCAAGCACCGGTAATATACATTTTGCTATACACCACATCCTCCCAAATGGCATTGAGATTTTTCAAAAGTTGTTCTTCCCCTGTTTCGGCATAGAGGTCTGCGACCCCGGCATACAGATAATTGGCCCTCACGGCATGCCCCATGGCATTCATTTGCTCTCTAAAAGGTATTCTATCCTGGTTATCATCTGTACCGTCCTCGGTAGTCCCGCGAATATTGATCAGGTTATTGGCCAGTTCCAAATATCTGGGGTCCTTTGTAGTGCGGTACATTTCAACCACTCCCATATAGTGCGACGGACATATGGCATTCCGTGCCAACTCGGGAGATGCTTGTTTATAGAAGTCGTACAAGAAGTTGGCAACACCCTCGGCCACTTTTAGAAAATTATCTTTACCTGTGGCCCTATAATGTACACAGGCGGCCGTCATCAAATGGCCCATATTATACTTTTCAAAACCCAATTGCTTTTGCAATTTTTCAGGTCCCAAGGTGCCCCAACGCTCCTCTATCAAAACTGGGGTATGCAAGTAGCCATCCTTTCTTTGGGCTTTGGATATCAGGGCTATTGCCTCATCCATTTGGGTGTCTAGCTCGGGGGCTTTGGTAACTGCATAGACAGCGGCCATACCTTCAAAAAGTTTATAAAAATCCCCATCATGGAACGAAGGGCCTTTGTGTTTGCCCTTCATCAACCCAGCGGCAATCTCAAAGTTCTTGTATGCATGCGTGGTATCGCTATGGTAAAGCTGCCACATGTAGGTCAAGGTATGATTCCTTTCCACATCAAACTGTTCTTTCCAAAAACCATGGGTCCACTGTACAGCATCAAGATCTACACTCTGCAATTTGGCATATGGACTATTTACATTATTAACTAAACCTTTACTTTGGGAATATGTCCCAATGGTCAGTAAAACCATCAGGTAGGTCAAAATATATTTTTTTAGTGTCATACCAGTTCGTTTATAATAATTCACATTGGCCCCAAGATGTTTTAAAGGTATTGACTAGCTTCAAAATCCATGGACCCGGTGTCTCAATTACCGTATTTCCTGGATATATCTTTTAGCGCAAAATTATGATATCACCTTTTTTTTTCTTCTATCAATTCTTGCCAAGTAGTGTATGAGTCGCGTAAATCCTTGGACATATTCCGGGGTTGATAGGTCATTAAACCCTTATATCCCGGTTTTGGCAAATCGTCAACACTTTGCCAAAATCCCAAGCCCAAGCCTGAAATAAGGGCCGCTCCTCTAGCAGAAACATCGGAAATTCCAATATTGGTGACCGGTGTTTGCAAAATATCGGCCAAGAACTGCATTAAAAAGTGATTGGACGTGATCCCCCCGTCTACCTTCAACTCCTTTAGCTGCTTTTGGGTCTCATTTTCTATGGCAGCTACCACATCCTTTATTTGAAACGCTATGGATTCCAGTGCTGCACGAACTATATGGGCCTTTGTAGTCCCAAAACCTATACCGTGGATCGAGGCTTTCCATTCCTTCTGCCAATGCGGAGCACCCATACCGCTAAATGCAGGAATAAGGTAGACTCCTTCATTCCCACTAACAGAGGTGGCCATTGGTTCTATCTCTTTATTGTCCACAAATAATCCAAGCTGATTTTTTAACCACTCCAAGGTTGCGCCACAACTAACGATAACACCCTCCAGTGCATAATTTACATTACCCTGGGCACTCCAACCAATGGTGGTTAGTATACCATTTTTATTATGCTGGGCAACTTTACCCGTATTCCATAATATGGAAGACCCGGTACCTAAGGTGGCTTTGGCCATCCCAGTAGTAAAACACTCCTCCCCAAAGAAAGCGGCATGGGAGTCACCTATCATTCCCGTTATGGGTATTTTGGCCGGTAAAATTCCTCCAAAATCAGATTCACCATAGAATGCTGAGGAGTGCAAAACTTCAGGAAGTTTGAGTCCAGTCAATCCAAATTTATCCAGTAGCCCTTCATCCCATTTCAATTCATAACTATTAAAAAATAAGGTCCTTGAGGCATTTGTATGATCCGTATAGTATTTTTCTTTGTTGGTAAGCATATACAGCAACCAAGTATCAATGGTTCCAAAGTTGGCATTTCCCTGTTTTATGGCCTCATCTATGGCCGTATTGTTCTGCCTGAGCCACATCATTTTGGTTGCCGAAAAATAGGGATCTATGGTAAGTCCTGTTTTGGCGTTGACCATTTGTTCCAGATCATGTTGCTTTAATTCTTCACAGATGGCCACTGAACGTTTACATTGCCAGACCACGGCATTGTGTAGAGGTGTGCCAAAGTTGTCCCAAACAACGAAGGTCTCCCTTTGATTGGAAATTCCACAGGAAATAATATTCTTTTCTTCAGCAGGAAAACTTTGAACAAATTCGTTATAACATTTCCCAACGGCTGTAAGAACATTCTGGTATAGTTCATTGGGGTCTTGTTCCACATAACCTAGAAAGGGATAATAGGATTTGAGCGGCTCCGATGCTTTGGAAACCAAATTCCCCAAGCCATCAAAAATTAATGCTTTTGTACCGCTCGTACCTTGGTCTATGGATAAAATATAGGATTTGGCCATTCTTTATATAGTGGATTAGTACCTTATTTATTTTAGCATGCGTTAGTCTTCATTGGGGTGGTTTACCCTATCCATTATTACGGCTATTAAAATAACAAAACCCTTAATAATCTGTTGCCAGAAAGGGGAGACGTTCAGCAAAACCAAACCGCTATTGAGCACCCCAATGATGAGTGCGCCTTGTACCGTTCCCATGATGGAACCCCTACCTCCGGACAGGGATGTTCCCCCTATAACTACTGCGGCAATGGAATCCAACTCATAACTAAATCCCGCATTGGGCTGTGCGGAATCCAATCGGGAGGTAAGTATAATTCCTCCCACAGCTGCTAAAATACCGGCAATGGCATACACCCAAATTTTTATTTTATTGATATTTAACCCTGAAAGACGTGCAGCACTCTCATTGCCCCCAATGGCATAAATATACCTCCCGAATTTGGTTTTTTTGGTTATGACAACCGCAATAGCAACCACAATAACAGTTATCCAGACCGGCATAGGAATCCCCAAAAACCAACCTGTACCGATAAATGCAAAATTGGGTCCCAATCCAGTTATAGGAAAACCCCCTGTCCAAAGCATTGTTGCTCCTCTGGCAATGGTCAACATGGCCAAGGTTGCCACAAATGGAGGAACCTTAAATTGAGTAATCATCCATCCATTAAAAAGTCCCAGTCCCCCACCTACAACGAAACCTCCCAAAATTGCGCCAAATACCGTAAAGCCAATATAGAGATTCAAGGAAGGCATATCAATACCAAATTTTAACAGCCCCGCAGCCACTGCACCACTAAAAGCTAATATGGAACCCACTGATAGATCTATACCCCTGGTCAATATTACCAAGGTCATCCCTACGGATATGCATACATTTACCGAGATTTGCCGCATAATATTCCACCCGTTTTCCATGGTCAGAAACTTATCGGACATTAAGGCCAATACCACGCACAGTACAAAAAGGGCAATGATGGATTGGAATTTAATGATAGTCGTTTTTATATCCATTTTTAATTATAAAATTGCAGCGTTCATTATTTTATCTTCGGTGGCCTCCTTTTGGCTAAATTCTCCAGTAATACGCGATGTTCCCATCACTAAAATCCTATCGCAAATGGCCATAATTTCAGGAAGTTCCGAAGAGACCACCAGGACCCCAAGTCCCTCCTTGGCAAGGTTATTTATCAAATGATATATTTCGTTTTTGGCATTAACATCAATGCCTCGGGTTGGTTCATCCAGAAAAAGTATTTTAGGGGTCGTTGCCAACCATTTTGCCAACACTACTTTTTGTTGGTTGCCCCCACTTAAATTTTCTGATTTTTGGCCGGGGGAAGACGTTTTTACGTTGAGGTTGCCTATATATTTATGAGCCAAATCCATTTCCAAACCCGAATTCAATAATCCATTTTTCACTATCTGGTCTATACTGGCCATACTGATGTTCTTAAAAATGGGCATCTGTAATACCAAACCATCCGCCTTGCGATCTTCCGGTACCAATCCCATTCCATTGGCAACGGCGTCCATGGCCGAGGTAATCCTTATCTCTTGTCCGTCTATATAGATATCTCCGACCATGGTTTTGGAATGTAGTCCAAAAATGGTCTCCAGTAATTCGGTTCTGCCCGCTCCCATCAGACCAAAAATGCCCAGCACTTCTCCCCTTCGCAGGTTAAAACTCACATCCTTTACCAGGTATTCAGATTTTATGGTATGCTTAGGCAGGGAAATACCTTCTACCCTTAACACCTCCTTACCCAGAGGCAAATCTTCCTTAACATAAAGATTTTTGATATCGCGCCCGACCATCAAACGAATAAGGTCCTCTTTTTTTGCTTGTGAAACATTTTCAATGGTACCAACCATTTTCCCATCCCGCAATCCAATAAAGCGGTCCGCTATCTTAAACAGCTCCTCCAATTTATGGGATATATACAGAATGGACACCTCTTGTTTTTTTAATGTAGCGATAATCCTAAAAAGCACTTCCACCTCGGCATCGGTAATTGCAGAGGTGGGCTCGTCCATTATCACTACTTTGGCATCTTCCAAAAGTGCCTTGGCAATTTCCACTTGTTGCTGTTGGCCTACCCTTAACTTGGCCACCAACGTTGTTGGCGGCACATCGCATTCCAACCGCGTTAAAAGGGCCTTGGCCATTTGGTTCATTTTCTTGAAATCCAGCATACCAAAGGAGTCCACGATTTCGCGCCCTAGAAAGATATTGGCTGTGATACTTAAATAAGGGATAAGATTAAGTTCCTGATGTATGATCGCTATACCACTTTTCATGGCCTCTTTTGGGCTCGAGAAATTTACTTTCTCCCCGTTCAGTAGCAGTGTGCCCTCATATTCGGGGTATACTCCGGACAGTATTTTCATCAATGTAGATTTCCCTGCCCCGTTCTCGCCTACAATAACATTGACCTTAGCTCGATGAACATTGAGCGAAACCCCATTAAGCGCGGTAACACCTGCAAATTTTTTGGTGATATTATCTGCCCTTAGTATGATGTTTTCCTCCCCCACAGTCTATTCTATTTCTAAAATTAAAGGAATGATTCTTAAATTCGGAAGATCTGGATGTTTCGTATTTACCTCTACTGCACCCTTAAAATAAACGTGATCGCCTTCTTCCACTTCATTTAAAAAAGGAGGAACTACATCTGTTCTCACCCTATTGTTAACGGCTACCGAGATGCTGTTAAAATCCATAGTGTTTTGAAAATCGCCAATACTGGCCATTCCAGAGCCTTCACGTATGGCATTCCCAAATATAAAGTCCGTAGCTATAAGTAATTCAGAATCAGCGACTCCTTCAAGCTTGATACGAACATTTTCATTTCCTATATCCAACACTATCCCATTGCCTTCCACTATGAAATAGTAATCATTGCTTATTCCCATTTTGCGCCCCTTTTCAGCAGTAAATTGCTCAAGGTCCTGTTCCAATGCTTCCATAAATTGCCCTGCCTCCATTGCCGGGAGTCCAGTTAATTTTGTTTCCATAAACTTTTGTGCAAAGGCATCGGGATCAAAAACACCTTTTTTTTGGGCGATATGCCTCTCATCCAACGGTTCAAAATAAACCGAGTTGTACAAAGCCACTCCGACCAGTAGTGCAATCAAGAGGTATTTGATTGTTTTTTTTATACTATTCTTCACTGCCATAGGCCTCAAATTCACTTATATTATCCTGAGTTACAATTTCAACGGCGATAGGCATTTTTCTCTGCATATCGCGTTCTCCCTGCAAATACTTATCGGCCAATTCTGCCGCTGTCTGGGCCATAAATTTTGGGGATTGCATGGCTGTGGCCATAATCTTTTTATCCTTAATGGCATCCATAACATCCTGTGAGCCATCGAATCCGAATACCATTACACTATCGGCCTTCCCTACAGAGACCAAGGCCTGATAGGCTCCCATGGCCATGGCATCGTTACCACAAAAAACGGCATCAATATCAGGGTTGGACTGTAGTACCGATTCCAGCACTTCCATGGCCTTACTACGGTCAAAATCGGCACTTTGTTGCGCTACCATTTTTAAATCCGGGAAATAATCCACCACACTATGAAAGCCTTTGGAACGGTTCCATGTGTTATTATCTCCAACAAGGCCCAACAGCTCTACATATTTACCACTTTTGTTCATTTGCCTGACAAAATATTGCCCTAAATCCACACAGCCCGAAAAACTATCGGAAATTATCTGGGTAACCGGACCTTCCAAGGAGTTTACTTCCCTATCCATACAAAAGGTTGGAATACCCGCTTGTTTGGCCCTATTTACATTGCTGACCGACCCCTCGGCATCGGTAGGATTGAACAATATTGCACTGTATCCCGCGGCGATTAAATTTTCAAAATGTTCTGCCTCCTTGGCCGTATTATTTTGCGAATCGAAGATGGTGGTCTCATAGCCCAGTTCCCTTGCCCGGGTGGCAGCCGATTCGCCCAATACCACAAACCATGGGTTGTTCAGAGTGGAAATAACCACCGCTATTTTCTTGGGCCCCTTATCATCCCTTTGGGCACAGCCCAATAGCAGGAACCCAATAATGATCAGGACTATGGCTTTTACTATACCTGAAAAAAATTGTTTGCCCATGTATTTAGGAGTTTTTAGTAAGCATTTCCAAACCTAGATTATATAAACCTTCTTCGGAAATCCCGTAATGCTGAAATATTTCCATCTGTGAGCCGGTTACGGTATATTCATCGGGAATTCCAACTATACGAAATGGATTTTTGTACCCTTTTTGAAAGAGATGTGCCGCACAGGCCTCCCCCAAACCGCCATTCACCATATGCTCCTCTACCGTAATAATGGGTTGCCCACCTGCTGCGATGCTTTCCAACAATTGAGTATCCAAAGGTTTAATGGTATGCATACTAATTACCGTGGAGCGTATCCCCTTATCCTCTTCAAGTTTCTTCGCTGCCAGCCAAGCCGGATAAACGGTTTCCCCAGAGGCAATAAAAGTAAGGACCCTACCCTTCCGAACAACACGACCTTTTCCAAATTCAAAAGACGTATCGGCTACATTTAAAAATGGCATCGCCTTTTTTCCCAGCCTCATATAAATGGGCTTGTTCGATTGGGCGGCTAGGCGAACTGCCTGTTCGGTCTCAAAGTTGTCCGCCGGAGCTACGATGATAATATTGTTGATGGCCCTGAGGGCCGCATAATCGTGCAAACTATGATGGGTAGTTCCCAACGCACCATAACTTACACCAGCACTAATACCTACCAAGGTTACCGGGTTATCGGAATAGGCTACATCGTTCTTGATCTGTTCCAGGGCACGGGCACTAAGAAAACATGCAGGGGAAACTGCAAATGCCTTTTTGCCAGCAGAGGCCAAGCCGGCCGCAACTCCCACTAAATTTTGTTCGGCTATTCCCACTTCAACTATTTGTTTGGGATATTTGTCACCAAAAGGAACTAGCTTACCCGAGCCCCGTGAATCACTTGTTACGGCAATTATTGAGCTATCGGCAGCCGCCAACTCCTGTAAGATTTCGGAAAAAACCACTTGGTTAGGTTCCCCCATTAATAAGTTTTTATCTTGTATTTTATCCAATTCCATATACTAGTGAATTAGTGCTTCCGCCTCATTTAATTCTGATTGGGCCAATATATACTGCTCCTCCGATGGTACTCCGTGGTGCCATTTCAATACTCCTTCCATATAGCTAATGCCTTTGCCCTTGGTGGTATGTGCTATGATAAAATTTGGTTTTCCCTTTTCGAGGGGACCATTGTTCAATGCCTCTTCCAATTGCTCCAGATTATGTCCGTCCACCTCCTTTACCGCCCAACCAAAAGCCTCCAGTTTATCACGGATGGAATCGGTATTCATAACCTCCTTGTTGTTTCCTGTAATCTGCTGCTTATTATTGTCCAAAATGGCATACAAGTTGTCCAATTTATAATGTGAAGCCGATAAAAATGCTTCCCAATTAGAGCCTTCGGGCAATTCCCCATCCCCTAGCAGTGTAAACACACGATGCTTTTTATTATCCAGTTTTGCTGCAACGGCCTCCCCTACACAAATGGATAGCCCATGCCCCAATGCTCCGGTGTTCTGTTCAACCCCATGAACCTTTTTTGTTGGATGTCCTATATAATGCGATTGATAATTACAAAGGGTTTCCAAGTCAGATTCCGGGAAAAAACCACGGTCTGCCAAGGTTACAAAAAGAGCCTCTACACAATGTCCTTTACTTTGGATATATCTATCACGATCTGGATTCCTAAAATCCTTTGGATCCACATTTAACACCTTGTTGTACAGTACGTTCAAAATATCAATACAGGATAGACTTCCACCCGTATGCCCGGCCTTTGCCTTATAGATGTATTTTAGAATATTTCTTCTAAGTACTACCGATTTTAATTTTATTTCCTTATTTGTCATGTTGTGAACTCTCTCAAATTACTGCTCCTTAAATTATATATCCAAAGACCACATTCCAGTTATTCCGCAATTAAACATTGTGGTTGTATATTTCCCAACCCATATAATTGCCCAAAGCTTCCTGCAATATGGTCCCCGTCCTGGATGCATTCATTACCACATGATGTTCAAATCCATTCCTACACACATACTGCATTAATCCCTGTAAATCCGGAATTTGGGCCACTGCTCGGTTTCCAAAGGTCTTTAAAGGGTCATCGGTCAACTCACCCTCCCCAAAATAGGCCTTGATAATACCTTTGGGGTCATCGGTGCTGATTCTCCCATAAGTAAGTGGATTTGCCGGTGTTCTCCCATCAAGGGCGCCATAGGTATTTTCAACTCCCACGGTAGTACCAAGAATTGGAGCGGTATCCATCTTAATATCGGGCAAAAAGGATTTCGCCCAGTTGCCGCAATGAAAAAGCACACATTTGTTGGGATCGTCAGCATAGTTATTGTTCCAATCCACCAAGGCACTGGGAGACCCCGAGGCCAATTGCATAGCATACATGCTGAGGGTTCCGGTAACATCGACCTCACAAGCAGATGGCAACATATTTTCGGACATTATACTCATGCTGGTACACACGTTACATCCATAATTCTGTTGTAGGGAAGTCCAACATTGAATAGCCGTGGCATCAAGTGCATATTCCTCCATAAACTCCTTTAAGACTACATCCAATTTTGCAATCTGCAACATAGCCTCATTCGGAGTCTTTCCCTGTGGCACATAGGCATTGATGGCTTCCAAATGTTGCTTGACCGAAGCGTCATCCTTGGTCAGTTTATTGGCCTTACCCAAGATTTCGGACAAATCGACCGTAGTTACGGTAATGCCATTGCGCTGTAATATCTTTTCGGAATAACGTACCGTGTTGAATGCACCGGGCCTAGCCCCTACAGCCCCGATCCTAACGTTTCGCACCCCCCTCACTACCCTGCAAACCGCAACAAAATCCTTAAGATCCTGTTGAAAAGGAATATCTGAAGGAAAGGAAACGTGCTGACTCGTCAAGGAATACTTTATACCGTACTGATAGAGGTTATTACAGACCGAAATTTTACCACACCAGGAATCCCTGCGATTCACGACATTCATCTTAGTCAATTCGTCCGGATAGGCCTGCACCAATACAGGAACGTTCAAATTGGCCATTTTTAAGGTATCGGCTACCCCCTTCTCATCCCCAAAATTGGGCAAAAGCACCAATACACCTGCAATCTCCCCACTGTGTTTCTTAAAAAGCTCGGCACATTTTTGTGCTTCCCTAAAGGTTTCCACACCACCAAGCTTTGTATCGGTACTTTCCAATAAAACCGGTGTCAATTTTAATTTGGCAAAGACATCGATAATTTCGGTCCTGGCCTTTTCCACTAAACTATCCGGAAAGAAATCACGATTTCCTATTATAATTCCAATGCTTAATGGTGATTTTGTGGTACTCATATTCTTATTTTTTTTTATTTCTTACTTATCTGCCTTGGCCAATATCACTTCTATTTCGTTGTCCTTAAAAACCTTTAGATCCTTTTCTTCCATTCCTGAATCCGTTATGATATAATCTATCAATGAAAGGGCTCCCAGACTCGCCAGGGCACTTTTACCTATTTTGGAGCTATCGGCCACCAAATACGTGATATCCGCAGCATCTATCATTGCTTTCTTTACTACAAGATCGCTAATACTGGGATAGGTAAGTCCCGATTTTAAAGAGATGCCGGCCGTAGCCAAAAACAACTTTTGCACATTGAGCCCTTTAAAAAAGTCGGCCGCCTTTTGCCCTGTCAACGATAGTGTAGGAGGCTTAAATTCACCTCCGGTCATAATCACTTCAATACCCGGTTCCGTACCTAGCAATAGCGCTATATTAAGGGCATTTGTAATAACCGTTAAGTTTTTATACCCGATCAGTTTTTTGGCAATTTCGGTAGTTGTACTACCGGAATCCAGAATAATAGTATCCCCGCTCTCAATAAATTCGAGACATTTTTGCCCAATAGCTTCCTTCAATTCCAAATTATCCTGTTGAACCAAGGAAAAATTGCGGACTTGGTCCCCCATATTTTTGAGATAGGCACCACCGTGCTCCCTCATTATCAATCCCTGATTTTCCAACTTTTCCAAATCTTGGCGAACAGTCACCTCGGTGACTTTAAAAAGTTTGGCCAAGTCCGCCACCTTAGCAGATCCGTCCTCTTTTAAAAATTCAACAATTTTTTCACGCCTCTTATTCGGTAAATATGCCATAGTTCATAAATAAAAGTAAATATTCGTAAACAAATAAAAACTCTTTAAATTTAAATTCAAAATATATTGTTTCACTTATTACTGTTCCTACCAATTCGATCAACTACACCATAGCCTCAAAACAGGCCCGTGCCCATAGCATTCCCATATGCACCATTCGGTTTAAAATTACCCCTTATAAAAAAAATAACGCATCTATTTTTCCGGCTCACATATTATCCGGCGATAGCTGGTCAGATTGTGCACACCCTTATCCGTCACCTCGCAAATTACATGAAAGCTTTTGTCAACGGCATTTGGGGGTACCTGCAAGGTGACAGTGGCAGAGGTACTGTTCAAAAGGATCACTTCCCCATTAAATGTTCCAGCTTCAGGCTGGACCCACCATTTATAGCTTAATAAATCCCCGTCCGGATCATAGGAAGCCGATGCATCCAATTCAACACTAGCCCCCACTTGAGGCTTTATGCTTATGCTGCCCAAACTACTATCACCATCAATTACAACAACAGGATTGCGATTGCCAGTACCATTTTGGGCCCAGTCCATTCTAGCTGCAAAATTGTTAAATGTAGCGGCATAAAAATAGTCTCCATATCCCCTACAAATTTTACTTTCATTTCCCGCATAGTTTACGTACGAGTATCCATTATTGTCCTCTCCCTTTCCCCATTGTGAATACCCTCCCCAACTAACTTGGGTGGGCTGATCAGGATTATTGAGACCGTTTGGCATGATATGTAAAAAAGAAGGGGTATCCCCCTCTACCCCCCATTTATATTTTGGATATTGACTCCCAAGATGGCCATGATTCTGGATATGCTCCCCATACTCCGACCACTTACTTTTCCCCGTTCCATTCTGGTACCTCCAAGCGCAATCATCCCAAATAAAAAGTAGATCATCTGAAAACTCCCGGCGCATCCACGCATGGGAGCTTGTTTCGAAACTAGATTTTTGCGGCCTATCCTGGTCCGTAATGGCATATGCCCGAATTTTGTTCAAAAACTTTTTTAATTCCAGTTCGTTTCGTTGCTGCCCTACCTGCCATATAGCTTGCGCCAGCGTATTGCCACCTCCCCAGAAACACACCCAAATTGGACGATCATCATCTTCGTCAGCCAACTGTACAATAAGGTTGCTTCCGTCCGAAATATTATCACCACCAAGCTTGTCCATCCCCATTTTCATACTACCAAACACTGTGCGTTTCTTTAAATATTCCGCACTTGGCCAATAGCCTATTTGCTGCCTTTCCCCATCATGGGCAAAACCATTTTGCTTTGAGCGTTTAACTAGATTGGGCAAGTCCTTGTCATAAGCCTCTATGACGCCTAAAGCTATCTCCTTAAAATGTTTCACCTTACCAACATCTTCCATACTCCACCCTGTAGTGATTACAATTCCCTCAATTTCAAACATATCGGCATGGACCAAAAGCCGAATCAGAGATTCATGGTCATCCGGTTCCCAGGTGGATATATCGGTGAGCACCACCAATCGTGGTTTCAGCTGCACTACCTCTGTAGATACCCCTGTGGTCTTTGTCCGCAATGGGGAACAAGACGCAAGAACGAAAGAAATCAACATTAAGAAAAAGTAAGACCTCATAATTTAATTTAACACATACATGGAATTGACAATGGACATCTCCGTTACACTTCCTTATTTTAAAACCGAACCCCACCTTTCCTCCTTAGGGTCCATCTCATTTTTATAGGGCTCATAAAGTTTCTTGTGGTCGTAATGAGGAAACAATCCATTCCAAAAAACCACAACAGCACAAAGATAAAATATTTCGATTATTTATTTTTATTTTCTTTTATTTTCTTTTATATATATTTGTGGTTAATTGAACAAATCACAATCATATGGTTTCTAGTAGCTTGACAATTTTTATCAAAAAACTATTTGCATGACCTCTCTAAAGATTTTATCCCTTATAGGCATAGTAGGATCACTAGCAATAGGTATGCTGATGCAATGTGATAGCCCGGATGGGGACAAAACCAATCCTCGGATATTGATCAGTTCGGATATTGGAGGAACCGATCCCGATGATTTTCAATCCATGATACATTTACTAATGTATTCCGACCTTTTCCAAATAGAGGGCCTGGTTTCTTCCCCCTTTGGCAATGGTCGCAAAAAGAATTTTCTGGATATGATAGATCTTTATGAAAAGGATTTACCCGAATTAAAGCAACAGTTCCCCAACCTGTCCCATCCGGACTCCCTAAGAGCAGTATGTAAACAAGGTTCAAAACTAGAGGCACCTTACAAAGGCTACGATAAGGCCACCGAAGGTTCGGAATGGATCATTAAATGCGCCAAAAAAACAACGGACCAACCTCTATGGATTTTGGTCTGGGGTGGTTTGGAAGATTTGGCACAGGCACTACATGATGCACCTGAAATTGAAAAAGACATTAGAGTATATTGGATAGGTGGTCCAAATAAAAAATGGAGCATCAATGCCTATTCCTACATCGTGGAAAATCACCCTAACCTATGGATAATAGAGGCGAATGCTACCTACAGAGGTTGGTTCATGGATTCCGAATCGCCCAATGAACTCAAGGGTAAATCCTATTACGACAACTTTATACAGGGAAGAGGTGCCTTAGGAAAGAATTTTAAAAATCATTATAATGGCGACATTAAAATGGGCGACACACCTTCCCTGGTCTATTTGATGAATGGTGACCCAGATAATCCAATGGGCGAAAGTTGGGGTGGAAGTTTTACCCCTATCACCCACAGTTCAAGAACTATTTTTGAAGGCAACAGTAGTAAGAACGATACAGTAACCGCCTACGCCGAACTGGAATGGAGGTTTAAAGGACCGGACTTGCCCATACCGCAAGATTCCATTTGTTTCACCTTGGAGATTTCCAATCAAACATGGCCAGGATATTACCTTGGCAACGGAACCTATGGAGTACGCTACTCCTCCAAAAAACCGGAAACCGGCAGCTATGTTACCAAAAGCACCATCCCCCAATTGGATGCCCAAAGTGGTCAGTTTGTTAGTACAACCCCATGGCCAGGCAAAACAACCCCCACTGATTACCCCCTTGGTTCCAATTGGTATAGCGACAAGACATCCCCTGACCTTTTTATTGGGGATCAACAGGGGGCAAAAACAATTTCAAAACATCGGGAAGCCTATTTAATGGATTGGGCCAAAAGGTGGCAATCAATAAACAAATAAAAAAGATGAAAATCAACAACCTCATTGCAATCGTTGGCATAGCCTTATTTACAACTATCGCCATTGCACAAGAAAAACCTAGAGTATTTGTTCTTACCGACATAGAAAACGAACCGGATGACGCCATGTCCATGGTCCGTTTTTTGGTATATGCCAATCACTATGATATTGAAGGATTGGCCGCTACCACATCTGTACACCAACAAAACAAGGTGGCGACCTATCGTATCCAAGAAATTGTAAAAGCCTATGGTAAAGTAAGGGACAACCTTGAAAAACACGAATCGGGCTTTCCTTCGGGAGACGATTTGTATTCCAAGATTACAGAAGGACTGCCAGAGTACGGGGTACAGGCCATTGGGGCCGGAAAAGATTCCCCGGCCTCCGAATTATTAATCAAAGCCGTGGATAAAAATGACACAAGGCCTTTATGGGTAACGGTATGGGGCGGGCCAAATGTATTGGCTCAGGCCCTCTGGAAAGTCAGGGAAACGCGTTCAAAAAAGGCATTGGAACAATTTGTCAAGAAATTACGGGTATACACTATTTCCGATCAGGACGATAGCGGTCCCTGGATCCGTAAAGAATTTCCGGATTTATTCTACATTGTGAGTCCTGGCTTTAACGCAGGAGGCGGCTATCATCATGCCACCTGGAGCGGTATTAGCGGCGACTTTTTTCACGCTCGTTGCGATGGAGCCGATTTTAGTATTGTTACAAACGAATGGTTGGATCGGAATATACGGAAAAAAGGGCCTTTAGGGGCCGAGTACCCCAGATGGGATTATCTAATGGAAGGAGACACACCCTCTTTCCTTGGCTTGATCAATAACGGCCTAAGTTATCCGGAACACCCGGAATGGGGAGGCTGGGGAGGCAGATACGAACTCTACACCCCAAGGATGCAAAAGTGGTTTTTATATCCAGAGACCAGACCTATCTTTTCCGATGCTGTAGACGAAGTCCTTGGTACTGATGGCCGATGGCACTCGGGCAACCACGAAACCATATGGCGTTGGAGGGAAGATTTTCAAAACGATTTTGCCGCCAGAATGGATTGGACTATCCTACCATATGACCAGGCGAACCACCCTCCCATAGCCAAACTTGCACATGCCAAAAATCTTGTGGCGAAAAAAGGCGATAAAATACTTTTAAGTGCAAAAGGATCCAGTGACCCTGATAACGATGCCCTATCATACCATTGGTCCATTTACGAGGAAGCCGGAACATTTTCTGTTTCCAGTGCCCGTAGTGGACAACCTGTGGACATTGAAAACTTTGATCAGCCCGAAGCATGGTTTACCGTTCCTACCAAACGGGTTGGGGGTTCCGGCACAGGAACCATACACGTTATCCTCAAGGTCACCGATCATGGAACACCTCGATTAACACGATATCAACGTGTGATAGTCAATGTTGAAGAGTAACAACTACAAAATGAAAAAAATTCTTTATTCAGGTTTTATAATTCTGCTATTAGCCTGCCACATCCCTGTAAAAGGCCAAAGCCAAAAACAACGCGTAATTATAACCTCGGATGGTGAAATAGACGATGAGTGTTCCATGGTAAGGTTTTTGCTTTACGCCAACGAATGGGATGTTGAGGGTATTGTAACCACAAGTTCCCAATACCATTGGCACGGCCACAAATGGGCGGGAGATGACTGGATAGACCCCTATCTTGAAGCCTATGCGGATGTCTACCCAAACCTTATCAAGCACAGTAAGGATTACCCCACACCCAATTATTTAAAATCGATTAATTTCCTAGGAAATGTTGAAAGCGAAGGAGAAATGGATTCCATTACCCCTGGATCTACACATATAGCCAATGTGCTATTGGATGAATCCGATGACAGACCCATTTGGATTCAGGCTTGGGGTGGCACAAATACCATTGCCAGGGCCTTAAAAACCATAGAGGAAGAACATTATGATAAGATGGCATATGTTGCCAATAAATTACGCTTTTTCTTTATCTGGGAACAAGATGGCACCTATCAATCCTACATTCATCCACATTGGGGAAAGTATAATATCCCTACCATTATAAGTGATCAGTTTTGGGCCGTCGCCTATCAATGGGACAAAATAATACCCCAGGACAAACAGAAATTTTTTAAAAGCGATTGGATGAAATCGAATATTTTGGAAGATCACGGCCCTCTGTGTTCCCTATACGAGGCGTATAAGGGTGGTAATGATAAGGAAGGGTTTATTGCAGGGGATGCCAAATCTAAAGGGGATTTTAGATCTGAAGGGGATTCTCCGGCGTTTATCCACACTATTCCAACAGGTCTCCGTTCTTTGGAATCGCCAGACTTTGGAGGCTGGGGCGGTCGCTATATCAATGTTCGGGAAAATACTTGGCTGGATCCTGTTCCGCAAGCAGGTTACCATTACCCAGCGGGACGATGGTACACAAAAACAGCATGGGGCAGAAACTATATGCGCGAGGATTATCCTAAAAATATGGATTTAATGAAGGCTTATTTTAAACCTATAACCCGATGGGTCGATGCGTTGCAGAACGACTTTGCCGCTAGGGCCGATTGGTGCATAAAACCATATGACGAAGCTAACCACCCTCCCATTGTAAAACTAACTAGCCCCTTGGATATTACGGCAAAACCTGGGAGTAAGATTAATTTAAGTGCTAAAGGAACAATGGACCCAGACGGTGATCAACTAAACTATTCCTGGTGGCAATATCAAGGGGCCGATACCTTTGAGGGGAACATTGTAATACCAAATGCCCATAAACAGAATATTTCCTTTACAGTACCCCCTAATGCAATGAAGGGTAAAAACATACATATTATATGTGAAGTTACGGACAATGGCACCCCTAAGCTAACCAGGTATCAACGCGTAATTATTACAATTAATTAGTTTTTCAAATGATAGTCCAGGGAGCTTATATAGGACAATTTAAAAATTATATGCCATATAATTCACGAATAAAATCCCTGAATTTGCACTTGTTATTTTTCTCATACTTCCTATTGACAGTATTAAAAGTAGGCGCACAAACTCATTCGCCCAGTATATATGCCAATATTGAATACGGAGAAGTTTCCGGACATAAATTACTCATGGATATTTATGAACCCAACGGACCTGGACCATTTCCGGTTGCCATTTACGTACATGGAGGTGGTTGGACTGGAGGTGATAAGGCCCATACAGCAGATTTACCAGCCTTGGAAATGCTTTCCGAGGCTGGATTTGCGTGGTTTTCCATCAATTATCGTTTAGCTCCAGAGCATCGGTCGCCATCATGTCTAAACGATGTACAGACCGCAATTCGATGGGTAAAGGCCAATGCTGAAAATTACAAGGGCGATCCTTCCAAAATTGTCCTTATCGGTTATTCTGCAGGAGGACACTTGGCTAGCTATGCGGCTACCGTTCTTGATGAATCCACCACTGTACAGGCAGTGGTTGCCCTTGCTCCCCTTACGGATTTTGTACAGGAACTTCCCAAAAGGGGAAATATACTCGGAAAAGCACAACGAGGCCTCTTAAATCGTCCTCAGGAATTGACCGCTGAATCCCTTGGCATGCTCAAAGCACTATCCCCTATCAATTACATCCGACCCGGACTTCCCCCCTTTCTATTGGTGCATGGCAATGCAGATCAATCCGTGCCCTATGAGCAGTCTCTTTTATTCCAAACACAGCTAAAAAACAACGACGTACATTGCGATTTGATTACAATTCCAGGGGCACCACATCGGTTGACCGAATGGAAGAAACACCTGCCCAACTACAACAGCCAGGTCATAGCCTGGATCAAAGCAACTCTTGCAACACCACCTAACTAAAACAAAAGAAAATGAGCATTAAAAAAACCACGACTAAAGAAAACAGTTCCTTAAAAAAAAGGGTATTGTTAGTTGCACTGACTAGTCTGACCCTTTTTGTAACCGCCCAAACACCATGGCAAAAGGGTGCGTTGGAAGTTTCTTCAAACGGACATTATATTCAACATACCAATGGCAGCCCATTTCTTTGGATAGCCGATACTGGCTGGGGTATGGTCCAGCAATTGACCCGGGAAGAAATTGACCTGTACCTAGATAATAGACAAAAACTTGGTTTTACCGTCATACAGACCGTAGCCTTCTGGTATCCACATGGAGGAGGAATGCCTATGGGACCCCATAATGCTGCCAACACCTATGGCTTTCGTCCTTTTAGCGGTAGCGAAGTTATGCCAAATACCTCGGAACCTCTCGTGGTTTCAGGTGGAGGCCCCTCCGCTCCCAATGATTATTGGGACCATATGGACTACGTGGTCCAGGCAGTTAAAAAAAGAGGCCTTTACCTGGCCTTACTGCCCTGCTGGGGCCGTGCCTATATAACGCCACAGATGGGAGGGGCCCAACAGGAATTTACAGAGGAGGAAGCCCGTACCTATGGTGAATTTTTAGGTAAACGGTACCAGGGTGAACCTAATATTATCTGGGTTCTGGGAGGCGATGCAAAAGCCCAAATTGATGGGTATGACAAAAACGCCAACCAACAACAATGGGACAGACGTAATGTGTTTCGCGCCATGGCGGAAGGCATAGCACAGGGCGTCACCGGCCAGCGTCCAAAATGGAACCAAAAACACCCGGCATGGGACAAGGTCTTTATCACTTTTCATCCTGATGGCGACGCACCGGATAATTCTTCAAAATGGTTTCATTCAGATGCATGGCTTACAGCAAATGGGGTTGAAGTGTGGCGCGAACTTGACCAGGTCTACCCAACAATGTTGGGAGATTACCAATTGAACAAACCCGTTAAACCAAGTCTGTTTTTAGAAGGATCCTACGAATATGGTTCCTATCGCCATGTTTGTGGTTGGGTTACACCGGTAAGAGTTCGACGGCAATTTTATCACACCTTCTTTGCCGGGGGTGCAGGTCATACCTACGGGGCAGGCCCCATTTGGTCCATGCGGGGGAATGAGGGGGACTACAATTGTGGCTATACCTGGCAGCAAGCATTGGATTTTCCCGGTGCAGTACAAATTACCAATGTGGCCAAAAAATTTCTAATGGACCACAGCTGGCACCAATGGATACCAAATGGGAATAGTATTTCTGTAATTGGCGAAGGGGAAAACTTAAAAACTGCAGTGACCACAGAGTCGAACGATATGGTAATCGTCTATTTTTCGGACAACTCAACCTGTAAGGTTACAAATATCCTAAATACAGATGCCGAAGCCTATTGGTTCTATCCTAGGGACGGACAAAAAGAAAACATAGCCGCCTTTAAAGAAAATGAATCCCGTGATATGGTACCGCCCACCGGCTGGGAAGATGCCATATTGGTACTTCGGATCGCCGAGTAAAGTATAAAAAGGGAGAATTGCAAATAATCAAAGTAGTGAATTATGAAACACACAATTTTATCGGTGGCAATGGCGCTAATTGGACTTAGTATATACGCTCAACAATTAGCCTTCCCTACTGCCGAAGGGTATGGCAAGTACACCCATGGTGGTCGCGGTGGCGACGTATATGAAGTCACGAATATCAATGATAATGGTGAGGGCAGCCTGCGTTCCGCGATTGAGGCCAAAGGCCCAAGAACGGTAGTATTCAGAGTTTCGGGGACCATACAACTGAAAAGTGATCTACGCATTAAAAATCCCAATATTACCGTAGCGGGCCAAACCGCACCGGGAGATGGAATTACCTTAAGGGGACGCCCACTATTGATCGACGCCGACGAGGTAATTATTCGCTATATAAGAGTTCGACTTGGGGATGAATCGGGAGAAGAAACAGATGCCATTACTAGCAGATATACCAATAACCTCATTTTAGATCATGTTTCTGCAAGTTGGAGTATCGATGAAACCATGTCTATCTACCACGGGAAGAACATTACCGTACAGTGGTGCATTATTGCCGAAAGTCTTTATAAATCCAACCACCACAAAGGCAACCATGGCTTTGGAGGTATTTGGGGGTCCAATTATAGCACTTACCACCACAATTTATTTGCCAATCATTCCAATCGTAATCCTCGCTTTGCATCAGGATGCGGAAATGTTGACTACCGAAACAATGTGGTCTATAACTGGGGTTACGAATCGGCCTACGGTGCAGAGGTTGCTCAGGTGGGCAATACTAAGTTCAATTTTTCCAATATTAACATGGTGGCCAATTACTATAAGGCCGGGCCGGCCACGGAACCAGGTGAAGTTACACATCGTATAGTAGCCCCATGGTCTCGCAACAAGGAGGACGATTACGGAAAATGGTATGTTTCGGGCAATGTGGTTGAAGGCAATCAGTGGGTATCGGAGAACAATTGGCTGGGAGGGGTACAGCCTCAAGACGGTAGTGAATATCTTAATGGTCTTAAATTGGAACAACCATGGCCGTCATTGGCGATTCACCAACAGCTTCCTGAAGAAGCTTATGCTCTGGTACTCCAAAATGCAGGAACAACCCTGCCAAAACGGGATGCTGTGGATCTTCGAATTATTGGGGAGGTAAAGAACGGAGCTGCCAATTTTGAAGGACCAACCTACAAAAAAGATCATAAAGTTGCCGATCCATCAAAAAAAAGTGGCATCATTGATTCCCAAAATGATGTAGGAGGTTGGCCAGCATTAAAAAGTTTATCTGCCCCAACAGATACTGATCACGATGGCATGCCAGATGTTTGGGAAGAGGCAAACAACCTAGATCCCAAGAATGCAGCTGATAGAAACACCGTAGCCAATGATGGTTATACCATGTTGGAAAAATATTTGAATTCAATTGATAGGTAACCTCATTGGTTCCCTATTATAAATATTATTATTGACCCTTAATCCTATAATTTGAAGTCCAGTTGTTCCCACAGGAGTTTTCTTTTTATAACATATGTGGCATATTGTTTCATCCTGAATTGAACACTGATTTATATGCAATGATATGGTTTCATTGTATATCAAAGAAATGCATAAAAACAAAACTTGAAATGAATGGATTAAAAAAATTATGATACTCCCTATTTCTAGGTTCGTATGGATGACAATCCTTAGGATTGCATTACTACAGGCTAATTCCCAATCCATTCTCTTTTATTAGGACAGTACTTTGATTTATAAATTACTCGGAATAGCGCCAAAAATACAAACTTCTATATTCTTATTTCCACTTTTATCAGGGCCATTGAACGCCTGAATTCTTCAAAACCAGCCCCGATCAACACCTGGAATTGACCTGATTTCAATGGCCTGTTCATGTCCCTGTCCAAAAAAGCCAATGTAATGGTGGTTATGGGATTATTCTAGAATGGGGGTAACATAAAAAATAGCCTCACATCAGTATTGTAGTTGACATCTTTCTGGAATTTCTTAAAAATATCGTTTGTGAGTTGCCAATATTTCTCGCCATACAATTATAAATATCCAGGTAATTTGGCCAAAAGTACCAAGTAAATAGGAACCCATAGCAATTCCTAACATAGGTCAAGTCCGTTTTTTTGTTTAGGCTTTCATCCGTATATATTTTTGCGGTCTCAAGTTCAAATCTATAGATCATGGAAAGTTTTACTTCGCGAACATACCCTTCAAAAGGAATCAGATTTAATCCGATAATATCAATTCATAAATCAAAAAAATAAAATAATGAAAAAAATAAGTCTTATACTTTTTAGCATAGCAATTGTGCCCGTACTGTATTTTTCGGTGATCAGAACAGCCAAGACCAGGCCGGACACTACTTCAAAATTGGCTTATAATTTTATCAAGTGTACCCCTGCCAAATTTTTATTGACAGCGGTAGATACAACAAAGCAAATTTCCCCTTTATTTGAGAATTTAGGGAATCTGCATTTTTCAATAACCACAGAAAAGCCAAGGGCCCAGGCATTTTTTGACCAAGGACTTAAACTTTCTTATGCCTTTAACCATGCAGAGGGACACCGTTCATTTATGGAAGCGTCACGTTTAGACCCTAATTCTGCAATGACTTACTGGGGACAGGCTTTTGCCTTAGGCCCTAACATTAATGATCCATTACCTGATGATGACCGCAAGAAAAAGATAAATGAAGCCATGTCCAAGGCCAAGCGGTTGGCCTCAAAAGCAAGTCCAAAGGAAAAAGCATTAATAGAAGCATTGGCAGCAAGATATAGTGAGGACCTAACAAAAGATGTTTCCGAACTAAATATGGCTTATATGGAGGCAATGGCCAAAGTGGTTAAAAAATTTCCCGAAGACGCCAACATCCTAATATTATATGCGGCATCGGTAATGAATACTGTACCCTGGAATTACTGGGACAAAGACGGAAACGCATCCCCTAATATAGCAGAAGCCAAAGCCGCTCTTGAAAAGGCAATAAAACTTAAACCTGAAAACCCTGGGGGACATCATTATTATATCCATATGGTTGAATTGCCTTATCCGGATCTAGGGGTTCCCAGTGCAGATAAATTGGCCTCTTTAATGCCTGGAGCCGGGCATATAGTGCATATGCCCTCACATATTTACATACGGGTGGGTCGCTATTTGGATGCAGTAAAGGTGAACCAAGCTGCAATATTGGCAGATGAGGATTATATCTCCCAATGTTTTTCCCAAGGGTTGTACCCTCTAGCTTATTACCCCCATAACATACATTTTTTATGGTCTTCGGCCAGTTTATTGGGTGCCAGTGAAATAGCCATAGATGCCGCAAGAAAAACAGCTGAAAAGGTACCTGTTGGAGAATTTGTGGAAATGCCCTTTCTACAAGATTTTGCCGCCACCCCTTTATTGGCCTATACAAGGTTTGGCAAATGGAACGAGATCTTGTCCATACCCGCTCCAAGTCCCAATATAAAACACCTTAACCTCATTAGGCATTATGCACGGGGGTTGGCCTTTATCAGAAAAGGGAATTCGAAGGAAGCTCTAGAAGAATTGAAGGCCATTGACAAACTTAGAAACGACCCAGAACTTGAAACTTTAGTAGCCACTCCAAATAATGCTTCCATACATTCAGCCAATATAGCCTATGAAGTGGTTGCCGGTGAATTGGCAGCGATGAAAGGCCATATGACAAAAGCTATTGAACACCTTCGCCAGGCCGTAGTTATTGAAGATGGTCTAACCTATACAGAACCGTCGGCTTGGCATATTCCAACAAGACAAAATTTAGGGGCAGTCCTAATGCAAGCTGGGCAATATAGCGAAGCTGAAAAAACTTATAAGGAGGATTTGAAAGTTTTAAGACAAAACGGGTGGTCTTTGATAGGGTTATACAATGCCTTAACTGCACAGGGTAAAATTATTGAAGCCAAGAAAATAAAAAAAGAGTTTGATAAGGCGTGGCAATATGCAGACATCAAAATAACCAGTTCCATATTATAGTAATAATCAAAACAACCTACGTGATGATAAAACGATTCATATTACCTCTATTGTTTTTCGGAATATCCTTGGCAATACTATTGGTAGCCTTTCCGCCCATGAAGGATCAACTAGCGGTATACAACCCAATAGATTTCAATCCAGAACTTGTGGATAAAGACATGCACAATTGGAAAAAAAACCACACTATTGGAGATTTTAAATTAATAAATCAAAACGGGAAAACTATCACCCAGCAGGCGTACAGGGACAAAATTTATGTAGCGGATTTCTTTTTCACAAGCTGCCCGAGTACCTGCCCCATAATGACCGATAACATGGTCAAAATTCAAAATGAATTTTTAAACAATGACAAGCTGATGCTACTTTCCCTATCCGTTACACCTAACAGAGACAGTATTCCCATATTACGTGAATATGCGGATAAGAAAGGGGTATTGGACACCAAATGGAACATTACCACAGGGGATAAGAAACATATTTATGAACTAGCCCGTAAAAGTTTCTTTGCCGTTACGGATATAGGTGATGGAGGGCTACAGGATTTTATCCATACCACAAATTTTATCCTCGTGGATACTAAAAAACAGATTAGGGGTATTTATAATGGCATCGATGAAAAAGAAGTTTTGCGCCTAATCAAAGACATCAAAAGTTTGCTTAACTAATTTAAAAACACCCTTTTAAATTGAACCCAAATCATTGCCAACCCATAAAGGTATTTAGCCATATTTCCAGAAATTAAACCGGATACGAATAATCACAACAAATTCATCAATCATTAAATTTAATAACATGAAAATTATCAAGGTCATTTTTTTATTTAGCATTGTCCTTTTCACCTTTGCATGCAGTAGCGATGACAAGACGTGCGAAGCTCCCGATCCTAAGTCCATACAACTAAAAGTAACCGCTCGGGGTACTGTATTGGGACAACCAAAAACAATAGTGCATCCAAAAACCAATGAAACTTTGGAACCCACCTGTTATTTAATGGAACTTGTAGACACTTCAACAGGCAAGGTCATTGGGACATTGGAGGATTGTGTTGTAAGCAGTGAAACTCCTAGTGATGGAACATTAACATCTAGGGTAATTACTTTTATAAATATTGAAGGTCGTGGTACCATACAAGCTGAAAATATGGTTTTCCAAGAATTAATACCTCCATATCAGGATCTTAATTTTGACACTTCATTTACCCCCACGGAAAACAATGTTATAAACACAACTTTTGAATTTGAAGGAATGGAAGGCACTGTTTCTTTGGAAGGTAAAGTAAGCTTTACCAACTTGGGGGAAGGTATAGTAACCTTCAATTGTAATTTTAACATCAATCTAGAATCCTACTAAGCAAAAAAACATACAATATCATTGTGGTTTAAGGTTAACACCTATTACTTCTGCTAGTGTAAACAAGCTTATGGCGGGCCTGTCTATAGACAGCTAGGCAAACTATGGAGCATTTAATTCCCACTTGGTAAGTAAAGGGAAGCATTCCCTAGCTAAGATTATAACCGGAAACAGTTTATGATGCTATAAAAAGGCAGCACCTATAATGTGTATGCCCGGCTATGCCTATTTAAAATGGAACAATCGGAGGCCATATTTGTGAATATATCAAAGCCTTAAAAGGAGTTGTAGGGATACAATTTAATAGTTAAAACAAAAAGACGTGGACAAACCATTTAAAAACAACCGTATACTAGGACCTATTAACGCATGGTTCTTTTACACAATCTCCGGGTACATGAATATGTTATGGGGAAAATCCAAAAAAAGATTATTCCAGGATCATCCCTAGACCGTGGTTGAAATTGGTCCAGGTGCCGGTGCCAACATGCGCTACCTACAAAAAGGCACCAGGTTGATTGCTATTGAACCCAATATTCATATGCACGCCAATCTCAGAAAAAGCGCTTATAAATATGGTATCCAACTCGAAATAAAAACAATAGTTGGTGAATCTATAGATTTGGCCGATAACTCCTGCGACTTTGTTGTTTGCACCCTGGTACTTTGCACTGTAGCCGACCCACTTCTATGTATCGAACAAATAAAGAGAATCTTGAAGCCTTCCGGGGTATTCGTGTTTATAGAACATGTAAGGGCCAAGGAAAATTCAATTCTCGGCTTCATTCAAAACTTGATCCATAAACCCTGGCATTGGTTTTTCGAAGGTTGCCACACCAATCGCGATACCCGATCCGTCTTGGAAGCAAGTGGATTCACCACTTTGGAAATCGAATCCTATAATTCATACTCCCCATTTGTTCCTATAATCCCACAGATTCGAGGAAGGGCAATAAAAGGTTAAACCTCAGGGCAAGCCTGTCGACAAAGGCTGGCCCTGAACGCATTAATAGGAATCGACCCTAGGGTCGAGGTTGAACCTAGATCCCGCCTAAAAAGGCGGGATTAGTTCAACTTGCAATTTTAAGTGCGTCTTACCGACTTCTTAAAATTGAGTTTCACTAATAAAATAATCGAACCAAAAAGAAAACACAAGTGAACAATCCCATTAAGAAAATATTAAAACATTGGATTTTAATACTATTATTTGGCGCCATTACCATGAACCATCTCTGGGCGCAGCAACCTTTGACTATTTCGTTCCTTAATGAATCGACCACAATACCCTATACAACTTTTTTGAATGCCCCGGTCCACCCTGGGCTACAAATTGGAACGGAATTCAACTGGAAGGAAAGCAGACATATGCATCTATATCCCTCTATTTCCATTGGATATCTATACCACAAAAAACTTTTTCACGGTCTATTTACCAATCTGGAACTGGGTTTTGATTATAAAACCTCTTTTGGCCTCAACTTAAAAACAAAAATCGGCCTAGGATATTTGCATACGTTTAGCACCCAACAGGAATTTCAGTTCAATGAAGGCGCCTATAAAAGTAAAAGGGATTTAGGGAATTCAAGAGTGATGCCGTCGGTTACAACAGGAATCGGGTTTCGCTTACAACCAAAAAAAGCAAATTCCCCTGAAATTTTTGTGTTATATCAATCTTGGGTGGAATATCCGTATTCCCCTGGCTTCATTCCCTTAATGTCTCACACCAATGTACATTTAGGTGTAAAATTATTCCCATTTAACAGAAAAGCAAAAAAATGAAAAAGGCAATACTAGTTTTGGCGTTCCTCCATTTGGCATGTACGGAGCACGATGAAGTTTTTCAACAAGAATATTACCATTGTAAAAATACATTATCAACAAATAACCCCAATCATCAGAAAGCGCTACCAGTTAAAAGAATCACAGAAGAAATGGTATCCAAAGGTGTCCCAGGAGTCATGATGAGTGTCCACACCGAGATAGATGGTTATTATTCCACTGCCTACGGAAAAAACGACTTGTCCAATCAAATCGATATACAGGCCTGCAACCTGACCCGTGTGGGCAGTACAGTCAAAACCTTTACGGCAGTTACGCTATTAAAATTACAGGAAGAAGGCAAATTGGATTTAGATGATTTACTAAGTAAATATCTCCCACAAAGTATTTGGGAAAATATTGAAAACGCTAAAGAGGTCTCCTTACGACAATTATTGAACCATTCAAGTGGAATCTACAACTACATTCAGGACGTAAGATTCCAAACAGCCTCCTTGAACGATTTAATAAAAGTATGGACGCCTGAAGAACTCTTGGACTATGCTAGAAATAATAACGCCAACTTTGAGACAGGAACAGATGTTGCCTATTCCAATACGAATTATATTCTTTTGGGAATGGTTATAGAAAGTCTTGAAGGCAAACCTTTTTATAAAGTTTTTGAGGATAAAATCTTTAAGCCCCTAGAGTTGGAAATGACACAGTTTGCGGCGTCGGATCCAGTGCCTGTAGGAATCGTAAGGGGCTATATTGATCTATACGGTAAACTAGAACTCACCAATGCCACCTATTACAGCGGGTGGGATTATTTTTCGGCCGATGGCGGATTGATTTCCAACGCCCATGACCTGAATATTTTTTTAACGAATCTTTTTCATGGCAACATCCTTTCCAATGCATCGCTGCAGGAAATGATGGACTGGCAATCGCCAAAGGAGCAGAACAATGAAGATTATGTAACACAGTACGGGTTGGGAATCTTTCTAATAGACACAGATTATGGGCCTGCCTATTTACATAGCGGGGATGCCATCGGTTATTTCGCAAGCATGGTATATTTTCCCAATCAAAAAACAACAATTTCATGGGCGGTAAACGCCAATTATGGTAAAATTGACGATATCACCCAATCCAGAAATGCCATGAATAAAATTTTCAAAGCTGTTTTGGAAGAACCCCAATAAACTAAATACTGTTTCCCGTTTTTCCTAGGGAATACTATTTTATTCCTTACAACAAAGACCAGTAACAGGACACTAGAATACAATAAATATCGTTAAATAGTAAATCTAAACCTGAGGTATGAAAAAGTATATAATTATATCCATCGTCTTCTGTATTCAAATTTCCTGTTCAAAGAATTCAGTTGACCAGGAGAATGGGGAAGAAAATAAAAACGGGTATTTCGTAGACAGTTTTGACACAAATGGTACGTTGATAAATTTCGTTACCAACAACCCCTCTGCCCTTCCCAATGTAAGCAGTGAATCAGGAAGGTACAAAGCTATCCTAACCGACAACACCGATGATGTTACACTTCATTTCAATAATAGTCAAGGCAGAATTGACGCAAAATTAGTTAAATTCCCATTCGAGTTTATCGCCAGGAATATTGGAATTGGAACATTGAACGATTCCCAAATAGCGCCGACCCCTAACAATGGCCCATATGTGTTTTGTGGTGTACAGGTTCATCACAAGGATTTTAATTCCATAAATTCATCGCACGTCGTAGTTGGACATAGGGGAAGCACAGGATACACCATTGAAGGTAAGAACACAGTAGAAGGCGTATCCAACGTAAACGATATTGGATCAAATACGGTTCCCCAAGGACGAGGGGATATAAGAATTGTTGGGAACAAGGACAAAACACTCACGGTTTACTGGCAAACTCCCAACCTAGCATATACGGATACAGATGACAATTGGAAACTCTATAAAGATACCGGAGATTTGCCGGGAATATCCCCCAATTTCGGGAGTGAAGTTTATATAGGTTTGATTACCTACGCATTTGGACAGAACGGAGTTCCGTTTGTTGGAACCTGTGATGCCATACAAATAATGGATTGATTTTATAGTACCTATTAGCCAGGTTCAATTAACAAAAACCCAAGCAGTTTTCATTAAATAGCTTCTGGTAGGATATAGAAGCGAATGGAACCCACATTCCTGAATTTCTATACAACCATTAATGATGATAATGACCTCGTAAGGGTATAATGGCTTCCAAAAAACTGACAAGGTTCCAATCAGAGATAGTTAATGCACTGAGCAAGCAAACTGCAGTTTGGTTTTGAATCCCAATTTCAAAAAAAATTGGCCACCCCATTATTTTCCAATTTAGGTATATTAAAAAACGTCCTTTCCAAAAGGTCGGGTATTGCCATTTTACCTTCAGGAGCAAACAAAAATTGCCTAATTTACATTTTCATAAAACCAAAGATTCCAAAAAGCTTCCATCCTTAGGGCTACTTTAAACAAAAATATTGTAATTTCTAGTCGTTTTTCATAACAAACGACCAATATGTTATTTATAGACTTCTACAACACTGTTTTAAATACATCGTTTACCTATGATGAATTACCCTTTCCCATTACGACCATACAGGTACCCAAAGGAAGATGTTTAACAGACTATGGACAGGTTGAAGATTCACTATACTTTATGAACAAGGGCATTGTGGAGATGAAGATTAAAAGTTATATGACCGAGAAGATAGTCGACTTTTTTTTTAAATCCGAATTATTCTGTGGTTATACTTCCTTTTTGGACCAACTTCCAACAGACGTTCAAATAACGACCTTAGTGGATTCCGAAATTGAGGTGATTAAGCGAAAGGATTTAATACCTGCCTATGAACATTCCTTTGAAGCCAATAAATTTGGAAGGATTTGTACGGAACAAGGTTATATAAGAAAATCAAATAGGGAAAAAGAACTTTTGACCAAAACGGCAGAAGAAAGGTATAATGAATTGTTCCGATCACGGGCGCAATACATTGCTCATATACCTGTAAATAAAATAGCAAAATACTTGGGGATCCATCCTGAAAGCCTAAGTAGAATTAGGAATAAAATAAATTCCTAATAAAGGTCATGTCCTTTTTTTAATCAATTTTTATGATGGCATAAACTTCCAATATTGAACATTTTGCACCAAGATTTGAAACGTTCCAATAACAACTTCCCTTACCTTGAACTATAACCAGACCATATCCAAATTAGGTTCCATGGGAAACAAAAAAGTGATTTGTATTTGCATACCACTTTTTTGTTTGGTCGGGATGACCAGTGCCCTAAAACGTTTATTAATGGTACACTTATCTACTTGAACAATCCCAAAATCAGTCCCCCAATAAATTGTTCCGATCAATCAGTTTAAGGAATTCGTCCCGTTTATTTTTGCTCACTACGGCAATTTGATCTTTTAACCTTACCATATTACCATCAATACTGTCTATATGATTTATATTGACAATGTGCGAACGATGTATCCTGTGAAAATTTGCAGGAAGGAGTTCTTCTAATTTACTCATTGACTGCAACGTCATAATTTTACGATTTTGAACGGTAATTAGCTGTACATAGGGACCCTGTCCATTAATGACGATTATGTCCTTAAATGCAACGCTGATGATTTTACTGTCAGCTTTAATAAAAAGTTTGTCCGTAGGCTGGGCTGGTGATGAAGTTAAGGGATAATCGACTTTTGAATCTTTTAAGGAAATAACTTTGGTGACCGCCTTATAAAACCGATCAAAATCTATTGGTTTTAATAAATAGTCCACAACATCGAGTTCATAACTCTGAACTGCATACTCGGAATAAGCAGTAGTAAGTATGGCAGCTGGTCTGTTCGGTAAGATTTTTAGAAAGTCAAGACCTGTAAGATCGGGCATTTGGATATCGAGAAACAAAACATCTATACGATCATTTTTAATATGGTTGAGCGCTTGCAGTGCAGAACTACAGGAAGCCACCAGCTCCAACTCAGGGACTTTACCAACATAATCCGAAAGGATCTTTCGGGCAATATTTTCATCATCGACAATTAGACATTTCATTTTCATAAAGCAATCTTTAGGTCTAGTTGATACACATTATTTTCCTTGGTGATATCAACTTGGTGTTTCCCTGGGTAATTGGCCTCTAAAAGTTTTAATGAGTTTCTAAGCCCTATTCCCATATGCTCTCTTGCAACTTCCTTGACTTCCTCTTTAAAGGTATTTTCTGTTCTAAAACTAAGTTCGTTTTTTTCCACTTCCAATCCAATCTTGATCCAACCTCTGGGATTGGTTTCCAAATCGGAGTGTTTAAAACAGTTTTCGATAAAATTGATTAGGATCATAGGCGCAATTTTATTGTTATCCCTAATTCCTGCATGATAGAAATCGACATTACGGGAATCTTCATGCTTAAGTAATTGTATGCTCAAATAGTGCTCTATAAGTTCCTTTTCCTTATTCAAAAGTACTTTGGGCCGATCACAGTCATACAGTAAATAACGCAACAGCTTGGATAGTTTTGAAATCATTTCAGCAGCTCTTTCATCTCCCAGATATGCAAGCCCATAGATATTATTCAATGTATTGAACAGAAAATGAGGGCTTATTTGACTTTTTAACAATCTCAGTTCGGCCTCGGCTCTTTCCGCTTTATGTTCAACTTCTTGAACTGCATTAAGATAATAAACATGTGCTACTCGAATACTGGCCACGAAAATTATTCCTAATAACACCATTAAAAGCCACAAGGATATTCGAACCGATTTAGGGGCATATTGGTCACTGATCTGGTTTAACCCCAATATTTCCGCCATGATGGTATGCGCATAGATCCCGATGCCAAAAAGAATGATATTGGTAGTAATCAACCATCCCAATCTTCGATTGATGTTCCCTTCCCTTGCCAGGTATTCGGGAAAGAGTTTATATCCAAAAAGCCAAATTATCAAGGAGCCAAAAAATACATAGGTAACCAAATAGTATATAGTATCTGCAAGACTTCTTTGATACGCAAGTACCAAACTGATGGCTATATGTATCCCAAACCATAGGATGTAGGGGCCTACTTTAAAAAATCGCTCTGTTTTAGACAATGCACTGCTCATAGTGACAATATTAGTGTCATCTTCTAATTTTTCATAATCAAATGAATGAAATGATGATTTCATGGCACGAATTGTTCGTTTTTATAATTAAAAGGCCTTGTTGTCCTCAACTACCATTTGGTTCATTAATACAGGCGTTTGGTAAATTTTTTTTGCTACTGCTGCGCGGTCAAAATAGTTTCGCCCCGTAATCAAAATATATAATCATGAAAAATATGAATCAATTAATCACAATTGCCTTTTTTGTCCTATCCACCAACTTCTTTGCACAAGATAAGCAAGATCAACAAAATGAAATAGTTGCTGTTTGGATTACAGCAGATGAAACAAAAATAGAAATTTATAAAGAAGGTAATGTATACCTAGGCAACCCAATAAATTCGAAGGGAGAGCGAAACACGAAAATAGAAGTACTCAACTTGGAGTATACAAATGGTAAATGGGTGGGCAAGATATATTCCAAAAAAAGAGGAAAGCTGTTGGATGTAGAATGTCTGGTGGAAGGTGACAACCTTCTTCTTGAGGTAACTACAAGATTCATATCCACAGAGCTGGAATGGAACAGAGCTAAATCTTAAAACCCCGTTCCAGTTTTCAGTTTCAATTTATCAAGTATTCAAAACTAATCTTAACATGAAAAAATATATTTTTATAATCGCTTTTTCCATAGCCACAACCATTGTCGCCCAAGAAAGCAACTATTATTTTGGTGTTTCTTATGGAAAAAGTTTTCCATTGAGAGATTTTGCGGCCGATGATATTGCCAATTCCAATTCGGGTTTCGCAGAAAGCGGAAACAAGTTGGATGTTTATGGGGGAGCTGCCTTAAGCGAAAAGCTGAATTTTACATTAACCTTTCGTTATCAGAATTTTGACACCGATATCTATGCATTGGTAGAAGAATCGAAAACAACAAAGGTAGAAGCAAATATTGTAGGTAGTTCCGATGATTGGAAAACCTATTCCCTTCTTGCCGGGATTGAATACAAAATAAATATTGGAAGAAAATTCAGTATCTATCCCCGAATCGGATTAGGACCTATACTGGTTTCCAATCCACCGTTTACAATAGCGGTTACGAATGAAAATGCCAATACTGAAGTAATTCGCTCTAGTGAGACCGGTTTCGGTTTAGGCTACGAATTGGGTATTGGACTTAAACGTGACATAGGAAACTACTTTTGTCTAATGCCCACTTTTACTTTCAGTGGTGGTTTTGTTACAATCCCCGATGTTGACACCACAATTGACAATCTGCGCACCACTTTAGATTACATGCCCAAAATCATCACATTCAATTTAGGACTGTCACTAGCCTATAAATTTTAAACTAACAATAAAATGAAGTTAATGAATACTTTAAAAATGCCCATCTTTCTTGCGGTATTCTCCTTTACAGTAGGTATCGCCAATGCCCAGGACATAGCATCCCTTTACAAACAAGTAAATACATCTGTTGTTACCATTCTTACCGAATCCAGATTATTTGAAGAAAGCCATCAAATGATTGTTGATGAAGGTATCGGTTCAGGGGTTCTTATTTCCGAGGATGGAGAAGTATTAACGGCCGCCCACGTCGTCAATGATGCTGAAAAAGTCACCGTTAAGTTTAGAAATGGGGAAGAAATCCCTGCTAAAGTTATTAGATCGGCACCCGTAGCGGACATTGCATTGTTGAAATTATCGTGGATGCCCAAAGACTATAAAGTGGCAGAGATAGGTGACTCGGACAAGGTCTCGGTTGGAGAACAGATTATTATCTTAGGCGCCCCATATGGTTTGGAGCAGTCCCTTTCCTCAGGCTATATTAGTGGCAGACAAAAGCAAAAAACGCGGACCTCTGGGTTTGTAATCAATGAATACTTTCAAACAGATGCATCGATAAATCAGGGTAATTCGGGTGGTCCGATGTTTAACTTGCAAGGAGAGGTCATCGGAATTTCAAGCTACATCATTTCCGAATCTGGAGGTTTTCAAGGCTTGGGTTTTGCGGCTACTTCAAACTTAGCCAAAAAATTGGTTGTTGACGGTAATAGAAGATGGAACGGTATTAATGGTTTTATTCTGGATAAAGAATTGGCATGGATGTTAAATGTCCCCATTAATGGCGGCTTGCTGGTTGAATCTGTAGTTCGCTTTTCACCTGCTTATTTTGCCGGAATCAAAGGTGGATTTGAAACTATTACCATAGAAGATGAGCATTTAATTTTAGGAGGGGATATTATACTATCGGTAAATGGATTTCCATTGACCAAAGAGGCTTTTGAAAATGTTGATAATGCAATGGTCAATAAATCGGATTTCTACAAAAAGAAAGAATTCGTGCTAAAAGTACTGAGAGGTGGTAAGGTAGAAGAGCTCACAATCAACTTTAAAAGCTAGGAGCTTTGATTTAGAACCTTGAATCACCTATTGGACTATTACTATATATATTCTGAAACTAAAACATTCAATAACTTAAATCATACAAATCATGGAATTAAATACAAACCAATTAAAATTTTTAAAAATCTACCGATCAAGCGAATCATACAGTGTTTCTTTAGTGGACAATGATGAATTTGAAATAACAAAAGGGTATGGTAATACCGTAATTGAAGCTTTGAATGATATGCATGAAAATTTAATCTAGCTGATGTCTCGAATGAAATACCTTTCCTATATATTTGAATCCCTACTATTTTGGACATTGGCTTTTGTGTTTTATATATTCATTAAATTCTATGGCATCGACAACCTTGAGTTAGAAGTAAACAATCACATCACCTTTAAAAATCTTCTATTACACGCTATATATATAGGTGTTTTTTTAGGCATATTTTTTGCATTAATTGAAATTTCTTTTCAAAAAACAGTCCTTAATAGGTTGGTACTTTGGTTACAGCTCCTCATCAAGTCCTCGTCCTATTTTGTTATCCTTGTTGCGCTACTCACCGTAGCTAGGATACTTATTTTAAATGATGGCAATGAGCCTTTTTCCAGTGAACGATGGTGGTGGTTCCAAAATAAATTTTTCAGAACTTTCATTGTTTACTTTTTGTTTGCGCTCATTGTATTTTTAATGATACAAATGGCCAACGAAAAGTTTGGGAAAGGAATTTTTATGAAGATGCTTTTGGGTATCTATAAAAAACCTCTACAAGTAGAACGTATATTTATGTTTTTGGACTTAAAATCATCGACAACCATTGCCGAAAACTTAGGCAATTACAAATACAGTCAGTTTATTCAAGATGCCTTTATTGAACTTAACGAGGTTGTATCTAAACACAGCGCTACCATTTATCAATATGTAGGCGACGAAGCAGTACTTGTATGGACCTTCAAAAGTGGATTGCTGTACGATAATTGTATAAAAGTCTTTTTCAAGTTCATAGAACAATTATCTGGCAAAAAAGACTATTTCCAAGAAAAGTATGGGTTTCATCCTGAATTTAAGGCTAGCGTCCATGGCGGAAAAGTCATATTTGCAGAAATAGGAACAATAAAAAAAGAACTGGCATATCATGGCGATGTGATTAATACAACAGCAAGAATACAATCACTTTGTAATCAATATCAACAACAATTGCTGGTTTCTGAAACTATATGGAATGTAATCAACAGTAAAAAACAATATGATAGTCAGGTATACCTGGATGCTTACTTAAAAGGTAAAAACGAGACACTTACGCTATTTGGGGTTCAAAAAATAGGCGATTTGGTTTCGTAATCTGCTTTTTTTAATCAAATGAATTGCCAAAGATCAGACTAAAACAATATGATGTAGTTATCACTAATGGTTTCATATAGCAACCAGAGTTTATATTCCCCATTTAGGCCTAATTTAATAAATCTTTTTATTCAAATACACGGCTATATGTGCTTAGCGCTCCAATCCTATTTTGCAGGGTATTGGTATCTCTATGAAGTATAGTCACACCAAAGCAAGGACAGATCACTACCCAAGGTTTATGCTTCTTTCTTGGCATTATATAATGGGAGGCACCACGTTCGCTTAAAACACAAAACGGTCTTAAAAGGCCGTTTATGATATTAATATTTTGGGGAATTAAAGGTTGTGCTTAGGTTACTCTGATTGTAAGCAGTTATTAATTCTGTTATTTTTTAAATTTTCCAAAATGCCATAATATTCCACAAGGATCGTGAAGGAAAAACTCGTTTCCCCATTCGTTATATACTATTTCAGATAAGCGCACATCCTTATATTTTTCAGTCAACTTTAAACTCCGTATGTATTTCAAAGTACTTTCTAAATTTTCAACTTCAAAGAAAATCATTGAGTTATCAATCCAATCCTTCACATAAGCATCTTGTAAATAAAATCCGAATTCTCCAATATGGAAATAAGACATTTTTTCCGATGTAACTATTTCTTTAAAACCTAGATCGGAATAAAAATTTCTAGAAACATTATAGTTTTTGGAACCAATAAAAGTCCTGATAGATTTCCCTGATATTTTCATTATTTTTTTTTTTAGGTTTACAACGGTGGCAATATTACCCGAAAAGTATTGCGGAGAACGTTGTTTACAAGGTACACTAAAATTGAAGTGGGGAAGACCTTGGCATTCCACTAAAACCCTTTTCGGTTCTATAAAATGTTATGCATTGGTTTTCCTTAGTTCCTAAGTGTTTTCGATTTTATTTCCAACAATACAAACCTAATTAAGTATGGGTCAACTTGTGTAATTTTTTTAACATTTAACACATACTCATAACCTTCTTCAAAGTTGAACCCTTCAATGGCGGGGAGAGTCATCCAATTATCTGACCCAGTCTTCTTTGTATGTAAAGCATTATAAATCTTTGGAGATTGATCATCTTCAAATTCGGCAGGATATTTAGGTGTAAATTTGACAGTTTCAGGGGATACAAAAAGTTCAATGTTCTCTTCACTATTTTCAGTAATAACTTTCTCTTTGGAGAGAAGTTCAATATAAACATACTTAATCGAAGAGACGTCTTGTAGCGGCTCATGCATCCACACTTTTTTAGCACTTAAGGTATATTTATATCCCCTTTCATAGTCAATATCGAGACCTTCAAAAATTATATCAACCAGCATTTGTTTTTGATTGTCATCATTGTCAGAAAAAATTAAAGGTTGAGTCCAAATATCACTCATAATACTTGCCCCATATCCAGTCTCAGGGTAGATGGTTATTTCCACAATTTTTTCTTTATCATTCTCTTGGTCTTTGAGACAACTGGTAAAAAAATAAGCAAAAAACAATAAAGGCGATAAATAAATGTAGTCTACTCATTTCTTTTAAAATTAATGTTATCAATAAACCATAGATGTATAAACTTCGAATTAGTTGCGTTTTAGTATAATGTTCGTTAAAGCACATAGTCTACCCAAGTTTATGCTTGGCCTTTACATTAAATTAGTCTCTAAGCCTGTTCTTTATTTCTTAAGTACTTTTATCTAAGAAACCGTATCAGTAAAATACCCTCCAAATTGCGTTACCCATTTCCGGGATCCCCACATATTTCCCATTAATGTCCGGGTCACGTATACCCCATAATAGGATTTCCACCGTACAGATTCAATATAAAACAATAGTTGAGCTTATTAAGTTGGATATCCTCTTGTTTGAACTTATTCTTTAAAAATCGCTTTGAATATCTTTCAGTGGTATCATAGTTTTTCATGGCGCCGAACTTGAGGGTATGGACCATGTTCCCGTTGTAGTATTCGATTTGGCCCATCAAGGTCCTGCTAACCTTGTCTTCCCCAAGGAAACGCATTTTTATGGCATTGGAGGAATTATCTTATCTTCTTGGATAAGTAGTCTGACTTGTTCTCATTTGTAAAAACTTTGGTTAAACAATAATTTGTAAAGACGAAAGTCAAATCTTACCCTAAAGTTCTTTCAATTTACTACAATTCCAGTGAACCGTTGCACACCGATTTGCCCACCGAATAAGGTGTGCACATTTGATATCAGATAAAATTGACAAAAGCAAAAAAAAACACTGAAAATCAATTGATTAACAGTGTTTTGCCACCACATGAAAAGTGGTTCGTCGGGATGACAGCATCCGACGTATCATTACAAACGATTGATTTTCAGTATTTTAAATGTACAATCCAAATCAAATCCCTTTTTGGACACTCGATTTATAAATAGCTAAAGAACGTATTGATTATGTGTTAATTACAGGATAAAATTACAAAGAAAATCAGATATTATCAAATGTTATAAAACTCCAAGATTAGCCAAGTATCTTCACATTTGGTAAAAATATTTACCAAGAGTTATGATGATATTAAAAAATGTCCCAAATAAAGTTCATTTTGAGTGACAAATAGAACATCATCTAAATTAGTTCAATTATTATTTTCAGAATATCCATTCCTTTGGTGTTATCTGTCCGTACTTCTTAAATGCATTTGTAAAATGACTCTAATCCGTAAAATTCATTTTCAGGGTAATTTCCGAAATGGTCAAACCTGTTTGCTTGAACAATCTTTCGGCCATTTTCATTTTTGTCCGCATCACGTATTGATGAAAGGTAATGATTTTAATTGGGAGACATATAGAATTCTTTTCAAACCTAAATTTGTAGTATAGACTATAACTATGAATGCAAAAAACTACTCAAATCTATACCAGCTTTCCAATCATTTCATTTAACCTTATGGAACAGTAAAATTCATGTTAAGTTTCTGTAAACATGATAAGTATCATAAAGCAAATTACAGTTCATATATACATTTAGGGAATCAAATTCGTGAATCCAGTCTGTTATGAAAAAAATTTTATTGCCCACCGATTTTTCTAAAAATGCACTTAATGCTATATATTATGCCCTAAAGTTGTTTAAAGGTGAGAATTGCACTTTTTATCTTTTAAATACCTATACACCTACCATTTACAATTATGATTTTCAATTAAAACCTGGAGGTTTAGGTAACGTCGTGGAAGTTCCTATAAGTACGATCGGAGAACTAGACGATCTTAAGAAAGATCTTAAAAGGAAATTTGTAAATGCCAAACATAAGTTTATAAATATATCTGCTTTCAATTCCTTAACGGATGAAATAAAAAATCTAGTAATTCAAGAGAAAATAGATTTAATCGTTTTAGGCACAAAAGGAGCATCGGGAATAAAAGAAGTGGTATTTGGTTCAAATACCATACACATTATTCAAAAAGTAAAATGTCCTGTGTTGTCCATACCTGATGGTTATGTTTTTGAAAAACCTACTGAAATATTGTTCCCTACGGATTATGGGATTGATTTTACTGAAAATCACCTGGATATTTTCAAAACCATCGCGAACAACTTCAAATCAAAAATTCATGTATTAAATGTTTCTCTTGGGCAAGGTTTGACGGAGGCTGAAATTGCCAATAAAGAAAGACTTGAAAAACTTCTAGCCGAATTCAATGGTACTTATCATAGAGTTATCGATGATGGAGTTCCTCAAGCTATAAATAAATTCCAAATATCAAATCCTATCAAATTGTTGATGATGATCAATAACAAACATTCCTTTTTTGAAAATTTATTTTTCAAACCTGTAATTAATAAAATTGGTTTTCACTTAACCGTTCCTTTCTTGGTTATACCTTCTAAAATGTAAATCAGTTTGAAATGTAAACGTATTGATTTCTACCGATTTTATCAGCAAAGCTGAAAAATGAGTTTTTCAAAATGGTTGCTATATACTAATCGGGGAAGACGAGCGGCTATATTGCTCAGGCTTAGAATCATATGTTAATGATTTATGGAAGAAAGGACAACGTCCTATAAAACGGCCAATAAAAAGTGCGAATGAATAAAGTTGGTGTAGTACCAAAAATGGTTCTTTTTACAGAACTAGTAAAAGGAATTAAGAACTACCCTTACCATTAAGCTATTAAAAATCATGACATTGGTGTCTTAACTTTAGCCAAGGTTATCTATCGGCCTTCTCTTTCCTATTATCCTTCATAGC
>TARA_R110002050_G_scaffold85747_9_pt1 | contig 54721 bp, 51 predicted proteins | sample TARA_R110002050 | Tara Oceans TARA_R110002050 (sample SAMEA4396988) | marine metagenome | biome: Polar Biome; feature: [DCM] deep chlorophyll maximum layer (ENVO:01000326); material: water (ENVO:00002006), including particulate matter (ENVO:01000060) such as... | depth 25 m
TTTGGAAGTTCTGATATTCAAGTAATTACAAAAAATTATGAGTAGAATATCAGAACTCCCACCAAAAGTCCCACCAAATCCACTACCTTCGCAAAGTCTTGCAGCAAGTATCAAAGAAATGGCAATCAAAAAGAAATATAAGGAACCAAAGATTGTCCGGGCTAAAAGAGGTTGGTTTATTGCACTTCCATATGAATATCCTGACACACCGGGTAAATACAAGCGTTTTGAGATTTCAGCCGGAATTAATTATATCCGGGATCTGGATGAAAGAGAACAAGAAGCTCAGGCACTACTAAAAGAAGTAAAAAGGGCTTTAAAGGCTGGTTTTGACCCTTTCTTTGTCGGAATGGAAGAACAGTTCGCAAAATCAATTACAAAGAAAATTGAGGGCATAGAAAGAACTGAGGGGGTTGTTCCAATGTGGACAATTACCGAAGGAATTAAAAACTTTCAGGAATACTGCATTAAGAAAAATCTCTCCAACAATACGGTTCGCACATACAATACGTTCATCACAAATTTTTCTTCCTGGTTAGAGGAAAACGAAATGGAAGAATTAATGGCCTCAGAAATAGCAGAAAATACAATTCTCGGATTTTTAGATGAATCATTCGATGAAGAAGGCTGGACACCAAGAACGTATAATAACCACTTAAGATTTTTCAATACCTTGTTTTCGCGCATGTTAAAGCTGGAACGCAAGGAGAATAAAGAAGTCAGCTATCATCTCGAATTAGGCGATATAGAATTTAAAAAGGACAGGGCAGAAAAAAACCGCTATTATTCTCCGACTGTCGTCAATATGGTTAAACGAGAGCTCAAACACATGCCTGAACTTTTCCGGTATGTAAACTGGATTTATTACAGCTGCATGCGAACCAGGGAAATCAGATTGCTCCAAATAAAACATATTGATCTGGAAGCCCGACAAATTAAAGCAATAGGACCAACAGCAAAAACCGGTGACAGGCTTGTGCCAATTTGTGATGAGCTTAAAGATTTAATTTTGTCAATGGGAATAATGAAACTTCCACAAGATTATTATGTCTTCGGAAAATCAGGAATTCCATCAGCAAATAAGGTACACAAAGATTATTTTTCAGAACGATACAAGCCAATTAAGGATAAATTGGGGCTCGATAATAAATATACCCTTTACGGGTGGAAGCACACACGTGTGGTAAACTTGTTAATGGCCGGATATACAGACCAGGAAGTAATGAGCTTAACCGGGCACCGGGATTATAAAAGTTTCATGGCCTACAAACGTGAGCTGGTTGTAGATACTTCTGCGATGAAAGGAAAAACAATTGGTTTTTAATGGTATAGTAATTGTTTGTATAGTTGTAAACTAATGACTTAGATCTATGAGAATACTTGTAAGAATAATATTCATGCCCATCCTCGTATTTGCCTCTTACAGTTCATTGATGAATGGTTTTGTTTATAATAAAACTGATGATCTGATTGGAGGAGCTGCACTTGCTTTGCTATTTGTATTTTGGGTATATAGATCGGTATTTCCGAAAAGGAAAGACTATCATTAATAGTGGCTCTTTTTTGTATTGTACGCTGATAGTGAGCTATTTTTCATTAAATCAATTCTGTTGGCTGGCTTCCATTCTTCAGATCGAAAAATAAATATAATCAGTAATCTATATGTAAATTTATTTGTCTTTTGTTTGACATTTTTTCTTTAGTTGGAAAAATATGTGAATCATTCGGTTAGTAAAAGCTTATTGATGATTCAGTAAGAAAAATAAACCAAAGGTTGATATTTTTCATAATGGATGCATTATGTATATTTGGTTGACAAATAAGTTAGTTGAAATACTATTGTTACCTGCAAGATTGAAATAGAGAGATAAAACCACAAATTGACAATTAACTAAACCATTAAAAGAAAAATGACTGCTTCGATGAAGATTTTGCTTTGCCCACACGGAAGCCGACACACAACCCTAAATTTGCAAAAGAGTGCAATTTTGCCAACGCTCATAAAGCTACTGCCAAATGTCTAAACACGGAACAATTAGGAGATACACTCTCGAAATTGAAAAAATAAGCCGGGGACAATTCCCCTCGTTTCAAGAAATTAAAGATTATTTATTTGAGCACGGTTTTGAAATTGGAGACAGGACAATTCAACGAGACATTGAACAAATTCGATTTGAATTTGGAATTGAAATAAAATACGACCGAGACAAAAACGGTTATTATATTGACTACGAAAACAGCCTAAATACTGAATCTTTTTTTCGTTTTCTGGAAATTGTAAATACCGCTGAACTACTTACCGAGAGCCTACTTGAAAGCAAAGATTCATTAAAACATATTTCCTTTGATACAGGCGGTGGTTTAAAAGGAATAGAAAACCTAAGACCTCTTTTAAAAGCAATTAAAGACAATCGAAAAATCTCATTTACTCATTTTAATTTCCACACAGAGAAATCAAGAAAATATACTTTAAAACCCTATTTGTTAAAGGAATATCAGAACAGGTGGTATGTTGTTGGAATCATCGGAGGAATTAGTGAATTCAGAACTTTTGGAATTGACAGAATTGAAAATCTGGAAATAAAAACTGAAACGTTTAAACCAGACAAAAAATTAAATCCAATTGAAATGTTTAACAAAACCATTGGATTGGTTTATTCAGAAAATACTGTGCAAACAATTGTTTTATCATTTACGCCCACACAAGGGAAATATATTAAAACGTTACCACTCCATCCAACTCAAAAGATTTTGATTGATGATGAAAGCGAGTGTAGAATCTCACTGGAAATTATTCCAAATTATGAATTGACCCAGCAAATTTTAAAGTATGGAGTAACAGTTAAAGTAATTGAACCACAATGGTTGGCAGATGAGATTAAGGAAATTTTAAAAAGAACATTTGAAAAATATTGACACAACGACAAGTTCTGACGTTATAAACAACTTGTTTTGAATAGAAAAATACATGAGCAATAAAACTGAATTTAAAACAATTGGAGAATTCCTTTTCCCAGAAAAACAAAAGGAATTCGTAATTCCAAACTACCAGAGAGGATATAAATGGGCTGTAAAAGAAGGAGTAAGTCAATCTGCTGTTGAAAAACTTTGTGTTGATTTAATAAATGCGATTAATGCGAATAATGAGCAGGAATATTTTCTTCAAGGCGTTACAGTTACTGAGGAGGGAAAAATGGTTAAGTTAAGTCACGGACAACAAAGTATTACAGAGGTTAAATTAATTGACGGACAACAACGTATCACAACTTTGTATTTGATGCTTTGGTTTCTAGGAAAACTGGATGGCCTAAAACTCACTTATGATATAAGAGAGTCTTCAAAAGACTTTATTAATGACCTTAAAAACAAAGATTTTGAAAAATTTGAAGAAAGCTTTGAAGACAGTCAGGATGTTTATTTTTTCAAGCAAGCAATTAAGCAGATTGCAGAAAAATTAGCTGGTGAAAATAAAGATGAGTTTGCTAATTTTCTATTAAACAAAGTGACAATACTTTATATCGTCATTGCACCAGATAAAGCCACCAAAACTTTCACAATGATGAATGGTTCTAAAGCCACAATGCTTCAAGAAGAACTTGTTAAAGCCGAGATGCTGAGAAAAGTTTCTTTACCAGAAGAAATTGAAAAGCAGGTATCAACTTCAGTTGAAGAGAACTTGTCAGAATTGAAAGAAATCATTTCAATTGACTGGGAAACAAATGCCCTTAGAAGTCGATACGCTAGAGAATGGGATAAATGGCTTTATTGGTGGAACAGTAAAGAGGTCCAAAACTTTTTCGGTTGTGAGAACCCACTGGGCTATTTACTTAAGTTTTATTTGAAGCAAAAAGAAGGTGATAAAAAGAAAATTGAAGGCAAGAAGTTGTTTGATACATTCAGTGAATCACTCAATGAGAATGGGAAAACTGAAAAGCAAAAGACTAAACTAGTTTTCAAAGAATTGAGAGATTTGCAGAAATCATTCGAAGATATTTTCAGAATTCCCAAAGTTCACAATTATCTTAAGTTAGCATTGATTTGCTCAAATAGTGAAGATGATAAATTTGATATAATTGAATATTTCATCAAGACAAAATCCAAAATTGAAAAACTATCTGACTATGCAAAATGGCGATTAGTAGGGGCTACTCATTTAGAAATAACAAATCCTGATAGAAGCACAAGTGAAAGCACAAAAGAAGAGAGAGCTTTAGCAGTCATCGAAAAACTTTCGGGTTCTTTAGTATATGAGGAGTCTTATGACATAGCAATAAAGCAGTTATTAAGACTAAATGTTGAAGAGGATAATAAACTTGGCAGAAAAGAGAATGAGTTAGGTGAAACTGAAGGTAGAAAATTTGATTTTAGTATTTGGAACAATAAATCGTTAGAGCATATTCACCCAAAATCAAAAGCATACCATACAAATGATGAAGGAATTCTATTGCGTGGAGATGGTAAAGAAATTACTGAAGATGAGAAAAAAGAAATAGAGAACGAATCGCAAATTGTTCCACAAGAATGCAATTGGCTAAATCGTGATAAAATGGATGAAAATTGTAGTGAACATTGCATAGGAAATTTGGTGCTGTTATATGGTAACAATAATTCAGAGTTCGGAACAAAATCATTCATCGAGAAGAAGAATACTTACTTTAATATTAACCCTAAAAGAAGGTTTGAGAGTCGCCATCTTTTGCACACTATTTCAGTTTTTGCAAAATCAAATTGGTGCAGTGATGAAATTAAAGACAATCGCAAGGAGTTGATAAAACAATTTGAGGAGGACTACGGTGTTAAATTAAATTCAGAAAACAATGACAATGAATAAGAGAACTCTCGAAAGCGGGAAAGAATATACTCTTAGTGATTTATTTTCAGGAAAAAACAAAATAATAATCCCCGATTTGCAACGAGATTATTGTTGGGGGGATAAGGCTTGGGACAAAGACGAAAAAAAACACACCGAACTTGTAAGTAATTTTGTCGATAACCTAAAGGATGTGTTTGAAAAAAGTCCTAATGATAAATTAACTCTGGGGTTGATTTACGGTTATGAAAGTCCAAAAAATCATATTCAACTTTGCGACGGTCAACAGAGGATTACAACACTTTTCTTGTTACTTGGCATTTTAAATCGTCTTACAGAAAATAAGTTTATCAATTGGTTGATTTCAAAAGAAGAACTGCATCACGATGACAAAGAACCCTATTTGCAATATGCAATTCGGGAGAGCACACTATATTTTCTAAGTGATTTAGTTTGCGAGTATTTTCTAAAGAAGGAAGTTCAATTTGAAAGTTTAAAACAATCTTTGTGGTATTTCTCCGAGTATGACCAAGACGCAAGCATTCAGAGTATGTTGACCGCTATAAATACAATTGAAAAAAAGTTATCACAAGAAATAGATTATGAAGGCTTTGGAAATTTTATTGCCGGCAACTTACAAATGCTTTACTACGATATGGGAGACAGAAACCGAGGCGAAAAAACATTTGTAGTTATTAACACAACAGGAGAGCCTCTTACTGCAACTGAAAATCTAAAACCTATATTGATAGGTAACATTGAAAATATTGAAAAAAGAAAACAGTTTTCCGAAGAATGGGAAATTAGAGAAGAGTGGTTTTGGAGGAATCGAGATACGAAAGAGCAAACAGCTGATGATTCTCTCAAAGTTTTTTTTGTTTGGTATTGGCAGATACGATTATTGCAAGAAAGAAGATGGATTGATAAAAAATCGTACGAGCTAAATCCAAAAGAATTATTTATCAGAAAACCGGAGATTAATTCCGACAACCAAGAAAATCCTGAAACCGAAAGGTGGGAAGATAGTATCAACCCAGAATCAATTCATGAATACTTTTGTTCTCTCAAAGAGCTTGTAAAACAATGTCAAAATGAAAGAATCAAGAATGTGTTAAACACTATCAAGGAGGGTGAAATAACATTAAATTGGTTTAGGGGTTTGCCTAAAGAAAAGTCGCTTTATGTTGTACTACCGTTGATTGCCTATTGTAAGAAGTTTAAAAAGCTGACACAGTTATATGAATTTATCAGGAGAATCCGCAAAAATTATTTCGATAAGGAATGGAAAGATAGAACTAATAACTTTGTTGATTGGCGACACATTGTACAAATTATTGAAATGTCAAAGGAAGAGGTCGATGTCTTAAAATTTAAAACAATTGAAAATCAAGATAGATTTAAAACCATTTCAAATGTTAAATTAATGGAATGGTACAATGAAGAAGAACAAAAGAAGGATGTGTTAAAAGAAAATTATAAGCAAAAGATAGAAGAATGGGAAGACCACCTCGATTTTATGGGGGATTTGAGTTTTTTGTTTTCGATAAAAGAAAATCTTACAATTACAGACTTAGATAGGTATTATCAGAATTATGTATCAACTATAGATTTGGTGAGGAAAGAAAGTACAGACAAACCTGAGCTTGTTAATTTATTTCGCTTGTTTTATCTATATATTGGATGCAATAAAGTAGGACACATGGATAGAGTTACCTGGGATGCAGAAGGTACTTTGTTTTCTACTATCAACAGAAGTCATTTAAAAAACATTGAATTTAAATTATTTTTAACAGCCGATAATGACAAACTCACAGAATATCTAACAAAGCACATTAAAGACAAAATTGAAGATTGGAAATTGTTTGATATAATAGAAGAAAATTTCACTGCTGACAAGGCGATAAAAGCGTGGTTGACTTTAAAAGTATTTAATGCTAATAAAGAAGGTAAGAACTTGGCTTTTTATGACGGCAATAAGACTGGCGTGGCTGTATATAAGAAATTCAACGATGATAGGAATAGGCTAATAAAAACACAATCCCTGTCTTTAGAAAATCTAATTTGTGGTTTTGGTGTAAAAGCAGGAGGTGGTGGCTCCTATATACATTATACTTGTGAGGTTAATTGGAATAAAACTTATATTATCGACACACCATTTATGTCAATTGCATTTAAAGAGGAAGAGAGAACCCTTGAGCAAATACACGAGAATAAAGAAAAAATTGATGAAATAGTTGAATATATTGACAGATGTCCAACTTCGTAGCCATTGATTTTGAAACTGCAATTCGACATCATATTTGTGCTGTCGGAATTGTTACTGTGGAAAACGGTGAAATAATAGAAGAATATTATTCTTTAGTCAAGCCACCTAAGAACCAATATAACTGGCATAACATTCAAGTTCATGGAATCACCGAAAGCGACACTAAAAATGCACCAACCTTTAACAAAATTTACCCTGAAATTAAAAAGCGTTTGTCCGGGAAAATTGTGGTAGCGCACAACGTAGCTTTCGACCGAAGCGTGCTTCAAAAAACAATGTTTGCCAACAATTTAGATTATTCCGAGTTAAACATTTCCGATAATTGGCATTGCACCATGCAAATGTGCAGAGCCAGTAGCAAATATCCTTCAGGAAGATTGAATGAGTGTTGCTCGGTTGAAGATATTGAGCTAAACCATCACGAGGCTCTTTCAGATGCAAGAGCTTGCGCCGAGTTATTTTTAAGAATCAATATTGCTTCGACATAGTTTGGCGGAGTGCCTAAATACTTTTGCTTCATAACTTTAAATATTCACAGCTATGGAAGCAAATAATTTAGACTTGAAGAATGATTTTTTGAACAAGCAGGCAGTTCTTGACAATGCAAGAATAGTTTTAAAGCAAGAATTTATCGGAATTGATATAATTATTGATGAAATAATAGACAATGTAAGCAGTTGGTTTTTTCTTCCCGATTTACAAGAGAAACCTGTAGTTGTAAACCTTTGGGGACTTACCGGTGTGGGGAAAACATCTTTGGTAAACCGATTGGTTGAATTAATTGATTTTGAAGATTCTTTTTATCGATTCGACCTGGGAGAAAAAGAAGGAAGCTTTTCATTTCGGGATTCGTTGGACGAGTTGTGTGAAAACAATGATACTTCACCTGTAATTATTGCATTAGATGAAATTCAGCACAGTCGCACGGTTTCAGGCCCAATGCGCCAGGAAATAGAGAATGATAAAAACCGCATGATATGGGAATTAATTGATTCCGGAAGAATTCAATATGTGGAATGGAAAAGAGGATTGTGGTCGTTTGAAGATTTAATTTACAAATTATTACATCTGCTAAAAGCTGGTGTTGAGGTAAACAGGGGTATCGTTGTTAACAATATTGAACTGTATTGCAACGAAATGCACGTTTCAAATGAAGAAAGCAAAAAATTACTGTTTGTTCCAGAAGATGAATATGAAACAATTATAGAGTTTGCAGGAGAACAACTTGGGCTTCACTTAAAAAAAGACGTTGAAAAAATATTGTTTTCTTTTTCAGCTGATGAAACAATTCAGTTTTTACAAAAGGTACTTAAAATTGGGAAACGGCCATCAATAAAAAATTTCACAAAAGCTTTGATTTTCGTTCTTGGAAACCTTGACGAAGCCTATACTATGAGCAATAATTTTAGTGCTGATATTGATGCTGATGAGTTTAATAAGCTATCTAAAAAAATTACTGTTCCTAAAATTAAAAAGGCATTACAAAACCGATTCAGAAATGAACAGATTGCAAGATTGGGTAATATTCACATTATTTATCCGGCATTAAATAAGTTGTCTTATCAAAAAATTATCGAAAATGAATTGGAAAAATATGCACAAAGTTTGACGAATACCTTTAACCTGAAAGTAATTTTTGACAGTTCAATACACCATGTTGTATACAAAGAGGGAGTTTATCCAACCCAGGGTGTCCGACCGATTTTTACTTCAATTCATCAAGTACTTAAAAGTAAAATCAGTTTTTTTTATTCTGAAATATTCTTAAAAGCACTTGATGCTGACAGCTTGTATTTTTCGGTTGCCAATAAGAGTTTAGTGTGTGATTACAGAAAAGAACAAAAGACTGTTTATTCAACGCAAAAAGAAATAACAACAACGCTGGAAGATGTTCGTCAAAACCAGCGAGATGATTTACAGGCGATTACTGCTGTTCACGAAAGCGGTCACACCGTTCTGTCAATAACATTAATGCATACTATTCCAGATGTTGTTTATTCAATTACAACCGATGCCGACAATCAAGGCTTTGTGTATTCCAGTTTTGCCTGGAAATATATTTCTCGTAAAGAATTGATACCAAGAGTTGCAATGATGCTTGGCGGATATGTTGCAGAAGAAATCATTTTTGGGAAAGAAAACCTGACATCTGGCGCATCGAGTGATATTGAAAAAGCTACTGAGTTTTTATCAGCGATGTTTAAGAATAATGGAATGGGAAAAACTCCGATTAAATATGGCATCCCAATTTTGGAGGAATACAAATCATACCACAACTATGAAAACGTTGAGGAAGAAATTAAAAGTGCTATTGACGACGCTAAGTTATTGGCAGAAAAAACATTAAAAAGTGAACAAAAACTTTTACTTTCATTATCTGATTTTTTAAGTGATAATAGAATGCTTCGGAAAAATGACATCAAACGAATTGTTACGGAAACAATGTCAAATAATGTTGATTTTATAGAAAATGGTGATTTTCTCTTTTACAGGGAACATTTAAAAAAGCAAATTGAGAATTGCCAAATTTCAAAATCAGCTGAATTACATTTTGAGAACGTTATTTCGCTTAATAAAAAATATAAGGATTAACCAAGCCACACAGTCAAGCACATTTGCAATTACTCACGAAGTATTTAATATTTATGTTCGTGAATGTTTCACATTTCGCACGAGCCAACGCTCAACCGAAAATTGCAAAATAGCTTGTCTGTTTTCCAACGCTTTAATGCCGACCCGAAAAGCAAAATCAGACTGGTGTTTTTCGCACAAAATACTAATCACAATTGTCCCATTTAGTGTTACGCCAATCGGTTATATAGCCATTGGTTTTGCATAAAGGACAAACCCAATAAATTTCATCTGTATCATGGGTAATAAATGCCACAACCAGGCCCTCGCAGCCCTTTTCAATGCATCTGATTGTTGGTTCAGCATCATAATCACCGTTGGTTGCATCATCGATTAGAAGGGCTAAAAAATTGGCTAGTTCCCTTGCTTCTTTGGGTATATCTGTTGGGATGTTGCCGTTTTCATCCAGGAAATGTTGAAAATTGGTGATGTGCATAGTTAAATTTTAATGTGTACTAAATTTATCATCAAATACCAATAAGTTGTTATGTAATCTAAAAAATCTCTTATTTGATTCACCCATAAATCCATAAAGAAAGCTTCAGCACCTGTGTTTGTTCATTTTTTGAGAATTAAGTCTATTGTGTTTTTATCCTTTCACAAACGTAACCTCACACCCTTTACACAACCGTTTCTCCTGCATGTATTCGTTTATGTCGTACCAGCCACCTGTTTTTTGCCAGATGTCAAGACCTCGTCCCAGGACTATCTTCCATCCATTATCCATTTGGATGGAACGGTCATGGGCGTTTTCGTCAAATTCGTAACTGAATAAGATACCAATCGATTCCAATGAGTACTCCATTTGTTCAAAAGCATCTTTGGCATTTTCAATGTATTCCTCGTTATTGGCGGTAACCAAATGTAGCTTCACCTCAGTCTCAGGTTCTTTCTTCTCGGCAATTAGTTTGGCAAGCTCCATGAAGTTGCGTAATTGATATGGAAGGCGTACATAAGGGTCGATTACCTTTATGTCTGTTGCATCCAACAAGTAAGCACCAAATAGGTTATCGTAACTGATACCCGACTGGTTGTCCCTGATAATTTTTTGTCCTTCCGATAAAACTAACCGAACTGTTTCTTCATCGCCTTTTGGTTTTGATGATTCAGGCTCTGATTCAGGCTGCTTTTCCTTTTTAGGACAATGCTCAATCATTTCCAGGGTTTCGATGAAAACCTGTTTGCCCGTGTTCTTCACCGTATAGCTAAAGTCAACTTCTTCAAAGGTTTCATCCATTTTCTGAAGCTGTTGTTTTACCCTTTTTCGGCTTTCAATGGCAAAATCGAGTAGCTCTTTTGCATCTTCTTCGGTCATTTTACCATGTGGGTAGATTACCTTAGCTAGACCAGCAAATGTTTTAGCTATGGATGTTTTATCACGGGTGGTGATTGAATCCGATAAATCGAAATAATTGGTGTACTCATGTGTCCTGTCCTCTTTCCGAAGTTCCTTTAAAACTTCAGCTAAGTAGTCCACAATAAAACCATAGTCCTCGGTAAACATTTCGTTTCGAAGTTTCTGAACCTCCCAGCCAGGAAGATAGGCATGAATCCTGTCTAAGAATGCTGTATCGTAGTAATCTTTAGGAAGAGCCTCAAACAAATTGGAGTGTTTAATCATGTACGGTACAGGATGGTCGGTGTTCCCAACAAATACCATTGAGGCTGAAGCTCCATAGACTTCCGTTCCCCTTGAAAATGATTTGTTGGCCATGTAGTTTTTCATGATGTCAACCAAACCTCTGTCCGACTTTTTGGTCTTACCCGCAAACTCATCGTAAGCCACAATATCCCAATAACCTACCAATCCAATTTCGCCATTACTGTTGTTTACAAAAAGTTTGGCTTTCGATACCTCTCCTCCGGAAATAAGGATTCCATGTGGAGACATTTCGCTGTATATATGCGACTTTCCAGTTCCTTTGGGCCCCAATTCAATTAAGTTGTAGTTATTCTCCACAAAGGGGATTAAACGTGCCAGTTGAAGCAGTTTGGAACGTAAGGTAAACTCATCGGGATTCAATCCTATAGACTGCATCAAAACATCAATCCATTCATCTTTCCCAAAGTATTCACGTGCTGATTTATAGTCCTCCAAATCGATATTAGAAACCTGTATTGGCTTAATACTTTCAATTATCCATGGAGTTGAATCCTTTTCATCGGTTGAAACATACGCCAATGTAAGAATACACCACACGCCGCTGGATAATAGCTTTGGATGTTCACGAATCACAATATCAGCAATGGGAATGCGGTTTAAACCCAGGTTTGCAAATGAAGCTTCGTACTGATCTTTTTTATCGTTTAGTTTTACCGCAATTTTATCGATAATCCGATGCGAACCTTTTTCCCGAATTGTTGATTTTATCATCTGTGCTTCATCACGGTGGACAAAGTGTTTGGAGATGATATTCTTAACGGTTTCAACGCCCTGAACGATGGTTTCATCATCATCGGTGGCACAGTACTGACCAAGCAAATATTCCAGTACGTAAGTTGGAACAATGGCATTCCCCTTTACCAGTTTAGTGAGGTCTTTGCGTACAACCTTCCCTCCAAAATATTCATTGAGTTTTTTATCCAGTTCCTTCATACGCTAAAATTCGTCAAAGTCGTTCGTAAATGAAATATTCAAAGTATAGAGGTACGCTTTGTACTCCCTCCATTTGGTAGTTCCTTCAACGGGTTCTTCCAACACCAGTTTCACACGTTGATTTTTATATTTTCCACTTGCTTTACTAAGTAGTTGAAAACGGTGTTTTACTTCCCGTTGTCTTTCGCTTCCTTCTTCAATATCGAAGTTGTACCTGAATTGGTCGCTGAGTATTTCACCATCTTCAGCATAAATGGTGGCACGTACAGTACGTGGTAATACCTGTTCGGTTACCAGACCTTGCTGAATAAACGAAACGGCAAGGATGTTCGTGGTAATTTTATCGGTTGATTTAATAATGTCAACTTCAACATTGGTAGTGGTGTCTTGTCGTTTTTTGGTGACTTTTACCAATGGGATTACAATCTCCTGTAACGAAGCTCCACCATGAATAAACCTTGAACCGGCACCTTTTACCCGTAACCGGTTTATCGATTTTGGCACCAGCACATCGGCATCCGTCTTTATGTTTAGCTCAGAAGCTTTAAACAAGCTGGTGGCATCATCGTTGGTTAGATTTTTACCAATTACAAACCTGCGGTTATCCTTCCATAATTCCCCTTTATGTTTCGATTCGCTAAAATCGCTTTCCGCCAATGGCTCGTGTTGGTAGATAAAACCATGGTCGGATGTTATCATCATATTGTTGCCATTTACATTGGCAATCTTTTTCATTAAAGTCAACAAGAAATCCAATTCATCTTCAACCGCTTCAAACACTTTCTCTTCAGTTGCTTTATCATCACCGGTTTTATCAATACGATTGTGGTAGATGTAGATTAAATCGTGTTGTTTGGCAAACTCACGCCCCTCCTTATTGGAGTTCATCTTCATAAAGTCTTCGGCTTTAATTGCGGTTGCCCGAACCCCCGAATTGGCAGCCAATATTTTTGCCCGTCCTAAAGTGCCGGCGCTTGACATTCCATCGATGGAAACGGAATCGGTACCTTCCTGAAAAGTAATTACTTTATGTGGAAGCAAGGAGGCCATTCCCAATTGCGTATAGGATGGAAGACTGGCAACCATATGACCAATGGAAGATTCATACCGGTTTTCCGATTGCAAACGCCGACTTAACTCAACCCCACATTCGTAGCGGAACGCATCGCTTATGATTACAAATAAACGGTTCTTCTTATCAGTAAACGGTTTAACATGTTGTTTAAAAAAGCGTTGCTGACTGGTAGCTCCATGGGTTGGCCACGACTCCAATTCGTTTATGTTATTTTGCCAGTTATTGTTGTAGTTCAGCAACCAGTCGTTGGAATAAACCTTCTGGATTTTATCGGCCAACTGTGCCAGAATTCGGTTTTGGTTCGATTGTCGGTAATAGTATATGAATTTTCGGTATGCATAGTCAATTGCATATAGCTTGGAGGTGTAACTTTCAACCCCTTGGTTAAAGTTGGTGTACTTCGTTTTGGCATGTTTGCGAACCAACTGAATCAACAAAGCTCCTTGCTCAAGGCTTTGGTAAAAGTTCTCGGAATAGGAATACCAAAACTTGTTCTCCCTTAACTTAACCAACTGCACCAATTTATCATACGAAATAGCTTCTTCCGCAATTAAACTCACCAAATCATAAACTATCTTTTGGTCAACCACTTTAAACAGGTCATCGTTAATGATGTCATCCAAAGCTGCTTCATTCAGTTTGTCCTCAATTTCCAGGTCGTTGGCAATCTTTTCCGAAATCCGGCCAAAGCTTTCACGGTATTGAATGGTGTCTTTCCACAACGAAAGAAGCAACCTCGATTCCTTATTTAATTTTGATGCACTCCCTAATGCAAAGTTGGTATTAAACACCTCTAACAGGAAATCGTAAATGCTTGGTGTATCGTTTTGATAGTTGTATTGGTACTTTATTTTACCCCAATAGTATTTGGTTAAGTTGTATCGGTCAAGCTCTTTATCTAAACGTTCATTTCCATCGATAAAAGCCGTACCGTGGGCGTGAATAAAAGTAATAAGGTTTACATAGTCGGTGTTAAAGGTAACTGCCAACATCTTTCCACGGATGTCTTCATGTTCATCGCCTTCGCCCAATAGTTCCTTTAGTTTTAAACGGCGCTCTTTGGCTTCAAAAAATTGCAGGTGTTCGGTAACCAGTTCTTTTAAATGGTAGCCCAAACCAATTTCCTGAAGGTGCAAAGCTTCTTTGTTGGTGTGGAACACATGATGAGCCAATTCCATATCCAGCAACCAGTTATCTTCGTTAAGTGGTTTTGGAGTGGTGAAATACAACAGGAACTTTGATTCCGGTTTTTCTTTGTTGATGATGTATTTTACCTCAAACTCGTTCCCTTCAACATGCATCTTTTCCACCCCGGCAATGGCTAGTTCCTCATACTGCTCGGTGAATTCCTTTTTTTCATCGTACCAAAAAATGACACGGTGTTTATCAAAACGGGTTATTAATGCCTCTTGTATTTTACTCATTTTTAGCTTCAAGAATATTTTTTCCAACTTCGGTTATTCTGTATTTTTGGTTAATACTTTTAGGTTTATCCGGAATTGTCATCTCCAGCAAACCACATTCAATAGCTGGTAATATGTTAAATTTAAAATTGTTATATCTGTTTGTTAGCCCAATATTTTCTAATATTTCTGCTCTCGACTTTGGAGACTCGCAATATTTTATCGTACTTAGTATTCTATCTAAAACAAAGTCGTTTAAATCTTTTTCAACATGTGCTCTAACATGTGCTTTAACATGTGCTTTAACATGTGCTTTAACATTTGCTCTGACTTGTACTGTAAATACTTCATGAATCGGAAACTCCACAATAAAGAAACGCCTGTCATCTCCATCTGTGTCATATTTCGCAGGAGAAGAGCCATTTAATTCTAAAGCCTTTTTGATTGAAGGAATACCAGTTCCTTTTCCTTCTGTAAGGTTCAATTCTTTTAAGAATTCTCCGATACGCCTGTTTCTATATCTTCTTGCCCTTATAATTCCTCTTTCAAAATCGTTTTGCCGAATTGAAGGGTCTGGCCCTCCGAAACTTATTATTTCTATTGATTCAGGTAAAATTCGAACTTCAATGGGTTCTCTTATTTCATAATTCTTGTGGTAAACGGCATTGGCAAGAGCCTCTTCAAGTGCTTCAAACGGGTAGTTAACAAAGGTTTTTGATTCTGCTTCCCCTTTAATTTTAATGGTTTTTGTCTTCACAACTTGTGACTTCAAATAAGCTAATGCGTCCTTAAGCTGCTTTTGAATTGGGCCGGTAAATGTTTTTTCGATAATCTCTTTACCTGCCAGGCCTTCAGGAAATTCATTCAGGTGAATTTCTGTAAAAGGGAAAAATCGTTCAGGATGTTCGTTAAACATTAAAAGACCTACGTTTTTTGGGTAGTTGTGTTCTTTAGCTCCTTCTGTTAAATTCATGCGTTCGCAAACTTCTCTATGTTTTAGGGCAGAACTTTCCTCATATAACCGGCTTCCAATTTCTTTTAAATGCTGTTGCACCAGGGTGAGAGATAGAGAGTCGATACTGGTTTGAGAATTTAACCTATCGTCAAAAGGAATATTAGCAGTTAGGCTTAATAGTTCCTGTTGTTGTTCAGTATTAACTTTTACAGTATTAGAAAAACGCCTGATGTAATACTGATATTCCTTATTCTTGGCCGTAACTTCTCGCGGACATTCGTATGGTCTGTTGCTGCCAGCGGTAGCCCAAATTAACAATACATGCTTATCATCAATTTCCTCTAAAGATACGCGTGGAAAATAAGCCGGACGGATAAGGTTACAATAGCCCAATAGTTCTTTCTGAACTGCATCGAATTTATTTTCAGGGAACCCATATACCGGTCTAAGCGGCATCCCATCTTTTTCTTCAATGCCAACAACAATATATCCGCTACCCATATTCTCAAAATCGTTGGCAAAGGCAGAAATCGTTCGCATAATTGAGGCCGGGTTCCAACTTCTTTTATATTCAATTCGTTCAGTTTCTACAACTTTACCATCAAGTAGTGTTTCAATATTAATGGGTATATGCATAACTATCTTATTTTACTTGTATCAATCCAATCAAACTTACGCACCTTATCCTTCGCTTTTTTATCGTTTAGTCCAGCCACAGGTTTTATAGCTGAACCAAATTTGTTGTAGTTTACCAATACACCATCATCCAAATCAATGGCAATACGTTCTGTTGCCAATGGGTAAAGCACGTCTCTTTCGTATTCCTGGAGCTCCATTAACACCAGTTTTAGCTTGTCTTTTTCTTTTGAAGCTTTGGTTTGTTCGGCTGAAGAACCTGTTACAATAATATGGTCCAGATGCTCCATGTGTGTGTTCAGCTTTTCTTTGTATTCTTTTAGGTAACCGTTTAGTATTTGATTAAGCGTATCGGGTGTGTAGCGGTGCATGTAAATCAGTACATTAAACGATGCTTTTGGTGAAGAGAACATCCAGTAGATTGGGCGTTTTTTGTAACGTTTAATGTGGTCGGGGTAAAAGTCCTTCATAAAGTATTTGCGGATGTCTTTGCCCAAACATTCCTCCACAAAGGCAAGGTTTTTATCGAAATTCTCTGTGCCGAAACTTACCTTCAAGAATTCATAGAACCGACCTGTAATATCATCTTCAAACCAATCGGCATCCAATACGGGAATGATGTTATCGTCATCGGGTAAAAATGACACTTCGTCTTCGTTTAATGCAACAGCTTTAAGGTAGTCTTCCAAAATTTCACCCTGGTTGGCGAGGATTAGACCTTCTTTATCCAGGGAATAACGCCCAAACATACAACCCACAGCATAGCTCATAAACTGGGCAAATACCTCTTTGGCATTAAATACCAACTCACCATTTTTAATTGTTGTTTCTTCTTTTAAAATGGTAATATCTTCCAACGGCACATCGGGTGTTAATTCCTCTTGTAAACCGTAAATTTCAATAAACTGGCGGTTTAATTCTTCTTCGTTTTTATGGAGTTGGAAGAATTTGTTTTTCCAGTATTGTTGATAAAGGGCGAAGGTTTCTTCGAGGTCTTGAGAGTTAATTCGTACTAATTCATTTTTTGAAAAATTATTTGCATATTCACCCGAAGACCATTCTAAATCACTTATATTGATGGAATCTTTCACAAGTGTATCAATTGTAGGATTATGATTGAAATTGTATGGAAGAATTAAAACCTCTTTTATATTCGTATTTATTGTTGGATTTAAAAGTTTTAAAATTTCTGTTGTGATTTTTGTATTCAGAAATCCCAATAGCCCCCACAAAAATGATTCACTTTCATTATTAAACAATATTGTTGGTGCAGCTTTGTTAAATAAAGAATGCTTTGGCAGATATCTGAATCCAGTACCAGCACTACTAACAAGATTCCATGTGATACCATTTCGAAACCAGAGGTGTTCTGATTGCAATCGACTTACTGGATTCCTTTTATATTCTTTTAAAGCACTATCTGACCAATTAGAAACTTCAATAATATTTCCTGACCATCTTCTAAAGTCACCACCTTTGGACATTAATGGCCATTTGCTATTTGGATTATTCTCTTTACTATTGATTTCCCAAAAGAATCTGAGAAACCTTTCATTATTACCTGTGATATTTTGACCATCAGAAATTGCATGTTCAGAGATAGCCAAAAAATCAAAGATATTTATCCAGTTTTTATTCAACCAATATCCAATCGGGCTTCCAGGGATTTTTTCAAAATCTTTTTGCGAGGTAGCATAAAACCCATAATTTCTATCTAAGAAATGGCTTTCTATCTTTTTCACAGAACGTACTTGAACATGTTTTTTGAAGAGTCTACGATAAATGCCCTTTTCGTTTACCTTCTTTGTTTTTCTCATCGAAAATGCGACTGTTCCAAAATCAGAACCAAAGATGCCCCTCCCCAAATGTAGAAGTGTTTCTATTTTCACAGTTTTAAGTAGCTTCTTTCGGTAATCTTCAAAAGAAGATAAAAACATCCAAGATGGAAGATTAATCATCCCCAGTAATCCATTTTCAACTAACTGCATGTCTGCCTTTTGCATAAAGCAAACCATTAAATCAGCTTTTTCATCACGGTATTCAGTTTTTACAAAATTTGCCAATATAGGATTCATCTTTCCACCCCCCATATATGGAGGATTATCAACAACGCAATGGAATTTGTTACTTAATAGAATAAGTTGATGAATTGCATCTTTTAATGCTTCCAGTTTTGGTGCTAAAAAAACATCGGGATGGTCGTATTTATTAATTCTTTCAAGTGTCCTTTTTAAAACTACCTGTTCGGAATGTGGAATAATTAAAGAACCCAGGTTGGTGGCTTGTTGCATGTTCTTTAAGTCTTGCAACAACTCATCACTCAGTTCTGCCCCAATTTCAGTAAAGGTTTGTTTTATTTCTTCGGTGCTTAGTTTTAAATCGGTGTAACAAAGAATATTTGGTTTTAATTCTTTACGAAATACCCTACGTTGGTAGTTTCGGGCTTTCATCATTAACGCCATACCTGCTAATTGCGAAGCACGTTCATCAATTTCAAAACCATAAAGGTTTTTTTCAATGATTAGTTGTGGAATTTCGCTGGGATTGTAGCCTTCTTCTTCGTATATTTTGGTTAGTAATTCAAATCCGTAAACTATAATATGCCCGCTACCACAAGCCTGGTCAAGTAGAGTTATTTCTTCTGGTGAGCTTACTTTTAAATAGTCATTACCTTCGACTGACGGTGATTCAATAAAATAGGGCATGTGGTCACGTAGTTTCGAGTTTGGATTGTTTTGCAACCATAATTTACCCACCGTATTTTGTACCATGTATTCCACAATCCAACGTGGTGTAAAAAGTTGAGTTGCCGCTGGTATATCCTCTTTTTTTACCTTACTCTTTGAGGCGAACACTTCATCCTTTTTCTCTGAGATATAAAACTGATACAACCAGCCAATTATTTCCACTTCCTGGCAGTCTTCGGTGGTCATGCCCCCCCTTATGTCTTGCACAACCGAGAATTCGGAAATTAAATCATCGGGCATTAACAATTCGGTATAATCGTTTATGCGTTCAAACAAAAACGGGAATACCTTGTGTAAATGGTTACATGCACCTATTAACAACTCTTTGTAGGCTTCGTTTTGTGGGTTGGCACTTGGTACTTTTCCATCCAACACATCGTAAATGTGTTGTGCTTTTACAGGCAGGTCATCGGGTATATGTCCCTGCTTAGCTTCATCTAACAATTCGGGCAGGGTGTAACCATCCTTGGGTGTAATCACCCGCACACCAATGGGCTGAAAATCGTTGGCATCCATAAAACGCAAAGCCATTAAACGGTTAAACCAGGTATAGGCAACTTTATCTACCACCTGTTGTTTGCTGGTACTGTTTATGGCTTCCTGTAACTTTTTTAGTTGCTCGGTTTTTTCACGCAGTTCGGCAGAGTCGGTGTTGATAACCAGTTCGAGTTTTGCCCCAACTTGTTCAATTAGTTTTCTTCGGGCTGTTTGTGCGAAGCGTTTAAGGTTGTTGGTATTCATATTGTAGTATCGAGATTTTTAGTTCTTAGTATTGAGATTCAGATTGCACCCTTCGACTGCGCTCAGGGTGACAGGTTGTTTGTCCTTCCAGAGTCTCTCTTATATTTTTAGTTTTATTTAAAGTATCAGTTATTGTATCGTTTATAGTATCAGTTCTGCTTTTTACAGTATCATTATTGCTTTATTTGCCAATGTCCTCCGAATGTTGAAGCTCCTGAACGTTCAATTATGTTATGGTCTTTCAATTTTTTAATGTATTTCTTCACCATTCGTTCACTTACTCCAATAACCTCACCTGCTTCTTTGGCTGTAATTTCCCTATTAAAAATCACCAACAATAAAAACATCAGGGTTTTGTTCCCTAAGAGTTCCCTAAGAGTTCCCAAACTGTTCCCAAAGAGTTCATGAACCCTTTCGGGTATGATTCTATTTTTGTCGATGATGTAATCTTTAAAGTTCTCATATTCGGTGTCTAACAAGGCAAAAATTAAATCTATATCGATTGATTTGTTCCCGAACTCCTTCCGTATTCGTTCCGTAATCGTTCCGTAATTGTTCCCTACTTCTTCCTTATTTTTTGGACTATCTGTTTTTTTAACTTCTTCCAATTCGAACTTTACAATTACTGAATCGAAATCGACATCGAAAACGGGTAGGGTATTATTGTAAGCCTTCCAGTTGAATTCGATATTGTCGAGACCGTAACCTGCATTTTCAGCTAACTTCACCACCCTGAATAATTTGGTGATTATTGGATTGCGGGGCAGGGAAATATCTTTTCCTTTTAGCTCTTCAATGGGTTTTGGCATCCCACCTGGATTGTAAAATTCAATGTGGTTGGTAAAAATTCGGATACGTGGGCAAGCTGGAGAAAAGTGGTCGGAATGCATGAGCATGTTTACCAATGCTTCACGTAAGGCATCGAACCCCGGCGATACATCGGTGGCAAAACCTTCGCTACCCATTTTAAACTCCACATTAACTTTCGATTTTAAACGGGCAATACATTCAAAATAGTATTCCCAAAGGTTATCGTACTCATCTAAACGGAAGGTGTAGCGAACTTTGGTGTCGGTGTACGATGTGCCAGGTATTTCCAGTAAATCGATTCTGAAATCGGGGAAATAGCGTTCAATGGTATCACGCTTCCCCAGAAACAACAAACCACCCAAAGTACATTGTTCGCCGTCCATTATGCGAAGTTTTTGCAAAAAATCGGTTTCGCCATAGCGGTTGTAACTTACGCTTGGGTTAAAACGGCTCATGTAATCGCGGTAACGCGAAAGCGAAGCGTCGTTAATGTCGGCACGACTTGTACCTGTTGCAATTTCCGAGGTTTTTGTACCAAAAGTCTGGTCGCGGTACATCGAATCTATTTCCTCTTTGGTGGCGCGTTGGTCGGAACTACCCCTGCGAATAAATGTATTGGCAGGGCTGTGGTAATAAACAGGTTTGTTTTTTGAAACAGGAATGTAAAATGCCAACACCGTATTTCCATCGATAGTGTGTTTTGCCTGACGGGTTGGAACAAGAACATTTAATTTACCACCTCGTATTGTATTCAGGAAGTCCTGTTCTATTTTTTCTGGATTTGTTACCCCTTGTATTTCGAACTTTTTGCCCGTTTGCTTTACCCCAAAAAGCAACCATCCACCCGTAGTATTGGAAAAAGCACTTACCGTTTCCCAGGCATCTTTGGGTATTTCCCCTTTTGCCGATTTTACCTCAAAATCTTCCCATTCGAGATCGGATAGTTTTTGTATGAGTTCGTCTTTGGTCATTTTTGCCATTTTGTTTTAAACTAACCTAGTGCAATCGTTGATTGGCAAATGCCGATGTTACAACAAAGGAGTTCCGAAGTTTCGGAAAGACATTTGCTTGTACAATCGGTATTATAATTGAATCCTTCGGTTGTTTCTAATGTGTTCTTTCAAGGCCTTTTTTAATGCTTCAACATATTCATCTACTTCCTCTTCCGTTTTTAATTCTGACTTTGGGAAAACGGGTTTTACATTACCCCGTTTTATGTAGTGAATTTTTGGTTCTGCAGCTTCTTTACCACCCTCGCCAGGATCCTCTTTGGGAGGATTGGCCAATGCTACCATTGCATTTAATTGCCTGGTGAATATATCATCGGTTGCTCTTCGTTTTATGTCTCGAATAACAGCAATGTATTTTGTCTTTTGCAATTTCTCCAATTCCTCTTCAATGGGTTTTACAATGGAGCTTTGCTGGTATTCATTTAGATTCGGGAAATCGTCTTTTGCTTTTAAACCGGCAATGGCATTTTCAATGGCTTGGATTGCCTCATTCTTCTCAGAAGTAATTTTATCCTGTACCTTTTTCGACAGGGCATCTTTGCTTGCTTTGGCATCTTTAATCTTGTTCCCTGTGTACGGTTTGTCATCGTCAATTAAACCCTGTAATTCCCAAAGCTCGTTGCCTTCAACATAATCAAGATTGGAGGTGTCGCCAGCCAGCAGGCTTTTAATATCGCTGTAAATTTTAACCTGGTCGCCATTCATAAACCGCTTTATGGGGTCAAGCAGGTCTTCCTTGGTATCCAGCAGTTCATCTTCAAATTCATCCAGTTTACTCAGGAAATAACCATAATCTTTGTTGCACCAACGATAAAGTTTATCACCAAAGTCGGTTAAACTATCCAGGAAGGGGAACTCACGTCTTTGCATCAAAAGCTTGTTTACTTCAATGTGCATTTCCTTTAGTTTGTCTTTGAATGCGTTGGCAATGTCTTTACCTTCTTTCAATGCACAGCTTTCGTCAAAAGCATCGGAATACGCCTGTTTTAATTGTTTTATTGCTTGTGCTGAAATCTCGCCGGGAACTTCCAATAGTGTATTTGCATAACCCGCACTATTTAACAGGGCATTTAATACACTTTCATCTTCCAACAGGTTCGAGTCTCGTTTTATTTCGAGCTTCCCACGCTTGTATATAAGGGCCGTAATCGTCCAAATAGCATTATTATACCAACCATAAGGTTTCTTGCTAAAATGGGTGCGTAAATCAGCCAGAGAGGTTCTGTCAGACTGCCTTTTTCTTCGGTTTACCAGATTAACAATTTCCGACTCGGCTTCGGATATGGAGCTGGTATCCAAACCAAACAATTCGTTTTGTTTGCTTCTTATTGTTTGTTTTATGGTGTCTTCGCTATACTGAACATTCCCAAGCATCCGTAGGCTCGGATACACCATTTTAATTAAATCCTGAAAAGCATTAACTATCCTTACTTTACCATCAGCAGTTGCCCCCATTTCGTGTTTGCTACCATTCATATAAACCGTTGCATTTGACAGTGATTTATTGGCCATTAACACCAGGTTCCGTCTTCTCTCGGCATTTTGTTGGGCTTTGTCCTGGAGTATTCTTTTAAACTCAGACCTGTTTGTGGTTGATTGACTTTGACGCACATACTTGTTGGTGCGCAGGTACATCTTTAAATCCTTAATAAAAATGGCATTGGGAGCTAATACTACTTTCATTCCTGAACTACCCATTGTTTGCGATTTCAGGTAGGTTTCGTTGGAATATTCCGAATAGTTCTCGGTAATAATTTCTATTTCCAGTTCCTTTTCCCGCCCTAAAACAGTACCATCAATCTTGCTTGTAAAATCGTAATCCTGTTTGTTTTCGGTGTACTTTATTTTGTTGTCACGGATTATTTCATCGAACAGAATTTCTTTTAACTGTTGGGTGATTGCCTGGTCATCGATATCGGTGTTTTTAATTTCCTCTTCAACATCCTTTTCGTCATCGGTTAAGAATTCGTAGAGGTCTCCATTACGTTGGACGTAGCTTTGGTTCTCCAACGTGTTCAGAGCTTCTTCTATCTTGCGTTCATGCTCCTTTAAATCAACGTTTATATCATCGATAAGTAATACAGAAACGTTTCGTTTTGTGGTTTTAAAGTTGCCAAAATATTTAACCAGAAACAGGGCTTTTAACACCTTCACCGCAAAACGGTTATCCAACTGTTTTTCGGCAAGTATTACTGAGCTTTGAATTTCGCCACGCAATTCGTTTCTGATTCCTTCGAACATTAAATCGTAGCTAACCAGTGCATTGCTGTTGCGGTCTTCAATTTGTTTTACTACCTGTTGGAATACACCCAGCATGGAACGTTCACCAACCGATGCATGTTTCCCCTGAAATGCATTATGGGTTGACAATGCACGTCTGCAACTCTGAAACAAATCGAACTGATAGGGTACGAAAGGATATTTGTTTCCAAAATCTGCATCACTCGCATAGCCTTTGAACTGAACACCGGCTTCGGAAAATGACAATAACGATTCCAGGTGAACGCTTTCTTTTTTATAGGTTTCAATCAAATTTTTCTGTGGTGTTTCTTTCTTTTTCAGCAACCTTTTCTCAATTACTTCATCAACGTTGGCCGAGGTTAAAGGGATCTTGATTTTAAATCGTGCCTGGATGCGGGAAAAGTCGTTTTGTTGTTGTTTGTTCATATCACCAACCACCTTTTCCATATCTTCCTGTGAGGTTACCAAAATCCATGAAGCCCCTTTGGTTCGGGTCGCTAAGGTTTCGGCAATGGTCTGTAGGTTTAGCATCAATTTGGTATTGTCGCTGATGTATTGGCCCACTTCATCAACAAAGAAATTTAGGCGAAATCCTGTTGGTTTGGATTGAATGTAGTAATGTACCCGTTCGCAAAAATCTTCAATAGATTGTTTGTGTTTGTCCTCCAGGTCATCAATTATGGTTTCGTATTTCGAGGCATCATGACCGTTCAGTTCGCTTAACACTTCTGCAACGTCATCGGTTACCAGCGGGTCGAAGTAGTCTTTTCTTGCCTCAGTCCACGCCTTGCCATGTTTGGCTTCAAACTTACTTTTAAATGCATCGAATTTGCCCTGCTTGTCAACCCATGCTTCAAACTCTGCAACGTGTGGTTGAAATCCGTAAAAACCCAAATGGTCGAAGAATACCTTATAAAATACCGAAAGAATGGCTTTAGCATCCGTTTTGCTGGTTATCTGAGCCTGTTGGTCGATATTGAAAAGAATAGATTCAGATGGTATTTTTGCAGCCCTAAGGATATCGCCTTTGAGCATTTCATCATCTTCAATCTTTTCTGCAAACAGTTCTCCACACTTATAATCGTCATGCTCTTTGTTTGCCAGCACGTATGACAAAATTTTTAGCAGGTGTGATTTACCACTTCCGAAGAAGCCTGAAATCCAAACACCATTTGATCCACCATAACTGTTATAGGCAGAAAAGAAATCACGTATCTTTTTAGCAATTTCGTTGGTGATAACATATTCCGTTACTTCTTCCGAAATGTTGTCTCTGTCGTCAGCTTTAATTACGGTCTCAATGTACCTGTCAATAGGCTTGTCGAAAAAGTTTTTGATTGTCATTTTGATTCAATTTGTTCTATGTTGAAGGCCCTGTAATAATTGTCGTCTTTTAGTTTACCAAATAGGTTAAGTGAATGGCCGTTGTATTCGCCAGGGAAGAAACAAACGGTTGGCGCTTCTTTGGCTACATTCTGAAGGTTATTCAGTACGTTATGCGACCTGATATATGGAAAAACCAAGCCAATACCAGTAAGAAAATAAACATCCGCATTGTTGGCATTAATTACCTCAGAAATTCGGGGCATTAGTACTTCGTGAATGTTTAGCGTTGATTGCAGGGCTTTTAAAAATTTTTCCTTGCCCCTGCGTTTCTCAACCCTGAACATTCTTTCCATTCCACCCTTTTCTTCCAGCAGTTCACATACCGTGTCGTACAAATTTATTTCCAACACAGTAACACCAGAAGTATCCAGTTTCTTTTTCAGCATTCGTATTGATTCTACCACCAGCAGTTCTTTTTCGGCATTGTATGCTGAAATAAAGAATGGGATTTCACCACCTAAGGCTTCTCTGCTTAGGAATCTTTTGGATGAAATCACCTTGTACAAGTGATTGAATTGTTTTGAAGTTTCTTCCATTATTTATTTAGGTTTTCAATATCAAGGTCACTCATTAGAAATATTTTTAACCACTCTTTGTCGTCCTCTGCAATTGCACGTATTACGTTTTGTTCGAGCAATTGAGGTTGAATCGTTTTGCTTTTTACGTCATCGATAATTCCAGCTTGTTCCAATATTTTAAGAGTCACTTGTCGGATTTTATTTTGGGTTATTTCGGTTAAATTTTCCATTTCTGGGTGCATTTCTGCTTTTCTTCTGTAATAAACTATGTAATCACCTTCCGTTATTTGATAGTCATACACCAGTAGCTTCTCCCTAAGTATTTCAACTGTAAAATCCCGAATAAAAAGGTGTGCCTTACAAATGGACAAAAATGCGATTTGACGTTGCGTTATCAGGTCTCCATCTATCAGTAAATCAAGCTGCCTAAAAGTAAGTTTTTTTATTCTCTTTTTTATATCGGAAAGCATTCGTTTGCCAGTTTGCGAATTACCACCTCCAATCTCCAATTTATCTACCTCCACATTTTCACGAAATGCACAGGCTACTTTAGCCATGAGATTTTCTCTTAGCGAGAATCCTGTAAAAGAAAAATCGTATTTACTAATTTCAACCATTAATGCACTAAATCTTTTATTGGCACCTGTAGAAGTTCACTCAATTTTTTTAAATGCTTTTCGCTTGGACTGCTCTTCTCCTGCACCCAGTTACTCACGGTAACAACGCTTACCCCAATTTTTTGAGCAATAAATGTTTGCTTCATCCCTCTCGATTTTATAATCTCCTTCAGCATATCTTTAATAAAAATTAAAGTTTGTCTTCGTGTAAAAGTACTGTTTCTTGCTTGGAATAATGTCAAAATAGGAAATGATTTTTTGTTCACATGTTGATTTTTTTGAGTAATCCAACACGGTAACCTTTGCAACCAGGTTTTCAGGTTAGAATTGTAGCCATTTTTAGTACCTACATTCTGAAATTTGTTTTACTTTTATTTATTGTTCAGTAAATGAGACACTCTTTAATCGGGATTAATATAAAACGAATGAATTTCAAAAACACAGTACAATTAGTAAATAAGATGCTAACGGATAACAAAGAATGGATTAGCCGTTTTACTAATTACGCAGATGAAATCTTGATGAACTTACAGGCACACGTAGATGGAAGGTCAAGGTTTCAAGAACCAACACAGTTTACCTTCCACACCGCCATTTCCAATCTAAAAGAAACAGGAGTTCTTCGCTATGACATTAGATTCTTTGGTCAAAGCGTGGCAACCATTAAAATTAAAAAAGGTGATGTTGTTATTTCTACAAGTAAAAAAGATTCAAATAATCTTAAATATTTTGGTGTTGATATTCCGTTAAGGGATGATAAGTGGAGTGGAGGTAAAGCAAGAAGATTTAGGAAGGAATTTAAGAACTGCCGTGAAGAAAAAGGTCGAAGTCCAGAGCATAAGATGGAAGCAATGTTGCTTTCTGAGTTTAAAAGAACCGATAGAAGCACAAAGTCACTTTGTAATATCCAACCTGTTCTTTTGGCAAAGTGTTTTTTTCAGATGGCCACTCCATTAAAGGCAAGTTCAAAAGAAATTAGTTACTCCAATACCAAGGGCGGAATTGATATTTTATCAAGAGTAAGACACAAAGATAATAGCACAAGACTCTGCGTCATGGAATTAAAGGATGAATATACCAAATCAGAACCTCCAGAGAAAGTGATGCAACAGGCAGTCGCATATGCAACATTTATAGCTAATCTTTTGCGAAGTGATAGTGGTGATAAATGGTATCAGATTTTTGGATTTAAGGGAAGTACTCCTGAAAATTTAACCATAGACGTGGCAATTGTTATGCCTTCACCTGCCAATGGTATGTTTGAAGATTTTAACAAAGAGAGAATAGAAGTATTAGACAACACTTTTATCGAAATCTATGCACTCTATTTTAATGAAAAAGATAAATTCTTTGGTGGTGATTCTTTTGGTTTTATTGGCTCATTAAAAGATGCAATGATGAAATGAGCAATGCTCTAGTTTGTGAGCATCACTCCCCTCATTTATTCAGTGATAAAGAATCATAAAGATATACTTGGTCTTGAGTTACATATCCACACACCATTAGTTCGATAATTTGTATATAAAATTTGTAATGTTAGTTCATCAGCGAAGCATTTTGTTTGAAGGCTCTCTTTTCAATTCCTCCGATATTTTTTGTTTTTGCACAACATCACTAATCATTGTAGAAGCCTTATTTTCGTCAGACAAAACGGATAAAAAAAACTTCGGTTCCCTTTTTTAAGTGGAAATACCAGTCAAAGCCCAAACAACCCATTTAAATCTTTTGATTAGTTCAATCCGTCAATTACTTTCATCATATTTACCATCCAGCCTTCAGGAGATATGTCTCCTTCTGCAAAACTGCGCAATTCCCCTGTAAGCGATTCGGGAGTATAAACGGTTTTAATTTCTCCGTTGAAAGAGAATTCATCTTTCCCCTTCTGGTTGAAGAAGCTGGTAATTGTTTCTACAAATTTATCGGCAGTCTCCTGATTGTCAAAAATGAGGCTGGATAAACGTTGACGTTTATAAAAAATGGTTAGTTCTGCTACGGTTTTTTTTGTTGACATGTTCTCGAAATAATTAGTTTGTTGTTTTATTTTTAGTCTTGTTAATAAAGGCATTGACTTCTTCCTGCATCTTTACAAATTATAACAATCCAATTTGGGAATGTCTATTATTAAATTTCAGTAACAGTATAATCTAATATCTTAAAACTATCGTGTCCACATTCTTCTTTAACAGCATTATGAGCCATGGCTCCTCCAACGTCTCTTTTGGCTGCATCATGTATGGGATGTATTCCTACATCGTAATATCTTGTAAATTCAGTTTGCCTTATATTGTCATAATAAGTTACTGTTATTCTTGCATTTATTCCCATGGTTTAATGTTTTAGTTTAATTTCTTATCAATATTTGACTTAATGGCATAATAGTTCATCTCATAGCAAGCTCTACCAAGAATAATTGCAGGATTGATTCCATATTTGTTGGCAAATTCATAAATGCGAATATCACTAAGTGGAATATAGTTGTTTACTAGATCTACCCACTGATTTTCTGAGATTAGAGTTTTTTGGGCATAATTATCTGCTTGTTGCTCATATTTATCAGCATTCTTTGCTCCAACAATATCTAAGAATCTTCGTTCTTTTTCTTCTCTTAAGTGCAAATCAATGTGTCCTAGTTCATGAAAAATATTAAATGCAAAGTTGTCTATTCGCTTATGTCTTAGTGTGAGAGCGATTACAGGATTGTCGCCACTCCAAAATGAAAAACCATCGACTGGAGCTTTCTCAAATCTAGGTATGTAAACTAGTTTAATGCCATATTCTTTAAGTTTTGATTGTGTTCTATTTCTCACATTTTTATTCTCAAAGAATATTATTTGTAATTCCTTCTTTAAAGTATCGATGGTATCAAAGTCAAATTCTGCCAATTCAATTTTTGATGCTTCATATTCAGCTAGTTTGCTCCATCCAAGCATATTGTTTTTTTCTATTTGCAATTTATCCGATTTACGATAAAAAGCAACTGCTTGATGCTGGGCAACCGTGTTTATAAGTCCATCTATCGAATTGACTTGGTAAATGTCCTTAATAGTCGATATGTCTTCCTCTAATGATGTGCCAATGTACCCGTGTTTTTTAAAACTTTTCACGGGTACGTATTCTTTTACAATGTTCCAGGTTTCCAGTAATTCAATTTTGCGAACATTCTTTTCTTTTAATCTGGCTTTATCGATATCATATTGGCTTTGAAATCGCATCCAGAATTCAGCCGGTATTTCTAATGCTTCTTCAAGTAATATTGCAAAATCTGCTGTAATTGCGCGTTTTCCCTTTATTATTTCATTTAAAAAAGTGGGTAAAACACCAAGTTCAATAGCAAGTTCTCTTTGTTTGATTCCTCTTGCTTTTATTTCTTCCAATAATAGTGTCCCTGGATGCGTTGCGTCAAATGGCAAAATAGCTTTTGTTGTCATCGTTAAGTTTTTTTACTTGTAGTGATTGCTTAGTTCAACTATGGAACAAATAGTTATAATATCGGGTTCTTCACCCTCTGTTCTAGTGCGGAATTCTATTCTGTATTGTTTATTTACCCTAACTGATCCAAGTCCTTTTTTATCACCGGTTAGTTTCTCATAATTCAAACTTCTGAATAGAAATAGTTCTTCGATGCGTTTTGCAACCCTTAGTGTATCGACAGTGCTCTTATATCTCTTTACGATTGAAGGTTGGAACCGGTGTTTTTTTCCTTTCGCCTTTCCTTCTTCATAAAGTTCTCTTAGATAATCCTGTTCAAATTCGATTTCCATTATCTAAATTTTGTGCAAAAGTATTAAATTGTTGAAAAGTTCACTAAAAAAGTGAAGAAAAACAAATAAAATTAAAGATTTTTAAAGTTTATCTCAGGTATTGTCCATTTGGGAATCTGCCATATCTTCAGCTTTACACCATGATAGCTATGTCAGAGTTTAAGATTTGGTTAGATGCCGATATATCGGGATGCTTCTATATCGACAAATCTCAAATTTATTTTCAAGGGTAGTACGGCTCTAATGTTAATGCTACCAAAACCAAAACGATTTTCAATAGACATAGATATTATTGTACCCGATAAGTCACAAAATATAGCGTCCAATCTGGATCAGGTTATTGCAAACTCTGATTTTATCGAATACAAACTGAATGAGCGAAATACAAAATCTAATATTGAAAAAGCTCACTATAAATTCTACTACAAACCTATCACAAATACACATTCAATGATGCCACTTTTAAAGAATAATTGAATATGAAATCAAAACTTATTCTATTTACTTTGGTATAGGTGCTGGCTTGGTTAGTATTTTCTCCAATCTCCTCAATTCTATCAATCAGATGGAAAAAGCCGAAGCTGATTCCACTGATTATTTTAACAGCCATTGGCCCTTCTACTTTGGTAGTATGTTGTCAGGATTAACAATAATACATTCTTTTCCTCTAAAAGCAGTTTTTGGTGGGTGATAAATCAATTTTTAAAAATGTAAATTTGCAACTCCACTAATAGTTAAATAGATGTTCGTAACCAATTTTCAACATTACCTAGACGAAGATGGGAATATCCCAACCGATATACCCAAAGAAGCTAGAGAACTTGCCAATTTTCTAGCATTATTAATTGATGATGCAAGCACAGGTAATTATGATGCTGAACCAACCATCAGATGTATTGAAAAAGGATGCGAAGGATTGATTGTACCCACCTGGATTCAAGAAGATGATGAAATTTATTGGGTTTGCATTAAGTGTAAAACCAAAGGTGTTATTACAGATTGGAGAGGTACAAAATGGGATAACTATCCTGATTTTTAATACTTACTTAAATTCACAATTGTCATAACTGACTTAGCAAATAACTCCGCATTTCAGAATCTTCTTCATGCAACAGTTAATGAATAATTCTTTTATGTACTGGCTGATTAAGGAGAGAACAGGGGCTTCTTTTAATGCAAAAAGGAATACGATTCTGAATATAGTATAGTACTCATTCGAGTGCCTCAAACAGATACTACTTTTTCCATTACAACAACACTTGTTTTTAATAATGATGTTCACTATATTTGAGTGTTCATTGTCAATGAACAAAGAATATAGATGAACGAGCAGGTAGAGATATGTACAGAAATAACGATTATATATACGATGCTGTAGTCCAGTTACAGGAGTTAGCTGGTGTTACCGCTGAGGTTGAAAGTAGTAGGGCTGAATATGATGCTGTTGCAACAATTGATAATATTCAGTTTGTAGTTATTAGTAAGTCTGAAATAAGGACTTCTAATAAAGGTATGGTTCTTAATGAGATAAGCAATATAAGAACAAAAACAAAAAAACCTATTGTTGCCATAGCTAAATTTATAGCAAAAGATATAGCTCAGGAATTTAAAAATAATGGAATAAACTACATTGATAGGGCTGGGAACGCATATATAAAACAAGGGAAGCTGTTGGTTTATATAACAGGTCAGAAAGCAGAGAGACCAACCGTTTCGAATCAGTCAAGAGCTTTTCAGGAGAGTGGTATTAAGTTGATATTTCAATTACTTACACAACCTGATAATTTGCAGTTATCTTACCGTAGCATAGCCGAGAAAACAGGTATTGCGTTGGGTTCTGTGAGCATTATAATGAAAGAGCTTGATGATTTACGCTTTGTAGTAAAAACTAAAAACAAAAGATACCTGAGAAATAAGAAAGAATTACTGGAAAGGTGGATTCTTGCTTTTAATGATGTGCTACGCCCAAGGTTACTAAAAAAACGATTCCGTTTTTCAAATAATGAGGCATATAACAAATGGCAGCAGCTACCTTTAAATGAAATGCCTGGTAGAAATGTTTGGGGAGGAGCGCCAGGTGCATCTATTTTAACCAAACAGCTTCAACCTCAAGACTACACCATATATACCGATGGGGGGTGGCAAAATATTGCTGCCAAACTCAAACTAATTCCTGATAACGATGGAGATGTAGAGATACTTGCCATTTTTTGGAAAGAAGACGAAACAACAAATTATAAAAATATAGCTCCAATACTTATTATTCTTGCTGAATTAATGGGTAGTGGAAAAGAACGAAACATAGAAATCGCCAAAATCATAACCGAGAGTGAGTTACAACATATCAAGTGATAAGTTCCAACATCCACTGTTAAAACCCATACTCGAAAAGTTAACCGATTACTTTTCAAAAGAAGGAATACACTTCTATGTAATTGGTGCTACTGCCCGTGATATTATTATGCAGATACATGATGAAAAAGTAGGTAGAGCTACACATGATTTAGATATAGCCATTGCCATTTCGAATTGGGATGAATTTCAGAAAGTGGAAGAAGGAATTGTAAATATCGAAGGGTTTGAAAAGGACAAAACGCAAAAACAACGCTTTATCTATTTAAATGATTTCCAGTTAGACATTGTTCCTTTTGGTGAAGTGATGAAAGAAGATGATAAAATCTTCTGGCCCCCCGAGGAAGATATTGCAATGTCTATCCTTGGTTTTTCTGAAGTGAATTCTACGAGCAGAACAAATACAGTTTATTCGTACAATCGTAACTCACTTTAAGATTAACGGTATTCTTGAACTGCATCGGTTGGCACAACCACCATGTACAGAAATAAACGACAACGGAATTTTTGGCTTATTTGATGATGAAGACCAGGAAAGAATTATTCGTATCGTGGAAGATGTTAATGATAATGCAGTTGGGTGAGTGTCGAACATTGTTGTAGTGGCTAATTTTGGGGCGAAATTTTTTCAATCAATTCATTAATTGCCCATTTACTTGCTTCTTCCTGGTTGTACTTAATCCCTGTTCTCAATAACGCTTCCATATCACCTGTAAAATCAGGATCATTTTGTTTTGCCTCAAAATTCAATAAGAACTCCTTTTTGCTAGGAGGTCGTTTTCCCGTCGCAAATGATATATATTCTTTAAAACAATGAATAATCCTAGGGGTATCAATCTCTAAATGATGGCGAGCATAATCCAAGTCAAACAAATCTCTTCCTTTGCTCCGCTGGTATAATGCCCTGAGTTTCGTTCCTAAAAGTTCGTTTATATTGTAAGTTCTAATGTCTGCTTTACCGGAAAACCACTCGCTGTCAATTTCAAAAGGAAAATCAACCCAATCCAATACATTGAAATGTTCTTTACAATTGATTTCGAGCTTTAATCTCATTCGTATTTCTTCATATTCAGAAGTAAAACGATAAAAGGCTTTAGCTCCATGCCCGCCTACTTTTGTTGTTCTTTTCTCTTCGAAAAATGATACTACTTCCCCAATTTTTGCCATTATTGGTTTGATGGGGCCAGGTTTGATTTGTACTAAATCAATGTCTTCAGAATATCGTGGTGCCGGATTCAGAAATAGCTTGTGCAAAGCCGTCCCTCCTCTGAATGCAAGGTTTTCCCGCAAATACTCATCCGAGAATATTTCAACTAAAGTTCTTGAAATTATTAGATCCTGCTCCACCTGAGAAAATTCTTTCCAAGGTGCATATTTCTGCCATTTTGCGATATAGGGTTTTGGAATCATAAATCACTTTCTAATTCTACATTAATATCCACTTTCCATTTATTATCGACTGCACCCGGTTTTTCTTTTGATTTTGGGCTTAATAATACCGGGAAAAAGCTTTTAGCTTTTAATTCAGAAAAAATCATTTCTTGGAATTCTTCTTCAAAACCAAATTCTTCAAGCAAAAAACCAAATCTCTGTAAAGTACTTTTGTTTGGATACCAACTTAAAAGGTTTGCTAAATCTTTCTTTGTCAATTCCTCTGTCAACTCCTCAATAGTAGCAAGCATTCTGTTAATACCACCTAACTTTGACTGGTGCTGAATTAAATCAACTATTGTTAATGCAGGACTAGAAATTCTAAAAATACCCGCATCTGATTTTTTTAATTGAATGTTACTTTCTGACCAATTGCTTGTTGTGAAAAAACGAATATCAATCGTTCTTTTTGATATATCGTTAAATTTTGGCTTTTTAGTAATAAGGTATTCTCTGTGCGTTTGTTGATGACTAGCTCCGTGAAATCTTGCTGCAGAAAATAACCCGACATAGTAAGTTCTATTTAAAAATTTAAATAATTTCTCACAATAGAGTTGAATTGGCAACTTTTGAGCTGATGAGTATCGAGGAGTAATTATCAGATAAAATCCTTTTCTCAGGTTTAAGATTTCCCCTTTTTCGGATAGTCGGACAAGTTCTCTCTTTATAGAAGTATCCGTTTTTCCTGTCTCTCTTCGCAGTTCATCAACTGAGAATGAGTATTCTTCAACAGATAATAGTTGTTTTATATAATCTGAAATCGTCAAGCTTAGTAATATTTCGAGCAATATACCTTAATTAGGTGTAAATCTCAAAATATTACTAAGATTTATTCGTCTCGTGAGGCAATCCTTTTTCTTGATGCCACCTCTCGTTATAATGGTTGACTATACATGTTACAGGTTAAGATCTGCTTTTTCCAGAAATCATCCAGCCGCAAAGGCCGAATTCCATTAACGCTGCCTGATGAAAACGGGAAGCTTACAAAAAGAATATTGTTCATCGACTAAATTTGATAGAAAGTTCAGGACTAATTTCTTTAGAAACATCTTGTTTCAAAACAACATCACTAATCATTGTAGAAGCTTTATTTACATCAGACAAAACGGATAAAATAAACTTCGGTTCCTTTTTTAAAGCTCCAAGCCAGGACTTCAGATACTGCGCATTTTCTTCCTGAATTCCGGAAGTAATTCCCAGGCTTTTACAACACACTGCTGAAGTTAATTCTGCAATAAGTTCTTCCTTTCCATACATTGGGTCACCAAACGCATTTTTTATATTCCTGTTAAGTCGGGAAGAATGCCCGGTAGAATGCCCCATTTCATGTAGTAAAACGTTGTAATACGCTTCACCCGATACAAACTGTCCTTTCGCCGGTACCGTAATTCTATCATTCTTTGGAGCATAATAAGCCCTGTTTGAAATTTCAACATTAATTGGGCAAACCCAGTTTTGTTTTTCCAGCATTGTGTCAATAGCAGGGCAACAAAGCATTCCTTTTTCATCTTTTAGCTCTCTCGCATTGAATTTGTTCTTTAAAGATTCCCAACGTTCCGGGAATTTCTCAGGGAATGTAGTTTGCTCTACATTAAACACGTTGTATTTTTTAAGGAAGGGAATAAGCTTATATTTCTCTTTTTGCTCTTCAGAAAGCCGATTATACTGATTTAAGGAGATTTTTTCTCCCTTTACAGACTTGTCGTCGCCTGTGACCATAAAGTTCCAATAAACCACCGGAAATGATTTTTCACCTTTATTTACCAGAACTTCCTGTTCCCGGGCCTGGTTAAAGGTCAGATAAACCGGAACTGTATAGTCTTTCATTTCAGCTAAAAGAAAAAGCATCATCGTATTTACCCCATCGTAGGTACGCCCAGAAAGATTTTCCGGCATGCCAACACCTCGGCTCGTAAACCATGGTTGATTCCAATCGTTAGCAACTTCTTCAATCTTTTTTATCATTAGGTCGGCGAAAACCTCTAAGGCTTTATCACCACCGTTTTTATAATCAGCCATAGTGTTTAGGTGTAAAGGTTTTCGTTTTCATAATTGGAGAGCCATTCTCTGGCATTATCCGGGTTTGGATTTTTAACTTCAGCTAAAAAGCTATCTGCTAAGTCCTCTTGTGCTAAGAGGAACTGTAAATCATCGATCTGTCCATTTTGATTCATCTGAACCAGCTCGTCATAGGGAATTTGTTTTAACTCTTTCATTTTGAATTCATTTTGATTTTTTCTTTAGTCGTATGTCTTAATGGGCCAACTCTAAATTTTTATTTCAGGGTAGGTAAAAGGGACACTCTTTTTAAAAAGTAAGTGGAAAGTGGAGCCTGCAGAACTGTCCGCGCTTTTAAAAATGTGTGTCCGGTGTGTTCTGTCGGGCTTCTGAATGCAACGGGCTTTCCCTCCTGGTAACAGGGAAGGGAGAAGTAAAGTGGAATGAAGAGGCCTGGCAGAAAGGGATAAATAAAAATACCGCTAAAAGGGTGGGTGGGCTTTGTTAAAAAAGAAAAATTGATTTGAGGACCAAAAGATTCATGTTTTAAAATTCTTATACTTGCAGGGTAAACAAATACATAATTATGAATAAACAAGAATTAGTATCGGCAATGGCCGAAAAGTCAGGTTTAACAAAAGCTGACAGTGACAAGTTATTAAAAGCCTTTGAAGAAACTTTAAAAGAAACATTAGGCAAAGGTGAAAGCATCCAGTTAATCGGATTTGGCACCTTTTCAGTTTCTGAACGTTCAGCAAGAACAGGAAGAAACCCACAAACCGGGAAAGAGATTCAGATAGCGGCCAAAAAGGTTGTAAAATTCAAAGCAGGAAAAGCTTTGGATCAAACAATTGCATAAAAAAATACACTCTCAAATAGTTATGTTTGCAAAGCAAAAAAGTAATTACTACTTTTAGGATGTCGGGAGCTCTTCCCGACGTGTGTTTGGGGGTTAACATTAGTAAAAAGAGCCATTGTTGAATGGCTCTTTACTTTTTTATGTTTATCCTCAAAGCAACAAAGAATACGGAATATTAACTTTATCATGGAGATTCTTAACCATTCTCAAATTTAATGACCGTTCGCCATTAATTACTTTTGAGACCAATGATTTGTCCCCAATAATCCCTACCAGGTCTTTTTGTTTTAAACCTTTTAACTCAATGTAATATTTGATTACATCTATTGGACTAGGATCAGGGTGCGGGAAATTATTTTCCTCGTAGTTTTCTACCAATAATGAAAGTAAATCCAGTTCATCACCGTCAGGAGTATTTGGCTCTGCATCCATTAACTCCTCCATCCGGGACAATACTTTCAAGTATTGATCTTCACTTTTTATAATTGTCCAATTTTTCATTTTAAACTAGGAACAGATTGGTAAGTTGTTAATACTTAGTAATCCGAAAGATCAATGATTTTTTAAAAATGGTGAGATATTAATTACATTTGATTTTTAATAATTATCTTCAATATAAAACTACGAAAATTACTTTAGAAATATATGAAGGAGTAAACCGCGGTTCTATGATACTGCTAAAATTAATGAACTTGTAATTGATGATGTAAAAACCTATCAAATATACTCAAATAAAATCTGATGAGACCACATTTATACTTTAAGAACCCACAAGAAGGTTTAGAAGAATATGTGCCTAGACCTGGAGGAGGAGGTACGAATAAAGACGAAAATAAGGATGCGAACTATATTCCAATGGCCGATCGATTTGAACAATGCCAAAACGCGTTCTTCGCTAACAGAAATATTAGACATTCAAAAAGGACACTTGACGTTCCGTCACACTTTGACTTAATTGAAATTGAATTTCATGGTTGCTATTACCAACCTGGCTACGAGCAGTCTTACATCAATGATTTTGGATTATCACTTGTTCGTCTTTTCAAGTTTAACCATTGTGGACTCTTTATTATTGAAGATCAAGAAAGATTTAACGCATTTATCAATAATCTTAGCACCTTCATTTCTAATGTTAGGGATGACACAACTAATGAGTACGATAGCAAAATAAAGTTTATTCGTTCTTTTAAACTATATGATTCGGGAGAAATGATTCGAGACATTGATAACTTTAATGTTTTGCATCTATCTCTGTTACATCACTCCTTATTACAAGAACAATTAATCATACCACAAAAGGAGGCTCTAGATAATTATTTTAAAGAAAATGGTATTGATTTTAATGTAACTGAAAACTCCATCGAGATATTCAACACATCAGAAGAAATTCTAGCGGAGATCCTTGATAATTTTGATGTGATTTATGCGACATGCTCGGGATCGGGATCTATTATTAGGCCTGACGCATTTAATCTTCCCGAACGTCACTACGGATTTACTATTAATACCGAAAATATTAATGATTTACCTATTATAGGCGTTATTGATTCTGGGGTGTCTAATCAAACACCTCTTACCCCGTTAATTATAAATCCTGGCGATGAATATGATTTAACCAATACTGGTTTATTCTTTGACCATACTGACCATGGCACTGGCGTGGCTGCCTTTGCAGCTCTTGGCAATAGTCTCATTCCTGATAATGTTGGAGAATTAGAAGCAGACGCACGAATATTACCGATCAAGATACTTAATAATAACTCGGCTCCCATTTCACAAAGTAGAATCGTTAATCTTATTAGAAAGGCTAATGCGGATTATGGTGTCAAAATTTTTACCCTAACCATAGGCTACGGTCTATTCCCAATTGCTGACAACGATGAATTTTCATCTTATGCCATAGCTCTAGACAAGCTTACAAATGAGCTCGACATACTCATTTTTATTTCAACCACTAATAATTGCCACAACATAGACGATAGTACCGCATATCCTCAGAAATTCGCTGATTATGATGCAAACATTGCTCCTCCTGCAGATAGTCTAAACAATATAACAGTAGGTGCTGTTGCAGATAATTTTGAACAAGGTGATTTTATACGAAGAAGTGGACTCCCTGATTTCCCTAGTATCTATTCAAGAAAATCACACCTCAATTTTTTAGACGATACACTTTTTAATGCTAGTAACAGGAATAAACATTTACTTAAACCTGATATTATCATGCCTGGTGGTGACTATGAACAATATTTTGTTCTTGGAGGAGGATTTGAAGACAGGGGAAATGCCGCGTTAACAGTTCTATCATCAAACCTTAATGATCGGACAGTAAAACGGATAGGAACAAGTTATTCCGCACCACTAGCGGCTAACCTAGCTGCCAGATTATTAAAACTGTATCCTGACCTTGATATGCAAACGGTTAAAGCGTTAATCTTAAATTCTTCAAATCGCCCCGTCCTAGGGGATAACTTCAACGGTTTTCATGAAACTTTTAGAAATAGAATAATCGGACAGGGAATCCCAAAACAACAAGAGCTATTGTATTCAGACAATAATCAAGCAACTTTAATCCTTGAAGACACAATAGTTCCCGGTTTTATCCAATCGTATGCGCTCCATATTCCTGAATATTTAAATGAAAGTTCAAAGGACAGAACTCTCCTAACAATTACCTCAACACTATCTTTCAAATTCAAACCTAAGACTGACAACCAGCTATTATATAACCCAATACATATTGGATATGCTATTTGCAAAAACCTCCCTCTTGATACCGATGGAACCTGTATAAACGGAAGTGGTTCCAAGGATATTAAACTTAACAGTTCATGCCAATGGTCACAAGACTATTACTATAGAACTAAAATTGTAAGTAATGTTCAAAAAATGAGCTTCAACGTTTCACGAACTAATATTGTGGACGAAGAGAATACGTTTAAAGTTGCAATAAATAGTGCTTTTCATAAACTCCTCACCGAAGCCGACCAAGAAGAATATAATCACGAAATTCCCTTTAGTTTAGTCATTAACATCAAGCAGAATCCCAAAACAGGAGAAATACTAAATGATCTTTATGACGAATTAGAAGCAATAAATACACTTGAGGCAGTTAACGATATTGGGGATATAGAAGTGGAGCTTTAATATTACCCTCTTGTAGACTTTATCAGGTTCTCCCAAACATCGAGATCGACCTCGAATTCTATATTTGTTTTCTTTTCGAGGTTAAAAATAGTACGCTTAATAGCATTAATTAATGTTTTTTGAACAAAATAATACGATTGACCATCTAACAGTCCAATAATCTTGGTTAATTGTTTACGGTCGCTTATTTTGAAAGGAGTATCTTTTAATATGAGTTTAACAAGCTCTCTTATTTCCGTTTTATTTGGTAAATCTAACTGCAGTTTTAAATCAAATCTTCTTAACAACGCTTCATCGATCATCCCGAGTTGATTGGTTGCTGCAATAACAATAGTTTCCTGAGGAAGGTAATCGAAAAGTTGCAAGATTGTATTCACAACCCTTTTCATCTCCCCATGGTCTTGATTGTAATCTCTGATCTTTCCAAGTGAATCAAACTCGTCAAGGAAAATGATACTTTCCTCCGTTGCAGCTTTCTTGAATATTGTTGAGATATTCTTACTTGTTTCACCAAGTTTAGATGAAACTACTGCCCCCAAATTAATTACGTACATCATCTTTTCAAGTTCACCAGCCATCACATAGGAAGCAAGCGTTTTACCACAACCGGAAGGGCCATAAAACAATACTTTATTACTAACTGGTAACATAAACTCTTTCAAAACATTTATGCTATGATGTTCCTTTATAAAGAATTCAAGTTCGTCCTTGATGCTATTCTTGCAAATCAAGTTCTGAAGCGTATAATCAGAAGTGAGTTTATCGATAACTAACTCATCAATTATCTTTTCTTCTTGTTTGAGCAAGAACTTCCTCGAACCTACTCTTGCTAACCCTTTTGTTTCTTGATGCTTCAGCCCTTCTTTTAGAATTGACTGTAATTGAAGGGCAAAATTTATTCTTTTTGATTTTCTTGAATGCTCAATCAACTGATTAAGTACAGACAATAGTCTCTCCTGATCATTTTCAAGACCATACTTAACAATTTCCTTTATGTAAGCATTTTGAGACATTCTTTGTTGAATTCTTTTTGAAATTACGGATACAAAGCTAAAAAAACAAAAGAATAACATCGAGATTTCAACATTGTTTTGTCGATTTCTGATTTTGATAGCAAAGGCTTGGTAAGAACCATGCCTTTAATGGGTATACTTAAATTCTTATTTCAGGGTAGGCAAAAATGACACTCTTTTTTAAAAGTAAGTGGAACGTGGAGTTTGCGCAACATTCCGCGCTTTTAAAAATGTGTGTCTGGTGGGTTCTGTCGGGCTTCTGAATGCAACGGGCTTTCCCTCCTGGTAACAGGAATGGGAGAAGTTCAGAGGAATGAAGAGGCCTGGCAGAAAGGAATAAATAAAAATACCGCCAAAAGGGTGGGTGGGTTTCTGACAAGGATAGGAACGGCATTAAAAGAAAGAACCGACTATATTTTTATTAATTGCGTAGGCTGCCGAAGAAAGCCCAAGTATAATTTAGAAAAATAAGCCGGGTTTGATTTTGATATAGTAGATAGCCTGTCCGTCAGCCAAAGGAAAAACAGGTTAAAGCTCATTCCAACCTGCAATATCAGTATTAAACACATAAGCTTTACCTAATAGAGCATCGAGTTTATAATAAAAATAATTGGTATTATCACTGCCATTAAACACCTCAAAAGAAGTAATCGAGATCAGCTTATTATCAATAAAAAATGAAACGTCTGCAGACAATGAAGCAGGTTCAGATTCCGAAAGGCCATCCAGCACATCAACATAAAATGCAGCTGTAAAAGCTTCGGCTCCTTCAGTATAAAACTCTTGCGTATCGTTATCAATTGGGATATATCCTGTCGAATACACATTCTGATCACCATCTGTTAGAACCAAATTATCAGAGCCGGTAATATCAGCACCTCTATCAGCAGATAACACAATCATTCCCTCAAACATATCCAGATCGCCTGAATAATCAACTATAATTTTAAGGGTCTGTTCATTGGTATACTCATCGTCGTTAGAGCACGAGAAAAGGACCAACGCCAAAAGCAAAAAAGAAAATAGATATTTCATAATAAGGAATTTAAAGATTTACAAAAAGAGATTAAACAAGCTTTTTCAGAAAAATGGATTAATTCAGTTGATTTCAAAAATCCGGTTTTTAATACGCGCCTCCTGCACCAGATCACGAATCTGAGCCGTAATATCAGAAAGCGGAACACCCTTAATATCGAGCGTATCGGTAGTAAGATCGGTGGTATATAGCCGAACCGACATAATCCCAAACAAGCGCATAAAAAAGGATTGCTCAACATTATAATCTTTAACCCGGAATAACTCAAGGCTATCGTAAGAACGGGCAATTATCCCTTTTCTCACGATAATCAGCTCAGAGGTCAGAATGTAGTTTATAAAAATGATCGACAGGTATTTCCACCATGCCCAAACTGCCACCAGGTAAGCCAATCCGTAAAAGACCGGTTGAAAATAACGGGCGATAACAATTGACACAACCAATAACAGAAGAAACGGCAGTATTCTGGACACTGCATAAATATTTGTCGGGTGCAATGAAGCCAAAATTTCAGCATCACCGGCACCATCACGAAATTTCCCCATGTTAGTACGATTTAAAAGTTTCATAGATGGACTCGGGAAGCTCAGGTCTGAACGACATACGCAAAGAATAGAATTTGCCAGAATGATAATCATAAGAGTCTATTCGGCTTAAAATCCCCTCATAATCGATATCAAATTGTTTTGATAGCGAATAAGGCAAAACAGTATCGGTTTCATTAATGTAAAAAATGGAGTAATCCTCTTCAGTAATAATCCTGACCCGTTTATAAGAAAGTCCATTAATCACAGTATCTGTCAGATCAATTCGATTGGTATAATTGGGAAAAATCGTATCAATAAATGCAGCACCAAACGATTTATTTATCAAAGAGCCGGTAGAAACAACATCGTCCAAATTGGAAAGATCCCGGACAACAGAATAAGTGCCATCCGAGATAAGCACAAATCCTGGCGTTTCGGGAACTTTTTCAATAAACCGGTTCCCGTAGAAATACAAATCAGAGACCGTAATTTCATAAGAATCATACAGATTGTCATCAGGATCATTGTAAACGTATAACATCAGAGAAATCGTTCCGGCTTTCATGTATTGCTTGCCGTTACAGGAAAGCATTACCAGGAACAGGATAACCAGAAGGTATTTCATAAGCGAATAGTTTTGTTTATTAACCGGCAATAAAGAGCCTCATTTTTAGGTTTAAACGTCCGGGTTTTGGAACGGAACCCGGAAAGTGTATAAAACCGGGAAAGTGATAACTTATCCAATGGCATACTTGCCGTATACTTACCATGTTCCACATACAGGAATTCATCCTTAATAAGAATACGGGGCAATGAACCATCAATAAGGCAGGATATGCGAATATCGCTTACCCGGCCAAAAAAAGAATTACCAAAAGCAAGGGAAAAACATGCAACCGGATTAGGAACCGGTATATTCTCGCATAAATATCCGGCAACCATTAACACGGAATTTTCAGCCTTTTTTTTCTGAACCTGGTAAAAAGAGAACATTTCAAGAAACGAATGAAACACAATGACGTTTTTGGTAATTGAAGGATTGACATGATCCATCAGAAAACTACCAAACGGAGAAAGATTTAGTTTCCCATCCGGGAATAAAACCTCTCCATTAGGAAAAACGATTTTGTCCGTATCTTCGATAAAATAGCCACGAAAGAACGAAACCGTTTCGAAAGAAAAACCAAACTGCTCCAGTTTCATCGCTTCTGTTTTGTACCGGTGTTTTCCCTGTTTACAGCAGGTTCTTTACGAATACCGGCACCGGTGATTTGATTTTTTTGATTGCGTTCACGGGCATCTTTCACCAGTTCCGGATCGTTAACACCATTGCTTTCAATATTTCGTCCAATTGTGTTCGATGGAGCAATGCGTGTGCTTTCCTGTTTCACGATATTTATGTCCTGGGCAATCGTTTTGTCATTCGGAAATCTGGCCTGTTTACGCTCCAGTTCTGTTTGTACTTTTTTCAAAGCATCCTCATAACCTTTCGAGTACTCGTTCTCGCGCTGCTGTATTTGCTTGCCTTTGTTTTCAATGGCTTTTACACCCCGGTAAAGCATATATGACAAGCCACCATCGAGAACCATTGAAAGGATCAGTAAATTTTTATCAGAGCGTATTAAATCCTTTGAAGCAGGGGACGCCTGAACAGATGTTCCGTCAGGCAGCGTAAGCTCTTTCCCTTCCTTATATCTGCGTTTCTGCTCTTCGGTTAACGGCATTCCGTTTATTTCCTCAATATGTTTTACATACTCCTGTGGCAAGCTAACAAAGCTTTTTGTTTCAGGATCGTATTCGTAAATAACAGCATGTTCCTTTTTTTTTGACTGCTCAATCGGCTTTATATCCCATCCCAGGCGTTCGGCTTCTATCCAGTTGCCCTTTTTATCCTGGGTTTTAATCAGTTCTTTTCCGGTAACAGATAATTGCACCTGGTCACCGATTTCATGTCTGGAGCTTTCAAGAGCACTTTTTAAGCCTATTCCCCAGACAAATTTCTTTTCGCCATTTTGCTTTTCAAGCTCAACATAGTAGCTCTCTTTATTGCCTTCATCAAATTCAAAAGGAGCTTCACCATGCGAAACAATCTTACCGTAGGCCGCAGTAGTTTTGGAATATACACCGCCTTTCGCAAATGCCTGGTTTTCTTCCGGCGATAAATCCGCGTGTTGTTTCGAATCCTTATATATTGGATGGATAAACAAACCTGCAGAACCATCTGGTTTTCTTCTCAATGAAAGTTTTGCATCAAGAGAAACCGTATTATCATTTTCAATTTTGACATTGTTCAGCTGAACGAATTGGGTAATATTTCCTGAAAGCAAATTTTCCAGCTGGGTACTATCCAGTAATAAGTTTCTTCCATCGTGCAAACCCAGGGCTTGCATATCATCTAACGGTATTTCTTCTCGTTTAAATTTTGTCATAACATTAACGTTTAAGTGTTTTATTCGAAATCGATTCATTGATTTGCTCAAGCTTGGCATCCATCAGGGAATTATAAAGCAAATCGGAAGGGGAAAGTGTTGTCAGTCTCCCGGTGTCTGTATTGGTGACCTGCACTTCCCGGTTAGGTAAGAGCCCTGTAATTTCAAAGCTTTTACCGTTAAGTTCAATCTTGTCATTCATCATAAACGAATGACAGTTTTTCTTTTCCAGCATATTCAAGATGTTTATAATATTTTGTAAGCGTTGCAAGAAATTGGAGTGGGTTAACGGGCTTTCCGGCCTTTGTAACCTCAAAATGCAGATGCTCTCCCGTACTAAGTCCGCTGCTTCCTGTTATTCCAATTGCTTGTCCCGGTTCAACCCATTCGCCCTTGTGAACAAAGGTCTGAGACAGGTGGGCATATAAGCACTCATACTGCTTACCCAAAAAGATGTTAATACGCTTTCCGTAACCGGGCGACTCTGTTTTTTGAGTAATGATACCTGCAAGAACAGCAAACACCGTATCATTACGCGCCCTGAAGTCGATACCGGAATGAAACATTTGAGATTTCAGAATTGGATGAAACCGGTATCCAAATCCGGAAGTAACGTCCAGGTGACGTAATGGAGGGGAAAACAACACAGATCCGCGAGTATCAATCGTGGCAGCATAGACACCCAATGTATCAGAAACCGATTGTAAAAGCGGAACAGTATCGGCCCCGGCCTTTGGTATTTCAGTTTTAGAATGAACCAACTGAATTGTCTTGAACTGCTTTTCTTTCGAAACAGAGTTAAAACTCTGAGCTTTTGCAATAAATGGGCAACAAAGGGAAAAAGACAAAAACAGGAGAAGTTTCATGAGGTATACATTAAGTCGTTAACTACGAATTCAACCTCTTTGTTAATCTTCTCATAATTCCGAAGCAGGAACTTGTCTTTATCACCTTCAAAATGGTAATAAACAGGCATTTCAGGATAGTTTTCTTCTTCAGTTTTTATGGCTTTCATATCCAGGTTGATTTTGCAGTTAATTGCAGAAGGGACATAACCTTTTCCTAAATCTGTTTTGTCGTCTGCATCACGCGCAATCATGCCAATCATGTGCCCTGTTTTCAGAGAAGCAATTTTCCCTGCAGGGATAAGTGCATCCAGTCGCTCGGTCATACCGATTGTTGCTCTGGCATGATCAACATTCAGGCTATTACCGGTTTGTTTTATTTTACCGACCATTCTTTCCAACCATTCCAATGTCCCTTTGTCCCGGACAGAACCGGAAAGAACATTTCCGATTACTGATGTAATTGTTTCGGCTGTTTCCCGGCCATATTGTTGTTTAAACTGGGGGAGTTCCTGTAATCCCAGTAGAACTGCGACTTTATTACTTCGTGCCGTGGCAATCAGGTTCTCAATCCGATGAATAAAGAGCGTCGGAACTTCATCAGCAATGATTGAAGTAGGCAAATTGCCTTTATCATTTATCAGACGGGTAATACGATTAATGACAAGTGCATAAAGCGCTGAATTAATACTTTGTGTTGATGGATTGTTCGCCAGGATTAGAATAGAAGGGTTCGACGGATCTGATATCTTCAGGTTAAAATCATTTTTAGAGAATATCCAGAATGATTCTTTTGTGGCCAGGCGTGAAAGAAAGATCTTTAAAGTACCAATCTGACCTTCCAGCTGATCGAATGCTTTTTTGTTAAAGGCACTCATAAATGGAGACAGCAGACTGGTCAATTCGGGATTTGTAAGCAGAACCGTAAAGATCTCTTCATACGAATGGTTAAGAAAGGCCATGATATGCGGCAGACTGGAGTACTTCCCATCGTTATGCTTCGCCCAAAAGTAAACACTACAAGCAAGAAAGTTGACACCGGATTGCGTGAAAAACTGATCAGCCCCACCGGTCTTATCCCCTTTCTTCAGTGCTTCAATTAATGCTTCTGATATTTCCTGGGCAGCAGCTAAGGTTTGAACATATTGTGGAGCCAGCGGATTTATCCGGCAGCTTCTGGAAATATCATCAATGTTGATAACATGAAACTGGTAATTCTTTAGTCCTCCCTTTCTCTTTTGTAAGAGGTAATTGTAATAGGCAATCTTCCCAAGATCAGGGTATTTGAAATCATAAAGGCACATGGTAAAACCTTTTCGTATAAATTCCCTGATTGCAGGATTAATAATGCCAAAGCTTTTCCCTGAACCAGGTGTGCCAATTACAAAAGTCCCTCTAAAAGGATTGATATTTATAAATCCCTTATGCACTTTCCCCTTGAAATAAAATACCATTGGGATATTTAAAGAGGTTGGGGTTTCCAGTTTGGTCTTATCCTGCATAAAAGATTCTCCCTCGATGTTCCACTTATCTTTTCCGAGGCCTGACTTGACCATTTTAGAAACATTGTCAACAGCCGTATTGGTAATAATTGCACCAAAAAAGGAAAGGAAAATATAAGTGGCACCATACCAGTTTGTATGAGGAAATACTTGCTTAAGACTTGTATCCCCGGCCCGGGGCAATAAAAAAGGACTGGTAAAAATTAATACCAGTCCTAAAGCCAGCGGAATAAAGATCTGAGTTTTGGGATTCAGTTCAATATTCTTTTTGGCTTTTGTCCCTATCCCCACAAGTAGAATTACGATCACCGTCAAAAGTTTGGTATAAATCGGGTTATCGAAAAGAGGTATCACCTTAAGCCTCTCAAACAAAAGCATCAGTTGGTGCCAGATTGATTCAGTAAATAGCACGTTAAGGATCACATCCAACACAACAATACTATACAGAGCCATTTGCATAAAGCTGTAGAGCTTTTGCAATTCACGACTTTCTTCCATAACTCAAATTTTAAAGTGAAATCCGAAACCCAAATTCAGCAGATACACGCCAATGATTGCGTGCCCAGAAGTAATAGCCGCTGGTATTCGAAATGATTAAATCGAAACCAGGAGCAAGGGATTGTAAAAACTCTATCCCTCCAAGGGCTGCGAGTATAAAATCAGAGTTGTCTGTCCCGATGTGTGAACCAAGTCTGAACTTAAAAGTTGTATTTCGACTTCTTGCCAGTACTGGCTTATAGAACATTCCAACTAACAGATTGTCATAAGATTTTTGATCAGCCTTGTAGTAGGAAAAGGATAGCTCTGCAGAGTTATGATACTTCGTATTTAAATCAACTCCAACGGTACCAGTCCAGGCACTTTCGTACACGGGACCTGCTTTCAACAACAAATAGGTACATCCTTCCTGTGATCTTGCATTACTGAAAGCTGTGATTAATAAAATAAGTATGAATACTGTTTTTTTCATTGTCTGTGCTTTGAGGGTTCTACAAGGTATCGGCGTGAAGTAAATCACGGTAATCAATATTTAACTCAATCGTTCTGCCGGAGATTTGCTTTTCATCAAGCTTAATGGTGAAAACTTTATTTCCCGGGAAAGTAAACTTTTGAAAAACAAAGACATTTCTGTAACGCTTTCTGAAATAGCTGTTGTTATACAGGGAAAAGACTGGCCGGACTTCCAGATCCTGTACATTCGTTGCTTTGGTAATGCGTTTATCGCGGATGGTGAAACGAAACTGATCAACATCGTATTTAATCCGTGTACGGTTTCGAAATGAAACATCGATAAAAACGTAGTCTCCAACGGCATAAATATTATTTAAAGTCGCTTTCATTCCTAAAGCTTTACTCATCACATTATTAAATGCCGGTCTTCTGCCAATAACAATATCTCGTGAGATTTCTTTCATATCCCTGAATGTCATTGTTATCTCCGGGAATTCCAGTGGACTCATATGTTTAGGAAGAATATCAATGCGAGTTGTGGTGGACGAAGAAAGATCTTCCGGGACATATTTCAGGTTGAACTGTGCAATATACGATTGTCCGATAATCGTGACTACCGTTTCATCAAGCTGACTTGCGATTGAATCAGAAAGCACTTTAACGCGGAGCACATTGTCAACGGGAATATCCCCCACAATAGCATCAGTAGAAATGTCAGCAAATTGAATGGGTTCCGGCGAAATAAAATGAACAGAAATCCCGGTAGTTATTGAAATAACCGGTAAATCTTCTTTGGGTATATCTGTTGCATAGACAATGAAGCAGATGAAGAAAAGTGAAATTGAAAAATATAGTGTTTTCATTATTTGTATTGGTTATTTAGTTCTTGACTATCGATTAGAAAAATATGGGTGGAATTTTTAATTTTTGCTTTGTTCTTACGAATAGCTTTGGCAATTGCCTGGGAAGTAGATTGAAACATACTTCCGACACCGGACATAAGAAGGTCGTTGGCACCATCACCTGTTGAGACATTTACTCCTTGTAGTGTTTGGGTTCCCAGATCTTTAGTAAAATCCCTGAATGCAGATTCCGGCACATACAGACCTTTTAATCCGTCGATGTCGTAAACATCGAGGTTAATTTGATATATATTACCGTTAAGCATTACCGTACTGATATTTAATGAAACCCGTTGAGCGGAGAAACCATTTATAAGGGCATATAAACAAGTCCCTTTTTCTATCAGCTGATCGGAAACTGTAATATCTTCCAATAAACGAATCCGAATCCGGGAACCGGCATACCCGGTTATATCTTCATCAATTATCGCCTTAATGAACGATTTATCCTTTGTCGGCTTAAGCGTGTTAAACTCACTGCTCACATTGTTTGCCGCTTCCACCTGAGACTTTCTTTCCAAAAATTCCAGCCGTTGTTTTTCGAGAGCCTCCTGAATTGCAATTCGTTTTTGTTCTTCTATAAATTCAGGATTGCTGGCATTTTGGAAACTGTCAATTAACGCCATTTGCTGACGCATTGTTTCCATAGGATCTTTTTCTGATGGAGGGCTTGGAGCCTCTGTATTAGAATCCACATTCTGCTGATTGGCAGAATTAATTAAATCCAATAGTGCCTGATCTGATTCACTAAGCGGTTCCGGTTTATAATGATTCTCGGGACCTTTGTCGATATCTGTTGTATAGAGCTGGCTTTTTAATACTGCTTCCAGGCTGTCGAGCCGTCTTTTTTCCTGAATGGAATATAAGTCTTCAAACGTATCAGCTTCCTGCTTTTCGTATGAAAGGCTTTGGATAGCTGTATAGCCCTCTGCATTCCTGTAATTTTCGCGGTATGTAGTTAGTTTATCCTTTAAGTTTGATTCCACAACTTGTTGTGAGGGATCAGATAATCGCCCCTGAAGCCCTTCGGCGACAACAGCTTTTTCTTCCTTCGTATTAAGTCCAAGTGAATTATAGACGTAAAACATCAGAAAGATGAATGGAAAAACAAAAAGCGGATATATGTATTTCTTTTGATTAAATTTTACCTTCATAGTTACTCATTATTTAAGTCTTTGTACAATATTTCCAGCTCTTCAAATATCTTCTCCATTTGAATGCTATCGGCCCGGCTGAGCTTTTCTTTACTAAGCAGAGAGTCTATTTGGGATTCGAGCTTCTTACACTGTTGGTAATGGTCATAGTGAATGGTTCCTTGTGAAAAATCATCTTTAATCACCGAAAACCCATCTTTCAGTTCCTGTGTAAAACCATTAACTCCCTGTTTACGGTTATTGGTTATTTGGATCACACTAACAGATGTAGAAATCACAATACAAAGAACCAGGATCATTGACATCACATAAAATGCCTTCTTCGGGTGTTTTTCCCAGTATTCCAGTTTAAAAATTGTTTTTAGCTTCATTTTTCAAGTCTTTATTTTCTACTGTTTTCCACCGTTCAATCAATACGCCATGAGGATTATTCTGACTGCGTGGAACATCCTTTAAATATCCTTCTGTTATCAGCGATCTGACAACAATTGATGATTTACGTTCGATTCGTTGTTTTCCGTAGTACCTGAAAAATTTGGCCGGAACATCCAGGAAGATGCTGTCAGTTTGAATGGTAAGTACTGCCGATGATGAAAGGATCTGATTAAACAGTCCCTTTTCTTTTAGGTTATTATACTGTTGAATACCCGACTCATCTATGAGGTACATTGCTTTTTTCATTTGGTATTCAATGTATTTATTGTCCGGTGTAAGTGTAAAAAACAGGCAATGAAACACATTGACATGTGCCTTATATTCAACCGGACGGTTTACACTTTCATCCGTTTGTTTTGCAAGAATTGGAATGTCTTTGTCCAGGATATAAATTGATTTTCGGGACTCTGAAAGCTGTTTAGAGAGAAACATCATCATCAGAATGACAATTGCAAAGGAGAAAGTAAATGAGAGTATGGAAAGTAACTTTGCAAGCTTTACTTTCTGTTCAATATTTTTAATAATCATTGTTCAAGTTTTTAGATTCCTTTTGTAACTATTTTTCTGGCAGCAGATGAAGCTGCGCTTTTACTGCTTCTGGCAACTGCAGGTGCTGCTCTTCCCATAGTTGATATGGCAGAGCCTACTCCACTTGTTGAAACGATCCATGTTGAAACTGATGGTACTGTAAAAAGCATAATGGCAGTAATCAGAAATGTCAGGATTACTGTTCCGAATCCAATGGGATTACTTCCCATGAGGTACATTAATTTTTCTGCTGATAGTAATATTCCATCTGAATCAACGATTTCTTTATATCTGTTGATTTCAGACTCTAAGGCAAACTGTTGTAACCGACTTCCAATAAATATTATAATCTCGGCAATTGTTGTATAAAGGCTAACTGAGATAAATCGCGAAATCCATGCAGCAAAACTATCGCGAAACAATGGAAAGATGCTTAAAGCTACCGAGATTGGACCCAGCATAATCAGAATGCCCGAATAAATGAGCTGCATGGAAATAACCAGGTAGGTAGCAAGTCGCAATAGCAGTAATGAAAGCCATTCAAGGAGAGTGCCGACAATACGGTTTGCAGCGTTATTCATCATTGCTTTCAGTGTAAACAAGGGTGTCATAACCGCTTCCAGTCCATCCATAACAGCCTTTCCTGCGCTATCGAGCATTTTCTGAAAAGTCGATTTACTTTGTTCCGTTGCAACGTCAACCTCCGCCGTTTTTTGAAAAATGTTTTGTGCCAGGTTATAGGCGTATTTCTCCCTTTCTATCCTCAGGTTATTTACAAGTTGTTGTTGTGTTGCTTGTTTTTCCCACATAGCGTCCGCCATAAGGTCTCCCGGTAATGAAAGAAAAGAAATAAAAGGCCCCCAAAAAGTAATGATAAGGAAAAGGCCAAAAGGGCGGAGCAATGGTAAAATTTCCCACTGTTTAGCCCCAGTCATCATTTCATAGCCTCGTTGTGCGAAAAACAGAATGGTCATCAACCAGCCAATTACTTTGGCAAACAGGATAAAACTGTCAAAGTTGTACCATATATTTTGTTTCATATTGGTTCGGAAAGATTCCATAAACCAGTCTTCATAGATTTTCTTTCCTTGCGAAAAATCTACAGCATTTTCAACTTCATCATCAGTTGTTTGTGCTTTTGAGTCAACCGGATTGCATAAAAAAAGGACTGCGAAAAGCAGCCCTCCCAAAAGGAATTTTATGTATCTCATTTAATTATTTTATTTTGGTGTTTAACATGATTGATTCCATGATGCGATAATCTGAATCAGTCTCCCATTGACTAAATCCGGCAGCAGCATCTCCGCTAATAACCGGACTTAAGTTTCCTCGGCCATCGCTGATTTCCAAAGAAAAGTTTGCCGTTTCTATGTTGCTATTCCATTTATTACCAACCAGCCGATATTCCAACAGGATTCTGTGGTAAGCCATTATCCGGCTACTGCGTTCCATATTGGAAGTTAAAATAGAATTCAGCCTCTCCTTCAGACGCAGCATTTCATTATCGTACCACTCTATTGTACCACAATCAATCATACTGCTCAGTTCTTCATTACTTAAGGTTGCCACAGCTTCATTCAAATTGTAATTGGTTACCGGTTTTAGTTCCTTTTTATAATAAATGAGCCACATCGGATCACCTTCCGAAATAAGTCCGGAGTTGTACTGCAGCTCAGATAGCGCTGTTTCTCCGGTTGAATCAGCTATTGTCTTATAGGCACTATTAATTCCTTTCAATTTTTCATTGAGTGCCATTCTTTGAGTTTGTTCCCCTGTAACAGAAAGCGGCCTGATATCAGCTCCTCTTTTATAACTTCGGTTCCTGCTTGGGGCAAAGATCCCCCAGGTCAGTGTATAATGAATATTCGTTTGAATACCCAGGAAATATTTAGGTTTTGGAAGCCAGTTACCCCATTGGGTAGCAACCATTCGATCTTGTTGTGCCTGTACATGGGGATCCTGAATTATCGTTTGCGAATAGCTTTTGTTGGATGCGATAAGCCATAATACAACAAAACACATTACCGTTAAATATTTCATTCTTTAATAGTTTTAAGGTTAAACATGATATCATCAATGAGTAGTTTGTCATAACTTATGTACGAAGCAAAAGGATTAATACTGTTCCATGTGCCAAACACCCCGGCCCAGTACAGATTTCTTTCAAGCCCGTATAGCACACCTCTTATTATTTGTAAACGCAGCGTGACTGACCTAAGTAGCTCATCCCTTTTTGCCACGTCCATCATTGCATCCCTCCCTTCTCTGGCAATGAATCCGGCAATCTCACCATAAAGCTCCATTGCCTGAGTTTTCATATCCGATACTGCCTTATTGGAGACCAATACAAGTTCTGGATTCGTAAATACAGTTCCTGTAATACTTGTTGAGAGCTCAAAGATGTCTGTAACAAGGGTTCCAATATATTTAACTTCGCGACCATCTTTGATCACTTCGTTAACCTCGGTTAGTGACTTATAGATAAGAGCCTTTGTGGCAAGCAGTTTTGCAACATTATCCCTGATTTTATTGGTATTGGATTTTATTGTCTGAGTCTCGTTCTCCAGTTTTCGTTCTGCCACCACCCTATAGCCGTTATTAATAACCACTTTAAGTGTATGCCCGGGATCGCTAACAATCTGCTGGGCATTGCAAAAAGGAAGTATGGAGATACAAAGAAGTAAAATATAAAATATCGTTTTCATTTTAAAGGCTTTTAGCATTGGTAAGTATCTCTTCAATTATTTGCTTATCCTGGTTTACCCAGGTAAAAGAAAGTGGATTAACTTTTGTCATCGACATTTGGCGCAAGGACGCTAACAAAAGAAAAGCCTGGCCGTCCAGGTTCCTTAACTCAGCTAATGAAAAATCCAGCAGCATTTTTCGGTCAGCAATTTCCATTTTATTCAGCTCACCGACTGAAACAGATAATCCGGTATAGAGCCGGACAACAGATTCTGCTTTATCGATAAAAGCTTTTTCTCCATTAGCAGCGATAAGCGCAAATTCAGGGTTGTCCGTAACCAATTGTACAATTTTACCTTGGGTTTCCTTGATTGAGTTTAGTAATGGAATAACCTCAGACAAGAATGTTGTAGCATCAATGATGATTCCAAGGGAATTGAGGCGGGATTTTACCGTGCTGTATTTATCCTGAAAGTATCCAAGTTGTTTCTTATTATTCTCTTCATTCGCCCCAACAACTGTCTGTTTTGTTTTGATAGATTTTTGTCGGGTATTTTCAGCCCTTGTTTCCTTAACCAATTCATGTATATGGAAGTAGTTAATAAACCCACCACTAAAGGCTTCAGGTTTTGGGACTAAGACCCAAACCAATAAAAAACAAATAATGTATTTCATACGATTATAATTCAATGTCGTTTAGTTAGCAAAAGTAGCTAAAAGGCCT
>TARA_R110002050_G_scaffold100580_2_pt1 | contig 54437 bp, 51 predicted proteins | sample TARA_R110002050 | Tara Oceans TARA_R110002050 (sample SAMEA4396988) | marine metagenome | biome: Polar Biome; feature: [DCM] deep chlorophyll maximum layer (ENVO:01000326); material: water (ENVO:00002006), including particulate matter (ENVO:01000060) such as... | depth 25 m
GAAGTTAACTGTATCTTCTGAGCCAAGACATAAAAAATAATGATTGAAATGATTTTCAATAGATTAGGTGTTACTTTTTTTTAAGTAACACCTTTTTTTTTGTCTATTTAAAAAAAAATACTATACGATTTAATACGATTACAATGCCTAAGAAAAAAAATTTAAAATCTGTTTTATTAATTGGATCTGGACCTATAGTAATTGGTCAAGCCTGTGAATTTGATTATGCTGGGTCTCAGTCTTTACGTTCTTTACGTGAAGAGGGGATAGAAACTATTTTAATTAATAGCAACCCTGCAACCATTATGACCGATCCAAGTATGGCAGATCATGTTTATTTAAAGCCATTAACAACAAAATCGATTATAGAGATTTTAAAAAAACATCCAAATATAGATGCTGTTTTGCCAACAATGGGAGGCCAGACCGCGTTAAACCTTTGTATTGAAGCTGATGAAAAAGGTATTTGGAAAGATTTTGGCGTAACGCTTATAGGTGTTGATATTGATGCGATAAATATTACGGAAGATCGTGAGAAATTTCGCGAGCTAATGCTTAAAATAGGTATTGGTATGGCGCCGCAAGCTACGGCGACATCATTTTTAAAAGGAAAAGAAATAGCACAAGAATTTGGTTTTCCATTGGTTATAAGAGCATCTTATACTTTGGGTGGAGCCGGAGCATCTATAGTGTACAAACAAGAAGATTTTGACGAACTTTTAAGTCGTGGTTTAGAAATTTCTCCAATCCACGAAGTAATGATCGATAAGGCATTATTGGGTTGGAAAGAATACGAGTTGGAATTACTTCGTGATAATAATGACAATGTAGTTATTATTTGTGCGATTGAAAATATGGATCCAATGGGGATCCATACCGGAGATTCTATAACAGTAGCCCCTGCAATGACGTTATCTGATAGAACTTATCAGAAAATGCGTGATATGGCAATACATATGATGCGTAGTATTGGTGATTTTGCAGGTGGATGTAATGTTCAGTTTGCCGTAAGTCCCGATGAAAAAGAAGAAATTATTGCTATTGAAATTAACCCAAGAGTTTCACGTTCTTCAGCATTAGCCTCAAAAGCAACAGGATACCCTATTGCTAAAATTGCGACTAAATTGGCTATAGGCTATAACTTGGATGAATTAGATAATCAGATTACAAAATCTACATCTGCCTTATTTGAACCCACATTAGATTATGTGATTGTGAAAATTCCACGTTGGAATTTTGATAAATTTGAAGGATCAGATCGCACACTAGGCCTACAGATGAAATCTGTTGGTGAGGTAATGGGAATTGGTCGTTCTTTTCAAGAAGCACTTCATAAAGCTACGCAGTCTTTAGAAATTAAAAGAAATGGACTAGGAGCTGATGGAAAGGGATTAAAAGACTATGATAAAATTATTAGTAAACTTACCATTCCAAGCTGGGATCGTGTATTTATTATCTATGATGCAATACAATTAGGAATTCCCTTAAGTAGAATTCATGAGATTACTAAAATAGATATGTGGTTCTTAAAGCAATACGAAGAACTGAACATCTTAGAGAAAGAAATAGAAACCTATAGTATTGAAACATTACCTAAAGATATGTTGCTTGAGGCAAAGCAAAAAGGATTTGCAGATCGTCAAATAGCTCATATGTTAGATTGTTACGAAAGCGAAGTACATAAGAAAAGAACGGAGCTTAATATCAACAGGGTTTTTAAATTAGTAGATACGTGTGCAGCAGAGTTTAAAGCTATGACACCCTACTATTACTCTACTTTTGAGGCAGAGATAGAAACTCCTGATGGCAAGCGTTACGTGGCGAATGACAGTGTTGTTACTGATAAAAAGAAAATAGTAGTTTTAGGTTCAGGACCTAACCGTATTGGACAAGGAATTGAATTTGATTATTGCTGTGTTCATGGGGTTTTAGCTGCTGCCGAATGTGGTTATGAAACAATTATGATTAATTGTAATCCTGAAACGGTATCGACAGATTTTGATATTGCCGATAAATTATACTTTGAGCCTGTTTTTTGGGAGCATATTTACGATATTATACTTCATGAAAAACCTGAAGGTGTTATTGTGCAATTGGGAGGGCAAACTGCATTGAAGTTGGCAGAAAAATTAGAAAAATATGGGATAAAAATCATAGGAACTAGTTTTCAAGCCTTAGATCTAGCCGAAGATAGAGGGCATTTTTCACAAATGTTATTAGAGAACAATATTCCTTTTCCACAGTTTGGAATAGCAGAAACAGCAGATGAAGCACTAGCCCTTTCTGATGAATTAGATTTTCCGCTATTGATAAGACCTTCTTATGTTTTAGGGGGTCAAGGAATGAAGATTGTAATCAATAAAACCGAATTAGAAGAGCATGTAATAGATCTTTTAAAACAAATACCTGGTAATAAATTACTATTAGACCATTATTTAGATGGTGCGATAGAAGCAGAGGCAGATGCTATATGTGACGGCGAAGATGTCTACATCATTGGTATTATGGAGCATATAGAACCTTGTGGTATTCACTCAGGAGATTCAAACGCTACATTACCTCCTTTTAATTTGGGTGAATTTGTCATGCAACAAATAAAAGACCATACACGTAAAATAGCGCTAGCTTTAAATACAGTGGGACTTATCAATATTCAGTTTGCAATAAAAGATGATATCGTTTACATTATTGAAGCAAACCCAAGAGCATCACGTACAGTGCCTTTTATCTCAAAAGCATATAAAGAACCCTATGTGAATTATGCGACCAAGGTTATGTTAGGGGAGAAGAAAGTAAAAGATTTTAAGTTTAACCCACAATTAGAGGGTTATGCAATTAAGCAACCCGTATTCTCTTTTGAAAAATTCCATAACGTAAATAAAAACTTAGGACCAGAGATGAAAAGTACTGGAGAAAGTATCTTATTTATTGATAGCTTAAAAGATGATGAATTTTACAATTTATACGCCAGACGTAAAATGTATTTAAGTAAATAAAATTTCATCTAAAATTAGTGTAAAGCACCCAGCTATAATTGGTTTATAGCTGGGTGTTTTTGTTTGGGTTCCTATCAAAATATTTTAAGTTGTGAATCCCAAAAAAAATATGACCTCTAAAATTAGGGACAACCATAAATTGAGAAGAAACGTTATCAACTAAGGTGCTTACAATTCTCCCAATGAATAAACTAACGCTGTTTTTGTTTTTTGCCCTGTCTTAACTTTCTCTTTATCAGGATTGAAATATTTTTCAAATAAAAAAACCCACAATATAGATTACTGTGGGTTTAACTTAAATAGTTGTAAATAAGGAGTAATTTACGCTCCCCATTCGGTATGAAAAATTCCTTCCATATCTGTACGTTCGTAGGTATGTGATCCAAAATGGTCACGTTGCGCTTGAATTAAATTTAGCGGTAAATTACTAGATGTATAGGCGTCGAAATAGGTTAATGAATTAGACAACCCAGGAACTGGAATTCCGTTTTTTGCGGCATAAGCTACTAGTTCACGAGTTGCAGGTATCGCCTTTTGCACTTTAGGAACAAAAGAAGGTGCTAAGAGTAAATTAGGTAAGTTTTTATCCGCTACATAAGCAGCAGAAATATCTTCTAACAAACCTGCTCTAATAATACAACCGGCGCGCCATATTTTAGCAATAACAGACAGGTCTAATTCGTACTTATATTCTTTTGAAGCATCTGCTAATTGGTGTAAGCCTTGTGCGTAGGTATTGATAAAGGCAAAATACAAAGCTTCTTCTGCCATTTTTATTAAAGCTTCTTTATTTATTTTTGAAAGGGTTGGTCGGTCATATAATTTATCAGCGAGTACGCGTTCTTCTTTTAAAGCTGAAATTTCACGCATGCTAACCGCTATATCAATCGAAGGTACCGGAATACCTAAATCCATTGCATTCTGAGAAGTCCATTTTCCTGTTCCTTTTTGCTTTGCTTTATCTAAAATTTTATCGATCAAACGACCATCACCTTTGTCATCTTTCTGATTGAATATTTCAGCTGTTATTTCTACTAAAAAAGATTGCAATCTGCCGTTATTCCAAGTGTCAAAAATAGTATGTAACTCATCATTTGAAAGATTGCATGATTTTCGCAACAGATCATAAATCTCAGAGGTTAATTGCATCAATCCGTATTCTATACCATTATGTACCATTTTTACATAGTTACCAGCAGATTTAGGTCCTAAATAAGCCACACAAGGTTCGCCATTGAATTTTGCAGCAACAGCCTCAAAAATAGGTTTCACATGACTGTATGCTTCTTTATTTCCACCAGGCATAATACTTGGGCCTTTTCGAGCTCCTTTGGCACCACCAGAAACACCAGATCCAAAAAAGTGAATTCCTTTTTCTTGCAAATAGGCTTCTCTGCGATCAGTATCGGTAAAGAATGAATTTCCACCATCGATTATAATATCATCTTTATCTAAAAATGGCAATAAGTTTTCGATTACAGCATCTACAATTTTACCTGCAGGAACCAAAAGCATAATTTTACGTGGTTTGGCTAATGCTGCAACAAAAGTTTCGATACTCGTTGCGGCATTTACGCGATCTAAATCACCACCTTCTGTTTTTAGCGCATCTACTTTCTCTTGATCTAAGTCGTAACCAAAGGCTTTAAAATTGTTATCCGCAACATTTAAAATAAAATTGCGTCCCATAACGCCAAGTCCTACTAATCCGAAATCGTAATCTGTATGCTTCATATGTTTGTCTTGTTAATACCTAACAATAGGTGTCAATATTGTGTTAAGTGTCCGACTGTGCTATAATTTGATATAAAATAGTCTTAATTTAGCCGGAATATAACATCAAAATTAATTTAAAATATCCAATTTTGACGGTTTGTAAGAAGAAACTAACCAATGTTATTCAAAAAATTGGAAATACAACAAAATCAACAAAAACTAGCTAAGTTTTATGAATAAGACTACGAACCAACTGCTTATCATCTTTGGTGCTTCGGGAGATTTAACTGCAAGGAAATTAATTCCAGCAATTTATAACTTATATAAAGGAAAGCATCTTCCTGACAATTTTGTGGTATTGGGAGCAAGTAGAAGTGCTATAACAGATGGAGAGTTTAGAAGAAAGGTAGTCCAAGAAAGTACCTACTTAGAAGACAGAATTAATAAAGAGGATAAAGACTTTGTGAGTGCGTTTTCAGATAAGCTTTTTTATGAAGATCTAGGTGATAATTATGATACTGATTACGATAGGTTGAGTAAAAGAATATCAGACCTGAACTCCAAATATAGCACTGATAATAACTATATTTTCTACCTATCTACACCACCTAGTTTATATGAAGCAATAGCTAAAAATCTTTCAGATAAAGGGCTTACGAATGAAGATAATGGTTGGAAGAGAATTATTGTTGAAAAACCATTTGGTTACAGCCTTAAAACGGCGAAAGATTTAAATACGGGTTTGCAGAAATATTTTAATGAAAACCAGATTTACCGAATAGACCATTATTTAGGTAAAGAAACGGTACAAAATTTATTAGTGACCCGCTTTGCGAATTCTATTTTTGAGCCTTTATGGAATAGAAATTACATTCACCATATTGAAATTACCAATGCCGAAACTGTTGGTGTGGAGAAGAGAGGTGGCTATTATGATAAATCTGGAGCCTTACGTGATATGTTTCAGAGTCATTTATTACAAATAGTGTCTTTAATTGTAATGGAACCACCTATAAGTTCATCGGCAGAAGAAATTCGAAACGAAAAGGTAAAAGCTTTAAAGTCGCTCCGTATAATGAATGACGAAAAAACGCTATTCGATAATACCATAAAAGGTCAATACGTGGCTTCTGTTATCGATGGAGAAAAGGTAAAAGGATATCGTGAAGAGGATGGTGTGAACCCAGAATCTAAAACAGAAACTTTTGCAGCTGTTAAGTTTTTTGTAGACAACTGGCGCTGGAAAGACATTCCGTTTTATGTTCGAACTGCTAAGAGAATGCCTACCAAAGTAACGGAGGTTGTAATTCATTTTAGAACCCCACATCACCAAGTTTTTAAAGAGCAGGATATGAATAATAAGGATAATAAATTGATTATTCGTATTCAGCCAGATGAAGGTATATTGATAAAATTTGGAGTAAAGGTACCTGGGCAAGGATTTAAAGTAGAGCGTGCTAATTTAGATTTTTATTATTCTAGCTTGGCAGATTCTAATATAATGCAGGCTTATGAACGTTTACTATTAGACGCTATGCAAGGTGATGCTACTTTATATGCAAGGGCAGACGAAGTAGAAGCAGCTTGGGCCTTTGTAGATCCAATTCTTGATTATTGGGAAAATGGGAAGGATGTAAAAACCTATGGATATTCTGCAGGAACATGGGGCCCTAAAAACTCAGACGATTTAATTGAAGGATTTTATACCTGGCGAAATCCTACTGAGAATTTAGCAGATGATTCGGGTTTTTGTGTAATTTGTTAATTGGTTATGACGCAGATAAGAATATATAATACGAAGCAAATAGTAGCTGAAAAATTCTCAGCTTTTTTTAAAGAACTAACGACTACAGATAAGACTTTTAATGTCGCCCTTTCTGGTGGGAGTACTCCAAAAATAGTTTTTGATTGCCTAGCAGAAAATTTTGCAGACGCTATAGATTGGTCAAAAGTGAATTTCTATTGGGGTGACGAACGCTGTGTTTCTCCTACTGATAATGAAAGCAACTATAAAATGACAATGGAGCATCTTCTTGATAAGATTTCTATTCCGAAAGAAAATATTTTTCGGATACTAGGAGAGAATGACCCTAAGAATGAGGCGATTAGATATAGTGGTGTATTGGCAAAAAACTTACCTAGCGAGCATGGTATTCCGAAGTTTGATTTAGTAATTTTAGGAATGGGTGATGACGGGCATACTGCATCAGTTTTTCCACATGAAATATACCTTTGGGATGCTGAAGAAAATTGTGTGGTTGCCGTACATCCTGATTCTGGTCAACGGCGTGTTTCTTTAACGGGGAAAGTAATTAATAATGCTGATGTAGTTGCCTTTTTAGTAACCGGTATCAGCAAGGCTGAAAAAGTAAGAGAGATTATAAAAGAAGTAGGGAGTTATAATGACTATCCTGCAACTTTAGTTAAGCCAACTTCTGGTAAGCTTATTTGGTTTTTAGATACGGAAGCAGCTAAAGAAATTAGTTAAACCTCCAAAATTTTTGTTTTCGATACAAAATTTTGTCAATTCGAGTGAATTTTAAGATTACAATGATTACAATTAGTATCGAGAATAAGAGTTTTAGCATCTAAATCAGCTCTCGATACTATTTTTTATTAAAAAGTCACTTGATCTAGCATTTTGGACGGTACTTGACCAAAAAATGTACAACGATTTTAAATAGAATTCAATTAGACCGAGATAATATTAAATCTCTATTTTGACATTTTCATTATCTAATGAAGCTAAATAATCTTCTACTTTGAAATTTGTAGCATAAAAACGCGTACTTCTAGAAGATGCCTCAGATTTTCGTTGCATACTTCTAGCAAACCTACGAACACCTTGCACGTCGTCAACTATTAAACCAGGTACAGGCATACTTTTTCCATTAATATCTTTGGCAACCATTGTAAAATAAGAAGAGTTACAGTGTTTTTTTTTGCCAGTAGTGATATTTTCCGATTCTACACGAACACCAACCACCATTGATGTTCTTCCTGTATAATTAATAGCAGCTTTTAAAGTAACCAATTCACCAACTTCAATAGGATTCAAGAAATCTACCTTATTAACAGAAGCGGTAACACAGTAACTTCTAGAGTGTTTTGAGGAGCAAGCAAATGCTATTTGGTCCATTAAATTTAATATGTAACCACCATGTACTTTACCGCCAAAATTGGAATGGGCAGGCAACATTAATTCGGTAATCGATACTCTTGATTCTTTTGAAGTTTTAAATTCTTTCATTTATGTTCAATGTATTGTTAATTCCTATACCCTGGTGATTGCTCCTTTTCCACTTTAGTTATAAAATATTTCGTATCACCCAACCAGAAAAAAGTTTTATAACGTTCAATATAATTTAGTTTTACATATTGTCCTTGATAATCTTGTAATTGTTTGATTACTTCTTGATCTTTATCCAAAACCGAGAAAGAAAATATTTGAGCTCCAGAAATACCTTGACTTATTTCTCCTTCCCATGTTTTTATGGCAACCCCTTTATGGCTGATTTTAATGAGTTCACCAGAGCGAATACCTTCACTATAGGGAACGTAATATATAAAGGCATAATAGACACCAAAAATTACGATAAGCCCAAGAACAATCAATCCAATGATTTTTTTCATAACAATAACTTCATTTTAAATTTTAGCAAAAAAACAGCTTGTCTTTAAACTCTTTACCTAGCTTTATATATCTAATTTGGGTTCTTCAAAATCATCATCGTCCGAATTGGCACGTTTAAGTAAAGATTCAGGAATGGATTTTTTTGCTTTGGCGCCCATTTTCTTTAATTTTTCGATGCTGGTGATAATATTACCTCGACCATCAACTAATTTACTCATTGCACCTCGATATTCAACTTTTGCCTCATCCATTTTTTTACCCACTTTTGTTAAGTCAGTGACAAAACCTTCGAACTTATCGTAAAGCGCACCTGCTTGTCGTGCAATTTCAATAGCATTACGTTGTTGCTTTTCGTTATTCCACATGCTATCTATAGTACGAAGTGTTGCTAATAGCGTAGAAGGGGTGACAATGATTATATTTTGCTCAAATGCTTTGTTGTAGAGGGTATTGTCATTGTTGATAGCTACCGCAAAAGCAGGTTCTATAGGCACAAACAATAATACAAAATCAGGACTTTCCATTTCGTATAAATCTTCATATTTCTTAGCGGAAAGTTGATCTACATGGCGGCGAAGCGAATTAATGTGGTCCTTTAAATATTTATCTTTCAATTCATCTTCCGCATTCACATAACGCTCGTAATCGGTTAGTGAAACCTTAGAATCGACAATCATTTTTTTTCCGTCAGGCAAGTTGATAATCACATCGGGTAAAACTCTAGAGCCATCTTCTCTGGTAAAACTTTGCTGTACTGTATATTCCCTATCTTTTTCTAGTCCCGATTTTTCAAGAACACGCTCGAGCACCAATTCACCCCAGTTTCCCTGCATTTTACTATCCCCTTTTAAGGCTTTTGTAAGGTTCTCTGCTTCTTGAGTTATTTTAAGATTCTGAGTTTGTAGGTTCGCTAATTGCTCTTTTAAAGCAGAATGCATTCCGACACTTTCTTTTTGGCTATCATCTACCTTTTTCTCAAAGAGAATAATTTTTTCTTGTAGTGGAGCTAAAATATTTTTGATATTCTCTTTATTCTGTTCGGTGAATTTTGTGCTTTTTTCGTCTAATATTTTATTGGCTAGGTTTTCAAATTCTTTAGTGAACTTTTCTTGTAGTTTTTCTACTTCTTCTTTCTGCTCCGTATTTTTTAATTGTAGATTTTCTAGATCTGCTTGGTATCGGGTAATCTGGTTTCCTAAATGTTCTTTCTCAATACGAAGTTCATTTTTATCAAGTTCAGCAATAGAACGTATTTCATTTATTTCATCATGTGCTTGGGTTAACTTTTGTTCTAAAGCCGCTATATTATGGCGTAATTGCTCCTCACGTTCCACTAACGCACTTTGCGTTGAGGTTGTTTTTAGTTTTTGTATGTAGTTTCCTAAAAAAAAGCCTACAGCTAAACAAAGGATTCCAATTAAAAGGTAGATGATGTATTCGTTCATATACTTGTTATCTAAAAAGTAAAGATACTAGTTTGCATCATAACTAGTATAATCTGAAAAGTTGGATTATATGATATTTACTGATCATTTTAAAATTAACTCTTTTTTTCGATTGCCATATTCTTCAAATATTAAAATTAGCTTCGGTAGTTTCTACTTGATATTTTGGATTGTTTTTTGGGCAAATATCTAAATATAACAATGTGTTGTTTTAAAAATAATAAATTCCCAATCTTCATAGGTGAATGGAATGCCTTTTAAATAAGACTAGATGCTCAAATTTATTTTGTGAAAATCTGCTCCATTATAACTTTCTTAATAGCGCATAATAAAGGCAACTTGTTTACTCATTTCTAGTTGTTTCTGATATTTTCAACAAAAAAACGATCACTTTTGTTTTGATATTTAACATAAATATACTTGTTTCGTCGAAGATTGCAGGCACTATTTAAATTAGGTTTTCTTAAAAAATAATAGTGCTATTTCAATTCGAAAATAAGCTGTTTATACATCAAGAAATAATTAATTGCTACTTTTCTTCTCCAATATGTTTTTTATAAAACTTCCAATCTTCATGAGCTACATTCCTTCCTAATTCTAATCCTGCTCTATTATCTGCTTGAATATGATAACCTCCTAAAACTCTAGAAATACCTGCCATTTCAGCAGTTTCGGTAAACGTGGGGAATTTTAGCGTAATGGTATCCCCTAAATTGTTAGGCTCGGTCATTGCACCTGCAACTAATTTTGCTTCTGAACCAAAGGTTTCGCTACCGGTCCATAGTTTTAATGCCTCTGCACAACCACCGCTAATGGTACTATGTCCTGAGGTATAGCTTGGAAAGGGTGGACATAAGAATATATCAGGGGAGTAAGGTCTCCAATTATTTCCATCCATTTCGATCATTCCTTTTCCAACTCCACCCCAAGCCTTTATTGTTTTTCCTTTGTAATATTGATGTACAAGAGCGTAAGGTCGAGCATAATCATAGAACATTTTTGAATCCCAAGAGGCAATAAAGGCATCCATAGCAACAACCTGGTTGTAGAAATACATTTTCACATCTTCGTCTAGAGTATGATTGTCTCTTCGAGAAACATCTTGAGCGAACTTCAGCCAATGCCCCGCTTGTTGAACAGATTGCGGACCATCGCGCATAAATTCGACCAATGCTTTTTGGTAATCGGTTAGATTTGCTTGCATTTCAACAACTTCTTTTACTTCTTTTTCTAATTGTTCAGAACCAACTAATGGAGGTGGTCCAGGACGAAATTGAGCCCCAGATTTTAATCCGATAGGTTTAACTTTATCCCAATAAGGGGTTAAGCAGCCAGGCGCAAAGGTTCCACCTTTACCATCAGAAAAATATTTTGGTTGCCAACGATTTATATCTGAATTCTTATCTGCGGAATTTACAGGTTCATATCCTGTAAAATCAAAATACGCTATACCATTTGAACCGTTCTCTTCTCCGTATTGATTAGCTCCATCTTTTTTTCTTGCTTCAATTACAGCTTTAGCAGCAAGATTGCCTATGCCTTCAGGAGTATTGGGGTCTAGTGTTTCATTGTTTGGATCAAAACCTAATGCTATCATGAAGTTTGAAAACAACGCTTTATCTGAATAATAGTATTCATTCATTGTTCTAAAAGCGGCATAGCTGATAGCGATTTCTTTATTTTTTAATGTCTGTTCGTTAAATGGTCTTCTTTCAATACCCTCAAGGTATACAGGGATTGCTTGCTCATCATATCTGGACCAAGCGTCAAAAATGGAAACAAATATTAATCCTAAAAAACGGGAAGTGATGGTGGGTCGTGGTTTAAATTTTTCAGTATCGTTGGCAGTAGCTGTGAGTGCCATATGGCCCCATTTATACGCAATATTCTCAATTCCTTTGGGTTGGATAATTTCAATAATTTGTTGCTGTTCTTTTTCAGTTTTATTTTGTTTGCAATTAAGTAGAAGTATAATAAAACAGATAAAAAAAAAGATTTTTTTCATAGGATTTAATTTTTCAAATGAAACATGAAGCAATAAATATAACAGTTTGGTTTTAAAATAAAAGTACTTTAAGGGCTAGTTTTATAGATAAATGTATTTGAAATAGTATAGCCTGTCATTTTATAGCCAATTCTACAGCATTTTCGGCATGAATTCTGGCAGTATCAAAAATTGGCATGGAGACATCTTCACTTTTAATTAATAACGGAATTTCTGTACAACCTAAAATCACTCCTTCTGCTCCATTTTTGATTGAAGCATTAATTATTTTCTGATATTTTTCTTTTGAAGTAGTCTTTATTTTTCCTTGAACAAGTTCTTCGTAAATGATTTGATGTACAGTCTGTCTATCATTTTCGTTAGGGATCAGTATTTCAATACCAAAATCAGTAGTCAATATGGTTTTAAAAAAGTCTTTTTCCATGGTGAATTTTGTTCCAAGTAAAAGGACTTTCTTGATATTTTTTTCTTTAATTTTTTCCCCTGTGGCGCTTGCAATATGCAGAAAAGGAATGTTGGTGTTTTTTATTATCTCTTCGCTACACAAGTGCATCGTATTGGTGCATAAAACAATAATGTCTGCTCCTGCTTTTTCTAAGTTTTTAGCAGATGCTACCATTAAGCTGTTTAATGCATCCCAATCACCTTGGTGTTGTAGTTTTTCTATTTCGGCAAAATCAACAGAATCCATAACACATTTAGAAGAGTGAAATCCACCAAGAATTTCGCGTACTTTTTCATTTATTATTTTATAATAAACTAAAGATGATTCCCAACTCATTCCTCCAATTAATCCTATTTTTTTCATGTTAATTTATTTGATTTTAAAACTTCCTGTTTTTGCATTAAATTGAATCATGTCTGAAGGAAATAATTTTTCAAAATGTTTAGCTTCAATGAGCTCACAAGGGTGACCAAAATAGCTTTGGTCTTGCTGGAGCAACAACATTTTATCACATAGTTGTATCGCAACTTCTATTTCATGTGTCGTAAACAAGATGGTTTTATTGGTTTTATGTGCGATAGATTTCAATAATTTCAATATTTGCACTTTATGGTATAAATCTAAATGAGAAGTAGGTTCATCCATTAAAATTACTGGAGTATCTTGTGCTAGAGCTCTAGCAATCATAACCCGTTGTAGTTGCCCATCACTGAGTTCATAACAACGTTTGTTTTGCAATGTTTCCATCTCCACTAAATAGATTGCCTCTTTTGTTTTTTCCTTGTCATTTTCAGTAAGTGTGCCTAGCCAATTGGTGTACGGCTGCCTTCCTAATGCAATTAATTCCGCTACAGTCAAATTTTTAGAAGCAATAGGCTCTGTTAATACCAAACTAATTTTTGAGGCTAATTGCAATGAGGTGTATTTAGAAAGTGAGGTGTTTTCAATGGTAATTTCTCCGGCTAACTTAGATTGGACTCCGCCAATTGTTCTTAATAAGGTAGATTTTCCAATACCATTAACCCCAACAATAGCAGCAAGCTCTCCCTGTACTAAGGCAAAAGAGATTCCTTTTGCAATTGCCGTTTCTTGCTTTTTGCTTTTATAACCAATACTAAGATCGGTTATGTTTAGTGCGATATGTTTATTTGGTGTGTTGATAGTTTCTAGTCTTTTTTAAAATACCATTTTTTGTTTACGAATCAATAACCAGATCACTACTGGAGCGCCAACGATGCTTGTTATCGCATTAATAGGTAGAACACTTGCCGATAATGGTAATTGAGCAATAGTGTCGCATATAAGCATTAAAATAGCACCATACACTAAAACTGCAGGTACTAATATTTTATGATCCGTCGTGTTAAATATTTGCCTCGTTAAATGGGGAACAGCTAAACCTATAAAGGCTATTGGACCTGCGAATGCAGTTATGGATCCAGCTAATAATCCCGTTGCTATAATAATAATAAACCGTGATTTCTTTAACTGTATCCCTAAGCTTTGAGCATAATTTTCTCCTAGTAATAAAGCATTGAGCGGTTTTATAGAAAAAATGCTTAAAACAACTCCTACTATACTAAGACCACTTAGTAAAGCTAATTGCGCCCATGATAAATTACCTAAGCTTCCAAAAGACCAATAGATGTATTGTTGTAATTTTTCTGCAGACGTAAAATAAGAAAGTACACTTACAATGGCACCGGTAATACTTCCAAACATTAGGCCAATGATTAAAAGAGACATGGTGTCTTTTACCTTTATGGCAACAGAAAGAACGGCTAATAAAACCAAAAAACCACCAATACTTGAAGCTATGGCCAGCGTGACATCATTAAAAATATTAAATGAAAAGAATCCAGAAAATAAGCTTGCACCCATAATTAATAAAGCTGCTCCTAAACTTGCGCCAGAACTTATGCCTAGAACAAAAGGTCCAGCTAAAGGATTCCGGAATAAGGTTTGCATTAATAGCCCGCTTAACGCCAATCCACCACCTACGAGGATTGCTGTGAAGGCTTTTGGAATTCTATAGTTCCAAATAATATAATGCCATGATTCATTTTGGAGTTCCTTTCCAAAAATTGAATTTAAGGTGCTTTGTAAGGGTATAGATACAGATCCTAGGCTAATGTTCACCAGAAACAGAACTCCTAATACGGCTAGCAATGCAAGAAAATAAAATTTATATGTTTTGGATCGTTGCACTTATTCTAATGGTTTGAAAAAGAAAGGTTCATAATCTGGCACTAATTCAGGATGCAAGATATGAATAAGGTCTTTTAAAACTAAATCGGGTCTGTTTGGTGCTAATTCATAATATAGAAGTCCTCCTGTTTCACCAGTTGTACCAGCAAAAGTGAATATTTTTTTAGTTGTAAAGGCATCAAACTGGGTATAGTGTGGGCTACTCTCAGCCATTGCTGAATAAGACGTAAATTGTGAAGGTGAGATCCAAAAGTCGGCAGTCTTTCCTTTTTCTAATACACTTTCCCAACTTAAAGAAAGACTTCCAGTTTCTTGAGTTTCTTGATAAACATATTTGGCATTGGCATCTTTTAAAAACTGTGCAGCCCAACTATTTCCACCGGGTAAATACCAAACATCTTTATACATTGCACCACTTATAACAGTTGGTGTTGTTGTTGCATTTTTTGCTAATTCTTTCGCAGAATTGTATATGCTTTCTATTTCTGCGAAGATCCGGTCTGCTTTTTCTTCAGCACCGAAAAACGGTGCGAAAAATTTGATCCATTCCGCCTTGCCGAGAGGCGTTTCCTCTGTCCAATCCCCGTTATAAACAACAGGAATGTTTGACCTTTGAATGGTTTCATAGGTTTTGTTTTGACTATCAATACTAAAACCAACTACTAATTCGGGTTGAAGTGCTAATAACAGTTCAGTATTTATCGCTTCGTTATTGCCCAATTCCTGTACTTGACCATTCGTAATTAAGGCTCTTGTTTTTGGTGATGAAATGTATTTAGTGTCAGGGAAACCTATTAAGGTGTGTTCTGCATTTAAAGCTTCCAAAACAGGAATATGTGTAGTTGAAGTGACAACAATGGTCTCTATTGGCACGTTAATAATAGCATCATATTCATCTTTATTCAAGGTTATGAATGCCGCTTTTTCTTTGGGTACTAAGGCATATCTAAAAGCAGTTTTGGCATTTGGCCAAGGTGATGTTATGTTGAGTATAGTGGTGCCCGAGGCTTGTTTTTCGATACTAAATCCTTTTGCATATTTGATATTTTTTTGTGAAACGATACGAACAATGTCTTTCTTACTGCTATCAGGTCTACATGAGAAAATTAAAAATAAGAATGTTATAATCGAAAAATACTTCATTTATATAGTAGCGTTAAAAAATTTACTGCAAGGTAACAAATGTCACATTTTTAATCTCAGGGATAGATTAATTTTGATGAAAATTTAAATATATGAGAAGTGATTCCAATTTTATGATCTATTTGATTGCTGGAATAATTTTGATTCATTTTATAGTTGGCATTATATGGTTGGCAATAAAATTGAATAAAAAAAAGTGATTTATTTCAATTTGTTTTCATTCTTAAAATTATATCTTCGCGCCGAATTTAGGTTCAGTATACTTCAAAATTGAGTTATATTGATTAAAAGGGAATCTAGTGTAAATCTAGAGCTGTTCCCGCAACTGTAAGCTTTGCCAAATTGGCACTGATATGTATATTAGTGCGCAATTGGTAACTATCATTTCTTCAAAATACCACTGAGTTTCGACTTGGGAAGGTGAGTGATAGTATGCAAGTCAGGAGACCTGCCAAATTCAAAAAAACAATGTTAAACTTTCGGGATAGAAGTTTACGTATGGGTACAGACATACTATTCTCCCGTTTATTCGATGAATCGAAATGAACAAACAATTTTTTGGACTTTGTGCTCTTGCTTTGGCAAGCACAGGTATTGTTGCACAAGAGCAGCAAAATGACTCTATTACACTTCAAAAACTAGATGAAGTAGTCGTAAGTGATTCTCGCTTTGAATTAAAAAGAGAAAATTCTGGTAAAACTGTTATTAAAATTACAGCAGAAGAATTGCAGCACAATCAAGGTAAAACCATTGCAGAAATTATCAATACCAAAAGTGGGTTGGAGATTACTGGAAGTAGAGGAAGAGAAGGAGCAATTCTTGGCGTTTATGCTAGAGGAGGACGTGGACGTCAAGTTTTAATTATAATTGATGGGGTTCGGGTTTCAGACCCTTCATCTTCCTCTTCAGAATATGATTTAAGGTTACTTTCGGCAGCTGCTATTGAATCTATAGAAATAATAAAAGGAGCTGCCAGTACACTTTACGGTACTAATGCTGCTACTGCTGTAATTAATATTACAACAAAGAAAGCTTCAAAAGATGCTATCGCCGGTAGTTTTCAATCTAGTTTGGGTACACAGCAGACTACAGAAAATCAAAATTATAATATTTCACAATTATCAAATAGTGCCTTGGTTCATGGAACTTTAGATAAGTTGAACTATGCAGTAGGGTTTTCAAACAGGTATTCTGATGGTCTTTCAGATATTGTTACTCTTGAAGATGAAAAAGACCCTTATTCTGATATCAGTACTGATGTGAAAGTAGGCTACCAATTTTCAAAAAAGTTTACCATTCAATGGTATGCAAATCAAACGAAACTAAGAACTTCTTATGATGAATCTTATGGTTTATATGATGCTCCTTATATTTTCACAAGTGAGCAAGAACGGGTAGGAGTAGCATCGACATATACGTATAGTGCAAATGGCTCAGTGAATTTGAATGCAGCCTATACTTTATATGATTCAGAAAACATAAGCGCCTATCCAAGTAGTTTTAAAGGCGATAATTATACTTTAGATATCTATAATAAGTATGCTATAAACAATCAATTTTATACAATTTTGGGTTTGAATTATATTCAGGATGAATCTGAATTTGGAGAAAATAAAAAGATGACAATTACTGATCCTTATGCTAATGTAGTTTATGTTTCATCTTTTGGTGTCAATGTAAATGCAGGTGCTCGATTAAATAACAACTCTGAGTATGGCTCGCATTTGATTTACAGTCTAAATCCTTCCTATACCCATAAATTATCAAGCGGTTATTTGAAATTTATGAGTTCTTATGCTACATCCTACATAACACCTTCCCTTACTCAGTTATTTGGATTCTATGACGCTAATGCTGATTTAGAACCAGAGGAAAATAGTACTATAGAAGGTGGACTAGAATATGCGAATGATCAATTAAGAGTAAGTGCTTTGTATTTTAATAGAGATGAAAATCAGCCTATAATTTATGGCACTAATGGTTATGAAAATATCGAAGGATTTATTGATGCACAAGGAGTAGAGGTGGAGTTGGATTGGAATTTATGCGATAATTTTAAATGGTCAGCAAACTATACGTTTACAGAACGTAAAGGCGATAATGCTATCCGAATCCCCAAGCATAAGGTAAATACTTCTTTTGATTATCAATTGTTTCAGGATACTTATGCTTCTATAAGTTATGCCTATGTAGGAAACCGTTCCGATACGGACTTCAATACTTTTTCTGATGTTTCTTTAGATGCATTTTCTCTGGTGAATTTATATATAAGCCATCAACTAATTCCAAAAAAACTGAAGGTATTTGTGAATGCAGAAAATATATTAAATGAAGATTATGTTGAGGTTATTGGGTATGCTACTCGAGGTCGAAATATTAGCTTAGGACTAAGCTTAAATTTATAGCAATTTGGTTTATGCAAACAAAAAAGGTCGGCATTAGACGACCTTTTTTTATATGTTGTTAGTCTTTAAAAATTAATATTGATTTCTTTATCTAGGTACATATTATCTTTTAAAGTAGAAAACATTTTAGAACTAGTCATTAAATCCGTAGGAGATTTAACCGTAAAATCTCTTTTACCGGAAACACCAGTTATTTCTTGAATAGCCTTAGCCAATAATGCTTCGTTTACATCACCTAAAACTCCGTAATTGGTTAAATCTTCAGGTAATTCTATATCGGGAGTAAAACCAGCAGTATAGTTCGAAAAACCATCTGCATTTTCGTTTCTTCCAACAATGGGTTGAATAGCCCAACTATTTAACGGATTAATATTTCCTTCTCTATCTTGAGTATAAATATAAGGAGCTCCTGATCGATTTGGATCATCTACCATAGTGATAGAAAATTCATTTTTCCCTGTGGTTTTAGTTCCAATTAGAAAAACATCCATATATGGTCTCAATCCATTTATAACCAATTCACTGGCAGATGCTGTACTTGCACTAACCAAAACGTACACCTTTGTAAGGTTTAATGTATTTAATGCAGTTCCATTATCCAATGTACTCGCAAAATAATCTTCAGAAGCTAATTGATCATTTAATTTGTTATTCCATATTTGGCGCAAAAATAGATTTGTAGTTGTAGTGCCATATACCATACTAGAAAGTAAGCGAGACGAATTCACAGATCCTCCTGGGTTATATCTAAAATCTAATACTAAATCTGTTACACCGTCTGCTTTTAATTGCCCAAAAGCTGCATTTAATTCCGTATCATATTCATTAGTAAATTGGTTATACATTAAATACCCAATTTTCTTTCCATTGGTCTCTATTGTTTTTGTAATAAAAACAGGATTTTCATTTAAACCTTCTTCTTTTATAAGAGTTACATCTTTGCCATTTTGCGTAATTGTAGTGGCGGTTATATCGGCCATATTCAGAGTATATGTATCGTTATCACCAAAAAGCAACGCGCTATAATTATCAAGGGTAAGTATTTGACCATTTACACTATTAAAAACCTCTCCTCTGGTAATATCTTTTGTGGCCGCATTTGAATTAGGGATTATGTAGCGTACGATTCCGAATATACCTCTACTAGCGGAGTTTACAAGTCCAAATTCTAAGCCATTACTTTTGGATACGCCAGCAAAAGCTTCTACTAAGGTTTTGTAATCATCTACAGCCCAACTAAAGCGGTCTTCAGAAAATAATAGGTTGTCAAAAAAAACATCAGGATCTGATTCCGATTTCAAGAAATTAGCATATTCTTCAGTAGTGGAAAATTTAGTATCTGCTAAATTAGGCACATCCGATTGCCAAAAATACCAAAAATTCATAGCCTTCCACATAAAGTCTTGTACCACTATATTCGATTCTGTAGCTACATCATCATTATCAGTACAAGAGGTTGCAAATAGGGATAGCCCTAAAAATAAAAGGAGGATCTTTTTCATATTTTTTTCTTTATTTATAGCATAAAATGTGCCAAAGCGAATACATTGAATTTAAAGTATATTTAAAATATACGGAAGATTTGTGTATTTAGTTTCAAGCTTTCTAAAATACTTACATCTAAAGAATAAAAAAAAATTTTGTAACAAAAATCGTTATACTTCGTCTTCCTAGTATAAACCACTTAAAACTGGATTATAAACAACCCAACCAACAATGAAACAAGTAGAATTTTTAAATGTTGTCATGCCTTTTAAAGATAAGCTGTTCCGCTTAGCAAAGCGATTGCTCGTATCTACAGAAGAAGCTGAAGATGCAACACAAGAAATATTGCTGAAATTATGGACTAAAAATAAAGCCATTGAAAGTTATAACAACGTTGAAGCTTTTGCAATGACAATGACCAAAAATTTTTGTTTAGATCGGTTAAAATCGAAACAAGCGGGGAATTTAAAATTAGTTCACAGTAATTATACCGATGATAATTCATCGTTACAAAAACAAGTTGAAGCTAATGATAGCGTCTCTTGGGTAGAGAAAATAATGGAAGAGCTGCCAGAGCAACAGAAATTAGTATTACAATTAAGAGATGTAGAAGAATATGAATACGACGAGATAGCAGAAATGTTAGATATGCAGCCCACAGCAATCCGAGTCGCATTGTCAAGAGCAAGAAAAACAGTTAGAGAAAAATTACTAGAAAAACACAGTTATGGAATTGGATAACATAGATAAAATAATAGCGAAGTATTTTGAGGCAACGACAACAGTAGCTGAAGAAAAAACCTTGAAAGCTTATTTTTCACAAGGTGATGTGGCACCACACTTAGAAAAATATGCTCCAATGTTTACTCACTTTTCGAATGCCAAAAAAGAGCAGTATACAAAGCAATTACCACTAAAAACTAAAAAGCGTAAGCCAGTGTGGATGAGTATAGCAGCAGTTGCAGTTCTATTGTTTGGTATGTACTTAGGTAACAACTACCTAGAAGAAAAACGTTTGGAAAAAGAGCAAGCAGAATATGCTTATCAACAAACAAAAAAGGCTTTGAATTTATTGGCAGAAAACTTTAGCCGAGGAACAGAAAAAGTAGCTTATTTAAAAGAGTTTGAACAATCAAAAAGAAAAATTTACAATAACCATTAATAATAATTAAATATCATGAAAAAGTCCCTTATAATAATTTTAGTTGCAGTGTTTCCTCTATTGGGGTTTTCACAGTCTTTATTTGATAAATATGAAGATTTAGATAATGTAACAGCAGTAATCGTAAATAAAAGCATGTTTAATCTTTTGAGTAAGATAGATGTGGAGGTAGATGATCCAGATGCTAAAGACTTCATGGATATTGCCAAAAGCGTTAGTAGTTTAAAGGTTTTTACTACCGAAGACAAGGCTGTTGGAGCAGATATGGCTGCAAGTGTGAGTAAATATTTAAAGTCAGCATCTTTAGAAGAACTAATGCGTATAAAAGATAAAGATGCGAATGTGAAATTTTACATTAAAAGTGGTAAAGATGATGATCACGTGAGCGAATTATTAATGTTTATTACTGGAATGAAGAATGTGGAAGCTGATGGTAGAAAGTTTGAAACAGTACTACTTTCTTTAACTGGAGATATAGATCTAAATAAAATTAATTCATTGACTAATAAAATGAATTTACCCCAAGAATTAAATAACGCAGGAAAGAAAAACAATAAATAATCATCAATCTAAAAATCATCAATCATGAAAACAATCAGTTTATTTTTATTCATCGCAATTTTACCAATCATTGGATTCTCACAGTCTCTTTTCGACAAATACGAAAATATGGACAATGTATCATCCGTAATAGTAAATAGAGGTATGATAGATTTTATTAGTTCCATAGGTTCTGATAATATGGATCAAGAAGCTAAAGACTTTATAGAGGTTGCAAAAGGTCTAAAAAGTTTAAAAGTGTTCATTACTGAAGACAAAGCAGCATCCATTGATATGACTGCTACTGTAAAAAAGTATTTGAATTCCTCAAAACTTGAAGAGTTAATGCGGGTTAAAGATGAAGATGTAAATGTTAAGTTTTACATTAGAGAAGGTAAGGACAAAGATCATGTACGAGAATTATTAATGTTTGTAACCGGAATTGGTAAGACGGATGTTGATTTAAATGGTCGTAAAATAGAAACTGTATTATTGTCTTTAACAGGAGATATTGATTTAAATAAAATTGGGTCCTTAACCAATAAAATGAATCTTCCTAAAGAGTTAAATAAAGCAAGTAAAAGCAAATAAAAGATTAAATTAGTAAAAGTGAATAGACAGAGTTTTCTATTTGCTTTTACTTTTTAATTTACAACCTAAAATGCATACCATGAAAAAAATAATTTATAGTGTAATAGCAATAGGCACAATGGTATTGTCTAGTTGCTCTTCTACACAGAGTTTACAAGAATATTATGTGGACAATTCTGAAAACCCAAATTTTATTTCATTCGATTTACCAGCAAGTTTATTGAATCTTGAAAAAGCAGATTTAACACCAGAACAAAAGACGGCATATGAATCGTTAAAAAAATTGAATGTGTTAGCGTTTAAGAAAACGATGGATAATGTCGCGGATTATACTTCCGAAAAAGCAAATATAAAGGCGATACTTAAAAATGAGAAGTATCAAGAGTTAATGAAAGTTAATACAAGCTACGGCAAAGGTACCATTCGATATTTGGGTGATGATGATGCAATAGACGAGGTTATTGTGTATGGAGATAGTGATGATAAAGGGTTTGTTGTAGTTCGAGTATTGGGCGATGATATGAATCCAGCACATTTAATGAAATTAATCCAAGCTATCGAAAAATCTGATTTTAACGGAGAACAATTAAAAGGCCTAGGAGATTTTTTTAAAGGATAAGTTTTTCTACACCATTATATAAAACAGCCATTTTTTAGGAACACCCTAATAAATGGTTTTTTTGTTATGTAAAAGTAATTATTCTTTGTACGCAGGCCATATATCAAAGCATTTTCTTACTTTTCAGCAACTATTAACATTTATTAATTAAAAAACTAAACACTATTTAAGTATGGAAAATGCAGATGTATGGATGAACAAAGGAATTGATTTTGTAACTGACTATGGTCCAAAGATTTTAGGTGCCATTGCTATTTATATTATTGGTTCATGGATTATTAAAAAATTAGTTGGCTCAGTTCGCAAAGTTTTGAACAAGGGTAGCTATGATGAATCGCTTCAAAGATTTTTACTCAATTTTTTATCATGGGGCTTAAGAATATTTTTGATTATCATGGTTATTTCAAAACTTGGAGTAGAAACTACAAGTTTTGCAGCCATTCTTGCCGCAGCTGGTTTAGCTGTTGGATTAGCACTACAGGGATCTTTGTCTAATTTTGCTGGTGGCGTATTAATTATGATTTTTAAACCTTACAAAATTGGAGATTTGGTTGAAGCCCAAGGGGTATTAGGGAATGTGAAAGAGATTGAAATTTTTACTACCAAATTAATCACACCTCAAAATAAATTGGCGATTGTGCCTAATGGAGCTATGGCTAATGGTAATATAATTAATTATACTGCAGAAGGTAAAATGAGAGTTGACACCACAGTAGGGATTGGCTATGGAGAAGATATGAAGAAAGCTAAAGAAGTGCTTTTAGAAATGCTTGTTGCAAACCCTAAAGTTTTAAAAGACCCTGCACCCTCTGTAAATGTTGAAGCATTAGCAGATAGTTCTGTAAACTTAGCAGTTAGGCCTTATTGTACTCCCGAAGATTACTGGGAGGTATATTTTGCTACTATTGAAGGTTCTAAATTGGCATTGGATAAAGCTAAAATTGAAATTCCTTATCCACACGAAGTTCAGATTAATAAATAAACTACTACTTCTTAATACAAACAAAAAAGACCGCAAATTGCGGTCTTTTTTAATTTACATTAAACCTTATAAAAATTAAATACCTGTATAATTACTAGGTGTAATTACTTTTAATTCCGCTTTGATAGTGTCAGAAACAGCTAAAGTATCGATGAAATTAGCAATTGATTGCTGATTGATTTTTTCATTTGTTCTTGTTAATCCTTTTAATGCTTCATAAGGATTAGGATATGCTTCACGTCTTAAAATAGTCTGAATTGCTTCGGCAACAACAGCCCAATTATTCTCTAGATCTTGCTCAAACTTTTCTTTGTTTAACAAAAGCTTACTCAACCCTTTTAAAGTGGATTGGAAAGCAATCATGGTATGAGCAAAGGGGACACCAATATTTCTAAGAACGGTACTGTCAGTTAAATCTCTTTGTAATCGGGATACCGGTAATTTGGCAGATAAATGCTCAAAAATTGCATTGGCCATGCCTAGGTTCCCTTCCGAATTTTCAAAATCTATCGGATTTACTTTATGTGGCATTGCTGAAGAACCAACTTCACCTGCCTTAATTTTTTGTTTGAAATAATCCATTGAAACATAGGTCCAGAAATCGCGATCCAAATCTAAAAGAATGGTATTGATTCTCTTCATTGTATCAAATAGCGCAGCCATATGATCGTAATGCTCAATTTGAGTTGTGGGAAAGGAATGATACAAACCTAATTTTTCTTGAACAAATTCTTGCCCGAATTCTTGCCAATCAATAGCTGGGTAAGCTACTTTATGTGCATTGTAATTACCTGTAGCACCACCAAATTTTGCAGCACTAGGGATGTCATTTAATAAATTAAACTGTTCTTTTAAACGAACTACAAACACATGAATTTCTTTACCTAATCGAGTAGGAGAGGCTGGTTGCCCATGTGTTCTCGCTAACATTGGAATTGATTTCCATTCCGATGCTAATGCTTCTAATTCTTCAAGAAGTTCAAAATATTGCGGTACATAAACATCATTCATCGCATCTTTCAAGGAAAGAGGAATTGCCGTATTATTAATATCTTGAGATGTTAAACCAAAATGAATAAACTCCTTATGTTTTTGTAATCCTAAACCATCAAACTTATCTTTTATAAAATATTCAACAGCCTTTACATCGTGATTTGTAGTTTTTTCAATCTCCTTGATTGCCTTAGCATCATCTGTTGAAAAATCAATATAAATCTTACGTAAAGCATCAAATTTTGAAGTATCAATATCAGAAAGTTGCGGTAAAGGAATTTCACATAACGCTATAAAGTATTCAATTTCTACATGTACCCGATATTTAATCAAAGCTTCTTCGGAGAAATAATCTGCTAATTTTTCTACTTTGTTTCTATAACGACCATCTATTGGAGAAATCGCATTCAATTTATTTAAAGACATTTTATAAGAATTGATTGTGTTTTTAGAAGCGCTAAAGATAGGTATTCCTTAAACAGGTAAAAAGGGTAGCTATAAATTAATAGCGTTTTATAACAAACTTTATTAGGCTATTTAATTTTGGCAAGTGTTAATCTTGCTCTTGCTTGATAAGCCGCACTACCATGAGCATAATTTTTTTCTAAAATCATTTTTAATTCAGGTAAAATCCAATCAAATTTTTTGCCCAATAATAATAAACAGGTCATTGAATAGGCTTGCGCAGCAACCTTTTGATTGCCAATTAGCCAATCAAAACAGGTTGCAGTTATTTGTTCTAAATGTTCCTTTGAAAGGTGCTCTTGAGTCTTATTTGGTGTTTTTGAAAAGTAGGCCGTCATTAGATATTCACAAATTTTAGCCATTGGTCTCACAGAAGAATCTAGATGGACAGTACTAATTTTTGATGTAAAAATAGCTAAATAAGGGAAAATATAAGGCAGGTTTTCTTTTGCAGTGAATTCCATAACCCAGCATGCTTTCGAAGAAATAGGATCGTCTACAGTAAATGCAATTGTTATTAAGGGTGCGATTAAATCCGAATTTCGAGAAATTATTTGAGCCATTTCCAATCTTTTCTCTCTAGAGTGGTTTACATAATTTAAAGATTCATATAATTCTGATTGCGTCACAAGAAAAAAGAATTTTAGTGGTGGTTTTGAATTAAATCTAAAACTAGAGCTGGTATGCCATTTACAGCAGTTTCTTTCATAATTGTTAGGTGTTCAAAATCATTCTTTTGAACATTAGGATTCGGGTCTATAAAATAAATCAGTGTTTCTCTTTGAGCAAAGTTTACAAGACTAGCAGCTGGATACACTTGCATTGAAGTTCCTATAATTATTAGAATATCTGCCTGTTGTGTAATTTCAATTGCTTTTTTTAACAATGGTACGTCTTCGCCAAACCATACAATATGAGGCCGTAATTGGTGACCATTAATGCATTTATCTCCTAGCTTTAAATCTTTTTTCCAATCTAATATAGCTGGAGTTCCTATTCTTGAAATTTTGGTACTTCGAACTTTAAATAATTCCCCATGAAGATGAAGCACGTTTGAGCTGCCAGCTCGTTCATGTAAATCATCTATATTTTGCGTTATGATGCTAGTTTCAAAATAGTCTTCTAATTTAGAAAGTGAATAATGAGCAGCATTTGGTGAAACAGTGAGCAATTGTTTGCGACGTTGATTGTAGAAATTCAATACTAACTTTGGGTTTCTTTCAAAACCTTCAGGTGATGCAACTTGCATGACATCATAACCTTCCCATAAACCATCAGCGTCTCTAAATGTTTTGATACCACTTTCAGCACTAATTCCTGCGCCAGTTAAGACAACTATTTTTTTCATACCTTAATTTAAGAATAAAATATACAAATTTGAATTTTATTATATTCGATTTATGATAGATTTTGAACTTTTAAATTATTTAGAAGGATTTCTAACAGAAAAACGTAAAGCAAGATTTATTGCTGTTTTAAAAGAACGTACAAAACAAATTACAGTAGCTATTGAAGATGTATATCAAATGCATAATACGAGTGCTGTTGTTCGTAGTTGTGATATTTTTGGTATTCAAGAAGCACATTTAATTGAAAGTAAATACGGAGAAAGATTGGATAAAGAGATTGCTATGGGATCGCAGAAATGGGTAGATCTCATTAGGTACAAATCAACAACAGATTGTATTAGTGCGCTAAAAAAAGAGGGTTATAAAATTATAGCAACTACACCGCATAATGATTCCTGTCTTTTAGATGATTTTGAAATAGAAGGTAAAACAGCTCTATTTTTTGGTACAGAAAGAAATGGTTTAAGCGCAGAGGTTATAGAAAAAGCAGATGGCTTTTTAAAAATACCGATGGTAGGGTTCACGGAAAGCTTAAATATTTCAGTATCTGCCGCTATAATTTTACAAACCCTAACCACCAAACTAAAAAAGGAGGGGAATGATTGGGGCTTATCCGAAGAAGAAAAACTAGCAAAACAAATTGATTGGTCAAAAAAAACAATCAGAAGTATTGCTGCTATTTTAGAACGATATTATCAAATGAGGTAATTTTTTTAGTATATTTAAAAGTATAACCAACTCACTTATTATCATGTATATAGCACTCTATATTCTTGCTGGGCTTATTTTTGTAATTCTGTTATTAGCTTTAATTGCTCCAAAAGCATACGATGTATCTAGATCAATTCAAGTAAATGCGCCAATACCTGTGGTTTTTGAATATATAAAATACCTCAAGAAGCAAGAAGAATGGTCTCCATGGGCAAAAAAAGACCCAAATATGGACAGAAAGTTTACTGGAGTTGATGGAGAAGTAGGAGCAATAAATTATTGGAATGGCAATAAAGAAGTAGGGGAAGGAGAACAAGAAATCACTAAAATAATTGAGGGAGAAAGAGCAGAAGGGGAGTTGCGTTTTTTAAAACCTTTTAAATCTACGTCTGATTGTTATTTGACAACAGAAGCTATTACAGATTCCGAAACGAAAGTAACGTGGGGGTTTTGTGGGAAGAATAAATTTCCAATGTCAATTTTTACCTTATTTGTAAGTATGGATAAAATGGTGGGGAAAGATTTTGAAGAAGGCTTGGCAACATTAAAATCAATTGTAGAAAAAAGGTAGGACATGGATAATAATATGGTTGGTTGGTTTGAAATTCCAGTAACCAATATGAATCGAGCTAAGAAATTTTATGAAGAAGTTTTTCAAATTTCTATTTCAGTTCATGTATGTGGAGATCTGAAGGCTAAATAATTTTTTTTACCTTCCGAAATATCAATTTTTTTCCAGTCTATGATATATTTCTCAAACCAAAAACCATCTAGAGCTATCAACCCGATTAGACTAGTTATTCCTAATGAGAGTTTGATAAGAAAACTTCTTCTTCAAATTTTCATATTTTATTACAACTAATTTTAAGAAAGAAAAGTAAGAAAAATAAAAAAACAAGGAATGTTAGTTTGTAGTTAACATTGGTATTCTATTCTTTGGATAACTCTAATAAAGCGATGTCATAAGCATTGTCTAAAATTACCAGTCCGTTTTTAACTTCTATGTGAGTTTCTGAATATGTATCATATAGTTTAGTGCCATCTCCAAAAAAGCCTTTTACTGAGAGCGACTTCTTTCCTTTAGGTAAGTTTAGCCCAATGACAACTTTATCTTTATATTCCCCAAGCGCATATGTTCTTTCAAATACATAAGGTGATTTGGTCAACATTTGATGCTTTCCAGCTCCAACAGCAGGATGGGTAGCTCTAAATTGACCTAGTTTTTGCCAGTGTTTTAATATTCTTTTTGTTTCAGGTAAGCTATCAATATCTTTCCAGTTCATAAAAGAGCGCAATGTTGCATCACCTTCAGTACCTTCTATGATTAAACTGCGAGCCGATTCATCACCATAATATACTTGTGATGCTCCAGGTGTAAGTAAAAGTACGTTAGCAGAATAATAAGGTCTTTTGCGTTCTTTGTCAAACGGATCGCCATCATCATGCGAGGTAAGGTAATTTAAAACACTTTTTCCTTTTAGTTTTGTCTGTAAAAGATTGTTATATTTTTTAAAAATAGTTTCGTAATCTTTACGCGCATCATATTTAAGCTCAAAATTTATTAAACTCTTAAAGTCATAATCAAAATAATCTACCTTTTTATCTCCAAAATCATAGGTTCTTCCTCCTGAAATACCATAATTATAAACTTCGCCTACCATGTAAAATGGGTTGTTGTCTAAAACATCATTCGGATTTTTTCTTTTCCAAGTATCAAAAGCAATTGACGCTTGTTTGTATAATTCACTCCATACGCCTTCATCAGCATGTTTTACGGTATCGACTCTGAATCCGTCAATTCCGTAATCATTGATATAATCAGTGAGCCACTTAATAATATATGCCTTAGATGTTCTGGAACAACCAGTACGTTTAAAGAACATTTGAAGCTCGTCTAGTTCGCTACTAAGTCTGCCTTCGGTTTTCCATTTAGCTAATAGGGCATCTGGCAGTTCAATTTCAGTGTCACTTTCTGTTTTAATATCTGGCAAATTGGCAACTAGTGTACAAGCGGTGGTTGTTTCGTAGTTTGTATACGTGCAAGTAGGCTCAGTTCTTACCCAATCAGATGGCCAAACGGGATCAATATCGGTCACAGGTCCTGTGTGGTTTAGTACAACATCCATTAAAACACGGATTCCATTTTCATGGGCAGTTTTTACCATTTTTTCTAAATCTTGTCTAGATCCAAAATTAGGGTCTAGTGCTGTCCAATCTTTGGTCCAATACCCGTGATAGCCATAGGTGTTTCCAGTACCTTCATTCGTGGCACCATGAATTTGTTCAACAACTGGAGTAAACCAAATTGCATTAATGCCCAATTTTGTAAAATAGCCTTCTTCTATTTTTGCAGTGATACCTTTAATATCACCTCCCATGAACCCCCTAAGTTTAGCAGTTTCTTTAGTTCTATTAAAATTAATATCATTAAGAGTGTCTCCGTTATTGAAACGGTCTGTCAATAGAAAATATACATTGGCACCTTCCCAGACAAAAGGAGTGTTTGAAGTATGTAATTTGGATTTATTGCTAAGCGCTGTAGTGTCTTTAATGGCTCCTTTATTTTGATCTTTACAGGAAAGAATAAAGAGGGATACAAGAAGAATTAACAGTGCTTTTTTCATTATCATCTATTTTGTTTAAAGCTATAAAATGATAATGGATTTATAAAATTTTTATATAGAAAACAAATAGACTTACATCGTTTTAAAAAGACGTTCCTTTTTTTAAATAATTAAACGAAGCGTTATATTCTAAATCATATCCAAAGAAATCTCTAAGCCTTATTTTTTTCTATTCAAAACTTTGTAATCTTCATAGCAACTACTAATAGCATCTAAAATTTGCAAATCATTAGCAGTAAGAATAAATGATCTTGAATAATTACAGTTGTTTAGAATGTCTTCAATATCTACCTTCTCTATATGCAGTAGTTCTATTAAAGTTTCTCTATCAAATTTAGAGGCTAATAAATCTTTTATCGCATCATCTTCTTTTACCTGTCTCAGCTTTTTCATCTGATTGGGCTTTTTCCCAAAAAGATTACGGAGTAAATCAGCAGGGTTTAATATCGCGCCAAGAACTTTAGTTACAGCACTTGGGTTCTTTTTACCAGCTTCATATCCTGTATTCAGGCCTGAAATACTATATTGATAGGAATCGTTTATAGGTAGATTTTTAACATCAATTTCAAGATAACCTGTTAATTGATAAGGCGTAACAATTACTTCTTCCAAGGCATAGGCAAGTTCTGTTAAAGCAATTTTAGTATCCTTGAATTTGAACATATCATTAGTGACCCGAACTTTCTGTGATTTAAAACCTAAGAAGCTAAAATATAAGGTGTCATTTACGGTGGCTCTAATAGAGAATTCTCCTTTTTCATTGGTTATGGTGCCAACTACTTTATTTAAGTTTACAACATGTACACTCTCCATTAGAGAAGCATCTTGTGCATTAACCACAATTGCTTTCATTATTTCTCCTTTATCCTCTTCGATTTCTTGAGAAAAACCAGTTAGACTAAATAATAAGAAAAAACAGTACGCTAGATTTTTTTTCATTTGTCAAATAAAGCTCTAAAATAGTAAACAAAAAAAAAAAATACGCCGAAGCGTATTTTTTAATATGAAATTAACTAAAAGTTTCTTCTAAAAGAAGCCACCTCTTCGTTTACTTTTTCCTCCACTAGAATCTCTACTGCCTCCGCGAGATCCAGAGCTTGATCCAGATCCAGAAGAACTTGATCTTCTTTTTGATCCGCCTTCGCCCCCACCATAACCACCTTTAGAAGATGATGATGATCTTTCTCTGCGTTTTCCAAAGTCACCGCCGCCTCCGCCACGGTTTCTGTCTCTTCCACCGCCACCTCCGCGGTTTCTATCTCTGTTTCCACCACCACTGCGACCTCCGCCACCACCTGGGTTACTAGAAATTTCAACATTTACAAATCTACCATCTACTTTAAAGTCTTTGAAAGTCTCTAAAATTTTTGGTGTAATTGAGGCATCTGTATTAAAGAATGAAAAACTTTCCTTAACATCAACTTTATAAATATCATCTTGACCAACTTCAAGAGTATCTCTTAAAAAGTCTTTTAGAGACATCCAATCGTATTCATCTTTTTCGCCAACGTTTATAAAGTAACGAACAGATCCATCAGTTGGAATTTCATTACTGCCTCTATTGCTACTTCTTTCTCCTCTGTCATCTCTGTCAGAACCACCAGAAGCAATATCTCTTGATTTATTGTAATAGTTAAAGAAACGAGTAAATTCTACTGAAACTACTTTTTTGATCAATTCTTCACGATCAATACCTTCAAATACTTTACTAATAGCAGGAAGATAAGATTCAACCTCAGGGTTAACTTCAGTATCTTTTATTTTATTAGCTAAGTGGTATAATTGAATTTCACAAATTTCCATTCCACTTGGAATATTTTTTGTGATAAATTTTTGGCCAATTTTATTTTCAATAGCCTTTATTTTTCTAAGTTCACTTCTGGTAATAATTACCATTGAGATACCAGATTTTCCAGCTCTACCTGTACGACCACTACGGTGCGTATATGTTTCGATTTCATCTGGTAATTGGTAGTTGATTACGTGAGTAATATCATCTACATCAATCCCTCTTGCAGCAACATCAGTAGCTACTAGCATTTGAATTTGTTTTTTACGGAAAGAACTCATTACCAAATCTCTTTGGTTTTGACTTAAATCACCATGTAAAGCACCTGCGTTATAACCGTCTTCAATTAAGCTTTCGGCAACTTTTTGAGTATCTCTTTTTGTTCTACAGAAAATAACTGAGAAAATGTCAGGATTAGTATCTGCTAATCTTTTTAAAGCAGGATAGCGATCACGACCACTTACAACATAATATTCATGTTGCACGGTAGAGGCACCTGAGTTTTTTGCTCCAACAGTTATTTCTTGAGGGCTACGCATGAATTTTTTGGCAATTGTAGCTACTTCTCTAGGCATTGTAGCAGAAAACAACCATGTGTTTTTCTCCTTGGGTGTGTCAGATAATATTTCTTTGATATCTTCAAAGAAACCCATGTTTAGCATTTCATCAGCTTCATCTAAAACACAGTAATCTATTTTTGTAATGTCTACCAATCCACGGCTCATCATATCTTTCATACGGCCAGGAGTAGCCACAATAATTTGAGCTCCTCGTTTTATTTGCCTTGCTTGATCTGTGATACTTGCACCACCATATATTGCAACTACATTTATATTCCTTTCATATTTGGAATAGGCTTGCATTTCATTGGTGATTTGTAAACAAAGTTCACGGGTTGGTGATAATATTAAACCTTGAGTGGTTCTGCTATCAGCATCAATAGATTGAATTAGTGGGAATCCAAATGCAGCAGTTTTTCCAGTACCGGTTTGGGCAAGGGCAACTAAATCTGTATTTCCTTCTAATAAAATAGGGATTGCTTTTTCTTGTACTTCAGATGGAGTTTCAAACCCCAAGTCTGTAATAGCGTCTAGTAGGGACTTTTTTAGTCCTAGCGCTTCAAATTTTGTCATAATATGTTATACTTAATCGCAAATATGTATGTTGCATAGAGCGATTATTGTAATAACCTATCCTATCTCCGCACAACACATGCTATACCAGCGGCGTTATTTAAAGGTGCAAAGGTACTCTTTATTAATGAGATACAGAATTATATTTCTAATTACTTAGTTGGGTAGTATAAAACTGAAAATCAATAAGTTGCAATTTTAAATATGGATAGGATATGTTTTTTTGTTATTTATGATTTTGATTTAAATAGGTGATTAACTCTTTTACCGCCTTACCCCGATGACTTATTTCATTTTTTATATCCATTGGTAATTCTGCAAAAGTTTCAGTGAAATTAGTAGGCTTAAAAATTGGGTCATAGCCAAAACCTTCAGTGCCATGTTTTTTCATTGTTATTTCTCCTTCTACTTCTCCGTTGAAGACCAATTTTTGAGTTTGTATGTTTAAAGCAATACATGTTTTAAAACGGGCAGTTCTGTTGTTCTTGTCTTTAAGCGCATCTAAAAGCTTGGTCATGTTTGCTGCTGCGCTTTTTTGTTCTCCTGCATATCTAGCAGATAAAACTCCTGGTGCGCCATTTAAAGCATCTACCAATAAACCAGTATCATCGGCAAAGCAATCATAGCCATAATTTGCGGTTACAAAATCGGCTTTAAGTGTTGCATTCCCTTCTAAGGTAGCTGCAGTTTCAGGAATTTCTTCAAAACATCCAATATCGTTTAAAGAGAGTATGGTAATATTATTTGGCAGTAATGATTGAACTTCGTTAACTTTATGCTGATTATGGGTTGCAAAAACAAGTTTCATATAAGTTTGTTTATTCTTTAAATAGAAGTAAATCAAAAATAGTATTTTAAAAGGGTATAAATTTAATAGATGCATTTAAAAATTCCACCAGTAGTAGTAGCTTTTCTTGCAAGTTTATTTATGTATATTTTGGCTGAATTCTTGCCTGTTGGGTATTTTGACTTTACGGGTAGGGTGTATATGATGTATGTACTATTAGGCTTTGGAGGTTTAATTGGTTTAGTATCATTACTCCAATTTTTCATTAAAAAAACAACTGTAAATCCTAGAAAGCTTAATAATTCTTCTGTTTTAGTGGTTAATGGGGTGTATAAATTTACGCGAAATCCAATGTATTTAGCCTTGTTGTTATTTCTTTTAGCATGGGGTTTGTTCTTAGGAAATGCTTTTAATGTTCTACTAGCAGCTTTTTTCGTTTCGTATATGAATGCTTTTCAAATTAAGCCAGAAGAGGAAGTTTTGGTAAAACTCTTTGGTGTGGCGTATAGTAATTATATGGTTAAGGTGAGAAGATGGTTTTAGTTATTAAATTAGTAAATTAGCTTATATTTAATTTTATTAGTAAATTAGCTTATATTTATATAAATTAGCGTTTTAGCTTATAATTATGATAGCAATAGTAACAGGAGATATTATTAATTCTGAAAAGCATCAGGTTTCAGAATGGATGAGTATTTTAAAAAAACACTTAACAAAATTCGGAAATTCACCGCAAGATTGGGAAGTATACCGTGGTGATGAGTTTCAACTTAAAATAGAAGCCGAAAAAGCCTTACGTGTTGCGATTGTATTAAAAGCAAAGATAAAAACAATAAAAGGTCTAGATGTTCGAATGGGAATTGGGATAGGGGAAGAATCATTTAAAGGGGCAAGTGTAAGTGAGTCTAATGGATCTGCTTATCAATTATCAGGTAGAATTTTTGAGAAATTAAAAGATCAGAAGTTAAGTTTAGCAATAGCTACAGCGAACGGCAAAACAGATCATACCTTAAATTTAATTATTAGATTAGCATTGGATTTTATGGATGAATGGAGTCCAGTTTCTGCAGAGATTATTACCTTGATGTTAGAGAATCCAAATATGCAGCAGCAAGAAATAGCTGATTTATTAGGTATTCAACAATCTGCTGTAAGCCAGCGTCAAAAAAGGGCGCGACTAGAATTAGTGCAGCAGGTATTAACGTATTATTCAACAATAATAAATACACTATAAATGATTTTATTTACAAAACTCTTATTAGCTCATTTAATAGGTGATTTTATCTTGCAACCAAGTAAATGGGTAGCAGATAAGGAAAGCTATAAAATAAAATCTAAGTATTTGTATGTTCACGTAGTATTACATTTCTTCGTTACCATACTGCTTTTGTGGGATTTAAGTTATTGGAAAATCGCTTTATTTATTGCTATCTCGCATTATGTTATTGATGTTGTAAAGCTGTATGTGACACCAAGATTTAAAAATAAAAGTGTTCCTTTTTTTATTGATCAAGCACTGCATGTAGTCATAGTATATACTTGTGCTTATTACGGTAATTTAATTGCGCATACTTGGGAACTTATTGAAAGTATAGATATTCAACTTTTAACGGCCGTGGTTTTTGTTAGTTTTCCTGCAGCAATTATAATAGGTAAATTGTTGGATGGAATGTCTAAGTATATAAAAATGGATCATGAGTCGTTGCCAAATGCAGGAATGTATATTGGAATTATAGAACGTATTTTTGTTTTAACATTTATCATATTAGGACGTTGGGAAGTTATCGGTTTTTTAATAGCGGCAAAGTCCGTTTTTAGATTTAATGATTTAAAAGAAAGTAATAGTCGTGAACTAACAGAGTATATTTTAATCGGTACTTTGCTTAGTTTTGGAATTGCTATTTTAACAGGAATTATTTACATTAATTTTTAAATTAAGAAGACCAAATAATGAAGAAGTGTATTATTTTTTTATTAATTCATGTGACTTTTTCAAGTAATGCTCAAACGCAATTCTTCTCTTCTTTTGATAGTATTAATATTGCTTATACTGATGAAGGCAAAGGTAAGCCCATTGTATTAATTCATGGATTTATTAATTCAGGTAGCTCATGGGATCAGACGGTTTTAAAAAAGGAGCTTTTGAAAGAAGGATATCGTGTAATTATTCCTGATTTAAGAGGAAATGGATCTTCAGAGAAACCTCATAATGAAAAATTTTATCAAAATGATGCCGAAGTAAAAGACATTATTGCGCTAGCGGATCACTTAAAGCTTAAAAAATATGAAGTGGTTGGGTACTCTAGAGGTAGTATCATTACAGCAAAATTGCTTACTTATGATGCACGTATTAAAAAAGGGGTTTTAGGAGGAATGGGAATCGATTTTACAAATCCTAACTGGGATAGAAGAATATTATTTGCACATGCCTTTTCAGAAGGAGCGATTCTAACTGATGAAACAAGCGGTGCTGTAGCTTATGCAAAATCAATTAAAGCGGATTTACGTGTACTGCATCTTTCTCAGGTATATCAACCAGTTACAAGCAAAGAGGAACTTTCTGCATTGAAAGCTAAAATATTGATTATAGCTGGAGATAAAGATCAAGATAATGGTAGTCCAAAGGAATTACAGAAGGCTATCCCGAATAGTAAATTACAGATTATAGAAGGTGTTCATAATGATACTTATAAATTAGCTTCATTTTCAAATAAAATAGTATTGTTTTTACGGTAATTAATTTTGTGAAATAAGATAGAATTGCGATTTTGATAATTTTGTGCTATTCATAAAAACAATTCTGCATCAAAATGTTACAATTACTAATTCAGTATCAGATTTAAAGTGAAATCGCATTTTTGGAGCAAATTAATTTTTACTTTTGATGCTTAATTTTTGAAATGATGGTTGCAACGGGTAGAAAGTATGTATTTGATTTTGATAGTACTTTAACGCGAGTAGAAGCTTTAGATGTTTTGGCGGAATTAACCCTAAACGGTAAATCAAACAAAGAGGAAATAATAAAAGAAATTCAAGCGATAACAAATTTAGGAATCGACGGAGATATTTCTTTTACAGAATCTTTAGAAAGGCGTATAAAACTTTTAAATGCACATAAAGATGATTTAGTAGGTTTGGTTGAAGAATTACGAACTAAAATCTCAAAATCTATAGAAGCAAATAAAGATTTTTTTAAAGATTATGCAGATGATATCTACGTAATTTCCTGTGGATTTAAGGAGTTTATAGATCCGATAGTTAAAGAATATAATATACCTTCGGATAGAGTGTATGCAAATACATTTAAGTTTGATGAAGAAGGAAAAATCATTGGTTTTGATGAAACCAATGTTTTAGCAATGCATAATGGTAAAATTGATTGTCTTAGAAACATGAATCTCGACGGTGAGGTTCAAGTAATAGGCGATGGCTATAGCGATTATGTGATGCGTGAAGCTGGTATAGCTCATAAATTTTTTGCCTATACCGAAAATGTACACCGTGAAAAAGCTGCAAGAAATGCAGATCATATTACACCTAACCTTGATGAATTTTTATTTGTGAACGATTTACCTAGAAAAATCTCTTATCCTAAAAATAGGATAAAGATGCTGTTGTTAGAAAATGTGCATCCTGATGCTTTTAAAAGCCTTTCCGAGGCAGGTTTCTCTGTGGAGACTGTAAAGCATAGTTTGACTGAAGAAGAGTTAATTAAAAAAATAAAAGGAGTTCATGTTCTTGGTATACGTTCAAAAACGCAAGTGACTAAGAATGTTCTTGAAGCGGCCAATAAGTTAATGGTAGTTGGTGCTTTTTGTATTGGAACTACGCAAATAGATTTAGATAGCTGTAAGAAGAAGGGAGTTGTAGTTTTCAATGCTCCATATAGCAATACCCGCTCAGTGGTAGAATTAGCTATTGGTGAGATTATTATGTTAATGCGTAGCGTTTTTACACGTAGCACAGAAATACATCAAGGGCAATGGAATAAAACCGCAGCGAATTCTAGAGAAGTACGGGGTAAAAATTTAGGTATTGTTGGTTATGGAAACATTGGAAAACAACTATCTGTTTTAGCTGAAGCTCTGGGTATGCGAGTTTATTATTATGATGTTAATGATCAATTGGCTTTAGGGAATGCGGTTAAATGCAATACTTTAGAAGATTTGTTGAATATTTCAGATGTGGTAACGCTTCATATAGATGATAATAAGGCTAATCTTAATTTTATTGGAGAACGTGAAATTAACCAAATGAAAAATGGAGCTATTTTTATCAATCTAGCTCGTGGTTTTGTTGTTGATATTCCTGCATTAGCAAAGGCTTTAAAAAGTGGGAAATTAGCAGGCGCTGCTATTGATGTGTTTCCGGAAGAGCCTAGAAGTAATGGTGATTTTGAAACAGAGCTTAGAGGATTAGAAAACGTTATTTTAACACCGCATGTTGGTGGAAGTACAGAAGAGGCACAAGCGAATATTGCAGAATTTGTACCGAATAAGATAATGGATTATATGAATTCAGGGAATACTGTTGATGCGGTGAATTTTCCCAACATAAGGTTGCCAAAGCAAAATAAAGCACATCGTTTCTTACATATTCATAAAAATGTACCAGGGATAATGGCGAAAGTAAATGATGTATTAGCGCGTTATGAATTAAATATTACGGGTCAATATTTATCTACAGATAATGAAGTGGGTTATGTAATATCTGATGTGGATAAAAAGTATAATAAAGATGTAATCAAAGAATTAAAGAAAATAGAGAATACCATTAAGTTTAGAGTACTTTATTAACGTATTTTTTTTCTGAAGTTATAAGCCCTAATAATTGTGTACGATTCTTAGGGTTTTTTGTTTTCTAACATTTGATAAATAGTATTTTTTTAGGCTTATTTAAAATACTTAAATTACTAGTGTACATATTGTTATTTTGTAAACGCATTATTCAACTCATGAAACTAAAATTTATTAATTCAATAAAACGTTTTTATAAGTATTACTTGCTAGTTTGTACCATTATAGTGCTTACTATTTTAATTCAATCGATCATTCAGTATTCGTTAAAGAAGCAAGAAAAAATGGCAGCTATAATTAATATAGCTGGTAAGCAAAGAATGTTAAGTCAGTTAGTTTTAAAAGATTTTTATGAATGTAAATATCAAGAATGTGACTATTCTGAGATGCGATTGGCACTTAATAAATTACATAGAACGCATAAAGTTCTTCAAAATGGAAATGAAGCATTAGGTCTAAAATCTCTTGAAAATATTGAAATTCAAAAGAGTTTTAAAGAGTTAGATCCCTATTTGGATTATATCTATACTAATTTAAGTGATTTTGATAATTTAAAGAATCTATCAACAATAGCGCTAACAACTCAAGTAGATGGTTTTTTGAGAATAATGGATGACATTGTACTCCGCTATCAAGTTGCATCCGAGGAAGAGATAAATACGATAATGGTTGTAGAGATAGAACTAGCTGTTTTATCTCTTTTGATTATACTTTTTGAAATATTTTTCATTATCAATCCGGCAATAAAAAAAATCGCTTTTCAAAATACTAAGCTAAAGGAAATATCATGGCATCAATCACATGCGTTTAATTCGCATATGAAAAATATTAAAAGTCTGCAACATGTATTAAAAATTGAAAATAATATTAAAAATAAAGAAGGGATAGTTGACTGTATTGTTGATGAGCTTAACGATCTTGAAACAGTTTCAAACAATATGTTAAAATCATTAGAAAAAGACTCGATATAATAGCATTGCGAATAAAATAGGGAGTTTTATTGATGATGATAAGGTTCATTCTTTAATATGGTAAATGCTCTATAAATCTGTTCTACTATGAATAATCGGATCATTTGATGTGAAAAGGTCATTTTAGAAAGGCTAATTTTTCCTTGCGCTTTTTTATAGATTTCATCACTAAAACCATAAGGTCCGCCTATAACTAACACTAATTGCTTTAATCCGGCGTTCATTTTTTTTTGTAAAAAATTAGAAAATTCCACTGAACTGTATTGCTTCCCATTTTCATCTAATAGAATTAGAATATCAGTAGGGTTTAGTTTTTTTAAAATGGCTTCACCCTCTTTTTGTTTTTGTTGAATTTCTGATAAATTTTTAGTGTTTTTTATATCTGGAATTAATTCCAATTCGAACTTAACATAATGTTTAAGTCTATTCTCATAGTCAGCAGTTAGTTGTGATAGTTGTGAGCTATCAGTTTTTCCAATAGCAAGAAGTTTGATTGTCATCTTGCAAATTTAAATAGAAATTCTACGTTAAATAATTATAGGCTTTAAATTTATTATCAAGAAGAGTTCTTGTAAAGTATTTAGTAAATTAGCAATCAAGAAAAATAATTTAATGATTTCAAAAGAGCAATTTAATACCGAAATTGAATTAATTATAGCTAATGCGATTCGTGAAGATGTAGGAGATGGTGATCACAGTTCTTTAGCATGTATACCAAAATCAGCAACTGGAAAAGCAAAACTTTTGGTTAAAGACAAAGGTATTATTGCTGGTGTAGAATTTGCCAAGCAAGTTTTTAAGTATGTGGATGAAGATTTGAAAATAGAAAGTATACTTAAAGATGGCGATAAAGTTAAACATGGTGATATTGTTTTTTATGTAAGTGGAAGCTCTCAAAGTATTTTAAAATCCGAACGTTTGGTTTTAAATGCAATGCAGCGGATGAGTGCAATAGCCACCAAGACCAATTATTTTGTAAAGTTACTAGAAGGTACTACTACTAAAATTTTAGACACACGTAAGACGACACCAGGAATTAGAGCACTAGAGAAATGGGCAGTAAAAATAGGAGGCGGTGAAAATCATAGGTTTGCATTGTATGATATGATTATGTTAAAAGATAATCATATAGATTTTGCAGGAGGAATAGATAAAGCGATCCAAAAAACAAAGCAATATCTTGTTGATACCAATAGAGATTTAAAAATTATTGTAGAAGCACGTGATTTGAATGAAGTGGAAAAAATATTGGCTGCAAAAGGGGTGTATAGAATATTACTGGATAACTTTAGTTTTAATGAAACAAAAGCAGCGGTTAAGCTAATTGGACAGCAATGTTTAACAGAATCATCTGGGGGAATAAATGAACACACCATTCGTGATTATGCTGAGTGTGGCGTTAATTACATATCATCTGGAGCATTAACACATTCTGTTTACAATATGGATTTAAGCCTAAAAGCGGTTTAGATGTCAGCAGCTATTGAGGAAAAGATAGAAAAAATTCCAGTTATAAATTGGTTGGCTCGTTTGCTAAAAAAGATTAAACTTTCTGCTTTTGAAGGGCTTTCTATGTATGATTTAATAGAAATGTACTTGTCCGGAATAGTTCAGGGTGCATTGTCTAGCCGAGCAAGTGCGATTGCCTTTAGTCTTTTTATGGCAATTTTTCCTTTGCTTATTTTTTTAATAAGTCTTTTACCATTTTTAATTCCCTATATAGAAATCGGAGGGGAAACAAATTTTGAGGCAGACTTCTTGGCATTTCTAGAATCCTTTTTACCAACCGCTACAGGCGATTATTTTGAAGATATTTTTGTTCAAATAAAAGATCAGAAAAGAGGAGGTCTATTATCTTCAACATTCGTAATCTCAATATTTTTAGTAGCCAATGGGGTAAATGCAATTTTTGGAGGTTTTGAAAATTCGTATCATGTAAACCTAACCCGTAATTTTTTCAGACAATACGCCTATGCTTTAATGGTGGGTTTAATGCTGTCAATTCTACTGATCGTAGCTGCAATAACTTTTGTTTATTCAGAATTTTATATCGTAGAATATGCTAGTGATTTTGCAGGTAAAACATATGGAACAGATATAGATGAAGCAGATATAATGGGAGTACAGGTTGCGAAAATATTATTTTTTATTATTCTGGCATATTTAACTACAGCTATCTTGTATTATTTTGGTACTGCAGAAGGTAGAAAAGCCAAGTTTTTCTCAGCAGGAGCATTAATGACTACTTTGCTTTTCTTGTTTACTTCATATTTATTTGGGGTTTATGTAGAAAAATTTGCACGCTATAATGAGTTGTATGGTACTTTAGGGGCGCTTTTAATTTTAATGGTTTTTATTTGGTTAAATTCCAATATTTTACTCCTTGGTTTCGAATTAAACGCTACATTAAACACTCTAAGAAATAATCTAAAACAAAAAGATGATATACTTTAAGCAAATTTTATTTTTATTTGGATTATTTTCTGCAAATATTGGAGTTTCTCAAGGTGTTTTTGATGAATGGAAAACAATTGACGACCGCACAGGAAAACCAAAAGGGGTTATAAAAATTTACCAACATAAAGGTGAAATGTATGGTAAGGTTGTAGCGATCTTAGAAGAAGGTAAAGAAGATGTTACATGTACTAAATGTGAAGGGGATTTAAAAGATAAGCCAGTTCTAGGGATGACAATCATTGAAGGAGCCGTAGAACATGAAGATGGAGAATGGAAAGGGAAAAGATTGTTTGACCCAGAGCAAGCTATGACTTTTAGATGCAAAATTTGGTTGAACCCGGATAATCCTGATGAGCTTAAAGTTAGGGGCTATTTGGCTTTTATTTACCGCACACAAACTTGGTTAAGGGTAAAAGATTAGAAGAATACAATGCCTTATTTTATTAATGTAATTCTACCAATTCCATTAGAGAAACTGTTTACTTACAGTATCACTAATGAAGAGGCTAAATTTGTACAACCTGGTATGAGGGTGGCTGTGCCTTTTGGCAAGTCTAAAATATATAGTGCCTTGGTCTGTGAAGTACATCAAACACCACCTTTAGCTTATGAGGCTAAAGACATTCACCAACTATTAGATGAAACACCTTTGGTTACCGAAATTCAGCTTAAACATTGGTTTTGGATTGCTGATTATTACATGTGCAGTATTGGTGAGGTTTTTCGTTCTGCCGTGCCGAGTGCATTTCTATTAGAAAGTGAAACATTAATACTATGTAACACTAAATTTCAGCCAGAAGAGAGCGAACTTCTAGATGATGAATTTTTAGTATTTGAGGCGCTACAACATCAATCGATATTAAGAGTACATGAGATAAGTGCTATTTTAGATAAGAAAAATATACTTCCTGTTTTAAATCGCTTATTAGATAAAAATGTAATCATTTTAAAAGAGGAGGTTTACGAGCAGTATAAGCCTAAAATGGTGCGCTACGTTCGGATGAGTAAGGCTTATAGTACGGAAGAAAAACTAGAAGAACTATTAAATTCATTAACTAGAGCGCCAAAACAAAGTGTTGTTGTATTATCGCTATTTCAGTTACAAGCAACAAGTAAAAAACCAATTAAGGTGTCTGAATTAGAAACAACTAGTAATAGCTCTAGTGCTGTAATTAAAGCTTTAATTGATAAAAATATATTAGAGGAATATTTTGTTCAGACAGATAGAGTTAACTATGCAAATGAGGAAGAAAATTCAGACTTAAAGTCTTTGAATGAATATCAAAAAGAGGCATTACTATCCATCGAAGAAAATTTTAAAAATAATAAACCAACATTGCTACATGGAGTTACCTCTTCAGGTAAAACAGAAGTTTATGTAAAATTAATAGAAGATTGTATTCGAAACAAGCAACAAGCATTGTATTTATTGCCTGAAATAGCGCTTACAACACAACTTATTTCTAGGTTGCAAGAATATTTTGGAGAAAAAGTCGCAGTTTATCATTCCAAATATAGTGTTCAAGAGCGAGTTGAAGTATGGAATAATGTTTTAGCAAATAAGCCAAAAGCGCAAATAGTAATTGGGGCACGTTCAGCCTTGTTTATGCCTTTTAAAAGCCTCGGACTTGTCATTGTTGATGAGGAGCACGAAAGCTCGTTTAAGCAGTACGATCCAGCTCCTAGGTATCATGCTAGAGATGCCGCTATAGTATTGGGAAGTTTACATGGTGCAAATATTCTTTTGGGTTCAGCAACACCAAGCGTAGAGAGTTTTTATAATGTTCAAATAGGGAAATATGGGTATGCTGGTATTCAAAGACGCTTTGGAAATGTGCTCATGCCAGATATTGAATTGGTGGATATCAAAGAGCAGACTCGAAAAAAAAGAATGAAAGGTCATTTTTCTGAACGCTTACTTGAAGAAATAACAACGACATTAGATAATGGTGAACAAATAATTTTATTTCAGAATAGAAGAGGGTATGCACCAATTGTTGAATGTACAACATGTGGACATTCGCCACAATGCCCAAATTGTGATGTGAGTTTAACGTACCATCAGTTTAAGAAACAATTACGTTGTCACTATTGTAGTTACCATATTGCATTGCCGCTAGCTTGTGAAGCTTGTGGAAGTAGTACGTTAGACACTAAAGGTTTTGGTACAGAACAAGTAGAGCAAGAATTACAAGATTTGTTTCCAGAAGCTAAAGTGGGGCGAATGGATCTTGATACTACTCGTGGAAAATATGGTTATGAAAAAATAATAAACGCTTTTGAACAACAAGAATTAGATGTTTTGGTAGGTACGCAAATGCTGACTAAAGGATTAGATTTTAGGAATGTGAATTTAGTAGGTATTATGAATGCAGATACACTATTGAATTTTCCTGATTTTAGAGCGCACGAACGCAGCTTTCAATTACTTACTCAAGTATCGGGTAGGGCGGGGAGAACAAAGAAAAGAGGAAAAGTTATCATTCAAAGCTATAACCCTTACCATCAAATATTGAAGCAAGTATCTACGGAGGATTATGATGGAATGTTTAAAGAGCAATTGTATGAAAGAGAGCAACATAAGTATCCACCAATTAATAGAATTATTAAAATAACATTTAAGCATAAAGATTATAATAAATTAAATGAGGCAGCAGAATGGTTTACTGTTGGATTGCGTAATTCTTTTGGAATACATGTGCTAGGTCCAGAATATCCACCAGTAGCACGTATTAGAAATCAATACCTAAAACATGTTTTAATAAAAATTCCAAACGGACAGTCATTGGTGAAAACTAAAAATAGCATTAAGAGAATTGAAAAATCTTTTAATGCTATTTCACAGTACACTAGTGTACGAATAATATATAATGTAGACTATATCTAATTTAGAAGTTGCTTAACGCCTCTGCTAATTCAGTCTTTTTATTTCTACTTAATGGAATAGATCTCCCACTAACTTCAACATTTTTACTATTGAATTTTTCCACTTTTTCTAAATTGATGATATAAGATTTGTGGATTCTAAGAAATTTATCTTCTGGTAATTGCTCTTCAAACGATTTCATGGTTGAAAGGATAACGATATTGGCTTCATCAGTCACCAATTTGATATAATCTCCAAGAGCTTCAATCCACTTAATATCATTTAAAATAACCTTTCTCTTTTTGAGATTACTTTTCACGAAAATATGCTCCTCGTCTTCGTTTACCCTATTCATTTGCTCGTATTTAGCAACTGCTCTTCTGACAGACGAGTCAAACCTTGACATCGTAATAGGTTTGTGTAAATAATCGGTAACATCATATTCAAACGCTTTTAGCGCATAATCTGGTTTACCAGTAATTAAAATTACTTGAGGTCTATTGTCTAATGATTCAAGTAAGTCAAAACCATTAATAATGGGCATCTCTACATCAAGAAAAATTAAATCAATTTCATTGTTTTTAATTCCGTTTTTAGCTTCTATAGCATTACTGTACTCAGCAACAAGTGCTAAGTTAGGATGATTGTTTACTAATTTAGCAACTGCCATCCTTTGCATGGAAGAATCGTCTACGATTATACTTCTTAATTTCATAAATGGTTGATTTGTGGGGTTAAATCATAGGCAAAGTACTGAAAAAACACGATGAACTACAACAAAAGATGTGAACATGGTATAATATGTTGTGTAATCAGTAAAAAGCATGATTAAAGGTTTAGGTTAAGTTTGTTTTTTTTAATATTATTGATAACTGTTGAACCTTATAACGAAGATTTTTACTAAATCTTGTAATAACAAAGAATTATTATTACTTTTGCACTCCTAAAAATATATATTAATATGAATCATTACGAAACTGTTTTCATTTTGAATCCCGTTCTATCTGATACTCAGATAGAGGAAACAGTTAAGAAATTTGAAGATTTCTTAATTAGCAAAGATGCCAAAATGGTATCAAAAGAAAATTGGGGCCTAAAAAAATTGGCTTACCCAATACAACACAAAAAAAGTGGTTTTTACCATTTGTTTGAATTTACATCTCCTGGAGAAGCAATTTCTCCTTACGAGTTAGAGTTCAGAAGAGATGAACGTGTAATGCGTTTTTTAACTGTAAAGTTAGATAAGCATGCTATTTCATGGGCAGAAAGAAGAAGAACAAAGTTAAAAACTAAAGCTTAAGTAGTATGTCATCTATAGAACAACAAGCAAAAGGTAAAAAAGATGGAGAGATCAGATATCTTACTCCATTAAACATTGAGACAAATACTCAAAAAAAATATTGTAGATTTAAAAAATCTGGTATTAAGTATGTTGATTACAAAGATCCAGACTTTTTAATTAAGTTAGTTAACGAGCAAGGTAAGTTACTTCCTAGAAGACTTACAGGAACTTCGTTAAAGTTTCAAAGAAAAGTGGCAGTTGCTGTAAAAAGAGCTCGTCATTTAGCGTTAATGCCATATGTTGGTGATTTATTAAAATAAAAGGAAACGAACGATGGAACTTATATTAAAGGAAGACGTACAGAACTTAGGTTTTAAAGATGATTTAGTAACTGTTAAGAACGGTTTCGGAAGAAATTTTTTAATTCCAAACGGAAAAGCTATTATGGCTACTGTTTCTGCTAAAAAAGTGTTAGCAGAAAATTTAAAGCAAAGAGCTCATAAAGAAAAGAAAATTGTTGATGCAGCGAATAAAACTGCAGAGGCAATAAAACAATTAGAAATTAAAATCGCTGCTAAGACTGGTGCTGGTGACAAATTATTTGGATCAGTAACAAATATCGATTTGGCAGATGCATTAGCAAAACAAGGTCAAGAAATAGACAAAAAATTTATTGCTATCCAAGGTGGAGCTGTTAAAAGAACAGGCCCTTATAATGCACAAATTAGATTACACAGAGATGTAGTTATCGATTTTCCTTTCGAAGTTGTAGGAGACAAATAGTTAACAGTTAGTTAACAAAATATTAGTAAAAGGAGTTATGCAATGCATAGCTCCTTTTTTTTTGTTTTAAATTTGCGGAAACTAAAACTCACTCAATTATGCGAAAAATAATTTTTGTAACACTACTGCTTTGCTTTATGTCTCTAGGGGCATTGGCTCAAGTAACAACGTCAAGTATTAAAGGACTTGTCGTAGATGATTTAAATGAACCTTTATTAGGTGCAAATATTGTGGCAATTCACAATCCGACAGGAACAAAATATGGCGCTATTTCTAATGAAGATGGTCGATTTAATTTAGTAAACCTTAGAGTAGGTGGTCCTTATGAGATAACAATTTCCTATGTAGGTTATGCAACACAAGTCAAAACAGATGTTTATTTAACGCTTGGTAAAACTTATAATTTGGATCTTACTTTGCAATCTGATAGTCAAGCTTTACAAGAAGTTGTAGTAGTTTCTGATCAAAGTGGAACATTTGGTAGCGATCGTACGGGTGCTGAAACTAGTGTTGGACGTAGAGAACTGACTAGATTGCCAACGATTTCAAGATCTGCTAGTGATTTTACGAGATTAGAACCAACCGCAAGTGGTAATTCTTTTGGTGGTCGTAATGATCAGTTTAATAATTTTTCTTTAGACGGGGCTATATTTAATAACCCATTCGGATTAGATTCTCCAACTCCTGGTGGTCAAACAGGTTCGCAACCAATATCTCTAGATGCAATAGAACAAATTCAAGTGAGTACTGCTCCTTATGATGTTACGCAATCTGGTTTCACCGGTGCTTCGATAAATGCAGTTACAAAAAGTGGAACAAATGAGCTTCATGGTACGGCTTACGGATTTTTTAGAAATGAAAATTTAACAGGTGGTAAAGTAAAGGGTGAAGACGTAATTAAGCCAAAATTATCTCAAAACCAATATGGAGTAAGCATTGGTGGACCAATAGTAAAGAATAAATTATTTTTCTTCGCAAATTTTGAAAAAGAAGAAAGAGATGATTTAGGGAGTAATGGTTGGATTCCCAATACAGGTTCTGGAGCAATTAATGAATCTAGAGTTTTGGAAAGTGATTTAATTGCTGTACAATCTGCTTTGGCTGGATTAGGTTATGATACAGGCAGGTATGAAGGTTTTACTTATGGTTCTGGGTCTACAAAAGGTATTTTTAAACTAGATTGGAATATAAATGACAATAATAGATTAGCTGTTATTTATAATTTTTTAGATGCATCACAGGAAAAGCCTGCGCATCCCACGGCTATTGCACAAAGAGGTCCAAATTTCACCACATTGCAATTTGAGAATTCAGGATATGAAATCAATAATAAACTTCAGTCTTTCCAATTAGAGCTGAATTCGACATTAACCGACGAGGTAACGAATAAATTGCAAGTTGGGTATACGCATTTTGACGATTTTAGAAATCCATTGTCTACGCCTGCACCTATAATAAATATTCAAGATGGGAATAATTCTAATTATATTATAGCAGGACATGAGCCTTTTTCAATTAACAATACGTTAGATCAGAAAGTATTTCAACTGACAAATAACATGAATATCTTTAAAGGAGATCACACATATACAGTTGGTTTTTCTTTTGAAAAATTTCAATTTCAGAATTCTTTTAATTTAGCAGCTTACGATAATTTTTCATTCCCATATAGAGGAACGTTTAATATACCTGGATTTGGTGGACCTTATCCTTCTGTGCAAGATTTCTTAACAGATGCCTCTGATACCAATGGTGTGCTTGCTCAAAATTTGGCATATGCTAAAAATCGTTATAATTCTTTAAATGCGGCGGGAACTGGAAACGATGGTGGTTGGAAACTAGCGGAATTAAATGTTGGTCAATTTGCATTTTATGTTCAAGATGAGTGGAATGTTCTTGAAAATTTTAAATTAACCTATGGTGTTCGCTTTGATAAGCCTATGTATTTTGATACTTCTGACTTAATTCAAAAATTTATAGATACCGATAACGGAGCATCTAGAGATAATTCTGTGTCTTATTATAATCCAAATACAAATGAAGAGGTTACCTTAAATTCAACTGTAATGCCAACCAATAAATGGTTGATATCTCCAAGAATAGGGTTTAATTGGGATGCTAAAGATGATAAAACAGTACAAGTTAGAGGGGGAACAGGATTATTTACAGGAAGATTGCCATTTGTTTGGATAGGGAATCAAGTGAGTGGAGCGGATGATGGGTTCCTTCAGTTAGTTGATCCAGAGTTTCAATTTCCTCAGGTTTGGAGAACAAATTTAGGATTGGATAAGCGATTTGAAAATGGTATTATTGGAACATTAGATGTTTCTTATACTAAAGATTTAAATGCTGCCCATGTCCAAAATTGGGGCTTAAGAAATCCAACTGGAACTTTAAATGCGCCTGGAGATAATAGGCCAACCTATACAGATGCTGATAAGGGTAATAACGCCTATGTCTTTACGAATTCTGATCAAGGACGAGTGTTTAATGTTTCAGTAAAGGGGCAAAAAACATTTTCAAATGGTTTGTATACAATGTTTGCTTATAGTTATTTGAATGCGAAAGATGTAAATTCTATTGAAGCTGAAATCACAGGTGATGCCTTTGATTTTAACCCTAATTTGGGTAATGCAAACGCAGATGTTTTGGGATACTCTAAATATGGAGACACACACCGTTTTATTGGGGTTTTATCTAAAAACTTTGAATATGCACAAGGAAAATGGAATACTACGATTTCTACTTTCTTTGAATACGCACAAGGAGCTAGATATAATTATACTTATGCGGGTAATATAAATGGGGATAGCTCAGGTCAAAATAATGATTTATTATATATTCCAACCGTCGCAGAAGTTGGTCAAATGCAATTTTCAGGTGCTGGTCAAGCGGAAGCTTTTGAGACTTATATACAACAGGATGATTACTTAAGTGAAAATAGAGGTGCTTATATGGAGCGTTATGGAGCTTTGGCACCATGGCGAGGTCGTTGGGATCTTAAATTGTTACAAGATTATAAATTCAACAATGACAATAAAATTCAATTTAGTGTTGATGTTCTTAATCTGGGTAACTTAATTAATTCTAATTGGGGTGTGGTTCAACAGCCAAATAATATCAGTCCGATTGGAGTTAACGTTGATGCTAGTACAAATATTCCTACGTATACGTTTAATCCAGAACTAACCAAAACATACGGTTATGATGCTAGCTTATTATCTAGATGGCAAGCACAATTTGGTTTACGTTATATTTTCTAAGAAAATAAAATAATTTAAATCCTAAAAAGGCTGTGCAATTTGTACGGCCTTTTTATTTTTGCATCGAATTTGATTTTGATAATCTATTTGAAATCATATTAGAAATTAAATATAGTACATGAAGTATTCAAGACTTACAAAACAGCAGTTAGAAGAATTACATCAAGAGTTTATAAATTTTTTAGCGACACAATCTATTACTGGTGAAGAATGGGAAAGCATAAAAAAAGACAAACCAGAAGTAGCTGAAGAAGAAATAGATGTTTTTTCTGATTTGGTATGGGAAGGGGTATTGGCTAAAGTTGAATATGTAGAGAATATTTCAGCACAGCAAATGCACATGTTTTATTTGACTGAGAAAGAGATGAAGTTGATTTCAGTAAAAGTGATGAATCCAGAAATAGATTTGACCACCGATATTGGTTTTAAATGGTTCCGAAAAAATTGGCAATCAGATTTTGTAGAATACCTAACCGCTTCAAAAGCATATACGGAAGATAAAAACCTCGATAAATTTACCTTAATAAATCAAGGTGCAGTTATTACAAAAGGAGAGTTATATCAATGGTTTGAAAAAGTCATTGGATAAGTCGATATTTACGAACTTAAATTAAGAATTTTCGGTGTCTATACATAGGTTGATGACGCTATAACCAATACAACACGGTGTCCGAGATTTTCCCGCGCGTAGTCGAAGGGTGTCCAAGACAAGATCACAAAAAAACTAAATGGCACAAAAACCATCTATACCAAAAGGAACAAGAGATTTTACACCTTCAGAGGTTGTAAAACGTAATTATATTTTTGATATCGTTAAAAAACATTTTCAAACTTTTGGTTTTCAGCCCATAGAAACACCATCTTTTGAAAATTCTGAAACCCTAATGGGGAAGTATGGAGACGAAGGGGATCGACTAATTTTTAAGATTTTAAATTCTGGAGATTTTTTAAATAAGGTGGATGATGCTACTTATAGTTCTAAAAATTCAGGAACTATAACTCCAAAAATATCAGAAAAAGCATTGCGTTATGATTTAACAGTACCTTTTGCACGTTATGTGGTGATGCATCAAAATGAAATTGACTTTCCTTTTAAGCGATACCAGATTCAACCCGTTTGGAGGGCAGACCGGCCTCAAAAAGGTCGTTTTCGTGAATTTTTTCAATGTGACGCTGATGTTGTGGGCTCAAATTCGCTCATTCAAGAAGTAGAATTTGTACAATTATATGATGCTGTTTTTTCAGAATTGAAATTAACCGGAGTTACCATAAAACTAAACAACAGAAAGATATTAGCGGGTATTGCCGAAGTAATTGGTGCTAAAGATAATTTAATAGACTTTACTGTCGCCTTAGATAAATTAGATAAAATTGGGGAAGAAGGAGTAAAAAAAGAAATGCTCGAAAAAGGTATTTCTGAAACTTCAATAGAAAAAGCTGCACCCTTGTTTTCTTTAACAGGAACAAATATAGAACAGTTAAGCGCTTTGGAGCAATTACTTTTAACTTCAGAAGAAGGTTCAAAAGGGGTAGAGGAGCTTCGATTTATAATAGAAACAATAGCAGATTTAGGTTTGCAAACTGCAAGTTTAGCAATAGATGTTACGCTTGCTCGAGGGCTTAATTATTATACAGGAGCAATTTTTGAGGTTGCTGCGCCAAAAACTATTCAAATGGGATCTATTGGTGGTGGCGGTCGCTATGATGACCTTACTGGAATTTTTGGTTTGAAAGATGTAAGTGGTGTTGGTATTTCATTTGGCTTGGATCGGATATATTTAGTATTGGAAGAATTAGGTCTTTTTCCAGGGGCAATAGAGCAATCTTTAGAGGTTCTTTTCATGAACTCCGGAGAAAAAGAAGCATTGGAGTCTTTAAAATTACTTACACTATTTAGAAAAAGAGGAATTAAAGCAGATTTATATCCTGATAGTGCTAAAAATCAAAAGCAAGAACATAAGCAATTTAAATTCGCTAAGAACAAAAATGTACCTTATATAGTTATAATTGGAGCGGAAGAATTACTTAGTAAGTCATTTATAGTTAAAAATATACAAGAAGGAACGCAAGAAACATTCGAAATAAGTAATGCGGAAAATTTTATTCAAAGATTATAGTTCCTTTTTGATAGCCTTAATTATGGTCTTGTAGTATTCGGAGCTATGTGGAACGTACTTTTTAATATTTGCTAAACCCCATGTTTCTTCTGAGAACTTAAAGAGTGCTATTAATTGCAAATCTTCAACTTCACTTTCTTGTTTCTTTAAGCGTTGTAAAGGAGTTGTAAGCTCAACTATATAGGTATGGTGAAATTCACAATCAATTAAATTTGTATGATGCTTCTGTATGGATTTGAAAACACCTATTTTTTTTAAATCTTGTTTTGAAATTTTAAGCCCTATTTCTTCTTCAACTTCTCTAATGGCAGCCTCTTCAATTTGTTCTCCAACGCCAATATGTCCTGCTACCGATACATCCCAGAGGAGAGGGTATGTGTCTTTGTCTTTTCCGCGTTGTTGTAGTAGAATTTTATGATCTGTAGTGTAGAACCAAATATGTACCGTTGGATGAAAAACCCCGTTTTTATGCGCAACAGATTTCAATATCGTTTCGCCAGTATAATTACCATCGGCATCTAGAACATCTATTAATTCATCCATTCATATTAGTGTTAAATAAAAAAAGCCCATCAGTAAACTGAAGGGCTTCTTGAGATTTACTCAAAATAACTAAAAGTTTCGCCTTCTTTAATAGTTAATAATGTTTCATAGATTAAACGAATCACATTTTCAACATCATCTCGGTGTACCGTTTCAACGGTTGTATGCATATATCGCAATGGTAATGATATTAAAGCAGAAGCGACTCCACCATTACTATAAGCAAAAGCATCGGTATCTGTTCCTGTATAGCGAGAAGAAGCCATTCTTTGAAAAGGAATTTTATTAGCTTCAGCAGTTTCCAATATACGTTCTCTTAGTTTGTTTTGAACTGCAGGAGCGTAAGAAACTACTGGGCCAGCACCAATTTCTGTATGCCCCTGCTTCTTTTTGTCGATCATAGGCGTAGTGGTATCATGGCAAACATCAGTAACTATTGCAATATTAGGTTTAATTGTTTGAGTAATCATTTCAGCACCTCTTAATCCAATTTCTTCCTGAACGGAATTTGTAATATAGAGTCCAAAGGGTAATTTCTTTTTGTTCTCATATAAAAGTCTAGCTACTTCGGCAATCATAAAACCTCCAGCACGGTTATCAATAGCTCTAGCAACAAATTTATTACCATTTAAAATTTGGAATGTATCAGGGTATGTAATTACACATCCTACGTGTACCCCCATTTTTTCAACTTCCTTCTTGTCTTTAGCACCTATGTCTATAAAAATGTTGTCTAATTTTGGTGGCTCTTCTTTCGAGCTATCACGTGTATGAATAGCTGGCCATCCAAAAATACCTTTTACAATTCCTTTTGTTGTGTGTATATCAACCCATTTTGATGGAGCTATTTGATGATCACTTCCGCCATTTCTAATGACATATATTAATCCCTCATCATTTATATAGTTAACATACCATGAAATTTCGTCTGAATGCCCTTCAATAACTACCTTGTATTTTGCATCGGGATTAATAACTCCAACGGCAGTTCCGTAGGTATCTGTAATAAAAGTATCTACATATGGTTTAAGATAATCCATCCAAATTTTTTGACCTTCCCACTCGTAACCGGTAGGGGCTGCATTGTTTAAATATTTTTCTAAAAAATCCATAGATTTCTTTGTTAGAATCTTCTTAGTGCTCATTTACGTATATTTTAAACGAAGTTAATAATATTCACTTTTAATTAATAACAATGCGTTATGTTTATTATTAATTTTGAAAATAATTTAGTGTCCTTTAAAATGATGAAAATTAATTATTTAGTTGCCTTTTTTAGTTTGGTTTTTTCTTTTGGATGGGCTCAAGAGCAGGAGGTTGCCCTGGATTCAATTGCCGAAAAATTGATTATTATAGAAGGAGACTCTATAATGCAAAGCTCGATAGCCTTGGACGAGGTTTTTGTGTTTAGTAAGTTGAAGTTTTCTAATTATGATGAAAAACTACGCTATTACATTCTACGTAGAAAAACACTTAAAGTTTATCCCTATGCTAAATTGGCAGCAGATAGGTTGACAGAATTAAATGATAGCCTTCTTAAGATTACTAAAAAATCAAATCGAAGAAGATATACAAAGGAAGTTCAGAAATATGTAGAGGGGGAATTTTCTGAAGAGTTGAAAAAAATGACACGTACAGAGGGACAGATTCTTATTAAGCTTATTCATCGGCAGACGGGGATTACAGCTTTTGATTTGGTAAAAGAACTACGTAATGGGTGGCGCGCATTTTGGTATAATACAACAGCGAAAATGTTTAAGATTAGTATTAAAGAAGAATTTCATCCAGATTTGGTGCATGAAGATTATTTAATAGAAGATATTTTACAGCGTGCTTTTTCTGAGTTTAGACTAGAACGACAAAAATCAGCACTCAATTATGACTATTCGATGCTCAGTAATAAATGGGTGAATGAAAAGAAAGAAAAGAAATAACTTGCATATATCATTACTATCCATTAAATTTAGAACCCTCTTTTGTATAAATTGATTCAAAACACGTTCGTTTTAGTGCCTGACTTTTCTGCTGATTGCGGTTTAACTTTGGGGCAATTAATAAATCTGTAAAATTTATTAATAGATTAAATACGTGTTAAGTCTTTGTTTTTAGGCAGTTATGTATTGGTTAAGAAA
>TARA_R110002050_G_scaffold33846_6_pt1 | contig 53944 bp, 32 predicted proteins | sample TARA_R110002050 | Tara Oceans TARA_R110002050 (sample SAMEA4396988) | marine metagenome | biome: Polar Biome; feature: [DCM] deep chlorophyll maximum layer (ENVO:01000326); material: water (ENVO:00002006), including particulate matter (ENVO:01000060) such as... | depth 25 m
ACCGGCCGAAAACATCAGCACCAAGCCCCCAAGTAAATTATCTTTAGGCACCAGATAAACCATTAAAATGACCAGACCTGCCAACCCCATTGATAGCGCTATAGGTTTGGATCTATTGGAATTAAAGACCCTATCCGATAATTGTCCAAAAAAAATAGTCCCCAAGGCCATCCCCACTGGAAGGGCCAACGCAATCCACAAATTGGTGTTTTCATTTAATTTTGTGCCCAAATAATAAAGAGGTACCCAGACCAGAAGCCCGTATCTTGCCATATTTTGAAAACCGATAGAGATACATGCCAATATGAATTTGTTGTTGCAAAAAACCTTTTGGTAACGTTCCAAAGAACTTTCATTTTCTTTGGGCAAAACCAGTGGCATGTCATCCTCCACGGGTTTAAAACCAGCATCTTCCGGTTTATCGCGAACCACGAAATAAAAAACACCACAGCCCAAAAGAAGTAACAATACCGGTAATCTAAAAAGCCACCGCCAATCCACTTCATACGTGTCCAACATTATTATGGACAACAAATAAATAAGTACCGAGGAGCAACCAGCTGCAAACACATAAAAACCAAAAGCTTTTCCTCTTTCCTTCCCTCCCCACCAATTAGCTACCATGCGGCTCCCTGGAGCCCAGCCCAATGATTGTGAAAAACCATTCAAGGCCCAGAATACTACGATCATCCAATAGGCAGTTGCAAAACTTGTGGCCCAGTTCATTAGTACTGAAAGTAAGCCCCCTATCACCATCATCCGGCGTGCACCAAACTTATCGGCCAAATTACCGTTAATAAATTGTCCTATTCCATAAGCCCAAAGCATGGCGGCACCGGCCCAGCCAATATATTGTTTTGCCACATTGAATTCTAGGGATATACCCTGGATTGCCCACCCGAAATTCTGTCTACCGGTATAGTAAAATAGGTAGCAGAACATAACTGCAAATAACATTTTCCATTGGTACCTTCGGAAATTTTGATTTGTATTTTCTATGGGATTCATTTATGCTTTTGGTTTTACCGAGACCCTAAACCAACGTTGTTTTTTTGCCTCTAATACGGCCTCCTCTATACTTTCTAAGTCAAAGGGCGGACTCACAAGTTCATCAAAAGGGAAGTTCCTATGATTTCGTTCCAAAAAGTGAATAGCTTCTTCCAAATGCCATGGTGCATAATTGTGAATACCCTTTACGGCGAGACATTTTCTAATAATTTGTTCGGCCGTGACCTTCAATTCGGAATCCGGATGTACCAAGCCTACCAGGATGTATTGCCCACCTGGTCTTAATAGACTTATTCCCTGGGGAATCAATTCCTTAACTCCGGCAACCTCAAAAATGGCGTCCGCCCCATCTCCAAGCCTGTCCAATAAAAATGACGTCGCCTTATGCATATCCCGTCCATCCACAGGGTGGGCTCCAAATTTTCCTATTATTTCAAATCGATTCAAATTGATATCCAAACAATATATCTCGTCAACGCCCTTTTCCTTTAGAAGTGCACAGGCATAGACCCCTAATAGCCCCCCACCCTGCACTACTACTTTTTTAGGCATATTTTTTAATTGGGACACGGCATTTACCATTGTTGCAAGAGCGCAATTGGCAGGCGCGGCCATAGGGTTATCGACGACCTCCGGAACCTTCACCAAATGTGTACCCCGTCTAATATGGATGATGTTGGAATAACAGCCATTTAAGCCACTACCCTTGTTAATGGATGCGTGGCCATACTTAAAAAGTTCTTTGCATTTTTCGGGGAGTCCATAATCAGTACATGCAGCACATTTCCCGCAACTATCTGCAATGGACCATGTTACCCGATCTCCTACGGCAAACCCAGGGCGGTCTTTAATTTCAACAATTTCCCCAACTGCCTCATGACCTAGTATACAGGGAACATCTTCCCTTCTTTTTCCTTCAATGGTATGCAGGTCGGATCCACAAATGGTAGCCAAAACAATTTTCACCAAAGCTTCGCCCTCGTTCAACTCAATTGCCAGTTGTTTTTGTTCAAAGCCAAAAGGTTTCCCCGTTCCGTGAAAAACTTGAAATTTGGAATTAAAAAGTTTAGCCTTTAACATAATAAGAAACAAATTTGACACCTAAAAATAGGAACCTTTGGTGTCCTTCAAGTACTAAATAATTACCTATACATTAACATTGGGTGCCATAAGCGCTGGCAATAAATAAAACCGCATTATCAATATTACCTACTGATTCCCAAAATATTGAAACATAGCATATCCCTATCTAATCCGAACTTTGCTGATTCCACTTTAAAGCTGCCAATCCCCCACCAATGAACGACATGATAACAAAAAAGTAGAATAGACTGTTCCAACCGTAATATTCATTGATGGCTACCACAATAAAACCGGAGAACATCTGTCCCACAGACCCCATTCCATTGATGATACCAGCAGCCATTGCAGCACCCTTGGTACCCCCAACATCCATAGAACCAGCCGTACAGATCAGGGAATCCGGTCCGTAGGTCGCTATCCCTATAAGGGCAATACTGATAACGGTCGCTATTTTCCCATAAGGAACCATATACGGATGGGCAAGGCAGGCAAGCCCTAAGCCTATCATCATAAGGGATACGGTACTAAACCTATTGGAGTTAAAAATTTTATCCGAACTATAGCCTGCTAAAATAACCCCAAAAAAACCAATCAATTCGTATACCGAAGACATATAACCAGCATCGCTGACCCCATAGTGCAAGGCTTTTTCCAAATAAACGGGCAACCAAAAAAGAAAGGCATATCTGGTCATCTTTAGGATCATATAGCAGCTGGAATATATCCAGAGGGAACTATTCCTTAACAACAAGCCCAAAATCTTCAGTTTCTCTACCTTGGCCCCCCCTTCAAATTCGTACTTATTTTCAACTATTTTGGGTAGGCCAACATCCTCTGGGTTGTTTCTGGTAAACAAAAGGTATAAAAAGGCAATAACAAAGAGTATCAGGGAAGGGAAAATAAACCCCCTTTTCCAACCCAGTTCCGAAAGGAACTCCATATCAAAAGCCGCATAGGTGGCAAAGATAGTAGCCAGAAAGCCCCCTGTAACATAGCATGTAGACCACCAGGACATTACTATACCACGCTCGGTCCGCCTGAACCAAGGGGTCATATTCTTTATCAAACCACTCCAGCCAGTAGATTGTCCATAGCCATTAAGCGCTATAAGAAAAACAATTACCCCTGCAGAAAATGTCATACCAAGAAACAAGTTACCATTGGCGGCTAGAAACAATCCAACCGTGACCACTTTCCTAGGCCCAAATGTATCGGACAGGTATCCATTAACAAATTGCCCAATGGTGTATATTAAACTGTAAACAAAAATAATAGAAGCATAGTCCGAGTTGTCCAGCCCCAAATCCTGTTCCATGGAACTCCAGGTGACCGATAAATTTTTCCTGCCAAAATAAAACCCCGCATAGGCAAGCCAAGTAAGAACAAATATTCTTTTCCTCCAATATTTCTGATCTGTGGTTAAACTCATGGTTGGTTGTGGTTATTTAATTCAACTTAAAATTCAGAAAACTATGTCCAAAAAATTATATAGTTGATATATATCACCTATGTCTTAAAACAGTTGGTGGTACTTAAATTACAGTATGTGACAGTTATTCTATTGTTAATATACTCAGATCAAATAACAAATAGCAGCTATGCATATTAAGGCAAAGACTACCAATTATTACAAATCATTATTCCAAAAAACCTATTTGAATAAGATATTCCTCCAATACTTTTAGAAAGTCCTCCATATCCCTATAATCTATCTGCCCTATATTGGATATCCTAAAGGTATCATAATTATTCACCTTACCCGGATATATGGTAAACCCTCTTTCGAAGAAAAAATCGTGCATCTCATCAAAATCATATCTATCATTCTTAGGTTCAATGATGGAAGTTATTATTTTGGAGTGGTGTTCCCTGTCTATCAAATATTCCAATCCCATTTTACCTATTCCGCTGAGGAGAGTTTCCCAAGATTTGGCATATCTGGCATAACGTTTTTCAATAGTTTCCTCCTTGGTTTCCAAAATGGCCTGTTTTAAGGCATAAAAGGTTTGTACAGGAGGGGTAAATCGTGTTTGGTGGGTCTTTTCAAAATAGGCATACTGCGCATATAAATTTAAATACAGGTTCCTCATGGGAATGGACTCTGTTGCCAACAGGGCTTTTTTATTGCATATAGCAAAGCCAATTCCTGCCATTCCCTGTATATTCTTATTGGAGCTAGCTGCCAAATAATCAATGTTCATAGCTTTCATGTCTACCGGAATAGCAGCAAAACCACTCATGGAATCCACTATAAAACCAATACCGTAATTGGCGCATAATTTCCCAACAGCTGTAATGTCATTCAAGAGTCCTGTTGTGGTCTCATGATGTATCATAGCCAAATGTGTCAATCCCTTTTCAGCCTTAACAACCTCCTCCAGCGCCTTTAAATCTATAGGGACTATGGATGAAGATTCAAAAACAACCATATCCATCTTATATATTTTGGCAATCTGGCACATACGTTTGCCATAGGCTCCATTATCTATTATAAGAATACGGCCATTGTCCGGGACTACGGAACTCAATATGGCCTCAACCGTGGCCGTTCCGGAACCTCCGAACAAAACAGTGGCATAATCCTTTGGATCTCCCACAAATTTGGTTATCTCAGTAGCACAGTATTCCATAAGATCCCCAAACTCCTTTTCCCTTGGACAAATATCGGTAACTACCTGGGCCAATTTTACGGAATCCGTGGTAGTTGCCGGACCAGGATTGAGCAACACATTTCTTTTTATTTGCATTTGGTATTTTTCTATTAAAATATTAGAATTACTTCAATTGATTTAAATTTAGGATACCTCCTTAGGCAATGTCCCATGGCAGGGAATAGGTCTTGACATAGGTATATCCTTTCATGGTCTCAATAACACCTTCCTTATACCCCAAGCCGGAATCCTTCACACCTCCAAAGGGTGTCCATTCCAAGCGGTAACTCGGTGCCTCGTTTACATTTACGGTACCTGTATCCAATTCGGTAATAACCCTTTGAATGGAAGGCCAATGATTGCTCACCACACCGCCGGAAAGGCCATAAGGCGTATCATTGGCAATGTCTATGGCCTCATCCAAAGTTTTGAACCTAATTATAGGCGCTACGGGCCCGAAGGTCTCCTTGGCCACTACTTCGTGGGCATTCTGTACATGGTCCAAAACCGTTGGGGCATAAAGGGCACCATCGCGTTTATGACCGGCCAATAGCACTGCTCCATTATCAATGGCATTCTGGACTCTAAATTCCATCTCCTTGGCGGATTCTTCGGTAATAACCGTCCCCATATCATTTTGGGCATCATAGGGGTCCCCGTATTTCAAGGCCTTGACCCTGGCCGTTAATTTAGCGGCATAAGCATCCGCTATGCTTTCGTGAACCAAGATCCTTCTAATAGCGGTACAACGCTGAGCCGAATTTTTAAAGGTTCCGGACATGGTCACTTCCACTGCCTCTTCTATGTCGGCATCTTCCAGAACCAATAAGGCGGAACTACCTCCCAGCTCCAAAACCAATTTTTTATACCCCGCCTTGGAGGCAATAATTTTTCCTACCCTACTACCACCGGTAAAGGAAACCATGGTTATTTCCGGATGTATGGTCATCATTTCCGCTGTTGCCTGCACGTCTGCTCCATTGATGACATTCAACATATTGGGTGGCAGGCCACAGTCTAAGGCCAATTGTGCAAAATAATAGGCAGATAGAGGGGTTTTTTCAGACGGTTTCAAGACCACCGTATTGTTGGTGGCGATGGCCGGAGCTATTTTATGCACCACCTGGTTCATAGGATGGTTAAAAGGCGTTATACAACTAATAAGCCCCAGGGGAACACGCGTGGTATAGATCCTTCTTGGTTTGCCATTTTTGGAAACATCACAGGGAAACACCTGGGAGTCATCGTCCAAAGCCTTCATGGCCGAAAATCGCAGTACATCGGAAACCCTACTGGCTTCATAACGTGTATCCTTTAAACAAAGTCCGGTCTCATCGGTAATCATTTTACTCACCTCATCGACCCGTTCCTCCAATGCATTTGCAATCTTGTTCAGTATGTCGTACCGTTCATAACGGGTAAGGTTAATTTTGGTATTCTTCGTATCCGTCAATACCTTGTCCAAGGTTTTTGTATCCAAGGACGCCACCCTACCAACCTGCTTTTTGGTGTATGGATTATAAATATCTATCCATTCGCCACTTGTAACCTGTTTTCCATTGATTATACTTCCAAATTCGATCATAGTTGTGTTTTAAATAGTTTAGTTGGAGAATCCATTGCTCAAGAAGTGGAACAAATCGAAGTTCCTACTAGTACCTGATGCCAATTTATCACTGTATTCCGCGTTCAGTTTTTTATTGAATATCATGGGCACTACTTGACAGTGCTCTCCTCCATGTGAACGCAGACCTTCCTTCACCTTATCCAATTCATGCCAATCCGGGGTCCTACCAATGGTAGTGGCCGAATCTGCCAATACCACCAAATCCCCGATTCTATCACCTGGAAGTTCATATTCCTCAACGGCCTGGGCGTTGGTAAGTACCTTTTCTATTCCGTCCAAGGAAAGCAAATAGTCCTTGGCCGCTTGTAATTGGGATTTATCCTCCAAATACAGCGTACCATAACCTCCTAGGGCCCCGTGGTGCACCACATAAGGATCCGTGATGGGCAGGATTACCCTTGATCTTATATCTTGGGCATCCAAAAGCTGTTCTATAAACTGCACCTTTGGACTGCCATCCGGATTGGTCTTGGCCTGCATACCATGATCGGCGGTTACCCCGATAATGGCACCCAACTTGTCCAATTCCCCCAACCAAAGATCTATTTTGGATAAGAAATCGTTCGCATCCGCACTTCCTGGAGCATATTTATGTTGCACAAAATCGGTTGTTGTCAAATACATCACATCAAAATGTTCCCGTTTCAAAAGTTTGGCCCCAGCTTCAATGCAATAAACCGAAATATAGGGATCATAGATACCTGGTCTTTCCTTGCCCATCAATCCTTGCTCCACGTTTTCAATACCGTTTTCCTCCAAAGTGGCCTGATTGGCAAATTCTGCCGAAAAGCAGATACCCTCCAAATTGTGGGCCAGCATTTTTCGCAACTTATCCTTGGCTGTAACCACGGCCACCTTTCTTCCGTTTTTACTTAACTCTGATAAAATAGTGGGAACCTTTAGATACTTTGGGTCGTTCATCATTACCTCTTCCTGAAGTTCGGTATCCCAATAAAAATTGCCACAAATTCCGTTCACCTTTGGAGTAACCCCAGTAACGATGGCCATATTGTTCGGATTTGTAAAGGATGGTATCACACTTTTTACCATTCCCATAGAACCTTCCTTTATAAACCTTTGTAAATTGGGCATTACCTCCTTGGCTGCTTCATAATAAGGATAAGATGTTCCATCCATACATATTCCAATAATGGTCTGCTTTTGCTCAGGGTAATTTCTGTCGTTAATCTTCATGTCTTAAAATATCTTTGAGTTTCTCACTAATTTTGCACTAAAGTACAAAAATTTTACTAATAGGATAATTTTAGTTACAAAAAATGAATGTCATTTTGCCAAGTACAGGAGGAGTATAATTATGAAACAAAAATCAGCCTAATATCCTTGGAATTATTCGATCTAAGATTATTTTATTGTTAGCTAAACACTAAATTCTTTAAATCAACAATCTGCTCTTTCATTAAAAGAAGGATGGTCCTGGACCAATTAGACATAAAAAAATCCCTATTTCATTTTGGAAATAAGGATTTGAAAAATTCAAAATACCGTTAAACCTTAGTCGATCAACCCAAAAACCCTTGGCAACCATAAAGAGAGCTCCGGCACATAGGTCAGGATCAATAATACGGCGGTCATTGCCGCCAATAAGGGCAATAAGGGCTTGATCACTTTTGTGACCGGAACTTTGGCAACACCGCTACCAACAAACAGGAGCGTCCCTACGGGAGGGGTACATACGCCTATACATAAGTTGAGAACGATTACCATTCCAAACTGTACAGGGTGCATCCCCAATGCCATAACCACAGGCAAAAATATAGGGGTGAAAATTAATACTGCCGGGGTCATATCCATAAAGGTACCCACAACCAGAAGGGTAATATTTATAAACAATAGTACCAACAAGGGATTCTTAACAGATTCCAGAAGGAAGCCCGTAAGCGATTGCGGAATGGATTCAAAAGAGAACAACCAGGACATGGCCATGGAGGTAGAAATCAAGAACATAACAATAGCGGTTGTTTTGGCACTGCGGAGAAGGATTGGCCTGAAATCGGCAAACTTCAGCTCCTTATTCACAAATCCGAGCAAAACAGCATACACCACGGCAATGGCCGCCGCTTCGGTGGCGGTAAAAATTCCTGCCACAATTCCACCAACTACAATAACCAACAAGGTTAAACTCAAAATGGCATTCTTAAAATCATGGAACAACTTTTTAAAACTTACCCTTTCTTCCTTGGGCAATCCCTTTTTTCTGGCATAAAAATAGACCATTAACATAATGGCAAGGCCTACCAAAATACCAGGTATATATCCTGCAATAAAGAGGGCAGCCACCGATGCCGTGCCTCCACTGGCCAGGGCGAAAATTATTAATACGTTACTGGGCGGTATCAATAGACCGGTGGTTGAGGAACTAATGTTTACGGCAGCACTAAATTCCCTAGGGTAACCATCATTAGCCATTTTTTCCGTAAGTGTACTTCCAATGGCCGATGCTGCTGCAATGGCGGAACCTGAAATGGCCCCGAACAACATAGCGGAGATTATATTAACATAGGCCAGGCCCCCGGGCAAACTGCCAATAAGTGATTTGGCAAAATCTATCAAGCGGTTTGCAATACCACCACGGTTCATTATTTCCCCGGCCAATATAAAGAAGGGAATGGCCAATAAGGCAAAATTATCTATACCTGTCGTCATTCTTTGACTTACCGTAGTGGTAGCAGGCATATACGCTATATTGATCAGAAGGGTAATCGTTGTAGAGATACCAATAGCATAAGCAACAGGCACCCCATAGGCCAACAAGCCCATAAAACTAATAAACAATACTAGGATACTTATGGTTTCAATACTCATTGTTATTGGCGTTAAAGGTTATTTTAATGTGATAAACGGAAAAGAAAATGATTATTAGGCCACAAATAGGTACTATAGCGTAAACATAGCCAAGCGGCACCAATAATGCAGGGGACAACTGGCCCAACTTTAAGGTGGTATATACCAAATTACCTCCACCAATAACCATAATGACCAAGGCAAAAATAGCCATCACAACCTGAATTATCCTATGTCTCCTTTTTTGTTTGTCTGCCGGAAGTTTGGACAATAAAAAGTCCATGGACAGATGTCCTTCCTTTTGTCCATTGATATAGGCAGCACCCAAAACCGTTAACCAGATCAATGAAAACCTGGCAAACTCCTCCGTGAACGAGCTTGACTGTCCCACCACATATCGGGAAACCACCTGCCAAACCACATCGAGCACCAATAAACTAAAAATTAGAACCAGCAACCCTTCTATGGCCTTATTCAATATTCTGTACGTCGTATGCATTATTGATTGTTAATTTGGTCGATTATTTTTTTCATTTTTGGATCCTCCATCAAATCCTCTAAAATAGATTTGGTTTTTTCTACGAAGGGACTTTTATCTGGATGATAGATTTGTACATTGGCCTTTTCCAAAATTTCCATGCCTTCCTCTACGGTTTCCTGCCAATATATTTTTTGTTTTTTTACGCTGTCATCTGCCGCATCTTGTAACCAACCCTTTTCTATATCGCTCAAAGTATCCCAAAACTTGGTGCCTACTACCACAACATCCGGAACCATACTGTGCTGATCTAGGGTATAAAATTTACAGACTTCGTAGTGATTGGAGGTTACAAATGAAGGAACATTGTTCTCGGCACCATCTACCACTCGTTGCTGTAATGCGGTATAAAGCTCACCATACGCCATTGGGGTAGCAGAGCCACCTAGGCCGTTTACCATGTTCACGGCCATTTGGTCGTTCATTACCCTAATCTTCTTGCCCTTTAAATCCTCCGGAGTCTTAATAAATCCATCCAAGGTATAGAAACTTCTACTTCCCGCATCATAAAAACAGAGGCCACGGAGCAAATATTCGCTGCCCCCTTCCAATAGTTCCTTGCCTATAGGTCCTTCCAATACCCTGAACATATGATCGCTGTCCTTAAATAAATAAGGAACACCCAAAACCCTATATTCCGGAGAAAAGCTGGACATAGAGGCGGCACTTACCTTGGTCATGGCAACACTACCTATCTGCAATAATTCCAAGACCTCCCTTTCCGTACCCAACTGTCCATCGGGAAATATCTTGATCTGCAACTTTCCACCCGATTTTTCCTGTAGAGCCTCTTGCATGGCCAATATACCCTTATGGACCGGATGGGTTATTGGCAGGGAATGGGCAAAGAACAAGGTCTTGTGGTCTGTAATATCCGAGCAAGAATAAAAGCTTAAACATGCCAAGACACCAATCGTAATAATTAATTTTCCCAAAAGGGGTTTATAAACCTGCATATACATTTTTTTACTTGGTCGTTAACGTTAACGCTATTTATCTTTAGATTTCATTTCCAAAGCTTAAAAATACTCTATTTTTTAAATTTTACAACAACTCGGCACAATATTAGCAATTTACCTGCGTCTTCATCAACAATTACATCCATATTTTACAAATTTACCAATCTAGTTAGAGCAGCATTTCCCTAATACCCTTTTCCAGGCCATAGAGTTCGGACATCCCAATAGCCCTTCCAATTAGTGAATACCCTGAGTAAAATTCGTCTTTCCTTTTTTTGTCATCCAACAAAACGTGTCCGTGATCTGGCCTAATAGGAATGGCCACCTCTCCAACACCACTTTCATGTCTCCTCCACTGCTCTTTAACAATCTCCAGCATTAGCTTGGGCATAGGTATGGATCCATCCAAATGGGCAGCTTCGTAAAATTTACCGTCGTCTTCCCTTGAAACATTTCTTAAATGTAAAAAATGAATATGTGGCCCAAAATCCCTTATAATTTTAAGAAGGTCGTTGGAGCTTACCGCACCCAAAGACCCCGAACAGAACGTTAATCCATTACTTGGCGATGGAATGCAATCCAGAATATATTTTAAATCCCCATAGGTGGAGGCAATACGGGGAATACCAAAAACAGGGAATGGCGGATCATCCGGATGCAGTGCCATTTTTAGACCCAGCTTTTCGGCCTCTGGAACGACCGCTTTTAAAAAATAAGCCAAATTTTCCCTGAGCACGGGCTTTTCTATCCTACTTACCTCCTCCAAAGTGGACCTGAAATCCGAAAGGGGAATGGCCTCTTTAGAACCCGGCATACCCGCCAAGACGGCACTTTTTAACCGCTCCCGCCCTTGCTTATCCAGGGTATTGTAATAGTGTTTGGCCTTTTCAATCATTGCCTCTCCATAGACTTCTGCCGCCCTCTCCCTTTCTAGGATGAACAAATCAAAAGCGGCAATGGCAACAGGATCGTATAACAAACTAATGGCCCCGGTGGGAAGCTCAAAATTTAAATTGGTACGGGTCCAATCTATCAACTGCATAAAATTATAGCAGACCACCTTAATGTTGTTTTCTGCCAAATTCTTAAGGGTCTGAATATAATTTTGGATATAGACATCCCTTTCCGGCTTACCGTATTTGATAGCCTTGTGTATATTGACACTTTCTACCACGGACCATTCCAAGCCATTGGCCTCAATTTCCCGTTGGACCCCCCTTATAACTTCAGAGGACCAAACTTCACCAATAGGCACAGCGTGGCATGCCGTAACAACACCCTCCACCCCTAGTTCCTTTATATCTCCTAAGGACACTCCAAACTTAGGCCCGAACCACCTAAGCGTTCTCTTTAAATGTTTCAATAATAAGCGATATTAATAAGTTATTACTTGGTAATGATGTGGACTAACCTAAAGTGATTGGATTACCCTTAACATAACAACCATAATACTCACAGCAATTCCCCCACATGTCCATATTACCCCTTAACCTCTTTAGGGAATCTTATGACAAACTCTCTGACCAGGCCAATTTTATCAGCCGTTGAAGTATTATATTGTAATGCTATGAAATTTCAAAAATTATACCCCAGAGAAGGAACTAAAACCTCCGTCAATATCATAAATGGTGCCTGTAACAAAAGATGAAGCGTCACTCAAGAGATAATGTACCATTCCGTTAAGTTCAGAGGCATCTCCAAAACGACCCATAGGTGTATTGGTAATAATTTTCTCTCCCCTATCCGTGAAGGATCCGTCTTCATTGGTCAAAAGTCTTCTATTCTGATTTCCAATGAAAAACCCAGGTGCAATGGCATTCACTCTTATCTTATCACTAAATTTTGAGGCCAGCTCATGGGCCATCCACTTGGTAAAAATATCCACTCCCGCCTTGGCCATGGAATAGCCCAACACTCGTGAAATGGTCTGTTTGGCTGCCATGGAAGATATATTTACTATAGATCCAAAGCCTTGCTTTGCCATAATTTCACTTAAAACTATGGTTGGAATTACGGTCCCGAACAAATTTATATCCACCACTTTTTGAGTATCTCCAAGCTCAATATCGTAAATGGTCTGATCTGGTTTTAATGTAGCCCCGGGAATGTTTCCTCCTGCCAAATTTACCAGCCCGTCCAACCGCTTAAACTTGGTGATTATAGTGTTCTTCAACTCGGTCAATTGCCTTTCATCCATCACATCCAGAACGAACAAATGGGCACTATTGGCTGTAATAGCATTTAACTCTTTGCATTTCTCCTCCAACTTATCCAAAGATCTGCCCAATAACAACACCTTGGCCCCATTTTCCACAAGATACTCGGCAATGGAACCTCCCAAGGTTCCGGTTGCACCAGATAAGGCATATATTTTATTTTCTATCGAAAAAAGTTTACTCATCAATTTAAATTTTATTATTCTACTTCAGCGAGACCCAAAGATAATACAAGGAAACAATAATGGACATAATAAAAAGGATTTGCCCTAAACCGACAATCGCAGAGGTTAGCACTGATTAAAAAATCCGCATTAGTATAACCATAAAATGAAGCCAAATACACTTTGGTCTTAATTTTTAGCCATTTTATAGCCTTCAATGGTCGTGTAATATTTGGTAATCATATTGGGTATCTCCCAGTTTGGCAATTTACCCTCGTCCAAATACCGTAAATAATTTTGGGTCACTTGGGCAAAGTGTGCCTCATGACCAATCTTAAACTCGTCTGGGATAATAATTTTCCAAATATTCGCTGACACTTTCTCAGCTTCGGTACCGGGAAATTTAGGGCCTATGGAGTGCTCCAGGGCATCTGTTATTAGCTTGTCAAAATTGGCCTCTCCTTTGGATTGAACATACAAGGTAGGCTTATAACTTTCTTCCTTACCCTGTTTAATTATGAGGTCGCTTTTGGTACCCCGCATTATGCTGTAATGGGTATCCCCGGTACCTTCGGGAGCCTCATAATTCCAGATTACGGAAACCTTGGCGTACTTTCCCTTAATCTTGTAAATCATTTCGCCATTGCAATACACCTTAAGTTTGTCACCATCCATATCTTTTTTAAGATAATCGGGAAAACTATCCAATCCGGTCACTCTTGTAAATTCATCCAACGTAAGCACAGTTGGCCAACGCCTGGCCTGAACCATTTCTATATCTGTACGATCTATAATCTGATCCGGAAAAAGTTCCCATTGCACCAAATCGACCAAGTGGGTGGTTACATCCACTATTCCTTCCCCTTCTTCATTCACATCAAAAAACCATGCCGGTCTTACCAATGGCTGGCCCGAAACATACTTAAAAAAGTGATGTACACTTTCTTTAATTATGGCAGGTTCCTCAGCACTACCTTCCAAAACTTGGCCAAACACCTCTGGTAACATGGAAAACTGTCTTTGCATACCGGTAGTAACCTCAAAACGCTCTGTCATTATATCGTAGATCATCACCCCTTTTTCCTCGGCAATTTTAAATGCCTCTTCCAATTTCTGAAAACCCTCGGGGTTAATTACTAATGGCTTGTCCGCATAAACGTTCAACCCAGCTTTTACAGCGGCTAAAATATAGTCTATCTTCTTGGAATTTTTCCCGGCCACCACCATAACGTTACCAGGTTTTTTGGCAATCATCCTTTCCAAATAATCTTCCCCAAAATAACTATTCACCTTCCAATGGGTAGGGTTTTCCGATCTTGAATTATAGGATTCTATTTTACTTAAAAAATCGTTTACCTCCGGCCCCTCGGGCGCAAAAACGTAAATGGTGGAATCTACCGCATTATACATTGTTTTTTGGACCAAAGCAGCATGAAAATGCCCTGGATCCAAAGTCATTAAACTTACTTTGTCCGGAGTACTATTGGCAATTGGATTCACTTCTTCTTTTTTTTGACCACAACTAAGAAACAATACCAAAAGAAAGGTCGATATACTATACTTCATTTATTGGTTTTTTTGCGAATAATGACAAACCCCTCCTTAGTTCAAATTATTATGACCAAAAGAGGGATTATTTTTTCATTATTCAATATACAACATGTTTATTATATCTTAACATAGTCCGTACCATAAGGCTTTCTCTGTACCCTGTGCAACATAGCGTTGGCCTCATCGTCATTGATAAACATCTCCTTCTCGTTGTCCCATTCCAATTTTCTATCAAATTGCATGGCAATGTCACTGATCAAACAAGTTACACAGGCCTTGTGTCCTTTTTCAATAGGTGAAATAGGTGCCTTACGTGTTTTAATGCAGTCCAACCAATTCCCGTGCTGATCATCTATCTTCTCCAAATGGGTCTCGTTCTCACCGATAACCGATTCCAAAATCTTGGGATCGGAAGCATTTAGGGCTTTACTACTCTTTTCTTGATCTACAGGGTCGGAAGCCGAAGCCGTATAAGCACCTCGGGATACAAAGATCCAACCATCGGTACCTTCATAACGTATTCCGTTGGTATAACCACCACTGGTATAGACCGTAATTCCATTGTCGTATTCGTGTTTCACAAAGAAATCCCCATGTACATTCCACAGACCCGATTTAGGGAATTCCGCCAAAGCCTCTACTGATTTTGGCCCCGTTAGTTCGGTATCCATTCCCCATGCCGCGGAATCATAATGGTGTTGTCCCCAACCTGTGATCATTCCTGCACCGTAACTTCTTAGGCGAAGCCACCCCGGCCTACTATAACCCTGTTGCGGGTGCACACCAATTTCGGTATAAGGCACCTCTGGGGTCGACCCCAACCACATATCAAAATTTAAATTTTTAGGTACCGGCATGGCAGGTGCTTCCGGTCCTGCAGGATCTCCGGGAAGTCCGACCTTAACCGTATGTATTTTACCAATACGACCATTTCTGACCAGCTCGGCAGCCACCCGAAATTGGGGCATGGCTCTTTGCTGTGTTCCAACCTGAAGTATAACGCCCGTTTTTTGTACGGCCTCACGCAACTGTTGTCCTTCCCTCACGGTTAAGGATGTAGGTTTTTGCAGATAAATATCCTTTCCTGCCAATGCTGCCTCCATTGCAGGCTGGGAGTGCCAATGGTCGGGTGTACTGATAACCACAGCATCTATATCCTTATTGAGTAACATTTCCCTATAGTCATCGTAGATTTTGGTATCCATGTATTTTTCCTTCCCCGTTTTCTCCTTGTAGAACTTATCTACCAAAACCTTGGCATCGGCAGCCCTATTGGAATCCAGATCACATACGGCGATGTAACGGGATTGGTCAAATCTGATGGTATCGCGAATATCATGGTCACGGGCAATTCGACCACAACCAATTTGCCCTATATTAATCTTATTGCTCGGTGCGTTCTTTCCAAATACACTTGCTGGAACTATAGTTGGAAAGCCAACTACGGCCGCAGTGGTCAATAAGGAGTTATTAATGAATTTTCTTCTTTGCATTTTTTTTGATTTTAATTTAATTCACAAATTATTTGGTTAAAAACTTGGGTGTTTTCCCCTGTTCCCATATTTAATTCTTAACAATTTTGGGCATCTCCGCAAAACTCTTCCAATAGGATTCCGCTTCCTCAGCTGTAAGTTTACCATCAAAAACCACCATCCTATATTTTAATCGATAGTCCTTATTGGGCTCTATTTTCCATTCCTCGTGACGAATAGGACAGAATTCAAAAAACATATCCCCCCTGCCCCCATTTCCATCAATAGGCCATATACGCATTGGCTCTGGGTGGGACCTATTTTCCGGATAACTTAAAAACAGTACACCATTGGTTCCCTTGCCGTTGGAGGATTCCCCAGTGACCATACACCAGCGGGCGTTGGTGCCATCTGCGGTGAGACGATCGTTGCCTTCCGAGGTAAGCACTGTACAATTATCCTTATGCCAACGCTCGGTAAACCTCATCCCTAACCCCCCTCCATAGCGATAGGCTTCAAAAAGAATACCATTCTCCAAAGGGGAAGTAAAACTAGTAGTGTAATCTACCATATACCTATCCGGGCGATCCAAGTCCCACACCTTCACGTCCAAATCTTCGTTCAAGGCTATTCGATTATCCTCGGTAGCTTGTAGGTTAATATGTTCTTGACGGGCATTGAAGCCCCCATATACATCTCCGGAATAAGTATCATTAAAAGCCTTAAAAAGTACGGTACCTTGGCGCTCCACCAAATTCCAGAAATCCACCCTCTCCCCTTCAATCCGGGTATGTGTCCAAGGACCCCATATGCCATAATGATGGTAATGATCAGGAGGTTGAATACGGCTTAGCGTATCTCCCGATGGAGTAAGCATAGGATGGAGGTATCCGGATTTCCGAAAGATGGAATCCACACCTTCTGGAGGGTAGGTCATTCCATACCTATAGGTGAGCAAGGGAACGGAACCCTTTGACAATTGGAGGTTTCCATTTCTTTTATCCACATTAACCCCTTCTAAACCATGGCCCTTAGCCTCTTCCTTTACTATTTCATAAGAACTGGTATTGTTAGGCGTATGAACAAACCATAGTCTTTTCCGATCATTATCAATCTGAAAAGGTATCTGTTTACCATTATTCATCAACACCAAATTACTTTGGCCGTCCATTCCTCCCAACCCCAAAGTATCCATTTTTAAAGATACTGGGGAGGCTTGTAAAATGCCATCCTTCTCCGCTATTCTAAACCTATATGATTCATTGTGGTTACATGACTGTATCAGCAATAAAACATAAACAAGAAATACATACTTCATTTAAAACAGGTTTAAAGGATGGAATTTACAAAAAACAAATTAACTCACTACAACTATTATTCTTCAGGTATGGTCGTCAGTGGCGGGATATTATTTTCCGCCCCTGGATAACCTTCGTTTTGATTTATCACTCCCTGTGTATTGGCATTGATTGCCGAAGCGGGGATGGGCCATAGCACATGATAGGGACTCATGGTATATTCATCTCCGTGAATGGTTTTAACCCCCTTATTGTAAAAATCGGTCACTTCCATGATACGATCATACCAAAAATTATCGGTAGAGAAGTTATCCAAACTATAGGTCTTACCATTATAGGCAGCTTTGCCAGTCTTGGCAAAAATATAAGCGATACGTGTCAGTTCGGTTTTTCTTCCCTCCTCGTAGTACAGTTCCCTTGCCCGCTCATCCAAGATATAGGCAATATCCACATCTGCCGCAGTAATTTCATCGGCTTCGGCCCTTCTTCTTACCACATTGATATCTTCTGCCGCTGCGCCTAAATTTCCTTTCCAGAAATAGGCCTCGGCCCTTAATAAATAAGTTTCAGCCACCCTATACACATACCAATCGCCGTGACCTCCTGCAGGTTTCACATTTAAGGGATCCGGAACAAAAAATTTGTAATGTGGAAAGCCGTACCAATTCCTTATGGTATCTGAACAAAGTGGGGTTCCATTTGGTAAATAGAGCTCCAAATTCTTTCCGTAATATGAGTTTCCTGAACTTTGTAGGCTAGGTGCATTGTACACTAAATCTTCCATATCGTACCAATTTCCCAGCTTATGACGTTGATCGTTATTAGCGTTTTTCCATATCTCCTTGGTACTATAATGAGTACCCCTATTTCTGCCAATACCCCTACCTATTGCAGTGACCTGATCGATATCTATTCCCGGGGCATCGGACATTCCATTCTGGCCATCAGGAGTATTGATAAAACGCCACCAAAGTGGAACGGCTTGCCTTTGTATACTGGTACCGCCTGAATAGTCTCCATTGTCCTCATACCCCAATCTATCTATAACCACCAATATTCCCTCGGTATTACCGGAAATACTTTTGTTTTCCACACGGTGCAGATCCCAGGTCACATCCTTTGCTGGGTTATCGGCATCAATACCAAACCTGTCCGTTGTTAGGGTGTGGGTTCCGCCATTGATTATTTGTGATGAAGAGGCTATTGCTTCATCAAAATCGCCCAAGGCAAGATTAACTTTTGTCAACAGATGCAAGACTGCATCCTTATTGATATCGCCATTGTTGGCCACTGCATTCACCATAGGCACTGCCATATTGAGGTCCTCCTGCATTTTTCTGAGGATCGTCTCCCTTGCTGTAGTAACAAAATCCAAGCGTGCCGAGGTGATCTCCTCCAATATTAAGGGAACATCCCCAAATTGCTGGGTCAACCTATAATACCTGTAGGCCCTATGAAACAGAGCACGTCCCATAATATCATTTTTCTGCGCATCACTCTCAAAGGTGGCATCATTCAATCTACCAATTACGGTATTGGCATATTTTATGCCTTTATAGAATTCTTCCCAAAACCAACCAATCCTATTGGCATCAGCACTATTGAGCCTAGCATCGGGCAAGATCAGCAAGTTTAAATCCTGGGCAGGACCTGATTTGTCCGTAGTTCCTTCTACCGAGACCTCGGAAAAGATATTTTCCGTAATCATGGGGGCGCCATCTCCGTAAAACTCAGCCCTTAAATTCCTCATTGCCTGTGACAAAAGACTATTGAGCCCTTCTGGCGTATCCAAGGCATTACTGGGCGTAAAGAACGATTGCGGATCTGCATCCAAGAATTCTTCCTCACAACCCGTAAAGGCCAAGGACAGAATTAGGATAAAGCTAAAAAAGGCTTTTCTATAATTATATATAATTTTTCTCATCATTATTATTTTTTTATTAAAGACTTAAATCGATTCCAAAGGTGAAAAACCTAGGTGTTGGCAAACTTGCATCGGTATCAAAATCACCATCATCACCTAATATCCTACCTTCTATATTGGTAGGCTCCGGGTCATAAAAGTCCCAATGAGGTGCATAAACCGCCACATTTCTAACATTGGCATACAACCTAAGACTTTGCAAAGACAACTTTTCAAGAAGGGGCTTTGGAAATCTATAAGCCAATGTAATATTACTCAACCTAATAAACGAAGCATCACGCCAAATGGTAAAGCTTGAACTTCCGTCACTTGAAAACAATCTGGCATAATCATTTATAGGATTGTCAGGTGTCCAATAGGGTGTTTGGATGGAGTTGGTCCTATCTATAAAACCGTTTCTGTTTTTGGCTTCATTAAATACCCTTTTTTGACCCCAATTGGAATAGACCTCAAAAGAAAAATCAAAATTCTTTAGCATCGTGAACCTATTGGACATGGCCCAACTAAACCTAGGTGATCTATGTCCCTGAAAAACATTGTCCTCCACGGTAAAGTCCCCACTATTATCCACATCCCTAATTTTCCAATCCCCGGGAAAAACACCGTATTCGGCAGCTTCAGCAGCCTCATTTGTCTGCCAAATCCCTATGGCTTCCTGCCCCCAGATAACGTCGGTGGCCTGACCTATAAAACGCTGATTGGTAATGTCATCCAATTCGTTCCCATTTTCATCAAGATCGCCATATAACTTCCTGATTTTATTTCTGTTCAAAGAGAAATTAAAATTGGTATTCCACTGAAAATTTTCCCTATTGATGTTTTGGGTAGCCAAGGTGAATTCCAGACCTTTATTTTCAATTTCCCCCAAATTGGTGGTTACATTGTTGAAACCTATAATATTCGGCAATTGTCTGGTTACAATTAAATCGTTGGTAATATTTTGGTAAGCCTCAATAGACCCCTCAACCACTCCGTTGGCCAGACTGAAGTCCAACCCTAAATTGGTAGCCTTGGTACGCTCCCACCTAAGCGCATTGTTTTCTTGGGTTCCATTGTCAAAAGTAGGCACGGTAATAACATTACCCCCGGCATCCACATTCAAATATTTGTTCGCATTAAGCTTGGACAATGCAGTAAACCTTCCAATATCCCTGTTCCCATTTTCCCCATAGGACAATCTAAGCTTAAGGAAATCAATAAATTCCGAATTAAAAAAAGATTCGTTGGAAATGGTCCAAGCCCCTGCTATGGAAGGAAAATATGCCCGTTTATTATTGGCCCCAAAAGCAGAGTAACCATCCCTACGCATGGTCATCGTTAAAAGATAACGGGAGTCATAATTATAATTCAATCGCGTCATCATGGCATCCCCTGTACTGGTCACATCTTCACTCTCGGCGATCTGAACCGTTCCCAATTCCAAGGCACTGTAACCCAGGGCATCACTAGGCTCAAAGGTATTGGCCCTGGCACGGGTTTCATAACTTTGAAACTTCTCACCATACACCAAAAACATTAAATTAAAGGAGTGTTTGTCCACTGTCTTGTCCCAACGTAAAATGTTATCCAACTGCCATTCATTGATCTTGGTCACTTTCCTTTCCGCCGAGCCCACTACGTTTTGTGGACTGGCCGCTAAGGCATGGTTATAATATTCCTGAAATTCCAAGCGATTGGTATACCCTATTTCATAGGAGAAACCCAGAGGCAACTTAAGCTTGGCATACACCCTGGAGTTAAAGGTATGGTCCAAATCTATACGGTCGTTAAATTTTTGAGCCAAAAATGCGTTAACGGCCCCTGCCCCATTGTCGTCCTGAGGACTTAAGCGAATATTTCCCTCATCATCAAATTCGGAACCCCAGGGGGAAGATCTTTCTATCTGACCCCGGTCGGCTGCAATAAAACCTTCATTACGTTTGGCAAATTGGGTATTCATTCCAACGGTCAACCAATCGGTAATTTTAGCATCCAAATTTAATCGAGATCGCAAGGCTTCGAATTTCTCTCCATCAAAAATGCCTTCATTGGAGGTTCTGCCAATGGACCAATAATAATTTAATCCCCCCTTACGTCCGGAGATACTGGTATTGATATCGTTACGAAATCCGGTCTGCATTATCCTATCATACCAATTGATACTATTTCCTGCCAAGTAATTTTCGATTTCCACATCCTGGAACCCAATTCTATTTAACCAGGCCCTGGTTGGGTCACCGGCAGATCCATCATAGGCCAACCATTGATCCAAGGTTACACCGGACGGCAAGTTATTGGGATCGTCATACCTACCTGGATTGTCAATAGTGTTTTGCGGGTTGATACTTTTAAATACATCGGTTCTCCAGTCTACATACCCCTGGGCATCGTATGGCCGCTCCTTATAAGCATCTGTTGCCATACCCACACTGGTGTTGATATTAATGGTAGGCTTATCACTTGTACCTCGTTTTGTGGTGACCAAAATAACACCACTTGCCCCCCTTGCCCCGTAAACAGCGGCAGAACTGGCATCCTTCATAACATCAAGTTTATCTATATCTGAGGGCGCAATATCTGAAAGGTCCCCATTATAGATCATTCCGTCCACTACTATTAATGGACTAGAACCGGCACTAAGACTGTTGTTTCCTCGAATTCGGATTTGACTGGTACCTTTGGGGGAGGCGGAAAGCCCAATACTAAGGCCGGCCACATTCCCTCTCAATACATCGGTCACCGAGTTGGTAGATTGGTCCGAAAGAGCGGCGGCATCAACTTGGGATATAGCCCCGGTTAAATCCTTCTTTTTTACCGCCCCATACCCCACCAATACCACCTCATCCAAGGTAGAAGCAGTAGATTGCATAGTAACATTGATTTGGGCGCTACCATTAACAGGTATTTGCTGTTCCTCGAAACCAATATAACTAATCGTTAATATGGCATTTTGGCTGGCCACCTCAAAACTAAAGTTGCCATCAAAATCGGACACTACCCCATTGGTAGTCCCTTTTTCAACAATTGACGCTCCTGGTAGCGGAACGCCAAACTCATCCACAACGGTCCCCGAAACGGTGAAACCATCTTGCCCATAAACGGACATTGAAAATAATGTACAGAGAAGCGTTAGAAGTAATAACGCCCTGCACCGAACTTTTTTTAATGAATTTCTCATACATAAATGTTTAAAGTTGGTTAGTTATTGAATTTTAACCATGACCGGAAAACCCAATCATGGTTGCATTTTGAACAAATCTATATAATTGCAACTTATTACGCAACCGATTGCACTAATAAATTGATGTTTTATAACCAAATAATTATTTTTTGTTTAATAAATCATATAATTAATATGTAATTCCACATTATTTATAACTACCATTCATTTATACTTTAATAATAAAATTTTATTTGTAATATTGTTGCATAGTTTGCGCAACAACAATTAATATGGACAAAAGAATTACAATTTACGATTTGGCAAAAACCTTGGGTGTTTCTGCCGGAACCGTAAGCAGGAGTCTGAACGACCATCCGTCCATAAGTCAAAAAACCAAGGATCGCGTAATCTTTATGGCAAATGAACTGGGCTACAAAACCAATAAATTTGCTGTAAACCTTAGCAAACAGAAATCCAATACCATAGGTGTTATTGTCCCTAAGCTCAATTCCATTTTTATGTCCACTGTTTTGGCGGGGATAGAAAAAGTGGCCAATGAAGCCGGTTACAACCTGATTATTAGCCAGTCTTTGGAGTCTATGGAAAAAGAAAAATTAAATGCAAAAACACTTTACGATAGTGGAGTTGATGCCCTTTTGGTATCCTTGGCCTATGACACTACGGACTTTGTACACTTTGCAAATTATATTAAAAACAAAATACCGCTGATATTTATTGACAGGGTTCACAATTTACCAAATTGTTCCACTATTATAATCGATAACAAATCAGCTGGATTTGAGGCTACAGAACATTTGATAGCACAGGGCTGCAAAAATCTGCTACATATTAGTGGCAATCTAAAGCGTAATGTTTACTCCGAGCGACTGAAAGGATTTCAGGAAGCGCTGGCCAAACACAATTTAAAATTTAAAGATGCCAATTTACTGGAATCCGATCTTGCCCCCAGCAGTGTTAAAGAAGTTATTGCGCACATCAAGAGTGTTGACATTCCCATTGATGGATTGTTTGTAGCCAACGACACCTTTGCCGCCCATTGTATTAAGGAACTAAAAAAAGAGAAATACAATATCCCCAGTGATATAAAAATTATTGGATTTAATAATGACCCTATCTCGGAACTGGTCACGCCTGCCCTAAGCACTATTAATTATCCAGGATACGAATTAGGTGTTTTGGCGGGACAAAGTGTTATTAGCCATTTAAATGGGGGTATAGACTTACATCCCGCAAATTCAATTACCCTAAGACATAAATTGATTATAAGAGAATCTACACTTTAACAAATATCTACAATGAACAAAACAATTTACTGCTTGCTTACCTTCCTTTTTGTTGGAACAGTTTTCGCCCAAGGATTAGAAGAATTTCCCATTACAGAACAATGGCTTTCCAAAATTGAATCCCTTGCTCCTTCTGCACCTAGAATTCCTGCAGAAACGAAAAAAATATTGGTTTTTTCACAGCACACGGGATTCTATCATTGGACCATTCCCCACAACGACGAAATGCTGAAAATTCTGGGTAGAAAATCTGGGGCCTTTGAGGTCATCATTGCACACGACATAGACAGTTTTGACAAAAAGAATTTAAAGCAATACGATGCCGTAATCTTGAACAACTCCAATCCGGCCGGACCTAAACGGGACTTGTTCTGGGACCTACTAAAGAAGAACACTACCTTGAACGACAATACCATAGCCAAGATGGCGGCCGAATATGAAAAGAATTTGATGGATTATGTTGCAAAGGGCGGAGGTCTAATGATTCTGCACGGTGCAATCACCGTACAAAACAATTCCAAGGAATTCAGTAGGTTGGTAGGTGGAAGCTTTGACTACCACCCCAAACAACAGGAAATGCATTTAAAGGAGGTGAACCCAAACCACCCCATGGTACAGGCCTTTAAAGGAAAGGGCTTTACCCACGTGGATGAACCCTATTTCTTTAACAATGCCTATTCCGATTATAATTTTAGACCCTTACTGTACATTGAAGCTGATAAATTGGAAGGTGTTAAAAAAGAAGTTACGGACAATACCATCTACGTTTCTTGGATAAAGCGGCACGGTAAAGGAAGGGTGTTTTACAGCTCTCCTTCCCATAACGCCCAAAGCATGAATCATCCGGAATTGCTTCAATTCTTTTTGGATGGTATGCAATACGTTGTGGGCGACTTAAAATGTGATGATAGCCCTATAGGAAAACCATGATCCAACATCCTATCAAGATTATGTCATCCCAAAAAAAATGCGCATCCCAAAGAGATGCGCATTTTTAATTTTATTCCAGAAATAATGACCTTAAACAAACACTTTAAAGAGTGCTATTTATTAAAATCAAAAAAGTTTTTAGCGTTATAATAGGATATATCGGAGACAATTTTCCCTAGTAATCTTTCATCATTGGGCAACTCCCCGTTTACCACGTCATTCCCTATAAGGTTGCATAATATCCTTCTAAAGTATTCGTGTCTCGGAAACGACAAAAAGCTCCTGGAGTCGGTCAGCATCCCTACAAAGCAACTTAAAAGCCCCATATTGGATAGCGCATTCATTTGTTTTTCCATACCGTCTTTCTGATCCAAAAACCACCAACCGGAGCCAAACTGCACCTTCCCCTTAACACTGCCATCGTTAAAATTCCCTACCATGGTAGCTATTACTTCATTATCGGAGGGATTAAGATTGTAGATTATGGTCTTGGCCAATTGATCTGTTCCATCCAATTCGTTCAAGAAGCCGCTCAATGCACGAGCCTGCGAAAAATCACCTATGGAATCGAAGCCCGTATCTGGACCCAATTTGGACAATAACCTTTTATTATTGTCCCGAATGGCCCCTATGTGGAATTGTTGCACCCACCCTTTTTTATGATAACTCTTCCCCAAGAACAACAGCACCTGTGCCTTAAAATATTGCACTTCTTCTATAGAAAGTGATTTGCCGTCCATAACTTTTTTAAAGAGACCTTCCACATCATAAGTACCTTCTTCGAAATAATACAATTGTTCCAATCCATGATCGGCCAGCCTACCTCCCTGTTCATGGAAATAGTCGATACGATTTTCCAAAGCAGCCAACAAATCCTTGTAAGCCCTAATATGGATATTGGAAGCCTGGCCCAATTTTTCCATATAGGCTACATAAGTACTCCCCTGTTCTATGGCAAATGTCTTATCTGGACGGAAAGTTGGAAAAACTTTTGGAGATAACCCTTTCTGTTTAATGCTTTTATGAAATTGAAGGGAATCTATGGATTCGTCGGTAGTACAAAGCGACTCCACCTTTTGTTGTTGCAACAACCCTAGGGTGTGATGGGAGTTTTGCTGCAGTATTGATGAAGTGCGCTCATATATTTCCTCCGCATTATCCGGCCCCAACAATTCCTGTATACCAAAGTAACGCTGAAGTTCCATATGGGTCCAATGGTACAAAGGGTTTCTTACTGTATAGGGCACTGTCTCCGCCCATTTGAGAAACTTTTCCTTATCCGTAGCATTTCCGGTTATATAATGTTCATTTATTCCAAAAGCACGCATGGCACGCCATTTATAATGATCCCCGGCCAACCAGGCTTGACTTATATTTTCAAAAACCCGGTTCCCATCAATTTCTTGGGGCGGCAGGTGATTGTGATAGTCAATTATAGGCAACTCTTTGGCATAATTGTGATATAAGGTTTTGGCAAAGTCGCTTTGCAATAGGAAATCATCATTTATAAAAGTCTTCATCTTACTAACGAATTTAATTTTAATACTTAAACTACCTACTTTGTCATAGAATGCGGACCAGCGGTCCAAGCTTATTTCCCAACCTGCTCAAACAATTCCTTTTCGGTATATTCCATACCGTCTTTAGGCGTTACATTCCTTAATTCTTTTATTTTTTCCGGTTTCAAACCTTTTGGATGAACTGAAAATGCATTGGTCACATAGGATATTATATCCGATATATCCTTGTCGGAAAGATTCTTGTTATACTTAAGACCTGGCATTTGATGGTTCTCATCATATACTTCCCCCTTAATATTCAGAGGCCCCTTTAGGCCATGGAGAATAATGAGCCCCAATTGTTCCAAATGCGTAGAAATATATTCCGAGCCTACCAAAGGTGGTGCCAATCCTCGGATACCTTCTCCACTGGACGAATGACATGAGGCACATATTTGACGGAACAGAATAGCTCCATTGGTCCTAGAATCCGCTCTTGCAATTTTTGTTGAATAAATATAATTCGGCTTATCATTGCCCTTCCTTTCCACACTCTCATATGTTAGCCTGGCAAGGTCCGAATCCTTAAGGTCTTCCTGTTGTCCCAGTTGGGTGCCAAGAGTTGAAAGAACATCTTCCGATCCGCTGACAATGGCCTCCTGGTAAATTTTATTGTCACTGTATTTATTGGCCAAATCGTACATTAAGGGAAAAAAGACTGCTTCATCGTATTTGGCCCAAATTCCCAATGTAGTTGACAGGTACAGATCCAACATGGGCTCATCCCTGTACATCACCCCTTTAAAGAGTTCCTTGGCCTTGGACACATTATTTTTAGATGCAAAATCCTCCATTAAAACAATAGCATGGGACGATGCTTCCGGGCTTCCATTTTGAACGATGTTGAATAAGAAATCGAAGGACAGGGCATTGAGTCCCTTCAACACATAAAGGGCGTGTAATTGCGCCAAAGGACTTTCATTGTCCAAAGCCATTTCCTTTAATGCCGGCAGGTTTTCCTGATTATTTTTCTGAATCAAATACTGCTGGGCCCTATCACGCACCCATCCATTGGGATCCTTCAAGGATGCGACCAATTGGGCCCCTGACAAAGTCTCCAGATCAGGAATGCTCCTAGATGATTTGTCTTTGCTTCGAATCCTCAAGATCCTACCATAGTCCAGTATGGTATCCAATTTCTTCTGTGCCGATAATTTTTTCAAATACGGGCTCAAAAATGCATAATGTTGTATTACACCGCGATGCATATCCACAACATACATATTCCCATCGGGCCCTGTTGTCAAGTTCACCGGACGGAACCCTTCATCCGTAGAGGCCAAAAACTCCTTGCCCTGCCAAGCTTGCTTGGCCTCAACCCGATCTCCATAAAAAGACAGGACATTTCTTTTGATCAAATTGACTTCCGGAACACATACAAAAACATTCTGATCGTAATCCTCAGGAAACATCCCGCCCCTATATACCAATGGACCACAGGCAGCAGTAACATTCACCAATAAACTATCCTGGTTTAAAACCCCTTCTTCATATCCCCGGTTTACAGAGGCCGCATGAAGTGGATAAACACGTTGATCCTTGGTCAATGCCTCATCCACCCCTTTTTGGGGAATAAAATACTTGTTCCTGATCAATCTATTGGGCAAAATATGATCGCCCAATAATTGAGTGGAATTATTGTTGTAATAAAGCCTTCCGAAATTATCATGGGAAATTCCCCACTGCCCTCTTTGGGTAGTAGGTTCCTTTTTCCACACGCCATTCTTACGCTGATATCTAAAATTGGATTTGGCATTATAGATCCAGTTATCCATATTCATCATTAATCCATTGGGCTGATGTTCAGGATTACCTACGGTAGCGTAAAGCGAATCTACAAGTACCCGGTTAACCGGTTTATCATTCTCAATTTCCACAAACCACAAGTTAGGGGATTCCGCATACAAAAGCCCCCCATACACCAAAGCCAAAGCTCTAGGCATCACCAAACTATCCAAAAAGGTTTTGGCGTGGTCCATAATTCCATCTTCATCAAGATCCTCAAGAATTTTAATGGAACCACTTGGCAAATCTTCCCCATCCCCTTCCAAATTGAGCATAAATCCAGTCATTTCAGCGACCCAAATCCGTCCCTTGGAATCGAAATCTATTGCGACAGGTGCTGTTAAAAGGGGTTCGGACGCCACCAGTTCCAGTTCAAAACCTTCTTCCAACCTATAATCCTCAAAGGAAATCCGAGGTTCCTGGAAGGAAGGTTTACATGCAATAACAATAAGCGAAAGGAAAAAACAAAATGATAATCTCATTAATATTGGTAGTTTGTATTCTGAAAGTCTGACAAGGGCACTAAATTAATACAGAGGCTTTTAAAATACTAATGGATTAATATATATTTGGCAAAAAACAGACCATCAGCACAATACGTTATATTTTTGGAGAGTATTACAGTTATTGCACCATAGAAACCACGACTAAAGTCATCGGCATACAAAGTATGCCTTGCCTCTTGAAAGTGCAGTGGGTTTTGAGGTTGGGAGGCATGCCTCCCCCTAGCCTTCAATTTCTTGGGCCAGTTCCCTAATTTTGACATCCGTCAAAGGTTTAGCTATAAAACCATTGACCGTGTTATATTTACTGGCGCGTTCCATATCCCTGGAATCTACAGATGAACTTAAAATATAGATTTTAACGTCTTTTTTCCCGGACAATTTACCAAACTCTTCCAAAAACTCCCAGCCGTCCATAATGGGCATGTTCAAATCCAAGAAAATAACCTCCGGCAACCCTTGTTCCGATTCTATTAGGGGGATTATTAGGTCCAGAGCTTCTTTTCCGTTTTGACAGATAAGAAAATCAGAGGCAAAATCATTATTCCTTAAAAGAATTTTAGAGCCAAAAATAAATATGGGATCATCATCAATTATGCAAATCGTATTAGTCGTCATTCCAGTGTCTATGGTTTATTAATGCTCTTAAAAAACCCAAATCTTCTTACTCTATAGAATTGGTTAACTACTAATATAATTGATTTTTATCAATTTATTACCTTTAATTGATGTTAACAAATTGGCATCTGTTAAATATTACGACTTTCATGTTTTGACAAAATCACAATTACAGAACAACAAAATGGATTACATCTTACAAAACAATTCTAAAATATGTTGTGAATTTTGTACCCTGGTTTAATGTGCTTTCCACTTCGATCCACCCCCCCATGGCTTCGATTTGATTCTTACTGATAAAAAGTCCGATACCCCGTGCTTCAGGGTGATTGTGAAATGTTTTGTACATCCCAAAAAGCTTGGAGCCATGTCTGTCGAGATCGATTCCAAGTCCGTTATCCTCAAAACTTAAAAAAGCATATTCCCCCTTTCTTCCACTGGTTATGTTCAACTCCGGCAATCGTTCGGGAGATTGATACTTGATAGCGTTTGTAATAAGGTTTAGAATAATACTTTCCAAATAGGCATGCACCGCCAATACATTGATATTGGCATCTACCGCCAAATGTATTGTAGCACCATTTTTCTTGACCAACGGACCAACTATCTTCATGGCATTCTGCACCCTTTTTAGTAAATTTTGGGAAGTTAAGGTAGAACTCACTTTTGAATTTATCTCCACAATCTCGCTTAGCTGGTGGATAGTTTCGTTCATATTATCCGAGACCAGTTTAATTTTGCGATAATATTCATTTTCAACTATTCTGGGATCCTCTTGCAAGACAAGGTCCAAAAGCATCGTAATATTGCTTGTGTGCGATCTTAAGTTATGGGAAACAATATGGGCAAAGTTGATTAGACGATTGTTGTGCTCCGTCAAATTCTCGGTCAACTGCTTCTTATCGGAGATATCCTGGATTTGGGCCACGAAATGTATGAGTTCGCCCTTGTCATTCTTTACGGCCGCTACGGCCTCATAAATCCAAATATAGCTTCCGTTCCTATGCCTACAGCGCTTCTCAGCTCTAAATCCACTCTGTGTAGCAATGGTACTTTCAAACAATTGCCTAGCTCCTTCCAAATCCTCCGGGTGCACAAAATCCAGCACCGTTTTTTCAAGAATCTCCTTTTCCCCATAACCCAATATTTCACAGATTTTTGGATTGGCCTTTCGCAATCTACCATTCAAATCTATGACAAGCATACCTATGGCGACATGTTCAAAGGTTTGTCTTAATTCCTCTTCTTTTAATGCCAAATCCCTAGTCATCCTAGTGGATTCGTCAATATCTTGGAAAAAACCGTATAGCCTAACACATTTTCCATTGACCACCTCCGGGATGCCAATGGTCCTTGACCAAAAAACCTTATTGGTTTTGGTAACTACTTTCAGCTCACGATCAAAACCCTTGCCTTTATCCATGGCCGACCTTAAAGCCTCAATGATGATTTCGCGATGTTCCCCTTCCTGAAAAAATGAATAGACCTCCTCCAGTGTTGGAACATAATCTTCTGGAACCCCTACCATCTTTTTTATGGTCGGACTCCAGTAAACGGTATTATCCCCTAAATGGAGCTCCCAGATTCCGATCCGCACCGTTTCATTGATGCGCTGCATAATTTCGGCATTATGCGCCAATAACAATTCGTTTTGTTTGCGTTCGGTTATATCTTGAATTTGGGATACGAAATGAATTACCTCCCCCTGATCGTTGTGTATTGCGGACATAGATATGTTTGCCCATATTACCGATCCATTTTTGTGAAAAAACCTATGTTCCAGTCTTATAAACTTATGTATGCCGTGGAACAGTTCCTCAATATATTCCCTATTAATCTTTAAGTCGTCCGGATGGGCAATGTTCACTAGGTCCATTTCCTGCAATTCAGGCTCATCGTACCCAAAGATTTGACAGAAACTCTTGTTCGCCCTTAATAATTTATTTTCATTATTTATCAAGGCCATGCCTATGGCCGAATGATTAAAGGTTTGCCTAAATTGCTCTTCCCTAAATCTAATTTCCAATTGGACCTTTTTAATTTCATCAATGTCCTGTATAAGTCCGTACAGTTTTGCACTCTCATTGTCCCTGTGCTCGGAGACCCCGATTACCCTTACCCATTTTAGGTGTCCGTCTACAGTTTTTAATTGTAACTGTTCATCAAATTCCATAGGCTCTTTTAGAGCCTTATCCACTATTAACTTAATACGCTGCCTATGAACACCTTCCGAATAAAAATTCAATCCTTTTTCCCATGTTGGTGCATATTCCCCTGTTACGCCGTGAATTTGTTTGGCAACCTTACTCCAAAATACAGTACCTTCCTTCTGATCAATCTCCCAATAGCCAATTTTTGCCGTTTCACTGGAGCGTTCAAAAAGGTTCTTATATTTTTCCACCAACAGCTCATTGGACTTCCTATGGGTAACGTCATAATGTATGCCGGAAATTATTTCTGGTCGCCCCTCGGCATCTACTTTTGTAATTTCGCCACGACTAAGTATCCAGACCCAGTTACCATCTTTATGGCGCATTCTAAATATCTGTTCTTTGGTCTTTTTCCCGTCTATATGTGCCTTTAGGGTATCTACAAGAATCCCAATATCTTCTTGATGCACAAGGTTCAAAAAACGATCATGGGTAAAAGGTTCCAGCTCTGCCAAGGTATAGCCTATCATCTCTGCCCAGCGTTCATTGTAAATCACCATCCCAGTCTTCAGGTTGCTCTCCCATATTCCTACATTGGCACCCTTGATCACATTTTTATAATAGGTCTTTTTGGCGTTTATATTGATTTCGGTCTGCTTATATTTTTCAATGCTGAGCGCCACCCCTAAAAGGCCGTTGCCATTCCGGGAATCTTCGGACACCGACCTACCCCTAAGATTGAACCATAAGGAATGCCCTTTTACGTGATTCAGTCTTACATCAATGTTGAATGGGGATTTGCCTTTTTTGGCTATATGGATTTTATAGGCATTTTGAAAAATCTCCAAGTCGTCGCTATGTATCAATGACAAAAAATCGACTGAAATAGCGTCCTCATCCAACTGTGGGGAATAGCCAAGGAATTGGGCCAGTTTATTATTTACAGCACCATCTTCCGGATTTTTCACATCCCAACGCCATAGACCATCAACACAGCTCTGCTCCACAAATTTGACAAAATCACCTTCCCTCTGCAAAAGATCTCTAAAACCAATTTGCATAGTAGTATTATAGTTTTTAGGCATAAAACTTCCTTAAAATAAATAAATAAACTTCCCTAAACGTTCTCCCCACGCCAAAATTATATTAAAATCATGGCACTGTAGACAAACCAATTTATTTCATTAATGCCTGTACTAGACCAATATGGTCCAAGCACACACTTAGTACCTTAATTCAATTGCAACTAAAAAGGAGAGGGGGGGTACCTTGTAGTCGTAAAATATTCCCTAAAAATTGACCTGAAACTTTGCAGACGCAACTATTTCAGTATCAAATATAAACAAAGATATGCTTACGGCTTACAACATGTAGTGGATTCCTTGTTAAATAGCTTCCTTTCTATGTAATCCCTGTAGGGAAAAACAATAAACCACGAGTAAGAAAGTACATTTTAAACTCCCTATACAAACGTTTTTAAGGGTTGAACCACTTTCCAAAACAAAGAAGGGTCAAGAAATAAAGTGGGCACCAATCAAAGATAGTACAATACCATTGTTCTTGACCCCAGACCTATCAATAGATCCAATATATTAGGCAGAATTTCTACTTGCGTTTATATTACCGTACAATGACCTAATTACTATTTTCTCATACAACTCTTTATATTCTGTGTCCTTACTCATTTGTTGAAGGGCAAATTGCTGGATTACCAATAGCGGCAATACTATATTTTCCCTAATTTTAACCGATTCCCTTGAAACCGACTCTTTCTCCATCAAAATTTTGGAATCCGATATAAGCAACAACATTTCTTTGGACAGAAGATATTCCTCGTAAAGAATGTTCCAAAATTCACCATATTCCTTGTCATCTTTCATGTAGCTGGTCAATTCAAAATAACACTTGGCCAAAGACATCATACTATTGAGCATCAGGGCCTTGAACAGCGGCACCTCTTTGAACAACTTTTTCAGTTCCTCCAATCTTCCTTGGTCTTTTAAAATCTTAATAGCCGTTCCAATGCCAAAGTAGCCCGGAACATTCTGTTTAAGCTGACTCCATGAGCCTACAAATGAAATGGCCCTCAAATCCGTAAGTTCCAGTTTTTTCTTATGGCCTCTTTTACCTGGCCTACTCCCAATATTTGCCTTTTGGTAGTATTTTAAAGTACTCTTGTTTTCCAAATAAGCAATAAACTTGTCATGATTCTTTAAAGCATCGTACTTCTCAAAACTTAGATCAGACAACGATTCCAATAATTGTCTTGATTCTTTGGAAATAACATTTTCCTTTCCAAACAAATTATTGGAAAGACCTGCCGTCAACAATTGTTCGGAATTATGGATAAACTGCTCCTTAGTGCCGTAGGTACTGGTTATAGTCTGCCCTTGAATGGTCAGTTGAATTTCATTATTGGCAATATCCTTTGTCTGTGCGGCATAAAATCTATGGGTTTTTCCCCCTCCACGGGCCGGAGGTCCACCACGTCCGTCAAAAAATATAGCCTTTATATTGTTCCGATCGCATACGGCAGATAATTTTTCCTTGGTTTTGAAAATTTCCCAATTTGCTTTCACATATCCACCGTCCTTGGTACCATCTGAAAAGCCGAGCATAATAGTTTGCTTATCATGGCGCTGGGCCAAATGTTTTTTATAAGCGGGAAGGTCGAACAATTCTGTCATTGTATTTTCGGAACTTTCCATGCCTTTCATGGTTTCGAACAGGGGAATAATATCAAAGGTTATCTTATCCGATTCCCAACCACACCATCTAAAGAGTCCATACACAAAAAGTACGGAAAAAATATTCTCGGAATTACTAATAACATATCGGTTACAACCCTCTTCGCCATTTTTCTCCTGAATCCCCCTTAATTGTAGAATATTTTGGATGGTTTCCTTAACGATATCCTCGTCATAATTCTGTACTTGCAGATCTATATCCTTATGGATTAAAATATCTATCAATTCCTGCTTATCCAATTCCCCAATATTCTCCGAAATTAATCCGTTCGCCTTTAGGATAGCCTCTACCACCTGGGTGTGAACACTATGGTCTTGCCTAATATCCAAGGTGGCAAAATGTGTCCTAAAGATCTTAACCTTATCTATAAGATGATCCAAATCCTTTAGATAGAGCTTATGGTATTTACCAATTAGCGCCGACCTTATCTCAAGAAGGGGTTCAATAATTTCATCATAGCGCATAACCGTATTGGCATCGAACATAGTGTTGTACAAGCGCCCCCTTAAATTGGAAATCACGTCCTGTAGATCCCTAAAGGTCAGTTTTTGTTGTAAGTTTTTTACATCGTGATAATAACATTTCATTAGGGTAATTCGCAACTCATCGGCTACGTCTTTGGTAATACTAGAGGTTACAAAAGGATTCCCATCCCTATCCCCTCCTGGCCAAAATCCCAATTTCATGATATTGTGATTGTTGAAATCCATGTCGCCAATATTATCCTTGATATAAGCATAAAGCTCCCCAACAGCATCATAATATACATTTCTTAGAATATAAATTATGTTTTTTGCCTCATCCAAGGGTGTTGGCTTTTTGGCATTGATCAAGGAGGTGAGACCCAATTGTTGTAGCACCAGATCAATATCATTGATTTTGTTCTCCAAAATAAGGTTCCTTAAATTTCCTATGATATCCAGGACGGCCGGAGTATAAAACTGGGTAGGGTGGGCCGTTAAAACGATGCGGGCACTAAAGGTCGACAGTTTTTCCGATATCTGGTCCCAACTTTTATTCTTGTCCACCAATTGAAAATAATCACCAATAGTAAGGGAACTACTGTGCTTCTGGAGCTGTGGAAAAGCAGCGTCCTCAACGCTATCATACAATACTACCTGTCTTTCAACATACTGAATAATCCTGAACATAAAATCTATCCTGTCCTTTTCCGAATCAATATTGGCATAGTTCTGAAAAAAGGCATCCAAAATTTCTTGGGGATTTTTCCCGGATTTCAATCCCGTTTCGGCCTGATGCAGCAATAATGGTATTAGCATTCCTACATTTTCAATATTTCGATAGGGCAAATTAAGGAACAGGCTATTATAAATATTGAACTTGTTCTGTACCGATTTTTTAAACTCGTCTAATCTCTCTGATTGAAGCATACATCTTTAATTACATTCTACATAATCATCGTTCCAATATTATGGGAACATGAATTTCAAGCAATAAATATCGGCATATTTTTAGATTTGAAGGTGGAATAATGTGCCAAACATCAAAATTTAATGGGGACACCTCATAATCAATAGACTTGACAACAATAATTTTAAACACGGAATGTAAGGAGGTACATTTACATTGTAATCATTAAAAGTAATTTTTTCATTTTCATATAGTGTTCTCGTAAAAGAGCTTTGTCTTACCGGCAAGGCTCTTTTTAGTTTGACCCTATGGAAAACCCAACATATTAAAACGGAAGGCATACAAAAAGATTTCTGCTCCTTACCTCCCCAATACTTCCTGCCTCGTGCCAATAAAATGGCAAGCAATGCAAACCTTTGCACAATTAACACAAACCTATCTTAATATTTACATTATATTTAAATATCTATTCATATATTTAACAATACTATATTGCATATGATCAAGGGCCCCAATCTATTATAGGCTATGTAGGCACCACTCTTGAGGTGGTCTCCACAAATAAGACAAATTTGTAATCAGGGTCTCCCAAAATCAAAATCCCCAAAGGCAATTGGTATAAAAAAAACAAACCATGAATAACTTAACCAAAACCTCATTCCCGATTATTTTCTTTTTATTATTCAATCCCTTAAACGCAAAAGAAACCTCAAAAGATTCTGTAGACTTTTATTTAAATGCAGTTCATAATCTTGTGCACAATAAGAATGACTTCAAGGAAAATTTTTTGGATATTGAATTTTTACTCGATAAAAATAAGAATGCCCAAGGTAAAGAAAAGGTGCTGACCTTATTAAATCTATTCACCGTCTACATCTATAAATCCGCCGAACTGGCCAACACTTACAACGAAAAGGCCATGTTGCTTTCGGAGAAATTGGCATTTAAGGAAGGAACTCTCAAGGCAAACTATAACAGGGCCTATTTTTTGTTCGTCCTCGGTGATTTTGAGGAGTCCATGAAAAAGGTCCTTGAGGTTCAGAAAGTAGTTGGTCCTAGCGCCTACCCCGAGATTTACGCCGATATTTCAACCTTAAAATCATACATCCATTCAGAAAGGGGGGAGTATGACAAGGCTTTGGAAACCGGTCTAAGACTTTTGGATAGTGCAGAAAAAAGCAAAAACGACTATCTTTTAATGAAGGCCAATTCCGCATTATCCCATTATTATTTAAGAATTGAGAACTATTCCAAATCCCTTAGTTACTGCCTAGAAGGCCTACACTACATACTTAAACTTAAAAAAACGCAATATATATACCCGAAAATAGATGAAATTGCCCGCATGACGGCAAAATTGAACGATCCCAAGGGGGCCCTTAAAATTTATGCCTTTTTTCTGGAAATAGAAAAACAACTGCCCCCCGCAGGTAGCTATATATTGGCATCGGTACATAGCAATATGGCCAATATTTATATGTCCGTTGGAGAACACGAAAAGGCATTGACACACATTTCCAAAGCCTTGGAAATTAATTTCAAAAATAATTATCTTTTTAGGATACCAAGGGCACTTACCGTACAGGCCGAATTGTATTTGCAGATCAAGGACACTGCACAAGCCATATCCAATTATGAAAAAAGCATTGAAGCTGCAGAAAACATTGATGCTTTTGATGTTGTAAAGCGAAATAGTTATGTTTTGGGCCAACTATATGAGAAAACCCACCAACTTTCCAAGTCGGACGATTATAAATCCTTGTACAAAGCCATAAACGATTCATTGTTCACCAATGAAAAGGAGCAAAAAATCATTATTCTGGAGACCAAAAGAAAAATAAAGGAGGTTTTGCAGAATAAAAAAATACTGGAATTGGAAAACAAAGCCCAAAAAGCAAAATTCAGGGCCATTATCATGGTTCTCGCTTTACTATTTATTATCAGTACTATTTCCTTGTATTCCTATCTGAAGGTAAGGAAGAAAAACAGGCTGCTCTTGCTAAGAACGATAGATCTGGCAGAAATTCAGCTAAGGATGAGCGAAAAGATCAATGGATTTCAACATATGGAAACCCAATGGTCCATTGAAAGAAAAAGCGCCGATATCCCTAAAACACAGCCTAGATTGGATAAGGATATCAAGAATATTATTTTGACCAAATTGGAAAAACTGGAAAAGGAAAACTTTTTCTTGGACCCGAATTGTAATTTACACCAACTTTCCGAACAACTAAAAACCAACCCCAAATACCTTTCCCAAGTTATAAATCAGGAAAAAAAATCCAATTTCAACAATTACATCAACGAATTAAGAATAAACTACTTACTCCCCCTACTACTGAAGAATATAGAATTCAGGAACAGCAAATTAAGTTACATAGCCTTTTCCCTGGGTTACAACAATCTAAACACCTTTAATGCGGCTTTTAAAAAGAGATTGGGCATTCTTCCGTCCAACTTTATAAATGAACTTAATAACGCCTTTGAAGTTAAAAGCAAATCTCCAGCGCTACCTTCCTATAAACTAAAAAAGATTGGATAGAACTCCATTATTTCAGTTTTAACCTTTCTTATTGCTTTTATCACCCTTCATTGCCAAAGCTACTGCCCTCCACTAACAGTCCCCTAGGATAGGAACCGGTAACGCAATATAATCGTTATAAACACTCCAGGGAGATCCAAATAAACAGACTGTCAAAATTATTTCCATTACCATAAAGGATCTCTGGGGATAAGGCTTAACAGTCCTAATATAACCAACCCAAAACGCGCAAAAACAAAAAGGCAGCACCCACAACGGGTACTGCCTTTTAAAATTACTAAACTAATTAACTCAAACAAAAATTTTAATCCATATAAACAAAGGATTTAATCCTTTAAAAGGTTATTAATTATAACCGGGATTTTGAGGTGTTAAATTCGGATTGTTGATCATTTCCTGTTCCGGAAGAGGAAACAACAAATGTTTCTCTTGCAGTGCCTGGTCCGAACTAAGGTTAACATGTCCTACAAAATCATCAAATGTCCCTGTTTCGCTATTCAGGACTTTTCTTAGGCGCACCATGTCGAACCAAGTAATCTGTTCGTAGCACAGCTCATGCCACCTTTCCTTCCATACCGCCTCCCTCAAGGAAGCTTGGGTAAAGGCTCCTAGTAAAGGAGTTGTCAACTCTGCACGATCCCTTATCCTGGTCAGGGCATCAACTGCGTCTTGATTTGGACCCGTGGCCTCATTGGCCGCTTCGGCATAGATCAATAATACCTCAGCAAAGCGAATAATAGGCATGTTCAAATTGTCCTTGGCAGTCCCTGGAACGCCAAATGTACCATTGGCAATAACATTAAAGTGCTTAAAAACATAAGGTGCACCTAAATCAAATAAGTCACCACTACCATTGGTATAATAGCTGCTATAGAACCAACCTTCACGGTCTACCGCCCTAAGATCACCGGCCTCATAAGAGTTATAAAACTCGATTTCCGGTACAGTACTACCCGTTCCAGATGGCCCCCTATAGGTTACAGGTTGGAAATTGGGAAACATATTGCCCATAGGGTTTCCTGCTACTTCATCATTGTATTGCAGGCTAAAGACATGTTCTACCATATTGCCCAAAGTTTCATCGTGTACTTCCGCGTAGGTATCAAATAGGTCCAAGGGTCCTGCATTATCTATAACCTCTTTGGCCTTACTGGCCGCATCGGCATAGCGTGCCGTTTCGTTAAGTGGATGTCCGGCCATGGTAAGATATACCTTTGCCAACAAGGACTTAACCGCAGCCTGGGAAACCCTACCACTCTCATCCGTCCAGGACAGGCCTGCACTTTCTGCAGCCACTAGATCAGCTACGATCTGGTCGTATACCGCCTTTTGAGGACTACGGGTAGGATTAAAGTCTTCTGAAGTGGCACTCTGTGGCAAAGTAATCAGAGGAACATCGCCCCATAACCTAACGGCGTAAAAATAGCCCCAAGCCCTAAAAAATCGTGCCTCTCCCAAAACTTTGTTTTTCTGAGCCTCATCCATTTCTATGTTAGGCACATTTTCAAGTACCAAATTGGCATTGGCGATAAGTTTGTAAACTCCTCGCCACCAATTCCTGACATGCAAAGTATTTGCATCGTAGGATAGGGAATATAGGTTGTTCAAATCCGAATTCTGGGCGGTTTGGGTGGTAGAAGTACCTGTTGGGGCTTCCAACAATTGCCAGTTGGAGGAAAAAATCCCAGCACCATCACCTACAAACCTAGCATCCGCATAAACGGCCGCAATTGCCGATTCCGCATGTTTGGCCGTGGTGTAAAAACTGTCCGGAGTTAGATTTGATGGATCGGATTCATCCAAAAAATTGGAACAACCCACTGTTGTCAGCAACATTAGCGAACAGAGGTAAAACTTTCCAATGTGTTTAGTTATATCAAATTTCATAATATCTTATTTTAAATTTTGTTAATTACAGACCAACTTGCAGACCAATTACAAAGGTTGTCGATTTTGGATATTCATGCCACTTCATTCCCTGGGAGAAGACATTGTTGCCCTCACCACCACGAATAGGGGTTACCTCGGGATCTCCAAGTAGTTCATCATTACCAATAAAAAGAAATTTTGTGCCGAAGCGTACAATCTCAATTTATTCAAATGCATACGCTCAACCAAGTTTTGATCAAAAGTATATCCTAACATAATGTTTCTACCACGTACAAAGGAACCATCCTTTACCCAATGTGAATCCACGTTGGTTACATAACCGGCACGTGTATCCCTAACCTGGGCTATCATGGTATCTTGATTATCTGGGGTCCATGCATCCAAAACTGTGGTATAGCTATTGGCAAGAGCCTGTCTGTCCTCACTGGAATGCAAGTTCATATCCATTACATCATTACCCCAGGAATATTGCAGTTCCAAGGTGAAATCCAAGTTCTTATAGGAAACATAGTTGGTTAGCGTTCCCCATGCAGTTGGGTATCCGTTTCCTATAATGGACCTATCCTCATCGTTAATTATGTAATCTCCATTAAAATCCTTGTATTTTATATCTCCGGGTAAAATGGTTAGTCCGTTTCTATAACTTACAAATTTAGCGGCTTCAGCGGCCTCATCCGTACCCCAAGTTCCCAAACGGGTAAGTCCCCAGAAGGCGCCTACAGGTTCACCAACTCTAATAATACTGGTTTCGTTGGTTATCCCTGGTCCACCTACACCAAAAATATCCGAGGGTGTGGCCAAGGAAAGCACTTTGTTCCTGTTCATAGAAATATTGAAGCTAGTATTCCAGGTTACGTCCGGGGTCATAATATTCTTTGTAGATAGCCCAAATTCAAAACCTTTGTTCTGCATGGATCCCACATTTCTTCTTATGGTTGCATAACCACTGGATTGTGGAACAGGGGCATCCAAGAGCATATCGGTGGTTTTCCTGTAGTAATAATCCGCTTCCAGGCTAATTCTATTGTCAAATAGACCCAATTCCAGTCCAACATCGTATTGCGCAGTCTTCTCCCATTTCAAATCAGGGTTCGCCAGACGATTTAAGCCTGTACCACCAACACGACTATCGCTCCATATGGCAGCATAATTGGAACTCAAGAGGGATAAGGAGGAATAGGGTGGTATTTCGGAGTTTCCTGTAACCCCATAACTTGTTCTAAGTTTAAGGTTGGAAATCAGCGAATTGTCTACCAAAAAATCCTCGTCCGAAATCCTCCAGGCAATAGCTGCCGAGGGGAAGAAGGAAAACTTGTTATTGTCACCAAATTTAGATGAACCATCGGCCCTACCTGTTACCGTAAACAGATACTTTCCATAGAGGTTGTAATTCAAACGTCCAAAATAGGAGTTAAGGGCTTCCCTGTCTGCAAAGGACTGTACCGCAATATTGTCCGATCCTGCACCTAAGTTATTATATTTAAAGAAATCGGTAGGAAAATTTCTAGAATCTGCGTTGACATAGAACTGGTTGGACTGTTGCCATGATACTCCCAATAAAGCGGTCAATGAATTGTTTTCATTAATCTCCTTATTATAGGTCAAGTAGTTTTCAATAGACCAAAAAGTTTGTTTTTCATTACTCGCCTGAGCTCTAGCAACCGCATTATTATCCAAGACACTGTTGCGGAATTCATTGTTCTCCTGGGTAAGGATATTGGCACCGATTACAGTCCTCATTTCCAATTCCTTGGTTAAATTAAGATTGGTATAAAAACTTCCGGCCGTAGTCTGGGTATTTAAAATGTACTCGTTATTCTCTAACCAGTTCACCGAATTTCGGGTACCTTCAGCATAGGGATAATCCCTGTTATTGGCATATAGACCTTCCAATGGCCCCCCAGTATGTTTAGGACCAGGATAAAAAGGATAATCCTCTACCATTCTACGTGGCACCTGATCATTGGTATCTGCCAAATTCTCTGTCTGATTGTTATAACTCAAGGATCCCCCAATCTTTAGCCAGGTCTTAATCTGATCATCAATGGAAAATCTTCCGGAATAACGTTTTAAGTAGGTATTCTTAAGAAGACCCTGATCATCCCTAATACCAAGGGAGATGGCATATGTGGTTCTTTCATTACCGCCTGAAAAACCCAACTGATGGTTTTGCGACAACTTATGCTGCACCACTTCTTTGGACCAATCGGTATCATAAATTGCATTGCCCTCGCTATCGAACAAATAGGCAACATTGGGATTGGCTCTTTTAAGTCTTGGCTCATATTGGGCATAATTTCCGGCTGCCCAACCAGCAGGATCAAATTTTTGGGTGTTTTCCCAAGAAAGTTGTTCTATCATGGCATACTGCTCGGAATTTAAAACCTTAGCCCTGTTGGGGCCAAATTGGTTTACGCTATACTCTACATCATAGGTAACCCTTCCCTGTCCGGCACGACCTCTTTTAGTGGTTACCAAAATAACTCCGTTAGCACCACGGGCTCCATATATGGCAGTGGAAGAAGCATCTTTCAACACCTCGATGGATACCACATCGTTAGGGTTTAAATAATCTATGGCCGAACTAAAATTAGCCTGGTTACCTTGAGGCAACTGAACCCCATCTATAACATATAAGGGGTTGTTGGAAGAGTTAATAGAACTAAAGCCCCTTACCCGAATGTTGGATTTACCTCCTGGCCGACCCGAGTTGGTATTTACCTGTACCCCGGCAATCTTACCTGATAAGGCCTGATTTAAGGATGTGGCAGGACGTTCTTGAAGTTGATCGGCATCTACTTGACCTACTGCACCGGTAAGATCCGATTTTCGCTGGCTACCATAACCAATTAATACCACTTCTTCCAATTCGCTGGCATCTTCCTCCATAACAGCGTTAATTATAGATTTGCCTCCCACAGGTATTTCCATGGTCTTGAAACCTATATAACTGAAAACTAAAGTGGCATTACTACTTACATCGTCCAAGGAGTAATTACCGTCAAAATCCGTTTGGGTTCCATTGGTAGTACCTTTTACCAATACATTTGCCCCAGGCAAGGGTCCGGATGCATCCGAAACACTTCCTGTCACCGTTTGTGCCCCCACCAGTCCGAAACATAAAAATGCTCCTACTAGCAATAGGCATTTACCTAGTGTAATCTTCATAAATAATTTATTTTAGTTAGTTAATTGTTTTTAACTGCATATCCAGCCTAGTTATAAGCTTAAAACATACATTCGTTAAATATATCTTAAGGAAAATGGAATGTTGCGGATTACGAAAAAAAGAACTCTAAAATTCATGAATTTTAGAGTTCTTCCCTGAAATTTATCAAGTATTCCTAATCCTGACCCATATCTCCATGGTCAAGGTCATCTAAATAAAACAACTGATTACGGCTATAAAAGCGGGTACTTCCCATTTCCCATGCCCCATCCTTCTCATCCATTCTTGAAACAATCAAAAACGACCGTAACAGGTTCAACAAGTATGCAAACCTTTGCACAACAAATATTTCCCTATCTTTCCCATTATCAATAATTTATTGTTTTTTTGATTAGCACCCTCATATGAATATTAACGATAACCCATAGGTTTAAGCTTATTTATCTTTTGCATGAAAACGAGTAAAGAATTCCTGTACACAGTTACAACGCTATTATTTTGGATGACGTTCTTACCGGCCCAAAACAAAATGGAAGTTGATTATGTTAATCCACTAATAGGAACCCCATCAGCTGGTTTTATGGAAGGTAGGGATGGCGGTGGCACCATGCCCTGTGTAGGAACCCCTTTTGCCATGACGAATTTTGTGGCCCAGACACGGGAAAATAAGATCAGCGAAATGCCCTATGTCTATGAAGACAATACCATACAAGGATTTATGGCCACTCACCAGCCAACGGTTTGGATGGGCGATTATGGCTACGTATCCGTAATGCCACAAGTTGGGAAATTAAAGCTACTTCCCAAAGACCGGGCCATGCCCTTTAGCCATAAGGACGAACTATCCAAACCCAATTATTACAGAGTTTCCATGGGGGATAAGGGGCAAAAAATTAAAGGGGAAATAGCGGCTGCATCCCGCTGCGGCATTTTTCAATTCACCTTTCCCAAGTCCGATGAATCCCATATCGTTATCCAGGGCATTAATATTACCGAGAACAAAAAGGCGTTTCACGGCTATATCCAAATAGATGAAAACAAAAGGGAAATTACCGGTTACAACCCGGAACGGATGTCTTCCCATTTGGGCCCTGAACTCAAAAATTTTAAGGGATATTTCATAATTCAATTTGACAAATCCTTCGAGCGATACGGAACTTGGAATTCATTTAGGACGGAGCCCGATATTACAGAAATGGGCAAAGAGCAGACCGGTGCCAGAATGGGCGGTTACATAAGTTTTAAAACGGAAAAAAATGAAAAGGTAAAAGTTAAAATTGCCACTTCCTTTATAAGCCTGGAACAGGCCCGAGAAAACCTATCCAAGGAAATACCGGATTGGGACTTTAATAAAGTAGTGGAAAATACCCGGGATATTTGGCAAGAAAATTTATCCAGAATTCAGGTAAACGGAGCAACGGAAGATCAAAAAAGTATTTTCTACACTGCCTTGTTCCACACCATGTTGTTTCCCAGGGAGTTTTCAGAATACGGACGCTATTACAGTCCGTTCGACGACAAGGTCCATGAAGGGGTTTCGTATAACGACTACTCCCTCTGGGATACTTTTAGGGCCCTGCATCCGCTTCTACATTTTACAAATCCCGAACGGGTAAGCCCCATGATACAATCCTTATTACAAATGTACCAAGAGGGAGGATGGCTTCCTAAATGGCCTAATCCCACTTATACCAACATCATGACCGGGACCCATGCAGACGCTGTAATTGCAGATGCCTATATAAAGGGCTTTAGGGATTACGACCTTGATCTGGCTTATGAAGCCGTCAGAAAAAATGCCATGCACCCACCCTATAGGGACACGGAAAAGCCTTGGGGAGATCGGGATGAAGGTACTTTATATGAAGCAAGGGGCGGACTCACCTATTACCACTCCCTGGGATATGTTGCGGCAGATAAAACGCGGGAATCCGTAACACGGACCATTGAATTTGGCATAGATGATTACAGCATTGCCCAAATGGCAATGGATATGGGTAAAACGGAAGATTATGAGCGATTAATGGGGTGGAGCAAAAACTACAAAAACATTTATAATAAAGAGACTGGCTTTCTAAATGCGCGACTATATAATGGCGATTGGGACAAAAACGTACAGGAAGGTTTTACCGAAGGGGGCCGATGGACTTATTTATTTGGTGCTATGCACGATATTGAAGGAAGTATTGAACTCTTTGGGGGAAAGGAGAAATATGCCGCTAAATTAAATGAAAATTTTGATGGACTACATTACCGTCATGATAATGAGCCGGGGCATCATTACGCCTACTTGTTCAATTATGCAGGGCAGCCATGGAAGACCCAGGAGCTTATCCGCAAGCATACCTCAACCATCAATTATAGAAATCACCCTCTAGGGATCAACGGGAATGATGATTGTGGGCAAATGTCAGCCTGGTATGTTTTTGGAGTTATGGGATTTTATCCGGTTACTCCCGGAACGGAAATATTTGCCATTGGGGCACCTCAATTTCCAGAATTCAAGCTTAGCCTACAAAAGAACGGAGAACCAAAATCTTTTAGGATCATAGCAAAAAACCTGTCCGAGGAGAATATGTACATTCAATCATTAAAATTGGATGGAAAGGTATTGGATGAACCCTTTATTACCTATACCCAAATAATGAATGGCGATGTCCTTGAATTTGAAATGGGAAAAAGCCCCAATCCCACTGCCTTCAAAAACAATTAGAATGGAGTGACGTTAATTTGGGACCTTCTGAATGATTCCAAAATAGAATAAACGGATGGATGAATTATTAAAATCCATCCGTGTATAAAGATTCTTACTATTGTTTTCCTGCTATCAACTTTAACCAAGCCATTATTTCTTGGGTATGGAGTTGGTAATCGCTAATTTCGGGAGGAATTCCTTTCTGCTCCCTCAAGGATAAACAGAATTCCTGCACCTCCTCCAAAGAATTAAAAGCGTCACTTTTGACTAATTTTTTGGCCAAAAATGAACCGATCAAAGCCATATCCGAGCTACTAAATTCAGGGTGGTACTGCACCCCAAAAAACGATCCTTTTTTATAATCAAATGTCATTGCCTGTACCTTGGAGTGGGAATTACCGGCCAAAATAAGGGCGTTTTCGGGCACTTTTGTTACTTCATCATAGTGGATACACAGGGCTGAATACGTCCCCTTACGGTGGGAAGTCAACGGGTTTTGCTTTCCCAATGGTGTGAGGTCAATTGGCTTGGAAATACCAAACTCCAAACCGTTCTTACTTAACGCCACTTTGCCGCCAGCCACAACCGTGGCAACCTGCATCCCCCAACAACTACCATAAAACGGTACACCACTCTTAAAAACCTCCTCGGCAAAATTTAATTGTTGTTCAACATCAGGACTCTCATCCAAGACACTAAGGGAACTGCCTGTCCACAATACCCCATCATATTTTTTTATTTGTCCAGCTGTTGGCAATTCACTAGCCATATCCGCCGGAAAGGCAAAATCTGTCTGCGCCTTTTGAACCAGCCCCCCCAACATTTCTTGGAACATAAGATGATAAGGCTTTATTCCAAAAGCTCCCCTTTCCAGGCGTGTTTGTTCGTTATTGCCTTCTACTATTAATAATCTCACGCTTACAGTCCATTTAAATCTCCAGACACAGCAGCCCTAAAAAGCTGCTCCAAATCTTTTGCGTTAACCGGTTTTGCATTGGAAGGTGTTGATGGATCTTTAAAGGCCATTTCCCCAATTTCCTTGGCATTATCAGTATCAATATCAATTTCCTTTAATGTATGTGGAATATTCAATTCTTTTCGCAGAGCGATTATATAATCGATAATAGCATCGGTACCCGACTTTTCCAGTCCGAGAACTTTGCTTAAATGCACCATTTTATCCTCAATTGCCGTCTTATTCTGTTTTAAGGCATAGGGCAATATTATGGCATTGAGCAAACCGTGTTGTTTATTGTAAATGGCTCCCAATTGATGGGCCACGGAATGCACCGAGCCCAATCCCTTTTGAAAGGCGGTTGCCCCCATAGAGGCCGCAACCAGCATTTGTCCCCGGGCCTCCAAGTTTTTTCCGTCTTTTACCGCCATTGGCAAATATTTGGCTATAATGCGGATAGCTTCTATAGCTATCCCTTCGGCCATTGGATGATATCCAGGAGCACAATAAGCCTCAATAGCATGTACCATGGCATCCACTCCCGTCCAAGCGGTGATATGAGGAGGTAAACCCAAAGTCAATTCAGGATCGGATATCACAATTGCTGGTAACATCTTAGGGTGAAAAATAATTTTCTTGGTATGCAATTTTTCATCCAAAATCACCGATGCCCTACCTACTTCAGATCCAGTACCTGCCGTAGTAGGGACCGCAATTATGGGTGCAATTCCGTCTAGGTCGGCATAACTCCAATTATCGCCCACATCTTCAAAATCCCAAAGCGATCTGGTCTGTCCGGACATAAATGCGATTGTCTTGGCCGCATCAATAGCAGAACCACCTCCAAAGGCTATAACCCCATCATGCTTATTTTTTTTAAAATGGGCCACGCCATCTACCACATTTTTTTCTGTAGGGTTTCCTTGTACATCACTGTATACCGTGAAATTTAGTCCGTCTGTTTTTAAAATGTTTACGGTATTTTCAACAATGTCCAATTTTACCAAGCCCTCGTCTGTAACAAATAAGGGGTTCTTTATTCCCAATTTTTTACATGCCTGTGAAATTTCATTTATTCTACCATTTCCAAACCAAATGGTGGTAGGATAATTCCAATTTGTATTTGCTAACTGCATTAATTCTTATTTTTTAAATTCAATAAATTGATCTATAGTTTTATTTGCCTTTTCGAAAATTAAACGACTTCACCCGTGTTACATGGTCGTAGCCAATTCTCGAGAGGGTAACACCTTTGCCCGAATTTTTAACCCCTGTCCATGCCAGAGCCGGATCCAAATAATCGCAGCGGTTCATGAACACGGTTCCGGTTTCAATTCTCCTTCCCAAATCAATGGCCCTATCCATGTCCTTGCCCCATATGGAAGCGGTTAGTCCGTATTGGGAATCGTTCATAAGCCTCAAGGCTTCCTCATCGTTCTTTACTTTCATTATTCCAACTACAGGTCCAAAACTCTCCTCGCTCATTACATCCATACTATGATCCACATTGACCAACACATGCGGAGATAAATACGGGGTATCTTTTTTGGAAGCTGCGAATAGGGATTCCGACACCAAAGACTTGGCCCCCTTGCCCAATGCCTGCTCTATTTGCTTTCTTACGTAATTGGCGGCATCAGTCTTCACCATGGGTCCCAAATTGGTCCCCGTATCCAAAGGATTTCCCAATTTGTATTGCTTTGTTAAGGCTACAAATCCATCAATAAACTTATCGTACAAAGCCTCATGGACATAAATTCTTTCTATACCACAACAGGATTGACCACTATTAAAGAACGCCCCATCCACCAAATTTTCCACACTATTCTCCAAATTGGCATCGGCCATTACATAGGCAGGATCCTTCCCTCCCAGTTCCAGTCCACAGGGAATAAATTTATTGGTCAAAGAATTTTGAACGGCTATTCCTCCTTGTACCGATCCCGTAAAGTACACACCGTCTATCCGGCTATCGGCAATTAATTGGGCCGTATTTTTATGGTTTAAGTGGAGTATTTGAAAAACGCCCTTCGGAAGTCCGGCCTTGGCAGCTGCCTTCGCGTATCGCTCCGCCACCAGAGGCGTTTGAAAGGAATGCTTTAAAACAACCACGTTTCCTGCCATTAAAGCGGGAACAATAGCATTTACAGAGGTCAGGAAGGGATAGTTCCAAGGACTCAGCACACTCACTACGCCAACGGGAACACGTTCTACCCACCTTTTATCCGGATTGGCACTATCCTCTACTTTATAGTCGGTTAAAGCCTCTTCGGCTACACCGATCATATAATGGGCACGGTCTGCAAACCCTTTTATCTCGCCTGGGGATTGACCCAAAGGCCTACCCATTTGCCAGGTAATTTCGAGGGCTATGTCATTTATATCTTGGACAATGGCTTCTACGAATGATGTAATATACTTTGCTCGTTCTGCAATAGTTAAATCGGACCACGCTGAAAAAGCACTTTGGGCCTTGCTTAAGGCCTGCTCAATATCCTTGGGGCCATGTTCTTCGGCAGTATAATAAATAGTGCCGTCTATAGGTGATATGGTATTTATCATTTCTTATATTATTTCAAAATAGCGTTGTAATTGCCAGTCTGTTATGGCTCCAAGTTGTTGTTGATCCTCCCATAGTCGCGTATAGGCATAATGATCCACAAATATATCACCAAACAAGTCTCGTGCAATTTTTGAATTCTTAAATTTCTCGGCAGCATGGGATAAGGTCCTGGGCAACTGAAGTTCCTGGGAAAAATCTACATCATAGGCATTGCCGGCCACAGCTTTGGTGGGTTCAATTTTATTCTCTATACCCCATAATCCAGAGCCAATAGCGGCTGCAAGGGCCAAATAGGGATTAATATCGGCTGCCGAAACCCTGTATTCCACCCTTTGTGATTTTTCCGATCCCGGGATGGCCCTAAGTGCACAGGTTCTATTGTCCATGCCCCATGAGGCTGCCGTAGGGGCCCAAAAACCTGGAATGAGTCTTGTATAACTATTACAAGTAGAAGCAACCATGGCCAGTAATTCGGGCATTAATTTCTGTTGCCCTCCTAGAAACCACCGCATAACGTCTGACATTCCATGCTCCTTGCCTTTGTCGTAAAAAGCCGAAGAACCATCCTTATTTTGCAATGAAATATGGATATGTCCGGATTGTCCTGGATAACTGGAAGACCATTTGGCCATAAATGAGGCCATTAGACTACGCTGCTGGGCCCATACCTTTACAAAGTTTTTAAACAAAGCTCCATTATCGGCAGCCCTTAATGCCTCGGAATACTCAAGGGCCCCTTCGAGCACTCCGGCCCCGGTTTCGGTATGCAAACCTTCCAAAGGCATTCCCATTTCTTGGGAAAGCTCCATTATTTCGTGATAAAAACTGGCATGGGTAGAGCTTCGCAATATGGAATATCCAAAATTACCCGGCGTCATAGGTTCCAAATTATGATAGTTCTTATCGCGAATAGATTTAGGCGTTTCATTGAATAGAAAAAATTCGAATTCAAAAGATGCACTTGCCTTGTAGCCAATATTCCCCAATCTATCCAATGTTTTGCGCAGAATAGATCTGGGACAAACACTGGAAGCGCTACTCTCGGAAAAATCAACTAAAAATATTACGGATTTATAGTCTTCCGTAGGCAACATTCTCATACTTGAAGCATCTATAGTAGCGTTGGCATCCGTAAAACCATCTGCCCAACCCGTAAAGGAATCGTTCTTATATAAAACATCGTTGGAATCCCAACCAAAAATAACACTGCAAAATCCGAATCCCTTATCGAGGGCGGATAGGAATTTTTTGGAATTCACATATTTCCCTCGGAGCACCCCATCAACGTCGACCACGGCCAGCTTTATATTTTCAATTTGATGTTCGTTAATATAACTTCTGACCGATTCAGGTGTAATTTTAGAATCTTCCTTTTTCATAGGTTTATTTTATTTTTTTCAATGGGTCCTATGACAGCTACGTCATGGACAGTTTGGTTTAACTTAACTTTATTATGGTCGATTTTTCAACTTTTGTTCCAATGTCCTGTCTCAAAATACAGCAATTTTCACATAATGGGCATGTTGACAAAACCATGTTTCAAACCCACACATACTGACAAGGGCAGCTTCCATAAAAATATAGATTTATGCCCAGCTATAACTATAAAATCTAGTTTTTTCCCTGTGCTTTTTTAAGGTCGTGCTCCAAGGCAAATTCTTCCTCTGGGGAGAGGATTAATCGGTGTCTCCCTTTAAGTCCAAAGTATAACAACCCTATTAGCAAATAGCCCATAGAAATAAAAACTGCAGTTCTATAGGATTGGTCCTGTAACTGAAAATATATAATTACACTGGCCAGAAAAATGGTGACCCAGGCACCTGGCTTCCCAAAAGGACTAACATAGGGCCTTTCCAGATCGGGTTTATGTTTCCTCAACAATAAAAAGGAACCGCACTGTAGAATATAGGACAACATGGCGCTAAAAACAGCAATGTTCAACAAGGCCCCACCTATAAATACCTCACTTTGGTTTCCAGCCAAAAGTTTGGTGATCATTAAAACCGTAAAACCAATTACTGACCCCAAAATTAAAGCGGTATAAGGTGTTTTTCTTTTACTGTGCGTAAGGGACAGCAAAACAGGAAAATAACCTGCCCTTGACAAGGAATAGATTTGTCTGCCGAAGGCAAAAATAATGGTATGGAATGATGCCAATAGACCAATGGAAGCTACCAAGGCCAAAAGCTTGGCTATATTATCCCCAAACAAAACCTTAAATCCGTCCAATAAGGGTTCTCCAGATTGCGAAAGGGCATAGGATCCCAAAGGTATTGAAGCATTTAGCCATAGGATTAAAAAAGCCGAAATGATCAAGGTAATAATCCCATAGGTGAGACCTTTGGGCATATCTTTCTTGGGATCAACGGATTCTTCAGCAGCCAAGGGCAATTGTTCAATGGCCAAGAACAGCCATACAGCAAAGGGCATCGCTTTGAGGGCTCCTTCCCAACCCAATGGGAAAAGGGAGCCTCCCCCTCCTGGCAAATGTTCGGCAGTACCATCGGTACCAGCCTTTATATCCAACGCATAGGTAGTAAAATCGGCACTACCAATGCTCGACACCCAAAAAATACCCAAACATCCCAATGCCAAAAAAGTAAGTGTAACGGTAAATTTAAAGGATAACTCTACTCCAACAATATTCAACAAGGTAAAGACGGTATAAAATCCGAACCACCAAAAAGGCAACAATTCCGGTGCCGTTTCAAAGATTCCCTGCATATAATTACTAAGAAAAAAAACGATTACGGCCGGGGTGAGTATAAATTCCAAATTCTCGACCAGGCCAGTAAAAAAACCGCCCCAAGGACCCATGGCCGATCTGGCAAAAGAATAGGCACCACCGGTATGCGGCAGGGCCGGAGACATTTCTGCAACGCTCTGTGTAAGACCAATGTACATTACGGCTACAATACAGGTAGCAACGAACATTCCTCCCCATCCCCCTGATGCCAAGCCCAGGTTCCATCCGGAAAAATGCCCCGATATCACGGCCCCTACACCCAAAGCCCATAAGGACCAAACACCGGCATGGCGTTTAAGTTCACGGGATTCAAAATAGGATTTGTCCATTTTCTTGTACTTAACGCCTTTGCTCATAGCTCTTCTCTTGGTTTAGGTTTGATTATGTATTTCCAACTTAGGTAACTAATATACCATGAAATAAAAAAAATATCACCCTTTAAACTTGAAGGATTCATATTATTAATAAAAAGACCATGGGGAAGAATCCCCATGGTCCGTAAGATTCACAGTACTTATCTTATTGATTTCACATTTAATTGTTACTGGCCACATCCCACCACAGTCTGGTGTTTAAGTCGTCTCCTCCCATACGGGTAACGGCCTGCTGATAATTGGCATTATTTGTTGATTTCACCGAATTGGGATACTGAAACCTTACGGGTACCTTTTTATCATTTACGGCATCCGGACCAGGTATTACTTCTGGCATTCCGGTACGCCTCCAATCGGACCAAGCTTCAAAACCTGTATAAAAGAGGGCTATCCATTTTTGTAAGGCCACTTTTTCCAGCTTTTCAGCGGCTGTACCTGTATAGGCCACTGTAGTCTGGGCAATATACGCATCCAGGTCAAAGGCTTGTAGGTCGGCAGCGATCTCGTTCCATCCACCGGCAACGATCCTATCCAAATAGTACGAAAAGGAGGCTCGGATACCATTTTCATAGTAAGTGGCGGCATCGCCAACGGTTATAAAATTTCTTTCCCTTGCCTCGGCCAGGATAAACTGGAGTTCTGAATAGTCCATTATAATGGTTTGGGAAGCGGTTGGTGAAGCAAGTTCCACATTACAGGCCCTACAGGCCATTAGAATTCCTATTCTAGAGATGAAGTTGGATCCCACCTCATCGGGGTTTCCAGTAGGGCTATACCCTAAGGCGGCCTCATCATCCAAGCCATTGGGCATGCCTACATAATCATCCAGATTATCAGAATAGATCCCTTTTCCGGAATTGGAAGTGGGTTGGGCAAAAACGATAAGCCTTCTATCATTTAGGTCCTTTAGCCTGGTTTCCAAGGTAAGGCTCAACCTAACCTCATCAAAACTACCAGATCGGGTATCGTATTTGGGTTGGGGGTTATCGGAATTCCATTGCAACAGGGCGGCATCCCCATTACTTTCAAATATGGGATAGGTTGTAGGGTCGCCCATAATCTCGGACATACCGGCTATGGCCTTGGCCTGGTCCACATCACTGATCCTCATTAAGAGACGAAGCCTTAGCGAGTTGGCAAACTTCCTCCATTTAAGTACATCCCCACCGTATAATATATCCCCTGATATATTTTGTGTACCTGTCAATGCGGTATTGGCAGCCTTCAGGTCGGCCAAAAGACCGTCGTATATTTCCTGCTGGGGCGTAAATTCGGGTGTAATATTATCATCGCTTATTCCCTTTACAGCATCCGTGTAGGGAACATCCCCATAGGAATCCGTTAAATAGGAATAAATCCATGACTTAACGATCAAGCCTACGCCGTAATAGTTTTGGCGATCCGGATTCTCTTGGGTATCACGAACAATATTCATGATATCACGCAGCCCGTCATAGGCATCGTTATAAGGATCGCTAGTTGGGGACCATTGGTAGATATCCCCAGAAGTAAATTGTAATCGAGCTCCATATTGAACGACCGTAAAGCCTTCCTCCCATCCTTGGTTTCCCCAATTATAGGCCATCTGTCTTAAAACCCCGGGCAAA
>TARA_R110002050_G_scaffold300621_1_pt1 | contig 53907 bp, 45 predicted proteins | sample TARA_R110002050 | Tara Oceans TARA_R110002050 (sample SAMEA4396988) | marine metagenome | biome: Polar Biome; feature: [DCM] deep chlorophyll maximum layer (ENVO:01000326); material: water (ENVO:00002006), including particulate matter (ENVO:01000060) such as... | depth 25 m
TATCACGTACGGTTCTGTGAGAGGCTTAGGGTGAAACTGCCTTTGCCTGCTCGATCACAAACACGTTGTGCAACATAATAAAATAGGATATTAAATGAATTCAGAAGTTGAAATATATCTTGACAAACTTGATAAATGGAAAAAGGAATTATCAACCCTTCGCCAAATAATAGTTGACTGTGGATTGACAGAAGATTTTAAATGGATGCATCCCAGTTATTCAGATAAAAACAAAAACATATTACTAATTCACGAATTCAAAGATTATTGTGCGATTCTTTTCAATAAAGGTGCTTTGTTGAATGATTCAGCTAATATTTTAGTTCAACAAACCGAAAACACTCAATCAGCACGTCAAATCAGGTTTACAAGTTTATCAGAAATAACTGAACTTGAAACTGTTATTAAGGCATACATTTATGAGGCAATTGAAGTGGAACGAGCAGGATTAAAAGTTAAAAAGAAAGAAACTTTTGACTTTGATGTGCCAGCTGAATTAAAACAAAAATTTAAAGAAGATTCAGACCTTGAACAGGCATTTAAAAAACTGACAGAAGGTCGCAAAAGAGGGTATCTTTTATATTTTGCTCAACCTAAACAATCAAAAACTCGAATATCCAGAATTGAAAAGAATACAGATAGAATATTTAAAGGAAAAGGATTAAATGATTGTATTTGTGGATTATCGAAACGTAAGCCTAATTGTGATGGCTCTCATAAACAATTAGAAAACAAATAAAACGTGGCATAATAACTAGAAGTAAGGTGTTAGCTTTTTACCTGAAAAGCAAACCTCCAAAAAGAGGCGGGTTTCAGCCGTATTAGCTTGCTAACATACTGTCACAGTGGAATTATTGTTCCCGACACAAAAGGTTGAAATCGACTCCTTTCGAATATCTATCATATAGGCCTCTACTGGAATTGGTGATACAGATTTTCTGCTCAAGTAAGGCGTGGAGTAATGGTAATTTCAATTTGAAACACGTAAATGCACATTAGGATGAGCAATTATTGAATATTTTGCTAAATAGGTTATGCGTTTTTGCATCCAACTTAGAAAAGGTGCATTTGAATTTATGAGAAAGAATTAAACAATAAATGAGTATCAAAATGAAAGTTACTGCCGATAAAAATGAAAAAGTCGCAAATATGATATTTGCATCCATTTATCCACTTTACTTGAATAGGTTGGAAAAGAATGGGAGAACCAAGGAAGAGCTCAACCAAGTAATAGAATGGTTTACTGGTTTTGATGAGGTTGGTTTGCAATCACTTATTGAAGAAAAGGTGACCTTTAGAACATTTTTTCAAACAGCTAAAATAAATCCTAATGCACACTTGATTAAAGGAGTAGTTTGTGGGTATAGAATTGAAGAAATAGAAGGTGAGTTTGAATTGTATAAACAATGCAGACAACTGGAAAAGCTAATTGATGAATTGGCGAAAGGTCGTAAAATGGAGAAAATTTTACGAAAAGAAAAGAAATAGAAATAGTGTTATATCCAAGGTAACTTATTGTAGGTGAATAAACTATGTTGCGTGTTATTGACCATTTTACTTTGTAGTTGCTATTAGCATTTTCTAAAATTCTAATTCATTCCATTTACCCAATCAAATCCAAAATTCCATTTAAAATAGTTAATGGGTGTGGGGGATTTCCTGGGATGTATAAATCTACCTTATACTTTGAAAATATTTCTCGGTTCAACGCTTCTCCACCCGAGAAAATTCCGCCACTGATGGCGTCAACTCCGCATACAATCAGTACTTTGGGTTCGGGAACGGCATTGTAAGCAATCTCCAGGGCTTCGGCCATATTTTCGGTAATTGGACCGGTTACTAAAATACCATCGGCATGACGTGGAGATGCTGCAAACTCAATTCCATATCTGCCCATATCAAAATTGGCATTTCCCATGGCGCCTAGCTCAAATTCGGTAGAATTATCGCCACCGGCACAGACTTGTCGCAGTTTTAACGACCTTTTGAAAAAGCCTTTAATTTCTTGACGAATGGCTTTTTTACGTACTTTAATTCCCTTGGTTTCTCCTTCACGTACTACTAAATCCTCCCGGATATTGGCCGCTAAATGATGCTTGTTGGTGAACTTGATTTTATCGGGAAATCGAAAGGCGCATTCTCCGCAAAAAGTACATTTACCCAAATCGATAGAAACCGGGTTGGCTTCAATTGCTTGAACCGGACAGCTATTGACTAATTTATCGGTATCCACCGGTGCAGTAGAAATTTCTGGAAGTCCCCTAAACGGTTCGGTAAGCCTAGCCGTGCGCGGGTCATCAATGTACTGTTTTCCGTTATGAAGAATTATTTGTAGTTCGTTAAACATAGCCAACTAATTTTAAAGGTCGGAACCACAATAACTTAAGTTGTAGCTCTTATTGTTTATAGGAAAATCTGAAATCTCCAAATTACGTAATGATAGTTCTAAAGCTTTCCAATGGTGTATGGAAGGGTCTTTAATTTTGTACATGCTCAAATCGCCTTTTTCATCGGTTATAGCGCAATGACAAATTTCGCCTCGCCATCCTTCGGTTACCGATAAAGTAAATTGATTGGGTGGTAAAGAAATGGTTTCTACCGGTTGTTTTATTTCACTTTTAAATTCTTCGTGAGCCAATACTTCTCTTATCCAGGCCATAGAACTTTCAATTTCTTTTCTACGCAGTAAAAAGCGAGAATACACATCGCCATCGGTTAATACCACTGGACTTATTGGATATTTTGAAAATCCCCCAAAAGGGTGCGACTTTCGAGTATCGCGTTCCACATTTGCCATTTTGGCTACCATTCCTACCGCGCCAATTGTACGTACTTGTTTTTCGGTTAAGGTTCCAATTCCTTCAAATCTATTTTCTACACTGTGTAGTTGGAATGTATTGTCGGCCAACTCGGTAAAATGCGATTCATAGTTATCCAATACCTTTAGCAAATCACTTTTTAGTTTTGGAGTAAATGGGTAAAAGGAGCCACCCACGCGATTATATCCTTTTCCTAAACGATTGCCACACCATGATTGCGTAAAGTTGATAATGGGCGTCCGCAATACGCCAAAAATACTGGAACCTAATCCGTAAGCCACATCGGTACACAAAGCAGAAATATCGGTGGTATGCACCGCAATTCGTTCTAATTCTAAGGCAATGGTACGTTCTAATTCTAGTTGTTCATTTTGGGGTATTTCGGCCAATGTTTCCATCAATTTCACAAAAGCTAGACTATGTCCGATGGCCGTATCTCCAGCAATATTCTCGGCAAGTATATTTCGTTGGAGTAGCATTTTTTTATCCAGCATAAATTTTTCGATTCCGCGATGCTGCCAGCCCAATTGAATTTCAAGGTGTAAAACCATTTCACCGTTGCAAATAAACCGAAAGTGACCCGGCTCAATAATTCCTGCATGAATAGGACCTACGCCCACCTCATGCAACTCGTTGCTAGGAATAGAGAAAAATGGATAATCCACTATTTTTGATTCTGGATTAAACCGATTATGTGCATAGCGAACGGGTTTTAACCACGGGTGATTAATAAAATTCACACCAAAATTTTCATGAATTTCACGTTCAAAAATGTGTAGCGCAGTTAATTGGGGAGTTAAAGACGCTAATTCCTGTGACTCACTGTGTTTCATTCTATGCGATAGAATTTCAAAGTCGTGTGCTTGGTCATCGGCTAAAATCAGAATGAAATGAATTTCATCCTTTTGCGCATATCCAAAATAATTAACACAATGAATCTCGGGATTCGAAAAAGAGTGGATGACTTGATTGTAAAATGCTTCGTAATTCAATACGGGTATCGAATCATAGTCAACCTTAGCATTGTTTTTAATTCTAAGCGATTGAATTTTTTTACTTTCCATAATTACCTAAAATAAAATTGATGCATTGATTAAATCGGTCAAAAACTGTGGTGTAAAATAGGCCACATAAATGGCCAAGCTAAATAAAACCACTTGCGAAATAGGTTCAAATCGATTTACCAAAACGTGCTCTTCTTTAAAATAATACGGCCGTGGTCCGTACAATAATTTCATCGAGTACTTAAAAATAACGTATATGATAATGGTTAATAGAAATAACACGAGCCCTAAAATGAAATAATCTCCACTTTGATACAAAGCTTTGAAAATTAAGAATTCACTCATAAACATACCAGAAGGAGGGATGGCCGTAATAGTTAAGATTCCGAAAATATAAACCAGGGCACTTACCCCGGAGCCTGTCATAAATTGGCCGGAATCTTTAAACCAACCACTTTGAAAATAAGCACGAATTTGTCCGAAATGTAGAAACATACCTGTTTTGGCTAAGGTATGCAGAATCAAATGTAAAAGCGCGGCATAGAATCCCAATTTACCCAACGACAAAGCAATGGTTACCAATGCCATGTGTTCCATACTAGAAAAGGCATACATTCTTTTAAATCGTTTCACTCTAAATATTTGAAGGGAAACAATTATTAAACTGATAACTCCAATAATCATCAATACGTTTTGTGCCCAAGGCAGGTATTCCGTATGTCCAATGATGGAATAGGTTCGGTAAATGGCCACAAAACCGGCATTTATCAAAACAGTAGAAGTAAGCGCATTCACCGGAAAAGGAGCGGTAGTTTTGGCGTCTACGGTAGCGGCATACAACGGAAAAATGTTCATTTTCACACTGTAACCTGCCACCAATAATAAAAAGGCGCCCTTTAGAAAAAACGGAGGGATGTCATTGGCAATACTCGCAATCTGAGAGAACGATAACCCGTCATTTCCTACATTACCGGAGTGGACGGTTAAAAACAAGACCCCAATAAAGGCTAAGGTAATTCCAAAAGAAGAAATAAATAGGTATTTCCAAGCCGCCTCTAACGCGGTCGGATATCTTTCGTGATACACTAAAAACGTAACCAAGATGGAGGTGATTTCTAATCCAACCCAAACCAAAATGATGTTATCGGTAAAATAAATTCCGGTGATAGCGGTTTCCAAAAGAATCATTAAACTCAGAAAACGTCCTTTAAGTCTGCGTTCGGGCACGTGCCGTTTGAGATAGTACCAACTATGATAAAAAACGGGAATGGTAATCAGACTTAGCAACCCACTTAATAATACGGCTAGACTATCCATTTTAAAATAGAATGAATCTATGGAATCCAAATTTTGATAAGCGATAACCGACAATCCAATATGCAGCAATGAAAATAACAGGATACCTATACGGTGAACAAATTTGTTATGAATAAAAAATAGCCCGATAGCCAACAATACTGCAATGGAAAAGAAATATATGAGTAGCATAAATTAGTCTTTTAGTTGGTTTAAACTAGAGGTGGACATATTTCCAAAGGTGTTTCCTACCTTGTTCACGAAAACACCAATTATCATTATGGCCATTAAAATATCGATGAGAACAGCCATACTTACCAAAAAAGGAAATTCGCCACCCACGGCCAAAGAGAGTAGGAATGCACCGTTTTCAATAATTAAAAAGCCGACAATATGGTTGAAAATGTTTTTATGGACAATCACGAAATATATTCCTCCAAGAATAGTCGATATGGCTATGGTAAAGAACTTAACATCCACAAAATCATTGTTCATGAAGTAGCCTAGCATAAAACTTCCCATAATGATGAACACCATAATTAATACGGAATAAAAGGAGGGAATCACGTTTTCCATTAAGCGCTTCATGTTATTTGTTTTCCGTAGTTTATTTAAAAACCAGGGAACCACAATGGCCTTGACTATCAGTGTTTCAAGGAGTACTAAGATAAGACCTAATAAATGCATGTTCTCTAAATTAATGAAAGCAATAGCAAACAATAGGGCTCCCTGTACGGAAAGAATTTGAATTAAATTGGAAACTCTTTCGGTCAAGAAAAAATAGATAAGCGTACTGGCGAAAATAACCAACCAAACAATAATCATAATCCAAAGTTTAAATGTTGTGTAATAATGAGGAATGACAAAAACACAACAATTGCCAATGCCGAGAGGGTAATAATCCATTGGGCGTTTTTACCCATTTTATTTCGAGCTCGAAAGGTTTCTAGTACGGCTACTGTTAATGCGTAGCCTACCATAATTACAGGAAACAATAGTAGCTGAACTAAAAAGTTGTTTTGAATAGGAAGTACAAAATTGAACATCAAACTTCCGTAAATAGCGAATTTTAATCCTCCGGCAAGATGGATTAGCGCCATATCAAATCCACTATGGTCCAAAACCATGACTTCGTGCACCATGGTTAATTCCAAATGCGTTTTTGGGTCATCCACGGGGAGTCTACTATTTTCAACCATGGATACCCAAAACAAAATGTAGATTATTAACAACGCTACAAAAAATGATAGTGCCGAAGAGGTATGTAAATTGATAAATATTTCGTAAAACGAATTGTGCCCAGAGAGGAGTGCTATCGAACCGAAAATGATAAAGAATGCAGGTTCTACTAGCAGTGCATAAAACGCCTCTCGGTTGGCTCCCATTCCTTCAAAAGGGCTTCCGGTATCCATAGCGGCTACTATCATTAAAAACCGCCCTAAGCCAAATAAATAGGCAAAAACAACAAAATCACCTTCAAAAGATAGGATGGCTTGATAGTTTCCGATGGGTATAAATAAGGCTGCTAATAATGTGGTGGTAAAATAAACCACAGGGGCAATTTGAAATAGAATACCAGTTGTGGAACTATAAATATTTCCTTTTTTGAGCAATTTCAAAATATCGAAAAGGGGTTGTAGAATACGCGGGCCTTTTCTTCCCACAAATTTTGACTTCATCCAACCTACTAGACCAGGAAAAAGCAGAGCGGAAATAATGATTAATAATATACTTACTCCCATCCTAAATAATGTTTAAATATGAAACAATGGCTATTCCAATAACAAACAGGATGGCATACAGCAAATAATGCTGAATATTTCCGGTTTGAAATACCGCTATTCGACTCATGAAAAAGTGTAATTTTTTGGTCGGGTTAGTTATCAAATTGCTTTCAAAAACATCGGTACTATGCGTATGAAAGGTAACATGGTCTGGAAACATGACATCTTTTTCAATGGGTTTGAAATCTTTTTTTATTCCCACCAAATACTTTCCTTTTCGTGCTATATAATCTGCATAAGAGGTAGCGGTATATTGAACCACAGCGGGATTTCCTCCTGTATAACCACATCCCCAGGTTGGGCCAATAACCACTTTTTTGTTTTTAGATAATACATGCCGGATGTAAAAAAGAATACCGGAAAATGCCACTAGAATTAGCATAACCGTAGACACATGAGTCATAGTGTCAACCATATTAGTTAAACCAGAAGTATCGGGCACGAAAGTGCCTACCAAACTTTGAAGTGGTGTGATGATAAGCATAGGAAACAATCCGATAACTAGAATGAAAACGGTTATCAAACCTTGGGGAAGTAACATATCCCATGAAACCTCGGTGGCGTGATTTGGTTTATCGCTTCTAGGGGTACCTAAAAAGATAATGCTAAATACCTTCGTGAAACAATAAACAGCCAATCCACCAATAGCTACCAAAGCAACCACTGCTCCTAATATGTAAACACTTTGCAGCACGTCATTAGAAGAAAAAGATTGGAAAAGCCCAGAGTAAATCAAAAATTCAGAAATAAAACCATTGAATATAGGAAGGCCTGAAATAGCTAATGCTCCAATGAGAAAGAAAATGGCGGTATAAGGCATCTTTTTCATCAACCCACCTAATTCTTCGATGTTTCGGGTGTGGGTTTGCTGGTATACGCTTCCAGCCGAATAAAATAACAACGATTTGAATAACGAATGATTTAGCACATGCAGTAATCCTCCTGCAAATCCTAAACTAGATAAAATATAATTGTTGAGCGCTAATCCAATTACGCCAACGCCAATGCCAATCCCAATAATGCCAATATTTTCGATACTATGATAGGCTAAAAGTTGTTTGAAATCATGTTGTACAATGGCTAAAATCACCCCAACCAAACCCGAAATGACCGAAATAACTAAAATGAAAATACCAATGGCGAGTAAGTCTGTATGGATATAGGTGAGCACACGTAGGATACCGTAAATTCCCATTTTAATCATCACACCACTCATTACGCCAGAAATATGAGATGGGGCAGAAGGATGGGCATGAGGTAGCCAGGTGTGTAAAGGAATGAGTCCAGCTTTGGTACCAAACCCGATAAAAAATATGAGGAACAATGGAAAAGCAGAATGCGATGAAAAATATGTTGTAAGACTCTCAAATCCTAAAGGTTCTCCGGATGCCAAACTGCTGATTACAAATGCTAAAATGAGAAAAAACAAGGCGATATGCATTTGAATAATAAATTTAATACCAGCCGATTTGTTTTCCTTTTTTTCGGATTCAAATACAATTAAAAAGAATGTGCTTACCGACATGAGTTCCCAAGCCATCAGGAAGCTAATTCCATCGCGTAACATCACCACCATTAACATGGATATGTAGAGTACAAGGAAATTAAAATAATGCCAAGCCAGTTCAATTTTGGTTCGGGTTAGTTGATAGGGTTTTAGATAACCCTTAGCGTATAAAGTGCCCGTAAAAACAGTTAGATTAATGACAAAAATGAAGAACACCGAAAGTGGGTCAAGGACTAAATGGACTTCTCCTAAAACCCAATTAAACAATTTAAAATCGGATGGTTGAAAGTTATATAGGCTATTAAAAGAGTAAAAACTAGTGGTCACAAATATGGCTAGTTGGGTAGTTAGCATTACCCGATACTGCCATTTCTTAGAAACCAAAAACAAGATAATCAGTAAACTACCTAATCCAATAAAAATAGATTCTTTCATAATTTATCATCAAAAAATAATGGGTTAAATACATTTGTTCGTACTGTAGGACTGTTCAAAGTTGGGATTTTTTTTGAAACCTGCAAGGAAGTCTTATTGCTATAATCGGTTTTTTTATGAACTGATGAATGGATCCAGTTCCTCGTCAAATGCTAAATAATTATTAATTCGCAAATTGTTTCTTCATAGTGCAAACCGTGTCACTTGGCTATGGCGGTGTGAAGGGTTAATTTCGCTCACAAAACATAGAATTAAATGGCTGGAGAAACGAATTTATCTGAATTAATAAAAGGAATGACGCCAAAACTGAATGGGGGAGAATATGTTTTTTCGACTGTAAAAGATGTGCATAAAATTGACCGACTGAATACGATTTGTGAATTTAAGGAAAGGGAAGGAACCACGATTGTTATAGCGAAAGAGAAAGCAGATGAACTTAATTTGAATTACGATTATGTAGCTGCTTGGATTACTCTTACGGTGCATTCATCGCTGGATGCGATTGGGTTGACCGCCCTGTTTTCAACCGAATTGGCAAAAAATAATATTAGTTGTAATGTAATGGCAGGGTATTATCACGACCATATTTTCGTAGCTAAAAACGATTCCGACAAAGCAATGGAAGTATTGATGGAATTATCTAAAAACCAATAATGGGTTGGAATTATTTGGTAGGTGGGTTGGGAGCCTTGAAACTGCCAAAGTCTTGCTCATATTTGAAGGCGGTTGAATTGAACTTGTACTGAAAACCATATTTAATAACTACTAAAATGAAAAAAGAACTAATTAACTTTCAGCAACCCTAATGGTATCATTTACTTCCTATAGTGAAATTAAATCCCATTTGCTAAGGCTTAGGTAAAAAGGGTATGCTTAACGTATATTTGGGAAATGGAATATGCTTTTGGTTGTAATTAAAGAAGGACTTTACAAACGCTAATAACTGCTGAAATGGTATCCCAAAAAAATAAATTATAAATAATCAAATAACCAATAGATACACAAAAGGTAACGGAAAAGCCAATTACCTAAAACCATAATTTCAGAACAATGACCGAAATAGATAACTCTACGAAAGACTTAAAATTTTATTCCAACAAATCCATTGGTTTATCTACTTTTTTAGGTGGACCATTGGCCGCAGGCTACCTGATTAGAGAAAACTACCGAAGCTTAAACAAACCAGATGAAGGTACTAAAGCGATGTATGCAGGTATTATAGCTACTATAGTGATATTTGGCGGCATTTTCATGATTCCTGACGCTGTTATGGACAAATTACCAAATCAAATATTTCCGGCTATTTACACCAGTATCATTTACCTCATTGTAGAGAAAATTCATGGGCCTCTATTAAAGCAACATGAAGAAAACGGATATACCTTTTATTCGGGTTGGAAAGCCGCTGGAGTGGGGGGAGTTTCTTTAGTGTTTATGGTGGCCGGTATTTTTGGATTTGCGTATTTTTCTACCGATAATGAAGTGTATGAAAAATATGATATAGAAATAGCTCGGTTTGCTAAAAACGAAACGGAAACCCTCGTGTTTTTTGACCATTTAACCACCCAAAAGGACAAATCGCTTATCAGAGAGTTAAATAATATTACCATTCCAAAATGGGAAGAAAATCTGACTATCATTAAAAACTTGAATAATATCAAAGATTTACCCATCGAACTTGTAGAACAAAACAAGGTGTTGCTTGCCTATGCAGAATTACGTATAAAAGCATTTACTCTTTTTGAAAAAGCCATTCGTGAGGAATCGACTCAATACAATTCCGAGATTGAAAAAATTAATTCAGAAATAGAGGCAATCCTTGCTAAGATGGGAGTGTGAGACCCTAATTTGAAGTAAATAGTATTTAAACAAAAAAATGAAAGCAGCGGTAACAGTAAAAGCAGGAAATCCAAATGTGATTGAAATAAGGGACGTAGCCATGCCTCAAACCAAAACAGGTTGGGTATTGATTGAGGTGAAGGCCTTTGGTTTAAACCGTTCAGAATTATTTACCCGTAGAGGCGACTCCGAAGGGGTGGTGTTTCCGCGAATTCAAGGAATAGAATGCGTGGGGATTGTACACGATGACTCATCTAATACGTATCAAAAGGGACAGCAAGTAGCGGCTATAATGGGCGGAATGGGTCGGTTTTTTGATGGTGGTTACGCAGCCTATATTTCGGCTCCATTGGCTATTATATTTCCTTTTAAAAGTAATTTGCCGTGGGAAGTACTTGGTGCCATTCCCGAAATGTTTCAAACCGTGTCCGGTTCATTGCAACAGGCATTAGAAATTGAACCGGGGGAGACCTTACTAATTCGAGGCGGGACTTCTTCCATTGGGATGCTAGCTTGTCAGTTAGCTAAAAGCAAAGGGCTCACCGTGATGGCAACCACCCGAAATAGCGCTAAAAAACAAGTGCTCCTAGATAATGGTGCGGACCATGTAATAATAGATAACGGAAGCGTTTCGCAACAAGTGCGAACGGTTTATCCCGATGGGGTTAATAAAGTGCTAGAACTTATAGGCACGCGCACATTAAAAGATTCGCTACAGTGCATTGCCCCAAAAGGTATGGTGTGTATGACGGGCATTTTAGGCAATGAGTGGACCATGAAAGAATTTACGCCAATGGGCGATATTCCGTCTTTAGGAAGGCTAACCGTGTATATGGGCGACTCCGAAAATTTGTCGAAAGAATTGCTTCAAGATTTTATGGATGAGGTGGCCCGGGGCAACATCCAAATAAGGAGAGATAAAACCTTTTCGTTGGACGAAGTGGCGGAAGCGCATCAATATGTGGAAGACAATAAGGCGAGTGGTAAAATTGTGGTGGTAGTGTAGCGTGTTTGGTTTAACTATTTATAAATTAATGCTTTTAGTTTTGGCTAAAATATATTTTAGTAGTGTGTAATAGTGCTAAATAGCGCTTTTATGCTGCTATAGAACGCTAAATTTGGTATCGCTAATTAATAATGGAAATTTAAAGTGGATTGCAATTATTCTCAGAGTTAAGATGCGTTTTCTAGAGAATAATTTCTAAATCAAAGGACGCTATATTTTGAAATATAATTAGTAATGATTACGGTTTGTTCCGTTTTAAGGCGTCTGAATTTTTTGTACCGAACCCGACATAAACCCTCATTCCATGCTAAAAGAGAGGTGGGTTCGCCAACAACCTTTTACTATTGTTTCATCAAATTAGGTTTTTAAAACTTGAAACCATGAAACATTTATTCATTCTTATTTTAGCAACTATTTCATTTGGCGGATTTACGCAAGAAAAATCGGATATTGAAAATTCAGAAACCAACTTTCATCATTGCTATTACCCCGAAAACTCGGTAACGATTGGCGTGGGAAGTACCTATTCGTTTAAACTGAATACGGTAGGCGTAAATACCCGTGTGTATTACAATGTGGGAGAGAAATGGTGTTTTGGACCTGAGTTTTCGTATGTAGAAGGCAGTGAAGAAACCTTATATGACATGAGTTTTATAGGGCACTACATTATTGAAACGCCTTTGGTTGGAATATATCCAGTAGTAGGTGGAAATTATAGCATCGAAAAGAGTGAGGATAATTCCATAAGCGCATTTGGGATTGTGTTTGGTGGGGGCGTTCATCGTAATTTTAAGAATTTTACGGTTTTCGGAGAATATACGCATATTCAAAGCCAGCTTCAAGATGATTTTGTAAGTTTGGGATTAATGTTCACCGTTGATAAATGAGAGCGTAATAATGAATAGTATCGCCATCGATTTTCCTATATCAAAAGCCTTGGAGTTAGCCGATTTTAAAGCCATGGACTATTATGCGGTAGCGAATTACGATTTACCCATCGAACTCATGATGGAAAACGCAGGTTTGCAGTTAGCTCAATTAGTCGCATCGGTAGTTTCAAAAAAACAGCCCATTAAAATTGGAATAGGCAATGGCAACAATGGTGGCGGGGGACTCGTAGCAGCGCGTAGGTTAGCCGCTTGGGGTTACACGGTCTATTTGGATGTGTTTACCGAGCTCACCAAAGAACTACCATTAAAACAGCTAAATCGCGCATTGAAAATGGGCACGATACGGGATGAGGTGCATAACCCCATTCAAAATCCAGCAGTTTGGGTAGATGCTTATTTAGGGTTTTCGCAGCGCTTACCCTTAAGTGATTCTTTAACCCAAATTATTACCGAAGCCAATGACAGCGCAGCCATTCGGATAGCATTGGATATTCCAACGGGTTACTTAGGAGATTCCAATTCACCTTATTTTAAGGCACATAAAGTCCTAACTTTAGCTGCTCCAAAAAGAATTTTATTCGGTTTGAGTACCGATACGGAAATATATGTAGCTGATTTAGGGATACCTAAAGCGGTGTATGAAAAATTCGGGCTAGAGATACTGCCCTTTGACACGAACAATAGTATTAAACTGAATCGATAAAAATATGAGTAATAAAAAGGTTTGGTACAAGGTACTGGAAGATAAAAACGAACTGCCTAATGGTAGAGTAATGACCGTTACGGCTGGCCACAAAGGGGTTTGTTTAACTCATTTTGAAGGAAATTACTATGCGCTTGAAAACAAGTGTCCGCACCAAGGTGGCCCGTTGGGCGAAGGGAGTATTGAAAACGGAATGTTACGTTGTCCGTGGCATGGCTGGGATTTTCATCCATGTGGCGGTTCGGCCGAAGGCTTTGATGATGGACTTCCATCTTACGAGTTAAAAGTGGATGGCGATGCAATTTTTGTGGGTATTGAAAAGGAAAAAGCCCATGAAGACACCATTTCTGATGTAATGGCGCAAACCATGGTCAACTGGGGAATTAACCGTGTTTTCGGAATGGTGGGGCACTCTAACCTTGGAATGGCAGACGCTTTAAAACGTCAGGAACAAAAAGGAAACTTGAAATTTATTGGAATCCGTCATGAGGGAGCTGCCGCATTTGCCGCTTCGGCTTATGGGAAATTGACTGGAAAACCTGCGGCTTGTTTTGCCATTGCTGGACCGGGTTCTACTAATATGTTTACCGGTTTGTGGGACGCAAAAGTAGATAGAGCGCCCATCTTAGCTTTAACAGGGCAAGTAGCTACGCAAGTTGTGGGTACTGGAAATTTCCAAGAAGTTGATTTGGTACGTGCATTTGATTCGGTGGCGGCATTTAATCATCGGGTAGAGCATCAAAGCAAACACAGCGAGTTGATGGGTTTAGCCATTAAACATGCGATAATTAATAGAGATGTATCGCACTTAACGTTTCCAGACGAGGTGCAAGATTTGACTGCGGCTATAGATACGGAGATTGGCTCACCCGAATACCGCATAACGCCTATGACCATTGCGCCCCCAAAAGAACCTTTTGAAAAGGCGTTGGGAATGCTAAATGAAGCCAAACGCCCCGTAATGGTGGTGGGGCATGGCGCACGTTTTCACATGAAAGAAGTGATTGCTTTGGCTGATAAAATGAACTGTCCGGTATTAACCACTTTTAAAGCGAAGGGTCAAATATCCGACCATCATCCATTGGGTTGTGGCGTTTTAGGACGTAGCGGAACGCCTGTGGCATCTTGGTTTATGAACGAATCTGACGTGCTATTAGTCATTGGCGCATCGTTTTCTAACCATACTGGAATTACGCCTAAGAAACCAACTATTCAAATAGATTTTGACCCATTGGCTTTGAGCAAATTCCACGCGGTGGATGCCGCAGTATGGGGAGAGATTTCAGTTACTGTGGGACTGTTGAATGAAAACCTTTCGCAGTACGCCAACAAAGTGAATCAAGCCCCTGAAATAGCAGTGCGTTGGGATATTTGGAAAAGAGAAAAACAAAAACGATTAAAAGAAAATAGAGGCGAGGGCGTGAGTTCCATAGCCGTCTTTGACGCGTTAAATAAAACGGCTCCCGATAACGCGGTGATGTGTGTAGATGTTGGGAATAATGCCTATTCGTTCGGAAGGTATTTTGAGAGTAAAAACCACACATTTTTGATGTCGGGTTACTTGGGTTCAATCGGATTTGCATTACCCGCAGCGTTGGGTTCTTGGGCAGCGGTAGGGAACGACCGTCCCATAATTGCCGTAGCTGGTGATGGTGGATTTTGTCAATACCTAGCTGAAGTGACTACTGCCGTAAAATACAATATGCCAATTAAGATTATCGTGCTCAACAATAATGAGTTAGGTAAAATATCGAAAGAGCAAAGAGCCGGAGAATTTGATGTATGGGCAACCGATTTGGTGAATCCCAACTTTGCGGAATACGCTACGGGTTGTGGTGCTTTGGGTATTAAAGTAACGGACAAAAAGGATTTACAAAGCGCCATGAAACAGTTGTTTGCGCATGATGGACCTGGATTGTTGGAAATTAGTACGGATGTGAAGTTGATTTAATGAAATGAATCAACCCGAATAATAGAGCAAAAAAAAGGCTGAATAATTTAATATTCAGCCTTTTAATATTTTATGTGATTGGATTATTTGCCCTCTCCACATTTACCTTCGCCACATTTGTGCTCGCCTTCAGCAGCTTCGGTAGCTTCAGCAGCATCACCTTCACCACATTTGCCTTCGCCACATTTCATTTCGCCAGCAGCAGAATCAGCATCAGTAGTTGCAGCATCGCCACATTTACCTTCGCCACATTTCATTTCGCCTTCAGCACTAGCATCTGCATCATCGTGAGCTTCTTCGCCCGCTTCTGCAGCTTCCTCAGCAGCTGGTTCAGCAGCAGCTTCAGTTGTTTCTTCGTGAGATTCTTCACCACCTCCACAAGAGGTTAATGTTACTGTTCCTGCGAAAAACATCGCAACAGCTACCATTGATAGTAATGTCTTTTTCATAATTAGTTGGATTTTGTTAATAATAGCGCAATTAACTGTTTTTTTTCAAATTAGAAAAGCGATTGCAACTTTATTTAGTCAATATGCATTGTTAATAACCTTTTAGCTACGTTTTAAATTGATTTAATCGCTTTCCAAAGTAAATCAACTGGATGTAAGGCTTTTACATTTACGCCATCTTTTATTTGTTGGCGGCAACTTGTGCCCGGTGCGGCTATTTCAACATTCTCCATTTGGTTACGGATGGTAGGGAAGAGTACTAGCTCGCCAATTTTCATGGAGATTTCGTAGTTTTCGTACCCAAAAGAGCCCGCCATCCCGCAACATCCGGATGGAATAATGCGGGTGGAGTAGTGGAGTGGGATGTTCAACATTTTCTTGGTAAATGTAACCGAAGAGAGTGCTTTTTGATGGCAATGTCCGTGCAAAGAAATGTCCATTTTATTCGCGCTAAAATCATCGGAAGAAATGTTTCCTTTATCCAGCTCTGCGCATAAAAATTCTTCGATTAAAAAAGTGTTTTTTGCGAGGTCTTTAGCCCTTTTTTGGAGACTATTATCTACCAATTTAGGGTACTCATCTCTAAAAGTAAGTATGGTTGACGGTTCAATTCCTACTAAAGGTAACTCACTATTAATTACTGATGATAAATTATTTACGTTGTCGTTGCTAATTATTTTAGCAACGTTTAAAAACCCTTTTGAGATAGCGGTTCTTCCACTTTCGCGATGCGGAATTATTTGGGCATCGTAGCCTAAATACCACAACAATCGAAGCGCTGTAATTCCAGTTTCTACATCCAAAAAGTTGGTGAATTCGTCACAGAAAAATATCACTTTTTGATGGGTAATTTTCAGCCATTTTTGTTTTTCCTTCTTCGCATTTTTTTTGTACCAATTAGCCAACGAAATTTTAGCTGGCAATGGAATATCTCGCATGGGTGATATGCCGAGTATTTTTTTGATGGTGGATTGAAATGGACTTTTTACCACCCAATTCGTTAAAGGTCCAAACTTTTGCGCCAAATGCATATTGTCCGCAAAATGAGCCATTCGCTTTTTAGCGAAGGAAGGCCGCTCAGTCAGGCTTTTTTGAAAAAGATACTCGCTTTTAAAGGTCGCCATATCTACATTGCTAGGGCATTCTACTTTGCATCCTTTACACATTAAGCACAACTCCATGGATTGAGCCAACTCAGTAGAGTGGAATGCCTGGTCAGCTCGCTGGGTCATTAGTTCACGCAGCATGTTGGCTCTCGACCGGGTGGTATGCATTTCATCGCGTGTAGCCATGTACGAAGGGCACATAATCCCACCCGAAAGTTCCGTTTTTCGGCAATCTCCCGATCCATTACATAACTCGGTGGAGGCTAAAAAGCCACCTGTTTCAGAAAAATCAAACGCGGTATTAGTAGCCTTTGGATTTTGTCCGGGAGTATACCTCAGGCTTTTATTCATGGGAGGTGAATCCACAATTTTACCAGGATTGAAAATTCTATTTTCATCCCAAACAGACTTTAAGTCCTTAAAATCTTGGTAAATAACTTCGCCTACCATTTGCGAAATAAACTCACCCCGCAACCGACCATCTCCATGTTCGCCACTCAACGAACCGTTAAATTTATTGACCAAACCAGCAATATCTTGGGCCACATCTTTAAATAGTTGCGCTCCAGCTTCCGTTTTGAGATTAATCATCGGCCGCAAATGGAGCTCACCTGACCCTGCATGAGCATAGTGCACGCAACTCAAATTTCGTTTTTTTAGTAAAACGCTGAATTCTTGGATGTAAGCGGGTAAATCGGTCACCGCCACACACGTATCTTCAATAACGGGTACGGCTTTAGCATCTCCTTCAATGTTGGCTAAAAGACCTAAACCTGCCTTGCGTAACGCCCATACCTTAGGAACCTGCGCTCCGGTAACCAAAGGGAAATGATATCCAAATCCGCTATTTATAAAGTCATTCCGTAAGGCTTCTGCAGCAGTTTCCAATTGGTCGGGGGTATCTTCTTGAAGTTGAATCACTAAAATAGCTTTGGGTTCGTCTTTCAAAAAGAAGCGATATGTGGAGTAGAGCGGATGTCCTTTGGTACAATCTAAAATGAGGTGATCCATCAGTTCAACCGCATATGGATGATGTTCTAAAGCGATTAAGTTGGCACGTAAAGCCATGTCTACCGACTCGAAATGAGCGACAAGCAATCCTTGTTCTTTGGGAGGTAGTGGGGTGATACCTAGTTTTATTTCCGTAATAAATACCAAAGTACCTTCACTTCCAGCGATTAATTTACAGAAATTGAATTTTTGGGTACTTTTATCAAATACATCAGAATCCATTAAAATATCTAAGGCGTATCCTGTGTTTCTTCGTTTAATTTCTGGTTTGGGATAATTAGATTTTATTTGATTACGCTTTTCCGAATCGCCTAATAATTGGGCGATGTGTCGATAAATTTGGCCTTCCAAATCTTCGGGTGGAAGGTTTAGTTTTAATTCAAATTCAACGGGTGTTAATGCGTTAAATACAACCTCTTTACCGTTGCTTAATAAACCCTTTACTTCTAGTAAATGGTCGCGCGTACTTCCGTAAATAATAGAGTTGGCACCACAAGAATTGTTACCCACCATTCCGCCAATCATCGCCCGGTTGGAAGTGGAAGTCTCCGGACCAAATAGGAAACCATGCGGTTTCAAAAAGTAGTTCAATTCATCCCGAATCACCCCCGGTTCCACTCGTACCCAACTTTCGGAAGTGTTTAATTCTAAAATAGTGGTAAAAAATGGAGAAACATCCACTACAATACCGCTTCCCACCACCTGACCGGCTAAGGATGTGCCAGCAGTTCGGGGAATTAGGCTAACTCCATTTTCTTGGGCAAAAGAAATAAGTTGTTTGATGTCCTCCTGGTTTTTGGGTATAGCCACTGCAAGCGGCATTTCGCGATAGGCTGACGCATCTGTAGCATAAATAATACGAACGGCATTATCTGTTTTTAGTTCACCTGTTAAATGGCGAGAGAGTTGCTTAAGTTTTTGCTTCACCTAGTTGTTTTTTAATACTTTAATTGCTTGAAGGATATGGCGTTCGTTATGATAAATAGTGACCCGTAAAGCATCACCCAACTTAATTTTAATCCATTTTGAAATGGTGATTTTAATTTTCACTTTATTCAAATTTTTGCTTTCGGCCATTTTTAAGACTTCTAAGAAGCTTTTTTGTTGATCCATGAACGTATTCAAGATGTCCTTGCTTAAATCCGATTTAGCAGGCGCTTTGTCGACAGGCGACTGCATTTTACTCTTTCCTACAGTGGGGTGCATGGCTTTTGCGAATATATTGCCTACAAAACCCGGGCTAAAATGGGAGCTAGGCGGAAGAGAGGAATCATTCATAGCCGCATTCAATTCCGGCAGGTAATAGTCTCCGTATTTATTTAGATGGTCAATGCATTGCAAAGCACTCCAAGTCTCTGGGTTTGGATGGTCGTTAAGCTTTTCTTCACGTTGCTTTACCAGTCGTTTGGCTTCTTTAATACAGAATTCGGTTTTAGTTTTTAAATCGTTTAATAAAACGGAGGTATCAATTTTTGCCATCGGTATTTGCTATCGTTTAAAACCCAAATGTATGTAAATAGGGGTGAATAGGGCGTCATCGTTGATAACTATGGAAAAATTAAATGCGAGCCAAAAACTGAATGCATTTATGAAATGGATTTGCGCGGGTTTTAAGTCAACATAGCGGATACATGAACCTGGGATGCGCTTTTGAAGTCTAGTTTTAAGGAGACCAAACCCGCGACTAAATCTGCAAATCATGGATTTAACACTAAACCGGTATTTTATACTAACCAATATCCTTTTGATAAGTAGTGAAAAAGATTACATTTACCACCTACTATAAAACGAATAACTATGATGAAAAATGTACTTTCAAAATCATTAGTTGGAGCACTTTTAGTTTCTTCAACCGTTGTAATGGCGCAGGAACCACAACAACCTACCCATGAAAAAAGAGTATATGTAAATGACGGAAACACGTATGTTCAAAAATCGTTACCTCTTTATTTTATGTTTTCTACCTCTAAAGGAGGAACTCAGTATCCTTTAACTAGCAAAGCATCAGCAGAATATGCGGACCCAATGCACTTGGATACCGAAGGGCTGAATTACATGAGAAGTAAATGGGCGGTGGATGCAAATGGTAAAACAGTGAGTCCGAAAGAGGAAGTATTATATGAGTTATATGCCGATGGGTTAGCACCTGTTACCAGGCTTAAGTTTTCTGGAGCGCCTATTTATCGTAGTGATAGAGTGTATTATGGACCGGGTTTACAATTTACCTTAACTTCTACCGATAAGGTTTCAGGAGTAGAAAATACATTTTATGCCCTTACCGGTTCTTGGACTAATTATTCAGGAATTGTCAACGCTGCTAACGAAGGCGAAAACACGTTATACTATTATGCCAATGATAATGTGGGAAACGCTTCAGCTACCAAGAGTTCAAATTTTGTGGTTGATTTATCGGCTCCTTCATCTAATCACGCCATTGTAGGTATTGTGTACAATTCAAACATAATTGCACCTAGTACTACGTTTGATTTATCACAAAGTGATAATTTATCGGGTGTGAACAGAACGATGTATTCTTTTGATGATGGATCAGATAGAAAAGAATATGGTAAAATTGCTGTTGCTGGTTTGAGTGACGGTGACCATGTATTGTATTACTATTCAGTAGATAATGTAAAGAATACCGAAACTAAAAAATCGTTTTCTTTTTACTTAGATAAAATTGCTCCTGAGGTAACAATTGCTATTAATGGTGACCAATACCAAGGCAAACAATATTTATATGTGTCCAATAGAACAATGGTAAATCTTTCAGCTACAGATAATAAAGCGGGAGTAAACAAAATTTATTACCGTGTGGATGGGGGAGAAAGATTCGATTTTTCTTCCGATTTTAAATACCCAGACGTGAATGGAGTTCACACCGTAAAATATGATGCAACGGATAACGTTCAAAACTTAGCGGCCAACAAGTATAAAACGGTTTATGTAGATAATAAAGCGCCTCAAACAGGTATTAAGTATGGTAATCCACAGTTCTTCTCTAGAGATACTTTATTTATTAATAAAGATGCTAAAGTGAGCTTATTTGCTCATGACTACCAATCTGGTGTGAAACAAATTGAATACAGTATGGATGGCGGTAGTTTTCAAAACTACAACCAGTTTACCATTCCTGGGGAAGGATATCATACCATAAAATTTAAAACGACCGATAACGTAAATAACGAAGAAACTGAAAAAACGTCAAACGTTTTTGTAGACAATACAGCTCCTGTAATTTACAGTAACTTTAGTATTGAACCAATTGGAAATAAAGGTGAAATGAGCATTTACCCTAACTACTCTCGTTTGTATTTGGGTGCTACCGATGACCATGTAGGGGTGAAGACTATCAAGTATTCTATCAATGATGGTCCGTTAACTTTATATTCATCTGCATCTACATTAGATATTTCTGAAAGAAATAGATTCCTTAAAAAGAATGTGAAATATTCTGTAAAAGTGATCGCGGAAGATATGCTTGGAAACAAAACCGAAAAAACAATTGAGTTTTACGTAGGTTTAGAAAGTGACAAATAGTAGATTACAACATAAATTAAAAAAGCCTGAGATTTTATCTCAGGCTTTTTTTTTTGCTGTAAGTACTTAATAATAATCGTAATCTCTTGTTGGTAAGGCTTAAAATAATGGTTTACGCCTCGTTATATTTTACCTTGAAACCATTTAGTTACTTAGATTCTAGATACGTTTTAATGTCATTTAAATCTTTGAGCAATGCTTTTTTCATGGGTGACTTAAATAGAAACCCAAGGCATGTAGAGAATATCTTTACGGGTAAGGTTTGTGCTTTGGTGGTTAGCGACATGGAAAGTTTTGTGAACTCACCTGATGGTGCTACCGTTAATTTGGATACATATACCGAACCATGGCTTTCGGCCCGGGTTTGGTAAAACTGATTTTCAGTATAGTCTGTTATCCACATGGTTTCGGTAGCTTCTTTTCCAAACATAACTCGGGTTTCTATCCATTTAAAGCCAACAAGTGTATCCTTAGGTTCCTCCAACACCTTGATTTCAGTTATGCTTTCCATGTAGTTTGAACAATTCTTAAAATCAATAATTGCGTCCCATACTTGGGGAACTGGTCTGTTTATTTCTACAAATACGGATATTTCCATTTCTCTCGTTTTAGCATTTATTCTGTCAAAAAGCGCAAAACACAAACCTAACTCATAATGATTACGGTTTCGTTACATACTTCTTAATTAATAGAAATAGATTCTCTTTGTTAATGGGTTTTGAAATATAATCCGTACAACCTGCTTCTAGCGCATTTTTTTTGTCGGTAACAAATGCAAATGCCGTTTGTGCAATAATTGGGATGGTAGGATTGAATTTCCGTATTTTTTTGGTAGCCTTTAAACCATCCATAACCGGCATTTTTACATCCATCAAAACCAAAGCGATTTCCGGGTTGTTTTGAAGCGCCTCAATGGCTTCTTCACCATTTTGGGCATGGTGAACAACTATTCCAGTGGGAGTGAGGATGGTTTCTAGATATAGGAAGCTTGTTTCATTGTCTTCTGCTATGAGTAGTTGTGTACCCGGTTCAAATAGAATGGTTTGTTCTTGTATTTGGTTAGAAATTGTTTTCGGTTTTTCGGTTGTGGAATGATTTGGTATGGAAAAGAAAAATGTTGTTCCTGTATTTACGGTAGATTCAAACCACATTTTCCCTCCTAATAATTCGGAATAAGCTTTAGAAATAGACAAGCCAAGTCCGGTACCCTCATGTCCACGTGTAATTTTGGAATCTGCTTGAACAAATCGTTCAAAAATAGTGGCGTGTTTAATTTCAGGGATACCCACCCCCGTATCCTTTACGTAAAAAATAAAGTCATTATTCTCTGGAAAACAACCGAATTCTATATTGCCATGCTCCGTGAATTTTAACGCGTTATTGATTAGATTGGTAAGAATTCCATGAATTTTATTGCTATCGGTAACCACTTCCATTTGAGAAGGGTTTAGATGACAATTCAATTTTAAGGTAAGTCCTTTTTTCTCGGCTGTATAATGGAAGAAATCGAATTCTTTTTGTAGAATTTCTGGTATGTTTTCTGGGTTCATACTCAACTCTACGGTACCTGATTCTATTTTAGAAATTTCCATTAAATCATTAATGGTATTGAGCAATCGTTGGCCGCTTTTTTCAACAATGCTTATATATTTCTCTTGGTCACTTCCCGATAGAACTGGGTTTTTGAGCAGTCCGATAAAACCAAGAATCCCATTCATAGGAGTACGAATTTCATGAGAAATATTTTGAAGGAATGCCGTTTTTAATCGGTTGCTTTCTTCTGCCATTTCTTTAGCAATGATGAGTTCGCTAATGGATTTTTTTCGTTCTGTAATATCCGATTTCACTGCAAGAAAATGCGTTATTTCACCTTCTCTATTTTTTATTGAAGATATAGACGCTTCCTCCCAGTACAAGGTACCATCTTTACGTTTGTTCTGAAATTCACCCTGCCACTCGGACCCTGAAGTAATGGTTTTCCATAAATTTTCATATTCCAAATCATCGGTATATCCAGATTTTAAAATCCGTGTATTTTTTCCAACTACTTCGGGTAAAGTATAGCCAGTAATTTCAGTGAATTTAGGATTAACGTATTCAATATTACCTAAAGTATCGGTAATTACTATAAGCACAGGGCTTTGTTCAACGGCACGTGAAAGTTTTCGTAATTCATCCGAAATCGTTTTACGTTCGGAGATATCTCTAGTCACCCCTACGATTCCTGTTGGCTTATTATTTTCATCCACCACTAATGAAGCTTTTACTTCCGTCCAAATAGTGTTTTTATCTTTCTTAATTAACTCTAATTCTACCGTTTTTTGAATCGGTTTTATTTCCTGACTACTTAAATTTTCCGAAAGCATTTCGGTTAGCGAGGTTTTGGCAATTTGATAGGAGGAAGGGGTTAAAACTTCATTTAAATCTTGATTTATTGCTTCCTCAGGCTCAAATCCTCTCAATGATTTGATGGCTGGACTCATATAAGTAGGGCGTAACTCCATATCGAGCGTAAAAATCACATCTCCCGAATTATCTGCCAATAACCGATATTTCATTTCCTTTTTTACTAAGGCTTCTTGTTTAAAAACAAGTTCGCAATGTTGGTAGGAATTAATGATAATAGATGGAAGACGAAATAAATAATCGCCATCTTTGGTTAGGTAATCATTTGCACCAAGTTTTAGCGCTTGTACTGCCAATTCTTCGGTACCTTGACCGGTAACGAGAATAATAGGAATACATAATTGCAAGTTTTGACGGATGGTTTTAATCAAATCAATGGCACTCATACCTTGCAATCGATAATCCATTAAAAGAACCTTGTACTTGCTGGGGTCGGTGGTTAAAATATCCAATGCTTGTTCACCAGTTTCAACCGTATCAATATGAATGAAAGGGGCATATTTTGATAAATGCCGAACCGTTAAATTAATGTCGATGGTATGATGTTCTAAATACAATACATTAATAAATTCTGATTTAAAGGCATCTATTTTTTTAAAATTGGCAATAGCTAAATGGATAACATTAGGCAGGTTGGAAATATAGCCTTCCTTTTTAACAATATAATCATCAGCTCCCGATTTTAAAGCAGTAACAGCAGTCTCTTCATCACCGGTACCCGTGAGCATAACTACTGGAATATTCAGATTTTGTAATCGAATTTTATGAAGGAGTTCTAATCCGTTCCCATCCGGCAAATTCAAATCAAGAATCGCCACATCAAATGAAGTATTTTCACTCAGTAATTGGGTAGCTTGAGCAATGGTAACCGCCAGTTCAATTTTACATTCTGTAAAATGTTTTTTAAGTCCTCTAATCGTTAAATCGGCATCGGTGGTATTGTCTTCAAGAAGTAAAATTTTCATAAATCTTTCAATTAAAAATAAAAAAGGGGGGCTTACATGGGTTTGTTTAGCACCCTCCAATACAAGTCGATGTGATCTGCTACATCAAGAAACTTATCGAAATCTACTGGTTTAACAATATATGAATTAGCTCCCGATTCGTATGCTGTTTTTAAATCAGAAGCTTCTGCCGAAGTGGTCAAAATCACAATAGGAATAGTTTTAAATTCGGAATGGGATTTAATTTTTTTCAGGACATCCAATCCATGAATCTTTGGCATATTTAAATCGAGTAAAATTACTACGGGTTTTGGTTCCCCCTGTTCCCATTTTTCCAAAAATTGCAGTGCTTCCTCTCCGTCTCTTGCTACCTGTATAGGATTTGTTAGTTTTTTTGTAGCAAATGCGCGCAGCGTCAAATCCAAGTCTATGGGATTATCTTCAACAATTAAGATGGGATTGTTTGCGTTATCTGATGACATAATATTACTTTTTAGGAATTTCTAAATAAAATGTGGAACCTTCGCCTGGGGTACTTTCTGCCCAAGTCTTTCCCTTTATTCTTTGCATTGCTTTACTCACCAAAGCTAAACCAACCCCGGTTCCGGGATAGTCCTCTGCCCGTTGTAGGCGTTGGAAAATTTCAAATATCTTGGAATGATAATCCATATTGAAACCTATTCCATTGTCGGTAACACTAATAACCCACGACTGTTGGTTTTCAGTAAGCATTATTTTAATGAATGGCTTAACTTTATTTTTGGTAAATTTAATCGCATTCTCAAGCAAGTTTCTAAGCGCGATGGAAAGGCCTTTGCTATCTGCCTTAATTTCAATTTCAGGTACCTCAATTTGGACTTTAAAATGACTGTTTTCCAAATCAATGTGATAAGGAATTATTAAGGTTTGGATCAATTCTTTAATTTTTATGACTTCAATACTCAACTGACTCCTTTCTAATTTTGAATAATCTAAAAGGTCATCAATAAGTTGGTGCATTTGAGAGGTAGAACTGCGAATCGTTTGAATAAATGTCTGTGCTTCTTCGTTAAGGTCGTTTTTATATAAATCGAAAAGCAATTTACTGTAACCATCAATTCCTCTTAACGGAGCCTTTAGATCATGCGAAACGGAGTAAGTAAATGTTTCTAATTCTTTATTAGCTCGTTCTAGCTGAGCGGTACGTAATAACACCCTTTTTTCCAAGTCTTTATTTAATTGTTTGATTTCCGCTTCATGTTTTTTGCGCTCTGTGATATCGGTAAAAAAGATGGCAATTCCCTCATCTGTTGGGTTTATTCTGTTTTCAAACCATTTATCGTAGGGTGGGTAATAGTCTTCATATTGTAGATAAACCCGCTCATTCATTACTTTTTCATACATTTTATGAAACGGTTGACCCACACCTTCTGGAAATTCAACCCAAATATTTTTACCAATCATGTCTTTGGCATTTCGGTTAAACATTTTTGCAGCATTATCGTTCATATAGGTATAACACCAATTTTTGTCTAAGGCCACAAAAGCATCCGACATACTTTCCAAAATGTCATGCAAATCTTTATTGATTATTTTGATTTGTTCTTCAACAATTTTGCCTTTAGTAATATCTATGCTAATTCCAGAAGCACCAGTCACAATGTCGTTATTTATTATGGGATTTAATGATGTTTGGTAATAGCGTAAGCCAACATTTTTTATATCATGAGCAAACTCAAAAGTGATGTTTTCACCGGCAAATACTTTTTCAAAAGTGGGTATCCAAAAATCAGCTTCTTCTTTGGTAAGCCTATCTTTTGAACTCATTCCCTTTTTTAATTTAATATTGTACTGGCCATTTATAATGTCCTCGTATTTTTTATTAAAAATAAGGTAGTTATAATCGAGGTCAATGGACCAAATTGCATCTGTTCGGTTGTCAATTAATGATCTTAAATTAGCAGCAACTTCTCTATAATTTGACTCGGCTTGGTTTCTTTTGGTAAGGTCGGTAAAAAAACCATAGTATTGACTCACATTACCTTCGTTATCAAAAAACGGATTTACGGTTAGTTCAATAGGAATTTTATGGCCCTTTTTATGCAGGTATTCTTTCTGATACGTAACGGCTTTTTTAGTTTGATGTAAAATTTCTAATTGTTTAATCTCGTGTTCTACCCATTCTGGAGGTGTGAGTACGGTATTCCATTGTATTCCATTCAATTCTTCTTTGCTATAACCGGTCAGTTCTTGAAATGCGTCATTAAATAGCCCTAAGGTGCCATCTAAATAACCCATTGCAATGGCTACCGAAGCGTTGCGAATAATATAGGAAAGGAGTTGTTCTTGCTGTAAAAGGGTGTTTAATTCATCAATAAGATTTTTATACGCTGAGATATCGATGATGGTTGCAATAAAATATAGCAACTCACCCTTTTCATCTCGAATCACCGAAACGCTAACATCAGTCCAAATTAATTCTCCATTTTTACATAAATATCGCTTTTCAAATCGTGCCGTATCGTTTTCTCCTTTTATTAAAGCATCTAATTTGGTTTCAACTTCTGGAATTTCCGATTCTGGGGTTATTTCTTGCCATTTTTTGCCTTGTAATTCGGTACGGGTGTAGCCTAATAATGTACAAAATGCCTCATTTACATTCATTTTCCCAGAAGGTAGAGTAATAGATTTACCTACGTTGGCGGATTCAAATATAGACTTGAATTTTGATTCGCTGAGTTGGAGTAGCTCTTGTGCTTGTTTTTGCGCAGTGATATCTAATAGTAGAATAATTGAGAATTCCTTATCATTAATGATGATAAGCTCCGCAGAAGTAAGAATGTTTTTTTTGTCGCCACTTTTGGTGAAAATTTGGGTTTCTAATAGATGAATTTTTCCTGTTCTTAAAAACTCGGATCTAAGTTTTTTGCGATTTTCTTTATCAATAATTTTTAACTCTTCCAGATCATGGCCAAGCATTTCGTTTTTGGAAAAACCTAATAATTGGCACCAATTGTCATTTACTTCGGTTACTTTTCCTGTACTAACCTCTGCTATGAATATGGCAATAGGACTCGATTTAAAGATTTTTGAGAATCGCTCTTCGCTTTCTTTTAGGGTTTTATTGAGTTCTATTTGCTCCAATTTTTGAAAACTCATCTCAAAAATTAGTTGAGTCATGTCAAGCAAAAAGTTCATTGCATCTAAGGCTTTGTCCTTTGTAATTACCGGAACATTTTTAAGTGCTTGGAAATATTCCTCTTCATCAAATCCGTGCTGTTTCGCTTGCTTTTTAAAAAAATCAAGTTCTGGTTTTTCTAAAAATAACTGCCCAGAAAATAAGTTTGCCACATGCTCTCCTTCTACAACCACAGGAACCACAATATCTACCAAACCATTCAAGCAATTGTGGAAATAGGGCATTTGGTCGGCAGAAATGTTTTTGATTAATTCCGCATCACTTAGTTTACATTTATTTAAAGTCACAGGGTGTAAACAGTGAAAATTTGAACAAATCTGCCTACCGTCCGATTTGGATAAAACAGTACCATCTAGGTTTGAAATAGCACATACAAACCCGGTTGATTTATTGAAGCCTTGGAGCAATGAATTGAGTCGCTCAAAGTCAATTAATTTTAAAATTTTGGTTTTCATATTTCGGTGGATCAAAAATCCTTGTAAAGTTAACCATGAATTAGTCAAAACCAAATGAATAGCCGTCTTTTCGCTAGTCGTAAATAAACTAATTAGAGGGTTGTTTATTTACAAATTTTTGAGTGAAATGGGTCGGTATTTAGCCAAAGAATTAAGTAACAGATAAACGCAATTACCTCAAACAAGAAACATGGCTATGAGAGAAGTCTCCTAAAAATTAGCAATTTAAAAGGAAAAACCCCTTCAATGAATAATTCCAATTGAAGGGGTTTATATACGGTTTAAATACCTAAATCTTTCTTTATGGCCTCTATTTGAGCTAATAAATCTTGGAGCTTGGCGTCATAATCAGCTACATCATTTAATTCGCCTTTCACGCTGAAATAGAACTTTATTTTAGGTTCGGTGCCAGATGGGCGTGCGGTTACTTTGCTGCCATTTTCGAGGTAAAATTGCAATACGTTGGATGATGGTAAATCTAGTGGAGTAGTGGCACCTGTAATCAAATCGGTAGAGACTCCTGAAAGAACATCGTCTTTTTTAATTACGGTAAATCCAGCTAATGTTTTGGGTGGGTTTTGGCGCATATCGCTCATCATTTTGGCAATTTCATCTCCTCCGGTTTTGCCTTTCTTTACAATAGAAACCAAACCTTCGTGATACAATCCAAATTCTTTGTACATCTCCAAAACTTGCGCGTAAAAGCTGCTGCCATTGGCTTTGGCTTGTGCGGCAATTTCAGATACAATCATGGCGGCCGATACAGAATCTTTATCGCGTACAAAATCACCAATCATAAAGCCGAAACTTTCTTCGCCTCCGCCAATAAATTTCTTTTTGCCTTCAAATTCACGTATCACAGCGGCAATCCATTTAAAACCGGTTAGCGTAATTTCAGTATCAACGCCATAGGCATCACCAATGTCTTTCATTAAGTTGGTGGTCACAATGGTTTGGCAAATAAACTCGTTTCCAGTTAGCTTGCCTTGTTTTTTCCATTCTTTAAGTAAGTACCAAGTCAGCATTGAAGCGGTTTGATTACCGTTCATTATTTGCATTTCGCCTTGGGCATTTCTAACCGCAATTCCAATTCTGTCGGCATCGGGGTCGGTACCAATTACCAAATCGGCATTGATTTTATCGGCTAGTTTAATGGCCATGCTAAGGGCTTCCGGTTCTTCAGGATTAGGCGACACTACGGTAGGAAAGTTTCCATCGGGTTTGGCCTGCTCTTCTACAATATGCACATCGGTAAAACCTGCTTTGGCCAAGGCTTGAGGTAAACCCATAATGGAAGTACCATGAATGGAGGTAAACACAATTTTTAAATCCGATTTACCTTCATTAGTCAGCGATTGTTTCATTACCGCATCCAAAAAGGCATCATCCATATCTTGACCAATGAGTTGAATTAAATCTTTGTTTCCATCAAATTTAATTTGTTCAATAGCCATTTTATTGGCTCGATCTATCACGCCCACATCATGGGGAGATACCAGCTGCGCTCCATCTTCCCAATACACTTTGTAGCCGTTGTATTCTTTGGGATTATGCGAAGCCGTTAAAACAATTCCTGCTTGACAACCTAAATGACGTACTGCAAATGATAATTCAGGCGTAGGACGTAACGATTCGAATAGATAGACTTTAATTCCATTGGCCGATAATACATCGGCTACCAATTTGGAAAAAGTATCTGAATTATGGCGACAATCATAGCCAATGGCCACAGAAATTTGTTTTTTGGTAGGAAAAGAAGCAATAAGGTAATCGCTCAAGGCTTGGGTAGCTCCGCCAAGGGTGTATTTATTTATTCTATTGGTGCCTACACCCATAATGCCACGCATTCCACCGGTACCGAATTCCATTTTTTTGTAAAAGGCATCCTCTAATTCAGGTCCTCCTTTTTGAATCAATGATTTGGCGTTTTCTTGCGTTTCGGTATCAAATGGTTTTTGTGTCCATTTTGTTGCTAATTCTAATATATTTTGGGCTGATGCGCTCATATCTGTCTTTTTTAAGGATGTCAAAAGTAATGGAAATAGACGTATTGTGAAACGGGTATTTCTCATGAAAAACTACTGACTTTTGTAAGATGGTTTTTCATAGTTAAGAGATGGCGCAAAAAGTAGTTTTTATTGCAGCATTATTCTCCTTTGCCTCGTTTTGTACCAGATGGTTTTATTTGATTAACGGTATATTTGCTGACCCTAAAAATGAAATATTGCCTTCAGAAAATTGTAAATCACAATATTTCAGATAAAAATCCCCGTTTGCATCTTTTACTATATATACATGCTGATTCGGGTCGGGAGAATAAGAAGCAAAACCCACGTGATAATAGATTTGCATTTGATTGTCTAGGGCTCCAATATCAAATCTTTTAGTTTCAGTTGGCAATGTAGGGGAATGGATAATCGCTACTAGTCGGGCATTTGAGAAATTGAAAGTAATGCTAACGCCAAAAGCGTAGTTTATGTTGGTGGAAGTAACCGTAGCATCGGGTAACCCAAATATGTCCCAATTAACTTCATCTGCAGGGGTAGTACAGGTAAATTGAGGTTCGGAACAAGGTACGCAGAATCCGCCACAATCCACATCCAACTCACCCGATTCTGGATTGTATTCACCGTTAGCACAATCCTCACTTAGGTCTACAAAACCGCCAGGTGCATTAATAGTTTCGTCACATAGTGAAAACTCATAAGCATAGGTGGCACTGTTGGTTTCAAAATAAACAATTTCGGTAGATTTTGAAGTAATGGAGCCATCGATAGCATATTCCATTTTTAAATTTTCCATGGTAGCCGATGTTGTTTCTCCTGGCATAATAGTATCCCAGTTTTGTGCTGTATTCCAATGAAAAACAACGGCTTGTGTTTTACTGTTGTTGTAGATGTTTAAGGTAGCCATATCGCAATGGACGTCTTTTGGTTTTTTGCAACCATTCATAAGTAAAAGGCTTAGTACTGAGGTAATAAGGATTGTAGCTTTCATGTATTTGTATTTATTCGGTTTAGGTATCTAAAATACATCTTTACTGCAATTTAGCGAGTAATTCATATGGAATATGTAAGCGGCTCGATTTTGATAGCTAAATCACCACCAAAGCTTCTTCCGGAATCCAACCTATGCTGCCATCGGGAAGCATGATATTTAACCATTGTTGCTCCGTTTTTAATATTTTTACTTTTAGTCCATCATGCACCACAAAAAGTACGGTACTTGTAGTGTTTGGTGCGGAATAAATATTGGTGCGTGTGGATAATACAATGGCGTGCTGCGTAGAATAATTTGCGTTGTATTGAGATTTTGCAAAAAGAAAGGTAATTCCTGATGCCAAAAGAAATACAATAAACAAATAAAATGAAATGCGTTTCACAAACACGGTATGTGTGCGGATAAAAACTAGGAGTCCAAGCATTGCCATAATAATGAAAGTAATGCTCAGGTAGGCAAACGTATCCATGGTTAAAGAATTTACTAAACTACGCCACCAATTTATATAAAATGGGGTAGGGAGCGACTCAATTTTATCTACAATACGTTTATTGGCCAAGTCTAAATTGTAACGAACATCTTTGTCTTGCGGACTTAGTTTCAACGCTTTTTCGTAATACAAAATAGCTTGCGTATTTTGTTGCAGCTTGTAATGGCTATTGCCAATGTTGAAATACAAATCGGCCGATTCTACTCCCGACTCTACAATACGCATATACGATTGAAGGGCGGTATCATATTTTTGTTGCTGATAGGCAGAATTACCTAAGGAGTATAACGAATCGTAATGAGGCGTAATTTCGACCGCTTGAATGGCCATCGAATTACTGATAATAAAAACGAACAGGAAGATTAGTTTTCTCATTTTATTTCGTTTTCAAGTTGAATAATAATTTTTTGAGCTTGACTCAATAATTCAGAGTCGGAAATACTTGTAACAGGTGCAAAACGAGCCATTTCGCAATGGTCAAGCGTATCCATAAGCAATTGAATAGTGCTATCAGAAACGTTTGTTTTTTGCAGTTCTATTCGAATGTGTGATTTATTTAAATCGGCATTGGATATATTCAGTTTGTTGGCCATGTATCCATTCAAAGCCTTAAAAACGACTTCGTAAAACTCGTTTTTGTTATTCGAATTTAAAGTTTGCTCGGCTTGTTTTAGTTGCTGTTTTGCAAACTTGGTTGCTTTTCGTTTTTTTAGTCCTACCGTGTCTGATTGAAGTTCGGTTTGTTTACGCATTACCACATAAGCAAGAATGGTAAGAAAAATAGGCGCGATGAGCCAGAAATAATACCAAACCGAATGAAAGAAATTGTTATTCGTGATTTCTAATTCGGGTGGACGCGTATGAATAAATCGAATATCTGTACCTAAGCGCGAAACATCTTGTCGGTTTACGCCCGGAGCCCCATGCCCGTTTCCGCTGGATGCATTTCCGGTTACTTTTACCAAAGTAGGTTCTGTAGTTATGGTTTCATATTTTTTAGTATTTAAATTAAAAAATGTGAAGGATAATGGTTCGAATTCATAATCGCCATTATTTCTAGGAATCACCAAGTATTCCCATTTTTTTGAGCCCTGAATTTGATTCGTTTTATTATTGAAATTGGATTTTAATTTAGGGTCATATACTTCAAATTCTTGCGGCCACTCAGGTACTGGATTATTAACCAAGGGCAGGTTTCCTACTCCAGAAATCTGAATGCTGTACGTCAACGCATCGTTTACATTTAGTGTGGTAGGAGTGAGGTTGGTTTTAAATTTGAAATTACCCACCGCTCCATTAAATCCTGTTGGCGGGTTAGCTGGCAATGGTTTGACTTTGATTTTTACCGGTTTACTTTTAAGAAGGACTTGTACATCTTCCATTTGGTAACGCGGGCCAAACCAAGTGTTAACCGCTTTAGAGCCTTGTACTTGTACTACCGCATCTACTTCTAGCGGGATAAGCGTTAGTTCGCCTGATTTTTGTGGAATAAGAATCGTTTTTTTCAAAACGTACACATCATACGGAATTCCATTTAGCACCTCACGTGTATGATTATTAGAATTATCTACCTTGATATCGGAGGTATAAAATCCGTCAAATTCGGGTAGCCGTTGGGCTTCAATACCCCGTAATTGTGCCCGATTATATAATTTGTAAGTGGCTACAATTTGTTCGCCTTGGTAGGCGTTCTTTTTACTTAGTTGCAGTTCAAGGTATATGTTTTTTTGAAGCTGTTTTTTCTGTTTTTGCTTCTTGTTTACATCCGATTGGGTTTGAGCCCCTTGGTTTTGTTGTGTATTGCCGTTGACCACGGTTATTTTTACACTTTGACTAGCATAGGTTTTGTTTTCAAAATTTATTTTGGCGGGTTCTAGTTTATATTCACCCGGGTTTAAAGGCGACAATATGTACGAATAACTAACGCTACTCGACATTTTTCCATTCACGTAGCTCATAGAAGTGGATTTATTAGGTCCACTCAATATTCTGAAATCTTTGGTGAGGTTACCCGGAGCAGTAAAATCTTCGCCCGAGTAGTTGAATCGAAAACTAACGGTGAAATTACCTCCAACGGCAACGGTGTTTTTACTCACCAGCGCTTGTAGCGTTGGTGTTTGAGCCAGACTAACCCCCGACACCAAAAATAATACTATGAATAAGAAATTTCTCATTACCAATCTTTATCTGATTTTTTCTTTTTAGTTGATTTTGCCCGCATTTTAGCCACTTTATCTCTTGTTTTCTTTTCGTTGTCTTCCATGGCTTTTAGGAGGCGTTCGGCATCCGCTTTCGACATTTGACCCGGTTGAGGTTGTTGCTCTTGCGGCTGTTGTTGGTCTTGGTCGCCCTTCTTTTCATCCTGGTTTCCTTTATCCTTTTCCTCGTCTCCTTTATCTTTCTGGTCTTGCTTGTCTTTATCCTGTTGATCCTGGTCTTTTTTGTCCTGGTCTTTTTTATCCTTATCCTTTTTGCCGTCTTTATCTTGGTCGCCTTTGTCGTCTTTATTTTTATCGTCCTTTTGGTCTTTATTCTTATCGTCTTTTTGGTCGTCCTTTTTATCGTCTTTATTTTCTTTATTGTCTTTGTTATCTTTATTTTCTTGCTCTTGTTTTTTCTGCTCTTCCAGCATTTTACGTGCGTATTCGTAGTTGTATCGCGCTTTATTGTTACTAGGGTCGGCTATTAATGAGTTTTTAAATGCGTTCATGGCATCCTCAAATTTTTGGGCTTGCATGTGTGCATCTCCTTCATTAAAATAGGCATCCGCTTTTATTTTTTTATTGGTAGTAGAGGTAGCCAATTGATTAAAAGTCTTGGCTGCATCGGCAAACTTCTCAGATTTAAAGAAGGCATCACCCATATTAAATTTAGCGGCTTCCATTTGAGGATTGAATTCCAAAGCCTTTTCATAAGCCAAAACGGCTTGATTGGTGGAGTCAATTTTATAGGCTTCGTTACCTAAACGCACGTAGTCTCTTGCGGTTTGCGCATTACCGGCAAATGCAAATGCAATGAATATGGAGGTATAAATCAGTCTCATTTTTTTACCGTAAAAAGATTAAACTTATCCATGAATTTCATTCGTTTTTCGGGCCATATTATTTCTAAGATGAGTAGCATTAAGGCAGCTAATAAAAAGTACTGGAAACGGTCTTCGTAATCGCTAAATATCTTGGATTCCATTTCGGTGGTTTCCAATTTATTTATTTCTTCCAAGATGGTGCGAAGACCAATGTTACCGTTATTGGCTCGAAAGAATTTTCCGCCTCCAATATCTGCAATATCCGTAAGCATGGCTTCATTCAATTTGGTAATTATGGTGTTTCCGTCTTTGTCTTTTTTATAGCCTAATTGGACCCCATTTCGATATACTGGTATAGGTGCTCCTTGCGCAGAGCCCATCCCAATAGTGTAAATGGTTACACCCCTTTCTTTGGCTTCTCTGGCTAGTTTTATGGCGTCTTCTTCGTGGTCTTCACCATCTGTAACAATGATGATTGCCTTACTCGTTTTGGTAGAATAATCAAACGATTGTAACGACATTTCTAAAGCGGCCCCTATTGAAGTACCTTGATTATTTACACTATTTGTACTCAGAGAGTTAGTGAAAAGTTTTGCCGCTGCATAATCGGTGGTTAACGGTAGTTGAACATACGCTCTACCCGCAAAAATAACGATACCTAATCGGTCGCCTTGCAGGTTGTCAATTAGTTTTTCAACTCCCATTCGAGTGCGCTCCAATCGGTTAGGACGAATGTCTTCAGCCAACATGGAATTGGATACATCCACAGCTAAAATCAAATCGATTCCTTCCCGTTTTGATTCGTACAATTTACTACCTATTTGAGGGTTGGCGATTCCTAAAATTAAGAAAACCCATAGGAGAATGAAGAATAATAAATGGGTCCACTTGCTAGCTAAACTCAATTGGGGTAAAACCAATCCTCGAAGCTTAACAGAACTCAATTTTTTGACCGTTTTTTTTGTCCATACCAAATTGTATAGGAAAACCAAAACGATAACCACAATGGCTAAAAGCCACCACAAATGCTCGGTATGTGCTAGTCTAAACATTAGTTTGTGATTGATTTTAAATAGGTTTTTTGTAAAATAAATTCCAATAGCAAAATAATGGCTGCGGCCATTGCCCACGGATAGAATTGTTCGTTTCTTTTGCGAAATTCTTTTACGTCAATTTCTGTTTTTTCCAATTCGTCAATGGTGGCATAAATAGTTTCGAGCGATTCGTTGTCGGTAGCTCTAAAGTGTTTACCATTGGTAAGATTGGCTATTTTTTTCAAGGTCACTTCATCAATCGTTACCTTTTGGTTAACATAACCTATGCGTCCATTTGGTTGGGTATAGGGCATAGGAGCCATTCCATTGGTACCCACCGCAATGGTATATACTTTTATTCCGAATTTATGGGCTATTTCAGCCGCTGTCAAAGGTGGTATATCGCCTGTATTATTGGTACCATCGGTTAATAATACCACAATTTTACTTTTAGCCTTACTTTCTTTTAATCGGTTTACAGCAGTAGCCAAGCCCACTCCAATGGCGGTGCCGTCTTCTACCATACCGTTTTGTAAATCGCCCATCAGGTTTTTAATTACCGAATGGTCGGTGGTTAATGGTGATTGTGTATAGGCTTCACCCGCGTAAATAACAAGTCCAATTCGGTCGTTTACACGCATATCAATAAAATCGGATGCCACTTCTTTTGCCGCTTCTAATCGGTTGGGTTCTAAATCTCTGGCAAGCATTGAGCCTGAAATGTCCATGGCTAAAACAATGTCAATTCCTTCGGCTTTTACATTTTGCCAGCTGCTAGATGATTGGGGGCGTGCAATGGCAACGATAATTAATCCAACGGCAATGGTTTTGAGAATAAACAAACTGTGCATCAGCACCATTTTTAGGGTGGGTTTGTTGGTTTTAGAAAATTTAAAAGTGGGTAAATTCACTTTTATTTTCCGGTCCTCAAACCGTAAAAAATGCCATAACCCAAGCGCAGGAAGAATAATTAATCCTCCTAAAACCCATGGATATGCAAATTCTATATTATTCATTATCCAATTTTTCTGTGGTTGGAACTTCTTCTATTTTGGTGGTGTCTACAAGCTTGTATGCTGTTTGTAAACAGGCTTCATTTTCTTCGGGTAGGGGAATTGCTTTTGCAAATTTGGCCAAATCCGAAATTTTCAACGATTCTATAATTTCTTTACGAATGTTTTTATCCATCCGTGTGATTTTAAGCAAGTGCTTAATTTCATCGGTAGTAGACTCTTTTACCGGCACATGAAAACGGTTTTCAATGTATTCACGAACAATATCAGAAACTTGAATATGGTATGCTTTGAAAGCGCCTTTCTGCCAGAGCTGTTCTTCTTCCAAATGATGCAGTCGGTCGATTGCTAAAATGTGAGGAGCTATAACTTCAATGGGTTTTTCGGTTTCCTTACGTTCGTATTTCTTACCAAATATGTAAGCTAAAATGGCTAGAATAATTAAAACACCATAAGCGTATACAGCATATTTATAGTACGCTTTTACATACTCCATAAACGTCATAGGCAAGGCTATGGGTTCAACGATATTAATAAATCCTTTAGAGGTATCCACTTCCACGGTATTCACTTCAAACAAAAATGCTTCGGTAGTAAAGGGAACGGAGTCAATCCAAACGGTGAGTTCTGGAAATGCCCAAAGTCCGGAGTCGAACGAAGTTATGAGGTATTGATTTTGATAACCTAAAATTTGGGTGTGATTTACGGTGTCTCCAAAAATGGTATCTGTTTTGGCTTCGCCAATTAGTTCAATTTGAGTGGTAACCGTATCGGATAAAGCGGGCCAAATTACGTTTTCGGAGGCATCGGCTTGCACGTTTATTTCTACTCGAACTTGTTCACCAATCAAAATAGATTGTGTAAACGGATTGATGGAAACACGGTTGTTTTGTGCCCATCCTAGATGGAATACAAGAATAAAAGCAAGGAATAAACATCCTTTTAACGCACGATATGTCTCGTTTTGTATCATCGTTTGGTTTCGCGTTTTTTGAATAATTTCATTAATGGCTGAACGTAATTTTCATTGGTGGGCATGAGTGCAGTATCTACTCCTGCGGTTTTGAAATTTCGCTCTATTTCGGCTTCAAATTGGCGTAATTGCGTTTGATAGTCGGACTGAAATTTTTCTGAACTGGTATCTGCCCAAAAAACTTCTCCTGTTTCCGGGTCGGATAGGGGAACCAAACCTACTTTTGGAAAGCGGTTTTCAATCGGGTCTTGCACGCGCAAGGCCACTAAATCGTGTTTTTTGTTGGCTAATTTGATGGACTTTTCAAACGGTTGGCTAATAAAATCGGAAATTAAAAAAGCGATACTTCGTTTTTTTATTACCCCAGTAAAATAGCGTAAAGCAAGATCAATATCGGTTCCTTTGTTCTCGGCTTTAAAATCTAGTAAATCTCTAATTATATGGAGTGTATGTCCGCGTCCTTTTTTTGGTGGAATAAACTTTTCTATTTTATCTGAAAAGAAAATTACGCCAATTTTATCGTTGTTTTGAATCGCAGAAAATGCAAGTACTGCACATATTTCGGTAATGTAATTCCGTTTAATCACGTCATTACTTCCAAAATTTTCGGAGGCACTTACATCTACCAAAAGCATTACGGTTTGTTCCCGTTCTTCTTCAAATATTTTTACGTACGGATGGCCCATTCGCGCGGTAACATTCCAGTCAATTTTACGAATTTCATCCCCTGGTTGGTACTCGCGTACCTCCGAGAATGTCATTCCTTGACCTTTGAACGCACTATGATATTCGCCAGAGAATATCTGATTAGATAAACCTCTGGTTTTTATCTCAATGCGTCTTACCTTACGTAATAATTCTTTGGTTTCCATAGCTTACTTGGCCTTCGATTTAGCTTTATTGGTGACCTCTGGCCGCTATTTGCGGTTTATTTGTGTATTCTATTTAATGTGCTGTAGCTTCCTTTATTTCCTATTATGGAACTTCTACTTTATTCAAAATATTATTCACGATATCCATGGTAGTAATGTCCTCCGCTTCGGCTTCATACGAAAGTCCGATACGGTGACGCATCACGTCCATACAAATGGCACGTACGTCTTCTGGAATTACATATCCTCTACGATTAATAAAAGCGTACGCTTTGGCCGCTAGGGCTAAACTAATAGATGCTCTAGGAGAGGCACCAAAACTCACTAAATTTTCGTGATCCGGTAACCCGTAATCTTTTGGGTAACGTGAGGCAAAAACAATGTCGATAATGTATTGCTCAATTTTTTCATCCATATACACTTGACGGACTACATCGCGCGCTTTCAAAATATCGGTGGGGGAGCAAACCGGATTGGGTTTTGTAAACCCTCCTGATTGCATATTCATTCGTACAATTAATTTTTCTTCCTCTTTGGAAGGGTAGTCAATAACCACTTTCATTAAAAATCGGTCCACTTGCGCTTCTGGTAGAGGGTAGGTTCCTTCTTGCTCTACGGGATTTTGAGTAGCCATTACCAAAAATGGCTTGGGTAGCGGATAGGTGGTGTCACCAATAGTAACTTGGCGTTCTTGCATTCCTTCTAGTAGCGCTGACTGCACTTTAGCTGGAGCTCTATTGATTTCATCAGCCAGTACAAAATTAGCGAAAATCGGACCTTTTTTGTTGGTGAATTCGCCCGATTTAGCATTGTAAATAATGGTACCTACCAAATCGGCAGGAAGTAAATCGGGGGTGAATTGAATTCTGCTAAAATCTGCGTCTATGGTCTTGGAAAGTGTGGTAATGGCCAATGTTTTAGCAAGCCCAGGCACTCCTTCCAGAAGAATGTGTCCATCAGCCAGCATGGCAATTAACAGACGGTCAATCATGTATTCTTGACCAATGAGTACTTTTTTCATTTCCATTCTCACCAAATCAATGAAAGAACTTTCTTTTTGAATCATTTCGTTTAATAGACGAATATCCACTGCGGGTGAGGACGCTTTTGGAGCTGGACTATTTGATTCGTTTGATTGTGTAATATCCATTTTTTGAACCGTTTTTTTGCGACCAACAAATATGGTTTAATGCATACGGGAAACAAATATGAACGCGTTAAAATTTGTTAACAAAATGAGTTAAAAACCTTGTAAATATTGGGGTTGAGACTATAATTTCGAGATTCAAATTATTGATAATGAAAGATAAATTATTATTCCAAGATGTATTAGATAGGGTGCATGAATTTATGGAGGTCTATGGCTTAGCTACTTCCAATCATCCGAAGGCAGAAATTGGTGCGAAAAATGGCATTTTGCGCTATGAATTAATGAAAGAGGAAAATGAGGAATATTTGGCGGCTGTTCAAAATGGCGATTTGGTTGAAATAGCGGATGCTTTGGGAGATATGATGTACATTTTGGCCGGTACAATGTTGGCGCATGGAATGCAATCCAAAATGGAGGCGGTTTTTACAGAAATTCATCGGAGTAATATGTCTAAACTGGATAACCAAGGGAAACCAATTTATCGAGCAGACGGAAAGGTTTTGAAAGGGCCAAATTATTCTCCTCCAGAACTTAGCGGGATTTTGAAATGATTTTATGAAGACCTGTAAAAATATCGGTAGGTTGTGTGGTGGGAGGGTCTTTTGGTTTCTGAATTCATGGATAACATGAGAAGAGCCTACTCGGTTAATTTACGGATTTGCAGGGTTATAGTATTGCGCTTTAGATAGGTTTTAGTGAAAAACAGGGGGTTATAAAAACGGTGTGGTTTTTGTTTGTTTTTCTTTAAATTTGAACGAATTAAACTTTAATCAACATGCAAAAATCTTTACAACTCCTTTTTATCTTATTTCTTTTTAGCTCTTGTGCCTTTCATAGTGGAATGATGACTGGAAACGCGTCTCTTACAGATGCCAATTTTCAAGTGGTACAATTAGCAGTGGGTCATTCTAAAACAGTACATATTATTGGTCTGGGTGGATTAAAATCGGATGCTATTGTATTTGAAGCCAAACAAGATTTATTGCGGAACTACCCTTTAAAACAAGGTCAGGTTTTAGCCAATGTTTCGGTAGATTTTAAACGATCTTTTTATTTTGTTGTTGGCGTTACTAAAGTAACTGTAACGGCTGATGTGGTTGAGTTTATTAAGCCTACAACGGGCCTTTTGTATGATGGTATATACTATGAGAATCTAGATTTAAGAGATTCCACTTTTGTTGGGTTTAATTTAAATGATTCTGTATACGCAGTAGTGAGTGGAAACATTAAGAAGGCAAAGATTATTGGGCTAACGAATTCAAAAATAAAGGTTTCATATAAACACCAAAATTACCTGGTTCAAAATAAAGTGTGGCCAAATAATGTTTTGAGAAATGCATCTTCACCTGATAATATTGAATTATACGATTTTGATGTCACCGATAATGTAAAAGCAACGCTTGGAAACGGAGATATAGTAAACGGGGTTATTTTTGGGATTAACCGTAACCAAGCAGGAGTGAAATATAACTTTGATCACGAGGGGAATTTTAATTGGGCTTTGGTTCCTTTGGCTAAACTTATTAAGTTGGAAGTAGCTCCTAAATAGTTTCTTATAATACGTTTCCCTAGTTTATTATTCTTGAAATTCAGTTTTGACTTATTTAAATGTTTTGGGTTTTACCACGGATACACGGATATGTTGAACCTATTTGGTTTTCCATGGTTTCGCCAGTGGGCACTTTCTTGTACGGAAAGTTGAACCCCTACCTGTATCAGCATGGCAATTTTATGGTGAACCTCAGTTGTGAGATAGCGAAAACGGCATCAGTTGTGTAGCCAAACGAGTTTGACTCTATTGGTTCATTATTGAAAAGTGATTGAACACTATCCTACTTTAAACTCACTTGTGGTATGAAAAACTACATCAGGGTAATCACTTTTAGCCATGTTGAGTAAGAATGGCGAATCGGCCATGAAAACCCAGTTATCATCTTTATCTTGTACACAGTTTCTGGCTTTGATACGGATAAAAGTATCCAATTGACTTTGATTTGTGGATGTCAACCACGTGGCTTTATGATAGGGTAGGCCTCGGAAAGTACACGATGCGCCATATTCATGTTTTAAACGGTATTGAATTACCTCAAATTGCAGTTCACCAACCGTTCCCAAAATTTTCTTGTTTCCGGGTTGTTGGGTGAATAATTGTGCCACACCCTCGTCTGATAATTGGCGTAAGCCTTTCTCTAATTGCTTGGTTTTCATTGGGTCGGTATTCACCACTTCTCTAAATAACTCTGGCGAGAAGCTCGGCATTCCTTTAAACATAAATTTGCTGCCTTGCGTTAAAGTATCTCCAATTTTAAAATTACCCGTATCGTATAATCCAATTACATCGCCCGGAAAAGCCTCATCCACCACTTCCTTACTTTGTGCCATAAAAGAGTAGGGGTTTGAGAATTTTAATTTTTTGCCAATTCGTACATGTTCAAAAAACTTGTTTCGTTCAAATTTTCCGGAACAAACTCTTAAAAATGCAATTCGGTCCCGATGTCTGGGGTCTAAGTTGGCGTGAATTTTAAAAATAAACCCACTAAACTTTTCGTCCGTTGGTTCCACTGGCCCTTCATCCGATTCCCGTGGCATTGGGTTGGGAGCTATTTTGATAAAGGTATCGAGCATTTCTCGAACTCCGAAATTATTTAAGGCTGAACCAAAAAATACCGGAGCCGTTTTGGCATCTAAGTATTCTTGCACATCAAATGGGTCGTAAACAGCTTCCACTAACTCCAAATCCTCTCTTAATTCATCGGCTTGATCTCCCAAATATTCGTCCAACTTAGGGTCAGATAAATCGGAAGTGGAAACCACATCGTTTTCAATGTTAGTCTTGTTGGGGTTAAATAAATTGATTTCGTTATCATAGATATTATACACGCCTCTAAAATCTTGACCTATCCCAATTGGCCATGTCAAAGGACGAACTTTTATACCTAATTCTTCTTCCAATTCATCCAATAAACTGAAAGAATCTTTTCCTTCACGGTCCATTTTATTTACAAATACAATCACCGGAGTATCTCGCATTCTACACACTTCCATCAACCTTCTGGTTTGAGGTTCTACCCCGCTGGCAGCATCAATTACAAGAATCACACTATCCACCGCAGTAAGGGTTCGGTAAGTGTCTTCCGCAAAATCTTTGTGACCAGGAGTATCTAGAATATTAATGAGTTTGTCTTTGTAAAAAAACGTCATTACCGATGTAGCTACCGAGATACCTCTTTGTTTCTCAATCTCCATGAAATCGGAAGTGGCTGTTTTTTGGATTTTATTATTTTTTACCGCTCCTGCTACTTGAATTGCACCTCCAAACAAAAGTAATTTCTCTGTAAGTGTTGTTTTACCTGCATCGGGATGCGAAATAATACCAAAAGTTTTTCTCTTTTCAATCTGATCTATAAGACTCATTAACTCAGTTTTATTGGGCGGCAAAAATACGGTAGACATTGATAATTTTAACAGTCGCTGTTAAGAAAGTTTATAGACTGTTTTCAAATGTTACCTCATTATATTTTAGACGATTTGAAAAGTATCATTGTTTTAAATTTACTTTCATTTTAAAATTCATCCTTATGCTTAAAGCTTTATTTTCTCTAGCAACTTTCTCATTATTAATTAGTACTATCCATGCTCAAAATAGGGATTCTAGTTTAATCCTTTCCAATAGAATGGGCTTAATTGAATCATCTAGAACGGTCATTAAGGGAGGCTTTATGTTGGAAGGAGGCTTACTATATTTCTATGATAAACAAAAAGGGGCTCAAGGTGCTGAAATTCACCATAACTTTATGACCTTACCACGGCTACGCCTTTCTTATGGTGTTACCAAGTTTATGGAAGTGAGTGTGGAAGAAAGTTTTTCCCATTTAAACGTAACAAGCAATACTGGATATTCCGAAAGCTTGAGTTTCTCTAGGTATAGATTTGGTTTAAAATTCAATCTAACTAAACAAAATGGCATTATACCTCAGTCTGCTTTATCTGTTTCAGAAAGATTAAGGATAACTAATATAAATACCGTTGAATTTTCACCCATTTTAAATTTTTCGTGGAACTACAAATGGGGAACACACGTTAACCTTTCCGGAGATATTACCTATACTTTTAACAAGCAAGTTGGCGATGATGTTAACGTAGGCTTACGTTTAGGATATGACTTCAAAAACAAAATAGGTGTTTACAGCGAAGTCTATTTAGTTGGCCACAACTTGTCTACGGCAATGGTTTCAGCTGGTTTAAATTATCAAGTTTCTTCGCGTCTAGTACTTAGTGCTGGCGTAGGAACGGATGTTTTGTTGTATAATGAGCGTCCTAGTTTGAGTAACATTCTTGGCGTAAATGTGGGTGTTTCCTTCTTACTAAATAACCCCAATAAAGAGACTAAAAAGCGGAAACGGTAAATGATTATGATAGCATGAAAACCGGGAAAACTGCTTGTGCCGTGCAAAATAGCGGTAAAATGGCTATTCTTTGTAGCTAGGTACGAATTACTAAAGGGTGTATATGACTAGGTTGAATTAAGATTTTTCTAAATACACTTTAATGGTAAACCTTAAATAGTATTTTTGAAATATGAAAAGTGCACTTATTCTACTACTATTTTTTGTAACAGTTTCTGTATATGCGCAAGATTCTACCCATACCGAATCTAAAATTAGCCCAATAAAAATGATTACCAATAGGCCCGGTTTTACCGAAGCTTCTAGAGCGGTTTTTAAAAAAGGTTTTCAAATTGAAACGGGTTTTCAATACAGTAAATCTCCATTTTCCAAAGGAAGTTCAGAATATTCAGCCAATATATTATTTCCGAATTTAGGCCTAATATATGGGGTGTCTGAAAATGTGGAGGTTCGTGTGTTTGGAAATTATGAAGGAAATAGGGTTTCATATGGAGCAAGTCCAAGTACCTATTCCTATGGGTTGGAAGGGTTAACACTAGGTACAAAAATTAATTTAACCAAACGAAATGGTTTCCTTCCTGAAATGGCTTTATTGATAAATCAAGGGGTTCCCACTTCCGCAAGTACGGCTTCATTTACACCAATTTGGTCCACTCAAGCCTTGCTAGCATGGAGTTATAGCTTGCCGTATAAATTTAGTTTGTCGGGTAATTTATCCTACGCGGTGAGGTATGAGTTTGACGAAATTTCTACCCTAGCTCATCCTAATTCATTGGGCTACACCATAAATGTGGGGTACACTATTACTCCTCAGTTAGGCACTTATATGGAGCTATACGGTCAGAATGCTTTGGGTGCAGGAAAGGTTTTTGATATGAACGCTGCGGGTGGTTTTAAGTATCGAATAAATCCTAAATTTCAAGTCGATTTGATTGGTGGGTACGGTTTTGAGACAGGAAGTACGCTGGTAAATGCGGGTTTTAGTTGGTTGATTATTAAAGAGTAATTCTTTGCACGCTACGGTTTTATATCTAGCCCTCCTTTTTTTGTTAGCTAAACCTCCTGCTAGCTAGCGGATGAACGCATCTAGTGTTAACTCCACATTTAATTTTTACACCAACGGTTATTTTGCCACCGCTATTTAATTTAGATTTGAACCCAATCATCTGCTAGTAAAACAAATCAATATCAATTAAACCGAGAACTAATTATGAGCATTTTAAAGATTAATAACCTGAGCAAAACCTATGCAAACGGTGTAAAAGCATTAGACAACGTAACCATAGAAATTGAAAACGGAATGTTTGGACTGCTAGGCCCAAATGGTGCTGGAAAGTCATCTTTAATGCGCACGTTGGCTACCTTACAAGAGGCAGATAGCGGCACAGCAACCCTTGATGGAATTGATATTTTTAATGAACCCACCGAATTAAGAAAAGTATTGGGTTACCTGCCACAAGAGTTTGGCGTGTACCCACGAATTACCGCCAATCAGTTATTGGACCACATGTGTATTCTTAAAGGAATTACCAACGGCAACGAACGTAAAGAAATGGTGCATTACCTACTGGATAAGGTGAACTTATATGATAAACGAAACAAGAGCGTAAAAGGATTCTCGGGTGGAATGAAACAGCGGGTAGGTATAGCACAAGCATTAATTGGCAATCCAAAATTGATTATTGTAGATGAACCTACTGCAGGGCTAGACCCGGGCGAACGTAACCGTTTTTACAACCTATTGGCCGATGTGGGGCGTGAAGTAATTGTTATTTTATCTACTCATATTGTGGAAGATGTGCGCGAGTTGTGTACCAATATGGCTATTATGAATCTGGGTGAAATTGTATTTCAAGGCGCACCCCAAATAGCTATTGATGAGTTGCAAGGCAAAGTGTATCAAAAAGTAGTATCGCGTGAAGAATTAAAAGAATACGCTTCCAATTATTCAGTTATTTCCAATAAAATGGTAGCGGGCCAACCGTTAATTCATGTGTTTAGCGACCGCAATCCTGCCAATGGATTTACTCCGGTTACCCCAGATTTAGAAGATGTTTTCTTCTCCAAAATAAACACCTCAAACGTTTTAGTTTAATCCTTTAAATACATCGTATTATGTTTAAAACGTTCTTTTTTACAGAATTAAAATACACCATGAAACAGCCCATGGTGTACATATTTACCTTCGTTTTTGCGCTGTTGGTATTTCTTGCCACGGTTAGCGATAATGTGCAAATTGGAGGCTCGGTAGGTAACGTTACCAAAAATGCGCCTTTTATCATTACCCAATTCACGCTATTCATGTCCATGTTTGGGCTTTTGGTAGCTGCGGCATTTTATAATAATGCCTCGCTGCGTGATTTTAATAACAACTTTAACGAGATTATTTTTAGTACTCCGTTAAGTAAATCAGGCTATTTCTTTGGGCGCTTTTTTGGTGCCATGCTCGTTTCTACCGTGCCCGTTTTAGGCGTGTTTGTTGGAATTATTTTGGGTAGCTTCTTAGCGCCTATTATGGGATGGGAAGATGCCGACCGTTTTGGTGAGTTTTATTTAAGCGCATTTGTAAACAACTATTTCATTTTTATATTACCCAATATGTTTGTGGCTGGAGCCATTATTTATTCGCTCGCCATTACTTGGAAAAGTACCGTAATTTCATTTGTAGGCGCATTACTAATCTTAGTAATCTACTCGGTTTCGGGTACTTTTATGTCCGACATTGAAAGCGAAACATTGGGTGCGCTTACCGATACTTTTGGATTACGGACCTACTTTTTATCCACCAAGTATTTTACACCCATTGAGAAAAATACGTTAAGTCCCTCATTTACGGGATTGATTTTAATAAACCGACTTTTCTGGATTGCCATCGGAATAGTGATTTTACTAGTTACTTACTTTAAGTTTTCCTTTAAAGAAAAGAATACCAAGGTTAAACTGACTAAAGAAGAAACCGCGGAAAGCGATTCTGTTAGTGCCATGCCAACCATTAATCCGGTGTATGGTAGAGCTACAGAATGGACACAGTTCAAGAGTTTTTTCAAAATAAATTTCATCAGTATCTACAAAAGCAATCTGTTTAAAATCATGTTTGTTTTTAGTGCTATTTTACTATTCACCAGTCTCTATGGAGGGTTTGAATACATGGGGCTTAAAGCGTATCCGCTTACCTATAATGTGATTGACGATATCAATGGGTCCACCATGTTGTTTATCATGATTATTCTAGTGTTTTTCAGTGGCGAATTAATTTGGCGTGATCGCGATAACAAAATTAGCGAAGTGGTGGATGCAACTCCCCATACTTCATTTATTTCTATGGCAGCCAAGGCGTTATCGCTTATTTCGGTAACCTCGGTCCTAAATCTGTTTTTTATCTTGATAGGTATTGGCTACCAGTTGTTTAACGGTTACACTCGATTAGATTTGGATGTGTATTTAATTGATTTCTTATCTAATAACTTCATGACTTTTACTATTTGGTCGGGTGTTATGATTATGATTCAAGTATTAATTAATAACAAGTATGTGGGTTATTTTGCGTCTATTTTGGTCTTGTTTTTATGGAGCATTTTCCTTGAAATAATGGATTTAAGTAGCAATATGCTACAGATAGGAGCATCGCCAAGTTTACGCTATTCCGACATGAATGGTTTTGGCCCGGGTGTATTAGGTGCCATTTGGTTTAACATCTACTGGGTGTTATTTGCCATTTTGAGTTTGCTTATTGCTGGCTTTTTATGGAATAGAGGTAGCAAAAGCAGTTTAAAAGAACGCGCCTTAATGGCCAAAAAACAAATTCCTAAAAGTTACCGAGTGGTAGTGGCAGGGGTATTTGCCATGTGGGTTTTAGTAGCCGGTTTTGTGTATTACAACACCCAAGTGTTGAATGAATATGAAAGTTCTGATTACATTGAGCAACTTAGAGCCGACTATGAAAAAACCTATAAGAAATACGAGAAGGTAAATTTGCCTAAAATCACAGATATCAAATATTTTGTAGATATTTTTCCGAATGAAAGGAATGTGAATGTCAAGGCAATTATAAAGCTAACCAACGAATCGGGCGAACCCATAGATTCGATTCATTATGATATTTCTAAAAAATGGAATCCGGAAATAATTATTCCAAATGCTAAATTGGTATTGAATGACGAAAAATTTAATTACCAAATTTATCGGGTTGCTCCAGCCATTGCACCCGGAGAAACCATTGAAATTGAGATAAATACTAAATATATTACCGAAGGGTTTTCTAACGGAACAGGAAGTACGAATGTTATTGAAAACGGAACATTCTTAAATAACTTCGATATTCTTCCCAAAATGGGATACAGCGAAAGCAGTGAGTTGAGCGATAAAAACACACGTAAAAAGTACGATTTAGCGCCCAGAGAACGTATGCCAGAACTGGAAGCCAATTGTACCGGAAATTGCATGGATAATTATTTATCGGATGGCCATTCGGATTACATACATGCAGAAACCGTTATTTCAACCGCTGGTGATCAAACAGCCGTTGCGCCCGGGTCGTTGGTTAAGAAATGGACCGAAAACGGACGGAATTACTTTCATTATAAAGTGGATCATATTTCACAAGATTTCTATTGCTTTACTTCCGCGAGGTATGAGATTGCTACCCGCAAATGGAATGGCGTGGATATAGAAGTGTATTATGATAAAAACCATTCGGTAAATATAGAAATGATGCTAGATGCCGTGGAGCGTTCGTTGGCCTATTACACCAAAATTTTTGGACCGTATTACCACAAGCAATGCCGTATTATTGAGTTTCCAAGATACGCCACATTTGCCCAAGCGTTTCCAGGCACCATGCCGTATTCGGAAGCATTTGGTTTTGTAGCCAACTTAGAAGATGAATCCAAAAACAATGTGATTGATGCGGTTATTGCGCATGAAATGGCGCATCAATGGTGGGCACATCAGGTAGTGGGTGCAAAAATGCAAGGAGGCACCATGCTAAGTGAAGCGTTTGCCGAGTATTCTTCGTTAATGACGATGAAAAGCATTACCGAAAATCCGATGAAAATGCGCGATTTCATTAAGTATGACCACAACCGCTATTTACGCGGTAGAGGAGGCGAAACCAAAAAGGAATTGCCGCTATATAAAGTAGAAAATCAACAATACATCCATTACGGAAAAGGAAGTGTTATTTTGTATGCTTTGCAAGACTATATTGGAGAAGATAAAGTGAATTTGGCCATGAAAAATTTCTTAGAGGAATTTAGATATAAACAACCGCCATATCCTACCTCGCTTGATTTTTTACGTCATTTAGAGCCGGTGGTACCCGACAGTTTGCAGTATTTAATTACCGATTGGTTTAAAGAAATTACGCTCTATGATAACCGACTTATGGAGGCGAATTACAAGAAACTCGATAATGGTAAATATGAGGTAACCATGCAAATAGAAACCACCAAAATCAAGGCCGATACTGCGGGTAAAGAAACCATTATACCGATGAATGATTGGGTAGATATAGGCGTATTTGCAGACGATGATGAAGAGGATTTAATGTATCAAAAACGGGTTAAATTTGATGAACCAAAAATGACTTTCACATTTGAAGTAGATTCAATACCTGCAAAAGCAGCCATAGACCCACGCCATATTTTGATAGACCGAATTTACAAAGACAACATCAAAAAATTGAGTGAATAAGGAATTTTAACGAGTAGGAAAGGGGCAATGGTAAAGTACGATTGCCCCTTTTTTTGTTCGTTTGTTTATTGGGTGTTTGAATACGAGTGAATGGTTTTATGGATCGCTAATTACCTAAAATACGGAAGTCCTGAGCCAATTGAATATCTTTTTTTTGTAACGGGTAATGAGTTTGGTTTTTGGCGTACTAGGTGTAGCTTTTTGGAAGAAAAGACAGGGAAATACTGGTTTTTATCTCAAACAAAAAGGGCCACCTAATACCGAATTGGAACAAGAAAAGAATTCAAAACAACGAACTGAAATATTCAGAATAAATAGTAAATTGCATCAGCAAATAAAACAACTCCAAGCAACCAATAAATGACTAGTAAAATAACCGATATTAAACGACTACAAACGGTTAGGGCTTTTGATTTCGCAGGTTTTGTGAGGGGTCTAAAACTGGTGAAACGTTGATTTATGTTGACGTATAGCATAGTAAAACGATGGAAAAAAGTTGAATTGAATTAATAAATTAGAAAAAAATATAAGTTGGATATATGTAATATTAGATATATCCGCTTGTTAGGCAAAATTAAATCGAAACTAAAAAAATGGCTTTAATTGATTCACACAGAAATAATCTATCCAGAAAACAAAGCGATTTGACTAAGCTTTTGACAGATAAAGCCAAAGAGCAAAAAAAAATATCCGATACAACAATTAAAATTAATAGAGCGAGTGAAGCTATTAATCGGACTAAATCAACTAGTACAATTCAATCTAAACTAAGAGAGATAACTAGATATGAAAAAGACCTTGCTAATTCTTACAAGAAAATAGCGGATATAGAAACTAAGATTGGAAAAAAGAATAAAGAAATTCAAGACGCTCAAACTAAAGTTGACAAGGAATTAGCTTCTATTGATAAAAAAAGAAAAGCTGAAGCAGATAAATTAAGAAGAGAACAAGAACAAAACCTTAGGAATATTGGTTCAACACTTCAACATCATAATAATTTACATACCGAAACACGATATCAAATTGAAGAATTAAAAAATATTCCTGAAAAAATTGTTGTCCTATTTCTTGCATCAAATCCAATTGACCAACAACAATTAAGATTAGACGAAGAAGCTAGAGCAATATCTGAAATGATACGGAAATCTAAGCATAGAGATTCTGTTAAGTTTGAAACCTGCTGGGCAGTTCAACCGATAGATTTATTACAAGCTATTAATGAATACAAACCATCAATAATTCACTTTAGCGGACACGGATCTGATAATGATGAAATCATTTTTCAAACTAATGATGGTAGAACTAAAATAGTTAGTAAAGAGGCAATTGTACAAACAATTATGGCTTCGTCAGACGGAATTAGATTAGTCTTTTTCAACACTTGTTATTCTAAAAATCAGGCCGAAGCGGTATCTGAATATGTTGAAGCAACAATTGGAATGAATACTTCAATCGGAGACGAAGCTGCAAGAATATTTTCATCTCAATTTTATTCTTCCATCGGTTTTGGTTTATCTGTCAAAAAATCTTTCGAACAAGCTAAAGCACTTCTTATGCTAGAAAATATCCGCGAGGAAGAAACACCTGAATTATTTATTAAAGAAGGAATTAATTCTGAGGATTTAATAATTGTAAAACCGAAAAAATAACATTGCCTAACAATGCACAAAAAAAATTGCTACACTATGCAGATTACAATAATTCGATTAACTTTATAACTTAATGACAAACAGCGGAAAATCACGATTTACCAATCGCAACTTTCCTTGTTCTAAACCGTTAGCAACCATTAAAATGACCATAATGAAAGAAGAAAATATTATAAAATTTGATGGAGTTTTATCTCTATCTGAAAATACAAGTATCGATTGCTATGTGTTAGAAAATGGGGTTAGAGTTTTATCTGGCAGAGGATTACAGGAAGCTCTTAACATGGTGGATAGTGAAGAAGATTCCAAGCCTACAAGTGGGGCCAGATTGAATCGATATTTAAGCCAAAAATCTTTACAACCCTTTATTTACAATGGAAAAGAACCGGGCCACTTCGAGCCGCTAATTTGTTATCAAGGGAAAAAAGTAATCCACGGATACGAAGCATCTGTACTAATCGATATTTGCGATGCTTTTTTACAAGCACGAAAAGAAATAACTCTTTCTGCTAGACAGAAAATAATTGCCGACCAATGCGAAATATTAGTCCGTTCATTCGCTAAAATTGGATTAATTGCGTTAATTGATGAAAGTACTGGCTATCAGTATGAACGAGAAAAGAAAGAACTACAAACTATCTTAAAGGCTTTAGTTTCGGACGAAATACTAGAATATCAAAAGCAATTTCAATTATCATTCTATAAAGAAATATTCCGTCTTTGGAATATTCCTTTTACTCCAAAAAACATAAAAAGGAAACCACAATTTATTGGTCATTTAACTAACCGTTATGTTTATCAGAATTTACCAAAGGGGGTGTTTGTTTTGGATAAACTGAAACTAAATACTCCTAAAACAGCCGCTGGAAATTTAAAATATAGACTTCATCAATCTTTAACCGAAGACACAGGAAGAGAGGCTTTGAAAAAGGTTTTATACACAGTTGAAGCAATCGCATCAATATCAAAAAACAAGCGTGAATTTGAGAAATTAATGAACGAAAAATATGGACAAAAGGAATTGCCATTTAATGATTTAGAAACCTTGGACGAATAAAAACGGTTGCCAATAACTAAGCATACGGTTTGCCCCGCGATAGTGATCGGGGCAGGTGCGCCAAAACTGTATGCTTTGTTGTATCGATTACTATCGGTGCCCGGGCACTTTTTCTTGTGGTTTTGTGTTGGCTTCAAGTGAATAGTTATTAATAGTAAACCTACGTTTCACTTTTTTACATAAAACACCAAACTCTGGTGCAATTGCAATGGCCTGCGCAGCAAGCATTTTTTTAGACATCTCTAATGTTTTGAAATTAAGCAGGAAAGGTATCGGGTATTTTTTTATATTGCAAACAGTTAAGCTCACGACTGAAAGGAGGGTTCGTTCAACAATGTATATAAAAAATAGGCGGAATAGTAATAAATTCAAGGCTTTTGGCTCGTGTCAAACTTTGTGCTTAACCGAAAGTTTCGTGCTTCGTAATCGCCTACTTTTCATATACTAAACGTTATAAGCAAGCAAAGAAAATCCGAACAAAGAATGAACAATATCGATATTGAATACGATTATAGATTAGACAGTAAATGTGGCGACCCCGATACTGATAGTCCGAAATTATATGAAATTCAAAGTCTATTATGGAATAAAGAAATTTCAGAAAACATCACTTTGAATTTGAGCATTTTGAGTAAAAGTTACGGAAGATTAATATTAAAAAACAACTTGACTGATAATTTATCAAGCGATAGAATGTGCCCACATTATGTTGGAAAATATAACGGAAAATTAGATGGTTGGTTGAGCGAATCTGAAAAAGTGAAATTTCAACAAAAAGTCAGAACAATTGGAGGACATATAGTTTTTCCAGCACATAGAAAAGACGGATTTACGATTAATCAAGCAAGAGGAGTTAATCGAAAGATAAGTGACAGATTTGACTTAACTTTAGAATGTTTCAGAAGGTTTTATGTAAATGAGGAAAGTCCTCTAACAAGTACATTAAAACGATACTTTGAATTTTTAAAATTATTCCAGAATTTTAAAGGTTATATAGATTTCTTTTTGCTTCAAGATTTTATAGAAAATAGCGGGAAAGTTAAATTCTTATTGCCATTTGATGACTTCAATCGTTCAGCATTACCCGAAAATAAAGAAGAATACCTGAACTATATGAACAGCACAATAGAATTAATAGATAAAAGAAACGAAAGAATATTAAACAGAATGAACAATGAATAATCGTTGCGCAACCCCTTTTTCAACCTAAAACCGAAGGTAAAA